>Ga0265297_10012395_pt1 | contig 10244 bp, 12 predicted proteins | sample Munlanlwell13791_FD_192502 | JGI IMG/M metagenome (GOLD analysis project Ga0265297, IMG submission 192502) | Leachate microbial communities from a municipal landfill in Southern Ontario, Canada - Leachate well 137-91 | ecosystem: Engineered > Solid waste > Landfill > Unclassified | place...
CCACCTCTATCGCGTCTATCGCGGCTTCTTCCCACTGGTTAGTAGTCTCATAGCTGAACATCTTACCAGCCTGCCGAAGCATCTCGCCCCTAACCCATAGGTTCTTGCAAAGCTCCGCTACTTCGGGAACGCCGGATGCGTTTGTGCGATACTCAGGGGCAAGCCCGTAGAGTTTCCTTACCAGTATATCCCGCTTGGTTGCCATCTAGTTACCCCTCATCCCCTTGCGCGGGTTGAACGGGTTATGGATTGACGGGATTATCTTTGTGCCAGCAACAGGTCGCTGGTCAAACTGATGGTCAAGTGCCCTTGTAAGTTCCTCATCGGCTGCTATCGCCATCTGGTCAGCCGCGTCTGCATTGCGTATCCAGCTTCTAAGAACCTCATACGCTACCCGCTTGACAATTAGCATTGGGAAGTCGCGGGTAATCTCGTTTATATCGGCATCCGCGCTAAGAAGCTCAGGTCTGCGCCTGTATCGCATCTTGAAGGTGAACGTATCATCGTTAGGCGGATAGACTTTGATATACGCCCGCTTCAGCCCCCGTGAGTTAGCTTCGTTACCCGTCTTGGTCTTGCCGAACTTCGCTAGTTTCCATTCCAGCACATACGCTTCCGGCTCACCCAGCGTTACGCCTGTATAGGTAGTTGCACTACCGACAGTCGCGGTATGCCCGTCATAGGCAAGCTGCTCATAATCTGCTACGGACGAACTCAACTCTTGTATTGGTGTCCATATCAAGCTACGCTCATCGTCGTAATCGCCGCCCGCACCTGCTACCCAAGTGGGGAGGGTATCGTCCACCAGCATATTCCAGTCGTAGACAGTAGTCCCGCCGTCGGTAAAGGTTGCAAGGTCGGCATCGGTAGAGGGTCGCCATGCTAGATTGACTATGCCAATGAAGTATTGCTCGGCGTAACTGGTCTCTGCTACATTCTCCGTCTTGATATACATTATGGGTTCTCTGCCAGTGCCGAGAACGCCGTAAGCGGTAGCTACTGTATGGTAGATAATACCTTCGCGGGGAAAGCGCGGATGGTTCTGGTTGCGCCAGTATAGCGGACGTGCATTAGTAGCCAGCTTATGTATCTCCGAGTTGAACAAGTCGTTCAGGCTGGAACTCAACCCGCTCTCATCGTAACCCGTCATTCGGGCTACCATAGTTTTCAGGCTTGCGAAATCAGGAAATGCCATAAGCTCCTCGTTACATAATCCCACCAGCGGGGCGGGGAAGACAGTCCACCCCGCCAGCGGGAAAGTTCAGTTACTAAGTGCCGTAATATCCGTAGCCAGTAGCCGTATCCTGAACGGGGTCTTCCTCAACAGTCAGCCAGCAGTTTACGCTGCCAGCCACAGTGCCGCCCGTAGGGCGGGTCTTCATCTTGAGGTAGATGGGGACGGACGGGTCAAGACGCTGCTTTGCAACAGTCGTATTGACGGGGATATTGATGAACATCCCCTTATCCTGCGAAGCCGACAGTGTGAGTGCGCCGATTTCAGTCGTATTGTAATACAGCGCAATCGCACCAGCGACAGTTGAGCCAGGGTCAATATCGACAGTAATCTCAACCGCTGCACGGACGAGGTAGCCCTCAACGGGCGGGTAGAAGGTGGCGAGGGTCGTGCCAGCCGTAGCTGAACCCGTGCCTGTGCCAACGTCCTGGTGAACCATCGTCATTTGGTAAGTGCTAATAGGCATATGTGCCATTATTCATTTACCCCCTATTTGGCGGGGACGTGAATGGCTCTGAACAGACCATCCTCCGTCGCCCGACCACAGGACAATAGGTAGTTTTTCCACGCGGTTACCATCCACTGTTCGCGCTTCCCGCCCTCATCGGGGAAGTCGTGATAGTGAATAGTTTCCTCTTCCCAAACAAGTTCCTCAAGAGCGTCTGCGGCAAGCAAGAAGCCCTCAAAATACTTATTGGTGAGGTCGGCTATGATGCCGCCCGCGTTTGACGAGACCGCAGAACCCGTTGTGATAGTCGTATCATAGAGTTCGCAGACAATCGCGCCAGGGATTTCACCGACTGTGAAGTCAAAATACTTCTCAGCTTCGGAATACTGGCGGTAGAACGGGAGCACGCTTGACGCTACGCCCGTCTGGAACTCGCGGATTTGCGGAGGGCTGGTGACATACAGCAGCTTGTTAGTCTGCCGCATCCCGCCCTTGCCGTCATAGGTGTAGGGTGCCATCTGGTGCATACGCGCATAGGTAATCAGCAGTTCGGCGTGGGACATACCGAAGGTCTGCGCAACAGTCGCGGAAGTTCCATCCGTTGCGAAGTCGGTATATGAAACCGCCGTCTGCGGAGTGTAGGTGATTGCGCAGTTCTTGGTAGAACTTGCACCAGCATCGTAGTTCAAGCCGGACTGCGCCATAGCATAGCCGCGCAGCGCGTTCAACGCTTCACGGGTCTGCTTGCGCTTCATACTGTCGCTCAAAGCCTTGACGATAAAGCTCGTAATGTCGTATGGCGTTACAAGCTGCGTCTCGTGGGTAATCTCAGCGCGGGCTTCGTAGCAGTTATACCCCGCCGTAACATAGCCAGGAGCGAGTTTCCAAGAGACGGGAATAGAAGTCTCCGTTCCCGTAGTAGCGCGGTCAAAAGCAGCAGCACGAGGCTGTTGGATTTGATAAGTCCCCGTTACCTTCTTGGTCTTCGCCAACTGGCTAAGCGGCGAACCCATAAGGGTTGCGTATATTACCTCACTGGTAAGCTCTGGCAGCGACAGGTAGCTCTGCACAGTCGCTAGACTGGTAGTTCCTGTTGCCATTTTAGGATAGCCTCCTTAGATGTTACAATACACTAAGGTAAGCACCCACGCGGATTACAAACGGCCTGTCCGCCTACGCCCGTCTTCGGGATAGACGATAGCCCGTAAGTCGTGCAGCCTCTTAGCCGCAGCCTCCTCTGGTTTAGGAGTTATGCCAGCCCCGATTTCAGAAGCCGCTCCGCTTGCGCTGGAAGCCGTAACTTCCCCTGGTTTCATAGCCGTAGCCGCAGGCGCAGTAGTTGTATTACCGCGCTTCTCCTTGTATGCAGTGTATAGCGGGTTGCTATCCATCTTCTCAAGTATCCGCTTGAAATAGAGCGGTTCGGTCTGCGGGTCTGCTAAGTTGTAGCCGTCCCTGACTAGCTGAGATGCAACCTCGTCGTCCGCCTGTGCAAGCACAGCACGGACATTGGGGTCGCGCAGGTCGGTATAGCCGCTCTGCGCAGCATAGTCAAAGAACCTGAACTGCTGCAACTGCATCTCAGTCCGCTGGAGGCGTTCCGCCGTCTCATTACTGGTTACAGATTGGGACGGCTGTGCATACGGGATAACCGCTGGTGCGGTATATCCACCCTGCGTTACGCCTGCTTCCGTCATTCTTTTCAAGTTAGATACCTGTGTTACAAGGTTGCCCTTGACACGAACCAGTTCCTCGTTCTCGCGCTTGACGCGCTCAATCTCGTTGCGATACTGCGTTTCCAGTTCAGCCTTTACACTAGCCACAATATCAGGTGTCGCTGGTGCGCCTGCGGTCTGCTCTGGAGTTGCGCCCGTCGTTTGGTCGTCCATTAGTTAGAAGCCTCCGTAAAGGTTTGTGATTTCTTATGTTCCCGTTCATGGTCTTGCTCTAGGTCATAGAGGATTTCCACCATAGAACCTAATGTATCAAGCCCGCCCAATATCCGTTCCGCTGGTATCTTGCCAGCCTCAAGGTCGGCGTATAGGCGAACATTCATCTCATACAACACCGCGCCCATATAGTCCAGTAGTATCCTGTTCGCACTCTGTCTCAAGGGAAGTGCAAACTTATTCGCTACTTCCTGATAGACTTCGCGCATAGTCTTTGCGCTGCCAGCCTGCGGCGCGGGATACTTAGACCAAAACCATTTCCACTTTAGCATTATTGAACTCCTCCTTGCGCCATTGCAGCCGTAGCAGGATTACCCTGCCCGCCAACTGGCGTATCTGCCATCTTACCGACAGGAGCTTCCTGCGGTGCAGCCATCCGCCCAAAGGTGTTTGCCATAATGCCCTGCACAATGGCTTCACGCTCGTCAGGTGGCGATAAAAGCAACTTATCGGGGTCAATACCATCAATCCGCCAAAGGAACTCACTAGCGAGCCGTGAGGGGTCTACGCCCATTAGCAAGGTGGACATCGGGTTCTGGAAGGTCATCGCCATCATATTACCCAATGCCTCGCTTTCCTTTGTGCGCTTATATGCAGCGGTTATGCCGTTCACCATAAGGTTCGGCTCGCGCACCATTGAATAGGCGATACCCTTATTAGCCTTCCACGCTTCGGTAAAGCCCTGCTTCATCTGGATTATCTGCTGCTTCTTCTCAGGCGATAGTTTCGGGTCGGTCTCATCGCCAAATGCGCGACCCATATCAAGCCAACGCTCCGGCGGCATATACTGGAGGATGTTATTCCTAACTTTTGTGAACAACTTACTCAAGGCGTTCTCCAGCATTAGCACCATAAACTGCTGCTGTGCGCCAAGCATCTGCCTGCGCGTCTGTATCTCCTCAGCGGTTGTGCGCCCTTTAGGTGCAGCCCCGCCGTGTAGCATCTCGCTATGCCCGCTCATGTTGTAGTCGGCTTCCAGCATCCCCATAACGCCGAACATCTCCTGCGGGAAGGTAGCCAACTGGTTATTCACGCTCAACAGTTCAGCGTTCCCGCTGGTATCGTTCATCTCAAACAAGTCGCCAGGGCTGATACCGAACTCACTAGCGGTCATACGCTGTGTTAGCACATTAGAGCGGATACCGATAACAGGATGCCCGCCCCATTTCGCCTTATCAATCATTAGCCGCTTCATCTGCCCTAATGCTTCACCCGTGTGGTAGAAGTAATAGAGCCACGGAACAGGCCATACTTCGTGCGGTCTTGGGTTCTGGCAGGCGATAATGATAGGCGGCTGCGCGTCCCAACTGGAATAGTATCTTGGCTTGACAATGAACTTATCGCCCACCATCGCAGCCCAAGAATACCTGCGCTTGATAGTCCCGTTCTTATCGGGTATCCCGCCCCAAATCTCCAGCACCTGCACTACATCGCTGTCCTCTCCGCCTTGCTGTGCCTGGTCTTGTAGATACTTATCAGCCAGCGTCTTAGACCTCTCATTGCCCCCGTATGGCGAGCGCGTCCCCGTCTTCGCTGCTTTGCAAGCCTCAACATCGTATATGTCCTTGTTATTCTCCGCCAGCGCTACAAGTTCACCTTTAGAGATGTTGTATGTTGTAATCTCGTATCTGCCAAGCCGTGAGTAGTCGCGGTAGATATTGCCAGGGAATATCGGCATATCAAACATCTGCCGACCCACCGGCACTAGCTTAGGTCTGGCAGGGTCGGTGAAGTTATCAAGCTCGTCGTAATCCTGCCACGGGCATTTGATACCAGTTGTCCCGTAGATTAGCATTGAACGGGATAGCTCCAGTATCTTCTGGCGCACATCGCTCTTATTCAACTGCGCTAGTATCTGCCTCTGCAACTCCCTTCGTATCTGTTCCTCAACCTGCCCGTAAGCTCCAAACGCCGTGCCTGCTGTATAGCTACTATCTATCTCAACTATTGCATCGCCCGCATTGAGATACATCTGGTAGATAAACGCGCTGATAAGGTCTACGCCGATAGCCAGTCTTGTATTAGGTGCGCAACTCTGCCAGTTCTCGCGGTTCTTGTATTCCTTGACGCGGTAGACATCGGTCATCTTATCCCAGATAGGCTCAATGTTAGTGGCGCGATAGGTCGCGCACTTACCCAACTCGGACATAACGCCTTGCGCCATTCCGTCAAGTTCGTCAGATTGTATCCCTTTCGGGCGCGTCCACTTATCGGGCATAACTCCTCCGCGAGCCAGTCTGCTGATTGAGCCTGTCCATTACCTTTCGCTTTGCCTTCACCAGCGGGTCGTTAGCATCTGCGCCATCTACATCGGCATAACCCCTCGGAACGGGTAAGTCATACCCCGATGCTATTATACCATAAAACAAACCATCAAACAAATGGTCGTAAAAACCATCCTTCATCGGCTGGTCGCCAATGTTCCCATACTTGTCCTGCTTCATCTTATATCCGTGCGTAAATCCGTCTATCAGGCAGGTGCAATGCTTACTGATACAGAGCATCGGAAGCCCCTTAGCCACCTGACGAAGATACTGCTGGATAATCCTCAACTTGAACCGCTGGTCGGTTACAAGCTGCGGCGGGCGCATCTCCAGCCGATACAGGTCGCGTATAATACTGAAGTAGTCCGCGCCTGTATTATACCCACCTGTGGGGTCGGGATGCACAATGACAGGTATTCCGTTGTATTTCTCGCCTAGCAGCCCTGATAGGTTCTGCATAAAGTCATTGAAGCTGCGCCACGGCGGGGGTAGTTCATCGTGTATCAGGCATCGCTGGTCGTCGTCAAACTGGAACAGCACACAAGCGGGGTTCTGCTCACCTAAGTCCAGCCCGATATGCAGTATCTTCTCGCGCAGGATGGGGTTCATCTTGACGACATGGAAGTCTGGGTTGAACTCAGGGAAGCAAGGTCTATCGCTGGAAGTCTCAAACGACAGGTTATACTGCCGCGCCCTGATATTGCGCGGAGTTAGCAGGAAATACTTCTCAAACCAGTTAACCATCGCGCCCGTTACATTATCGCGCCATCTAAGCTCGCTATCAGCCCTGCGGTCTGGGTCTGCGGTAAAGTGCATCATAATCACAATATCGCCGTGCCTGTTGATGCCAATCCAGCAGCCTGGTATTTCTTCCTTGAGCCAGAACTTCTCGCGGGTCTCTACATCTACGGGATAGACCAGTTCGCCCGTATCATCGTTATAGCGCGGGGTCTCCAGTTCTTCCTTACCCTCGCTAAAGATGTAGTTATACATCGGGGTTCGCTTGCCGTTAGGGTTTGATACCCCGATAATCTGGAGCATCTTACGCCCTGAGCCGATAGTCGCGTGGAGTATCTTATCGCTATACCTGTCTTCCTCAAACTCATCCCAGAAGAATGTATTAGGGTTATGCCCTTGCAGGACGTTACCCTTGCTGGACGCGCCGAAGATGATACCAGCCGCCGTCCCCTCGCGGGTAACAGCCTTTATCATCCTATCGGACGCGGTATAATCAACGAGCTTATCCAAGTCCTCAAACCAGTCGTTTGGGATGTTGAGATACATATCGTTGATTTCGTCCAGCAGGAACATCGTATCGCGGTCGGTCTTGCGGTGTATCGCAATTTCAGGGGCAGTCTCAAACAAGACGCTATTCAAGCACCAGCCGAGATTGGACTTGGTAGTTACAAGGTCGCGGGCTTTATAGACCCAGATATTGTTAGAGCGGTATTGGTTGAGCTTAGAGAGATACCACTTGATATGTGCCTTCTCTGCGGGAAACGGCTTGGCACAGCCGCCAGGGAACATCGGGTCTTGGTTATCAATCGTAACCAGACCCTTCTTGAAGAAATACATATAGTCCTGGCGCGCCAGGTCGTTCTTAGTATTTCCCAAGTTTCTCCTTCAAGGCTTCTCCCGCCTTCTTAGAGCCGCGTATCTGCTGCTTGATGAACGCCTGCCGTTTAGCCCGTTCCTCTGATGTAATGGGCTTGAAGTTCTTATGCTCCTTATACGCGGGTAGATAGCCCTTGAAGTCTGGCTTATTCTCAGGGCAGGTATGGGGGCAGAACACGGGGAATATATCAAGCGGGGTAAGTATCTGGTGCGGGGCATACTGCTCAAACATCTGGACATACTTCCAAGCTGTTTTCATCTGAGGACGGGAGCGCGAGAAGTATAGCATCTCCCAAACCTCATAGCTGATATGCTGGTCGGGGTTATAGTCGGGGGCAGTTCGCTTGAACCGCACCAGATACAGCATAGCCATCTTGCGTGGTATCCGCAACTCTTTGAGCCAGAACCGCACCTTGTTCGGATAGCGGTTATTGAAACTGCTATTGAAGGCTGGTATGCGATAGCGTAACCACGCGGGGACTGTCATTACTCAGTCTCCTTCTTGGGTCGTCCTGGTGAACGCTTGACTTCCACCTCAGCCTGCGGAAGTGCAGGTTCGGGGACGAAGTAGACGCTATCGCCAGGTTGTATGGCGAGTTCAAGGCTAGGGTTACTCAGCAGCAGGTAGAAAAGGTCTTCCGTCGGGTAACGCCCGTCGTTACCTGGTTTGTATCCTTTCGCCTTGAACTCTTTTAGTCCTGTCTGTCCGAACAGGTGGACAACATCTTCTTCACTCACAGTCTTACCTGCAAGTGCATCGCGCCCAATAATAAGCCGAACCTCATCGCGCAGCATTGGTTTCTTGAACTGCGCGGGGAATAGCTCAGGCAGCGTAAAACGCTGGCGGATACCGAGACGCGGGAATAGCCTGTCGTTTATCCAGTCAAGGATAATCGCGGCTTCGTTATACTCAGGCGGGATTTCGCCCGTGAGGATATGCCGTATATTAGCAGGCGCGATATGGAACTTCGCAAAGGTCGTTGCATCCCGCGCAATGCTTTCAAGGTAACTCGGAGACTCGCCCGTCAGGTAAGGCTCTAGCACTGACCAAGCGGTCATCTTAGGTTTGTCGCTCATTACTTCCAATCTCCTGTGATGCGTGATTTACAGAGTATATTGACCTGTATCCCGACTTGCGCCATTTTAGGAAGCATCTCGTCGCGGATATAAGCGGCTGAGTTATACCAGTGTTCGTTGATAACGTGTGGATTGACAGTCCACGCGCTGGTATCATGTTCCTTCTCGTAGAAGTGGACAGGCTCGTCATACTTGAAGCCAAGTTCGCAGCCTATCATATCAACTTCTTTACAGCCCAGAATACCCAAGAGGTGTATTGCCTGCGCCGTTACAGTGCCTTTTAGGTGTCCAGTTGTATCGTCGTTCCCGTGCTGCAACCCTGAGTTGTATTCTCTAGGCGTAAAGTTCCAACTATTATGCGATAGGTGGATATGCGAGTATGTATCCAGTATCCGCGCTAGTTCTTCGCCATGATACATCTTCGCCAGTTTAGCTTCTACTTCGTCAGCGGTTGTAAAGCTAATGAGCTTGTGCATATACTCAGGCACAGTCCAATACCACGGCTGGTTGATATGCCCTTCTTCGGGGCAGAGCCAGAACCATCTAGCCCGCTGGCAGTTCTGCGCTTGCTTATGCCAGTATTCGTGCGAGGAGTTAGCGCATACAACTACATCGTAGTTCTCATCAAGCCAGCCTGCGGGTTTCTTGAGTATCTCGCCTGTGGACAGCCCTGAGCCGAGCCAGATACCACGCGGCTTCCACCGCAGTTTAGCACCTGTATTCAGGTAGTCGTGTAGTTCCGTGCGTTCTCTAAAGTCCTTCAAGTATCTTGTCCTTCTATGATAATATCGCGCAACCGAACTTGTATCTCAATTAGGTCTCTATTCGGACACTCAAAGAACCATTCACCGCCATACTTATCGGTAATATGGTGCAAGTTCCATTCGCGTTCCCACTTCTTGCGTTCCATCTTGACAGCGTGTCCTAACCCATCAGAACGGATACCCTTCTCCAGTGCCGCCATCGCCTTGAGATGAGCTGGTCGCTCTAAGAGCGGACGAACCTCTGAGTTATTCTCAATCAAGTATCTTGCTCCCATCACCTTCATAAACAATACTAGAGCCAAGTGTTGCTTCAAGGCTATGCGCCTTATCAATCCACGCCCTAGCCGTAATCTCATCAAAACATACAACCTTCTTGTCTAGGTGCAAGTCCCAGAAGTATTCGTAATGATGGCTGATAGGATACATCACCATTGGGATATACGTTATCCCGTGAATTGTTACGTGTTTCTCAATAGTGTATTTATACGGCTTCAAGTATCTTGCTCCTGCACTTCCAGTTGAGTTTTACGCCTGCCTTCTTGAAGGCGGGTAGCAGGCTGCGGGTATAGTCCGCTGCCGCCTGCCATTGCGCCAGCTGCCACTTCGGTTGGGTATTATACTTATCCTCGTAGAAGTGAACGGGCGCATCTTCCGTATAACCGAGTTCCATACCATACACATCTATTGTATCACAACCGAGTATGCTAAAGAAATGCAACGCCTGTAACGAGACAGTTCCTTCTTCGCCAGTTCCGCATTGCAGCCCGCGCCCGTATTCTCTCGGTAGGAACGGGTCGTTACACGCTTTCTTGACCAGCGTATAGGTAACTGGTATCGTGCCTACTCGTGGTAGTTCGCCTTCAGTGCCAGCGGTATCAAGGCTACCGAAGGTGC
>Ga0265297_10012397_pt1 | contig 10244 bp, 7 predicted proteins | sample Munlanlwell13791_FD_192502 | JGI IMG/M metagenome (GOLD analysis project Ga0265297, IMG submission 192502) | Leachate microbial communities from a municipal landfill in Southern Ontario, Canada - Leachate well 137-91 | ecosystem: Engineered > Solid waste > Landfill > Unclassified | place...
TGGCCATTTACGACCAGACGAACAAGGATGTTCCCGTCCTGCCGCCGCGCCGCCCGTAGATGCGGGATTGCTGAAAACAGACGCACCGGCCGCGTTCTACACTTCTGTCGGGAGGTTGGCGATCAGGGCGTTGTTGGCGTTGAGGACGGAATCTTTTTCGAGCGTGAGGGCGACGTTGGCGCCATCGGTGACGGCACCGCGCACGTTGCGCACGAGGACGGCGGCGCCGATCTTCGCGACGTTCAGGCCGGCAGACAGCAGCGATTCGTAGAGACGGGCGTCTTTTTCAACGAGCGCCAACACGACGCTGTCCACCTTGAGACTGGAGCAGCGGAACTCGTTGTCCATGAGGACCACCTCGCCGCTCTTCTTGATTTCCGTGACGGTGGATTGCCGGACGATCGTGACGGGTTGGGCGCAGGTCTTGCCTTTGAGTCCCTCGCCGTTGCCGCCTTTGAATCGTTTCATCATCACATCGCGATGACACGGCTCCATCCACTCGGCGAAGTCGCGATGGGGCGTGACAACGTAAACCTTCTTGCCGGCGTGGCCGAGCCGCTCGGCGGCGTCCGCTGCGCCGAAATGGTCGCCCCAGATCAGGACGGTATTGCCGCACTCGGCGGGCGGGAGTTTGTCGGAAGGGTAGTGCTGGCACTTCTTGTTCTTGCAGCGCAACACGTCCTCGAAGGTGGTGACGAACGGCAGGTTGATGCCGGGAACGTCAGGCCGCACGACGCGGCTTCCGGTGGCCAGCAGCACCGCGTCGAAGTCCTTCAACCGCTTGACGTCCGGCTCGGTGTGGAACTGAACCTCGACGCCGAGTTTCTTGATCTGGCAGCGCAGCCAGTCGGCATACCAACGCATCTTCGTCTTGCCGGGCACGGTGCAGCAGCACAATATCGCGCCGCCCAGTTCGCCGGTCTTCTCGAAGATCGTGGCCTTGTGGCCACGCAGGGTGGCGATGCGGGCGGCTTCCATGCCGGCAGGGCCGCCGCCGATGATGGCGACCTTCGCGGGCTGGCGGGCCGGAGGCAGGTGGATGAAGCGTTCGTCACCGACGGCGGGATTGATGGCGCAGCGCATGTCACGTTTGATCATCAGCGATTCCTGCCAGCAACCCACGAGGCAGGAGATGCAACGCCGGATTTCCTCGGGGCGGCCGGCCTTGGCTTTGTTGGCCCAATAGGGATCGGCGATCAACTGGCGGCTGAATCCCACGAGGTCGGTCTTGCCCTCGGCGAGAATCTTTTCGCAGTAGTCCGGATTGCGCAACGAGTGGCTGGTGATGACGGGAATCTTCACGTGCTGCTTGACGGCGGTGGCGGCGTAGGTGTTCCAGCCCTCGGGGTAATACATCGGGTCCATGACTGTGCCGGGGGTTTCAAAGATGCCCGCGCTGATATCCACGTAGGCCACCCCGCTCTCTTCCATCAACTGCGCGATCTTGATGCTCTCATCGAGCGTGCGCCCGCCTTCGAGCCATTCGTCACCGGAGTAACGGATGCCGATGGGGAAGCTCTTGCCGCACTTGAGCTTGATGCGGTTGACGATCTCGAGCACGAACCGCATCCGGTTGATGAAGCTGCCGCCGAACCGGTCGTTGCGTTTGTTGACGTAGGGACTCATGAACTGCGCGATCAAATAACCGTGCGCGCCGTGCAGTTCTACGGAATCGAACCCGGCCTGTTGGACGCGCCAGGCCGCTTCGGCGAATTTCTCCGCCAGCGCGTAAATCTCCTCCGGCGTCATGGCGCGGCTGGCTTTGCCCTGTGCGATATTCTCGGCATAGATGACCTCATGACCTGCCGAGCCGGGGAGGTCCACCACGCTGTCGCTGGCGGAAATGAGATTTTTGCGCGGCCAGGCAGCCTGCCGGCCCGGATGCTGGAGTTGCACGGCGCATTTCGCGCCGTGGCGGTGCATGGCCTCGGCGAGGTTCGCCAAACCGGGGATCAACGGGTCTTCATCGGCTGCCAGACACGTGACGGTGGGCCGGCCGGTGGCCCGGTCGGGTGTGGTTGCGCCGACGATGATGAAGCCGCAGCCGCCCTTGGCGATTTCCTCGTGGTAGGTGATGACCCGCTGGTTCACCGAGCCGTCGGCGTTGGCGGAACTGATGTCGGTCGGCACCATCGCAATGCGGTTGGGCAACAGCATCGCGCCGATGGGAAGAGGTTCGAATAGATGAGGATAGGATTGATTTTTCATGACGGGTCTAGTTTGGGTGGGTCGCACTCGCTGACGTGAGAACGCGGAGCGTCGTCCGCTGACAATACGTCAGCCGTTTCCTCGCGCTGGCAGCCGCAACAGTTTCAGTTCTTTCCCTTTCGCCACTCGCGGTTCAGTTCCTTGACCAGGTCGGCGGGCATCAGGCCGTCGTGGATGATCAGGCGGTAGCGCAGATGAAACGGCGCCTGGGCCTTCAGCATCACCGGTTTTTTTGCGACGATGCACGGGTTGACCATCCAGACGTAACGCGGGTTGTGCCAGGTCGCTGGCGGGTTGGCCGGATGATCGAGCACGGTTACGCCGAGGGTCTTGCCGTTCGTGAGCTTGATCGTGTAGTCGGACCACTCGCTGGCCGGCCAGTTCAGTTCGGGCACGGAGTAGTGTGGGTCGGGCAGGTTGATTTTGCCTTTCGGGTCCGCATACCACGACTCGCCGTCGTTGCGCGCGCGCACGCAGAAGCCGCCGAAGGCCGTGTGGCCAAGCACGAGGTCGCAGACCGGCGTGAGCTGATAGTCGAGGTCCATCACATAGACGCCGCCCTGCTCGCGCACTGTGGCGAGCGTCAGTTCGTCCATCATGGTTTTGCCGTCGATCTGCCAGTCGTTGCGAATCTCCACCGTTGCGTGGCGCGCTTCGGTGCCGGCGAGCTTGATGGATCGGTTGGTGATGACGCGACCCGTGGTGGGCGCGAACTGGCCCCAACCCCAGAAATCGCCGCGGTTGATCATGAAACCGCGGGTCGGTCCCAGCGGCCCGAACTTGGAGAAATCAGCCTTCTCGCGGAATTCCATCGAATGCCACGCGAGGAACACACCCCGGTGGTGATGGTGATCGCCGGGGGCAAGGTCGCTGAGCCGTTCGCCGGAGGGCGTGTTGAGCGGGTGGAAACAGCACGTGCTGTTGGCGGCCAGATTGGTTTTCTCCGGCTTGCGCGTCATGTAGGTGAACACGACGCGGCCTTCGGGTGATTTCAGTGTCATGCCGTAGTCATCCGGCACGAGGGTGTAGTTGGCGGCTTGCATGGTTTGGGTTGTCGCGACGGCGGCGACGGTCAGGAGCGACAGCCACAGCGCGCGGCGAAGATTGGAGGGTTGCTTGGTTTGCATGGCGAATGGCCTCAATCGAGCTTCTTGACCTGGATGTTGCGATACCACACCTGCCGCCCGTGGTCTTGCAGACCGATGTGGCCTTTGCGGGCGAAGTCCTTGAGCGCTTTCGGGAACTTGTTCTTCGAGCCGTCCGGGTTCTTGTGTGGCTCGGTCCATTGGTTCAAGTCCATGTCCACGAGATGCTCGCCATTGAGAACGACGGTGATCTTGCTGCCCTTGCAGGTGATCCGGTAATGGTTCCACTCGCCGGGCGGTTTGATTGCGTTCTTGGAGGGCACCTGACAGTCGTAGACGGCGCCTGCGGTGCCGCCGCGAGAGAGGTTGGTCTTGCCGTAGGAATTGGTGATCTGCACTTCGATGCCGGTGTAGACGGGATTCTTCAGGTCCGACGTGCGCAGGAATACGCCGCTGTTGGCTTTCTCCGGGATCTTGAACTCCAGCTCCAGGATGAAGTCCCCGTATTGCTCCTTGGTCCACAAATAGTCGCTATTGTGTTCCTTGCCGTCGTAGTCGGCATGTTTGAGCGTGATGACACCGTCCTCGACGGCCCAGGACTTGTCCGGTCCCATTTGCCAGGCATCGAGTCCTTTGCCGTCGAAGAGCGGGACGAAGCCCGGCTCGGCGGCCGCGGCCAGCGATACGATCATGAAGGAAGCGATGAGGGTCGGACAGAGAATGCGATGGATGGTTGGTTTCATGGTTGTTATTTCTTTGCGGGCAGGTTGTCGCGCCATGGCTTCCAGCTCTTGTATGTCTCCTCCAGCGGCAGGCGTATCGGGAGTTTGGGCTGCGGCGCATTGGCGACGTTGTAGAAGATGTAAAGGCCGGCCTTGCCGGGCACGACAATGTCGTTGCGGCCGTCCTTGTCCATGTCAACGATGAGGACTTTCATGCCCATCGAGATGGCGCCGTTGGGCGGCGGATTGATGTTCTTCGCGCCGGGATACCACGGGAGATGGTTGTAGTAGAGAATGTGCCGCGTGAACTCGCCGCGCTGTATCTCATACCAGAAGCCGAAGAGAGGGTCGTAGCAACTGACATCCCGGCCGTGATGTGCGAAGAGCCGTTTGCCCGTCACGAACTCCGGCTTGCCGTCGCCGTTGATGTCTCCCATGGCCATCGTGTGGCACTGGCCGAAGTCCTTCTCGATCCAGTGTTGCTTGAAACTGCGTTTGCCGGACGCGTCCACAACCTGCTCCAGCCATGCCAGGCCGTAGTGGTGCGAAATGCCGGCAATGATGTCGTTCTTGCCGTCGCCATTGCAGTCGTAGACCAGCACCGGATGCGACGCCGCGGTGCGGGCCTCCGGGTTGTCGAGCGGATGCAGCGTGTAGTCGGCGTGGAATATCCACCGGCCTTTCGCGCGATCAACCGGCGCTTCATACCAGCCGGTCGGCGTGACGATATCCACCCGGCCATCGCCGTTGATGTCGCCCAAGCCATTGCCGTGGTATTCCCCCTCAGTCCCGATGACGTGCTCGACGAACCATGGCTCGCGGTCGATGTGTTCCAGCCACGTCAAGCCTTGTCCCTCCACCGGCGCCCAATGGTTGCAGAGGATATCCTCGTCACCATCGCCGTCGATGTCGCCGTGGATGACGCCCTCCATGTTTTTCGCGGAATGGATGCGATGCGCCTTCCATTTCACGCCGGGCTTGCCGGGATTCTCATACCAGAATGCGCCCTTGATCCGCATCCAGCCCGAACTGACAATGTCCGGCCGCCCGTCGCCATTCACGTCCATTGCGAACTCGCTGTTGTCGTCGGTTTCTGGCCCGTTGGTTTCTGCGCCGTCGCGGAAATCGGCGTGCTTCTTCCAGTCGGGCGCTTCATACCAGTTGCGGCCCGCGGCGATGTCCAGCTTGCCGTCACCGTTGAAGTCCGCCACCGAGCAGCACTCGCTGAACGGACCGAACCAATAACTGTCATTGGCCGGGTCATGCTTCGGCCCGTCAATTTTTGTCGGGATAAGGATCGGTTCGCCGGCGCAGAGCCACGAGAGCGGCAGCGCGGCCAGTCCGGCGATCCACATAAACCAATGCGTTTTCGTAGTCATGGGAGTGTTCGGAGTCTGGTTGATTCGTTTCCCGGTCACAGCGTCCAGCCGCTTCGATACGGCTGTGCAACGAGTTTGTTGGCTGACTCGACGTTGGTGACGCGCGCGTTGGGAGCGTCCCACTCGATGCGCTGGCCGGTGCGGATGGCGATGTTGCCGAGCAACACGGCCTCGGTCAGCAGGCCGGCCCACTCGAAATGGCAGCCGGCCTTCTCGCCGCCCTTGATCGCCTCCATCCACTCCGCCCATGTACCGCCGCGGCGACGCAGTGTTTTGGGCAGATCGTCGAACTTCGACGATTCCGTGACGGGCAGTATCTTTGGGCCGAGCATCTTGCCTTTGTCGCCGATGTAGAGCACCCCGTCATCGGGCAGTGGCCGCCCCTTGAGTTCATGCGGGGCCGGCGGTTTCAGTCCGCCGTCATACCACACCACGCGCACCGCCGGCATCTCGCCGCGCGCGGGATAATCGTAGGTGACTATGGCGGCCAACGGCGCGGTCTCATCAAACGCGCGCGTGGTGGAGGCCTGCACAGCGACCGCGTGCTCGAGCTTCAACGCGCGGAACGGTGTGTTGAAATAGTGGCAACCCATGTCGCCGAGCGAGCCGGTGCCGAAGTCCCACCAGCCGCGGAAATTCCACGGATGATACACACTCTTGTGGTACGGCTTCTTGCCACGGGTCGCGACGATCTGCTGCAGCACCAGGTCATTTTCCGGCCATTCCTTCTTGAACGGCCGCATCGCCGCCGGGCCGATCCACAGGTCCCAGTCCAGCGTCTTCGGCACCGCGTCCTGTCCCGGCGGGCGCGTCATGCCTTGCGGCCAGAGAGGACGATTGCTCCAGATGTGGACTTCGCGCACCGCGCCGATCGCGCCGGCCTGAATCAGTTCGCAGGTGCGGCAAGCCGGCTCGCTCGTGTTGGCCTGCGCCGTGACCTGGGTGCAAACACCCGCCTGGACCGCGGCGGCAACCACAGCGCGGTTCTCCTCCACCGTGCGGGTGAGCGGCTTGACACAACAGACGTGTTTCTTGCGGCGCAGCGCGGCGAGCGTGATGACCGCGTGCGTGTGATCGGGCGTGCCGCAATAGACGGCGTCAATCTTGTCGCCCTCGGCTTGGAGCATCTCGCGATAGTCACGATAGCGCCGTGCCTGAGGCCACTTCTTGAAGGCCTTGTCCGCGTAAACATCATCCACATCGCAGAGCGCAACGATGTTGAACCCTTCCTGATCGCAGGCCCTGAGCTGGCCGAATCCCACTCCGCCAACGCCCACGCCGGCGAGGTTGACCTTCGCGCCCGGCGCGGTTTGTCCCGGCCCGCCCAGGACGTGGCGCGGAACGATGTGGGTTGTCGCCCAGGTTGCGGCGGCGGCGGCGAGGAACTGTCGGCGGGAGACGTTCGTGTGAATGAATTTACGCCGGGTCGGAGGATTGTTGTGCATGATGGTCTTGCTCACTTGTTTTGATGTTCCTTGGATTTCGCAGAATGCGCCGGCTGTGGCTCCTTTTCCGGGGTCGCGCGCAGCCGCCGCAAATAAGCGACGAGATTATTGGAGTGCGATGCCAGCAGTTTCGCCGCGCACTCCGTTTTCCCCTCCTCGAACGCCTCCACGATCGGCTCATGCTCGAACGCAATGCCGGCAGCGTCGCCATTCGCCAGAAAATCCATGATGAACCGCGTGCGCACCTCAAACGCCAGCGACGACCACGAACGCAGCAACGCCGCATTGCCCGCCGTTTCCACAATGTGCCGGTGAAACGCCTGATTGCACTGTTGATAGGTTACGAAATCGCGCCGCCGTGCCGCCTTCTTGATGTCTTCGTAAAGTCGCCTCAGCTCCGCGCACTTGCCTTTCAGTTTCGGCGCCGCCAGACGCGCCGCCAGCGCGTCGAGCGCCGACTTGACCTGCAATGCCTCCACCGTCTCGTCGAGGCTCACCTCGCGGACCCACGCGCCCTTGTGCGTGGCGGCGGCGAGCACGCCCATCGTCACCAGTTCGCGAATGGCCTCGCGGACGGGGATCGAACTGACGCCGAGTTCCTCGCACACGCGAGCCTCCACGATCCGGTCGCCGGGCGCGAGCACGCCGCTGCCGATGCGGTCCAGGAGATGATCACGGATTTGGTCTCGCAGAAGGTGGCGTTTGAGGATGTCTGCCATGGCAGCGGATTTCATATCATATATAATATAGTGTCAAGAGTTTTTTCTGTATCTCCTGTTGATCGGGCGCTGTGCCGGCGCCAAGCCATTCCGCCGGCCTTGACCGCGTCAGTCTCGCCCGACTGACGGACGTGCCATGATTGCCTCTGTTGGGAATGCAACGCCGGTAACTGGAGGAAAAAACTCCGCAACGAAGTGACCCCCCGCGTGTTTAACTCCCCGAACCGTCGGTGAAACACTGGAATCGAAGCGGTCGCTCCGCCCAACAGCCTGACACTTGGATCGGAATTTTCCAGGTTGTTCACTCCGGCCGTCCTGAGGGCGGTAGACAGGAAATCGAGGGTTCGGACTTATGAATGTAAGAACCGTTGCTGTTCTCTGTGGCGCGCTCGTCGCTGCCTCGTTGCCGGCCGTTGCCGCCGGGAGTTCCAAACCCAACATCCTGCTTCTCGTTGCCGACGACCTCGGCTGGGCCGACGTGGGATGGCACGGTGCGAAGTTCCACACGCCCGTGTTGGACCGGCTCGTGCGCGAGGGCGTGGAGCTCGATCGTCACTATGTCCAACCGGTTTGCACGCCGACGCGCACGGCGTTGATGAGCGGGCGCTGGACGAGCCGGTTCGGGCCGCACGTGCTCGCGCCGTCGAACTCGCGGGCATTTCCGCCCGGCACACCGACGATTGCCTCCGCTCTCAAGCAATGCGGCTACGCGACGCATATCTCCGGCAAGTGGCACCTCGGGGCCAAATTCGAATGGGGTCCGAACCATTACGGTTTCGACCACAGCTACGGCGCGCTCTGCGGCGCGGTGGACCCGTGGACGCACAAGTATCGCCCCGGTCCCTTCGAGGACACCTGGCACCGCGACCTCAAGCGCCTCGACGAGGAAGGCAACGCCACCGAGCTGGTCGCGCGCGAGGCATTGAAATGGATTCGCCAGAAGAAGACGCCGTGGTTCATCTACGTGCCGTTCTTTGCCGTTCACATTCCCGTGGACACACCGGGGGAATACAAACGGCTCTACGCCGGCGTGAAGTTCGATGAGGATCCGGCGAAGAACGATTCGCTGCTGCGGCTGGCGGCGTTTGTCACGCAACTCGACACGAAGGTCGGCGAGTTTATCGCCGCGCTGGAAGAAACCGGCCAGCGCCGCGACACGCTCATCGTGTTCACTTCTGACAACGGCGGGCAGCCCGCGGGCCGGAATCCATACGTTGGCAAGGTGCCCGATTCACCCGCGCTCAGCAGCAACCTGCCGTTGCGCGGCCACAAGAACACGCTCTACGAAGGCGGTGTGCGCGTGGCTGCGTTCGCCAACTGGCCCGGCAAGCTCGCGCCGCGCAAACTCACGGCCCCGCTTCACGCCGTCGACTGGATGCCGACGTTGACGAAACTCGCCGGGTGGCAGCCGCCCGCGGACCTGAAGTTCGACGGTCAGGACGCGTGGCCGCTGCTGACCGGCGCGGTGGAGAAGCCGGCCCCGCGCACGATTTACATTCCGCACCCGTCGGGCGCCATCGTATTGCGCGACGGCTGGAAGCTCATTGTCCGCAAGGCGACGAAGAAGAACAAGGCAGGCATCGAGCTGTTCAATGTCACCGCCGACCCGTTCGAGGAGAAGGATCTTGCGCAAGCCGAGCCGGAGCGGGTGAAGCAGTTGCAGGCCATTCTCGCCGACCTTCGCGCAGGCGACTTGAAGGAGATACCGAGAGACGCCGGCGACGGCGTCGTGGACAAAGCTGACTGAAAAACTGTGAGGTGACTCTTCCATGAAACATCGGTTCGCCTTTCTTGCAGCCTGTTGTGTTTTTTGCGGCCATTTGCTCATGGCTGCCGAAGCGGGCTCGGCGCAGACGGGGGCGTCCGGGGCGCGACCCAACGTCGTTCTCATTCTCGCTGACGACCTCGGCTATGGCGATGTCGGCTGCTATGGAGCGACGAAGATCAAGACGCCGAACATTGACCGGCTCGCCAGCGAGGGGATGAAGTTTACGCATTTCTATTCCGGCGCGAGCGTCTGCGCGCCGTCGCGTTGCGTGTTGATGACCGGCAAGCACGGCGGACGCTGCCGCGTGCGCGGCAACGCGCCGACAACGCAGCGGTTGAAGCAGTCGCTCATGTCCGATGACTTGACGGTGGCTGCGTTGCTGAAGAAAGCCGGCTACGCGACGGCGCTTGTCGGCAAATGGGGCCTTGGCGAGGCCGACACGCCGGGTCATCCGCTGGAACAGGGCTTCGACTTCTTCTTCGGTTACCTTGACCAAGTCCACGCACACATATTTTACCCGGAGTGGCTGTGGCGGAACCGCGAAAAGGTGACGCTGCCGAACGAGGTGCGGCCCATTCCCGTCGGCAAGAACGGCGTGTGGGGCACGGGAGGCATCGCGACGAAGAAGGTCGTCTACGGCCCGAAGTTGATGCTCGACGAGGCGCTTGGCTTCATTGAGCGCAGCAAATCGCAGCCGTTCTTCCTCTACTTCGCCACGACGATCCCCCACGCGAACAACGAGGCTGCGAAAGAACTCGGCAACGGCGCCGAGGTGCCCGACCTTGGCATCTACAAAGACAAACCATGGCCCGCACCGGAGAAGGGCTACGCGGCGATGATCACTTATCTCGACACGCAGGTCGGCGTGATTTCGAAACGGCTCAAGCAGCTCGGCCTCGACGACAACACGCTGATCAT
>Ga0265297_10012398_pt1 | contig 10244 bp, 9 predicted proteins | sample Munlanlwell13791_FD_192502 | JGI IMG/M metagenome (GOLD analysis project Ga0265297, IMG submission 192502) | Leachate microbial communities from a municipal landfill in Southern Ontario, Canada - Leachate well 137-91 | ecosystem: Engineered > Solid waste > Landfill > Unclassified | place...
ACGCCGCCCGCTAGGGAGACGCAAACGGGATAGGCCACGTAATGCGGATCGGACATGATGACCTCATCGCCCGGATCAATAATGGCCCTGAAGGCCAGGTCGAGCGCCTCGCTGCTGCCGGTGGTGACCAGGACCTCCGATTTCGGGTCGTAGGTCAGATTGTAGAATTTAGTGTGGTATCTTGCGATGGCCTCCCTCAGCTCGGGTATGCCGCGGTTGGAGGTATACATGGTGAAGCCCTTCTCGATGGCCGTGATGCCGGCCTCTCGCATAGGCCAGGGGGTGACGAAATCAGGTTCGCCCACGCCCAGCGAGATAGCGCCGTCCATGGAGGAAAGCAGGTCGAAATATTTCCTGATGCCCGAGGGAGAGATATCGCGCGCTTTTTTCGATATGTATTTACACTGGTCTTTCTTATTATGATGCGTCATATGGAGTCTCCTGTAAGGGGATGATGGATGGATCTCAGGCAACCACACCCAGCCGCCGCGGTTCACCGTCATCTTCAAAGATGACGCCGTCCTCCTTGTATTTCTTGAGAATGAAATGCGTTATCGTGCCCTGGACGGTCTCCATGGGCGCCAGTTTTTCTGAGACGAAGACGGCGATCTCCTGCATCGTCTTGCCGGCTATTAGAATAGCCAGGTCGTAGGTGCCGGATGCCAGGAAGACCGATTTGGCCTGAGGGAAGCGGTAAATGCGCTCGGCTATGGCGCCGAAACCGGAATCGCGCTGGGGCACCACCTTCACTTCGACCAGCGCCCAGACCTGTTCCTCGCCCAGCTTGGACCAGTTGATGACCGTCTTATACTTGACGATGGTGCCGTCCTTCTCCGCCTTCTTGATTATTTTCTGCACATCATGCACGGGCACACCGGTCATTTCTGCGATCTGGTCGTGGGTCAGCTTGGCATCCTTTTCCAGTGCCTCGAAGATTTTCTTCTCGTTCTCCATAACGCCTCCTCGAACAGCCTGAATTTTCGGGTAAACCGTATTATAACAAAAGAAGTGGATAAAGTAACATCAGGTAATGCTGCATGGGCGCTCTCAACCGGTCATTGCGAGGAGCACAGCGACGCGGCAATCTTGTGTTGAATATAACGAAATGCAGGATTGCTTCGCTACGCTCGCAATGACAAGAGGGGGAAAGGGTTTGCAATGACGTGAATATTGCTCTGTTACGCGATAACCGGCTTTTGTTTATGCCAGGGCGTGGCCTGCTCATAGGCGTAGGCTGCACGGAGCAGGGTCTCCTCGCTGAAATGCTTGCCGATGAACTGCATGCCCACCGGCAGGCCGTCCACGAATCCGGCGGGTATGGATATGGCGGGGACGCCGGCGATGTTGATGGGTAGGGTACAGACGTCGCTGAGGTACATCTGCACGGGGTCGTCCGCCTTCTCCCCGATTTTGAAGGCCACGGTAGGTGAGGTGGGTGTGATCAGCACATCGTACTTTTCAAAGGCCAGGTCGAAATCGCGCCTGATCAAGGTGCGCACCTTCTGCGCTTTGAGATAATAGGCGTCATAGTAGCCGGCTGAAAGCGCATAGGTGCCGAGCATGATACGCCGCTTGACCTCTGCGCCGAAGCCGAACTGCTTGGTCTTCTCCATAGATTCCCACATGCTGGTGGTATCGCGGTAGGAGTAGCCGTATTTCACACCGTCGTAGCGCGCCAGGTTGGCCGATGCTTCCGAGGGTGCGAGTATGTAGTAGGCTGCCAGACCGAATCTGGTATTGGGAAGTGAGACTTTCCAGTCGACTTTAGCGCCCAGCTCCTCGAGTTTTTTCACCGCATTTTCAATAGTCTGGCGGACAGCGGGCTGCATCCCCTCCACCAGGTATTCGCGCGGTATGCCGATACGCAGACCTTTAATACCAGTTTTCAGGGCTTTGACGTAGTCCGGCACTCCCAGAGGAACCGTGGTCGAATCGCGCCTGTCATGTCCTGAGATAACGTTCATTATCAGCGCGGCGTCGGTAACGTCCTTGGCCAGCGGCCCGATCTGGTCGAGAGAGCTGGCAAAGGCCACCAGGCCGTAGCGGCTGACGCGGCCATAGGTGGGCTTCAGCCCCACTACACCGCAGAAACCCGCCGGCTGGCGTATGCTTCCTCCGGTATCGGAGCCCAGGGCATAGATGCAAGCGTCGGCTGCGACCGCAGCCGCTGAGCCGCCGCTGCTGCCGCCCGGTACGCAGTCCAGGTTCCAGGGATTGTGTGTGGTGAAGAAGGCCGAGTTTTCCGTGGAGGAGCCCATGGCGAACTCGTCCATATTGGCTTTTCCCGCCATTACGGCATTAACCGCGTTGAGTTTCTCTATTACATGCGCGTCGTAGGGCGGAACGAAGTTCTCCAGCATTTTAGAGGAGCAGGTGGTTGTTATGCCCCTGGTGCACATATTGTCTTTGATGACGGCCGGAACGCCTGTCAGGGGGCTGCACCTGCCCTCGGCTATGGCCCGGTCCGCTGCCTCCGCGCTTTTCAGAGCGTGATCCGCCGTGATGCGCATGCAGGAGCGTATCTTGCCATCTATGGATTCCAGGTATTTAAGAACGGCGCGCGTCAGCTCGACGGAAGAGATTTTTTTCTCTTTGAGCAGTGCATGAGACTCGTGTATGGTCAGGCGGTGAAGGTCTTTCATGGATTACTCCAGGACTGCATTGACCTTGAAGTAGTTTTCTTCCCGGCCGGGCGCATTGGCCAGTACGTCATCGGCCGGCAGGGAAGGCCCGGCCTCGTCCGGTCTGTAGATATTCTCCAGAGCTACCGATTGCGCTGTGGGGGGAAGTCCCTCGGTGTCGGCCTGGCTAAGTATATCGAAGTTCTCGAGTATATTAGAGAGCTGGGTGCGGAACTTCTCAACCTCGGCATCCGAGATGCCCAGCCTGGCCAGCAGGGCGATATGCCGTACTTCTTCATCGGTCAGTTTCATGGGTGTGTGTTAAAAACCTCTACGCGATTTTCAGGCAAGAATTATAACACAAACATGGTCATGCGGAGACCTAAATAGGTACTCTACCAGCCGGCCGGTAGATCAAGTGGATTATTCAGAATTATAGGGGATTTCAGGGATTGCCGTAACCGCAGATGGAGGCATTTAATTTGATCGTGCCATTATCCGAAGGGGCGCTGGCCGGGAAGGTAAAACCATCGAAAATGGCTTTTAAGTAAAAGGTCTGCTGGGTGCCAGCTCCGTTCATTACAACGCCGGTTGTATCCGTGTTAAAGGCCAGCCAGTACGTTTTGCCTTTTTCTATCGGTACGGCCGGGATATAGACGGTGTTCCACTGGTCGGCGGCGCAGGTGGTGGGCTGGTCATTTGAGCTGAGCTTGTTTAAGGGCCTGCCCGTGGCGGCGCCGTGATCATAGATGGCGGCTTTGACGGAGCCGGCCTCCGAGCTGTAGACCCTGATCACATCGATACTGCCGCTTTGGTCTGCCACGAACTGAACGTAATGCGCATTGTCCTTACCGCTGGAATTCATATTGGATGTAGATAGTTCGCTGCCCAGTATTTTGGCCCTGACGGCAGGAGGTGTTGTCTCGGCGGGCGGCTTCAGCTTTTCGCTGATCCACAGGGGGATCTGGTCGTTAGCCTTATCGTCGGTTAACCTGTTTTGATTTCCTCCATCGGTATTCATGATATAGATATCATCGTTTCCTGCAATATTGGAATGGTAAACGATTTTCGTGCCGTTGGGGGAGAAGCAGGGGTAATAGTCTTTAGCGCTGTTGAAAGTGACGCGTTTCTGATTTTTTCCGTCGGCGTCCATCGTATATATCTCCGGATTTCCATCACGTTCGCTGACGAAGGCGATTCTCTTCCCGTCGGGCGACCAGCGGGCCTGGCCGTCCCAGCCTTCACTGGTGGTGAGTCTCAGCTGGTTGCTGCCGGCGGCATCCATGGCGTAAATTTCAAAGTTGCCGTCACGGTCTGTAGAGAATACGATTTTATCTCCCGCAGGTGACCAGCGTGGCCTTTGATCGTTGGGTTTGCTTACAGTCAGCCGCTGGAGATTGCCGCCGTCTGCGTCCATAACATAGATCTCGCTGTTCCCCTCAGGATTGCTGATAAAGGCTACTTTTTTACTGCTGTCAGACCAGTCGGGCTGCAGGTCATTGAAATTGCTTTTAGTCAGATTAGTATCATTCGATACATCCGCATCTATGCTGTATATCTCATTATTTTTGTCCCGGCTGGTACAGAAAAACAGTTTTTTCAGTTTCGCAGACCAGCTGGACTGAACACTGTAATACTTGCTCGTATTATCGTGCGCGGTAAAAAGTTCCGGATCGGATCCGTCCGGATTCATAACCCAGACCTGCCAGGTACCGTCACGATAGCTGTCGAAGATGATCGTCCCACGCTCTGAAGAGCCGGCCTGTATGCCCGGCATTATCGCGAAAACAAAGATGACGGCAGCGTAGACAGCCGTCAGCCCGATACCGGTCCAGAGCATAGCCCTGGCTTTGCCGGGCTCCCTGGATTTGTTGCTGAACCAGGCGAGCAGCCCGCCGATGAACGCCAGCAGGACCGGCGCCAGCCACCACAGCACCGAGAGGCCTTTTGGCGGCGCCGTTGCCGCCGCAGGTTGTTTTTTAGGAGCATCGGGAGGCTTAATGATCGGCTTTTCAATAACCGGCGGTACGTCTGCGGCAGGCTTAACCTCCGCTGCGGGCGGAAGCTCGACTTTCGGCAGTGGTGCAGGAGATGGAGGTGGCGGAGATGGAGGTGGAGGAGGTGGTGGTAACGGAACCGACTGCGGTGGCACTACAGGCTGCTTGGCTTCCACCGGTTTCTGCGCAGGCTGCGCCTTTTTTTCACCGGCAACGGGGGGTGAAGGCGGTTGTTCCTTCACCGTAAAGAGCTTATTGGCGCAAGATGTGCAGTAGACCCGGTCCTTGACTTCGGTGTAGCAGGCCTTGCAGACCAGGTGTCCGCACTCGGAGCATGCACCTACGGCCTCTTTTCCCGGATGCTGCGTGCAGTATGACATCTTGAGCCTCCCTGTCTCGTACCGAAATTCAGATGTGACCCATCATACCCGATATAAGTAAATACGGTCAATGAATGCAGGATTGAATTAATCCCGGGCCCACCTGTATCCGCTCAATGCCCAGAGCACCACATTCGTCCCGTAAAATACCCAGACCAGGCAGAACATAACCTGTGAGATGTTGCCCAGGTTGAGATTATAAACCTCGCCCGCTATCTCGGTGATATACCAGCAGGTGGCTGCTATGGCCACCATCCAGGCATTGGGCGCCGGATATAATTTTCGGCGGACGGTCTCCCAGGCCAACCAGGTCGTGGTGCAGAAGAAAGCAGTGTAGGCCGGGCCGATCACGGCGTGCCCGACGCGGACCATGTCGTTCCACAGTATCGCTATAACGACCACCGCCGACCCGTATATGACCAGCGGCAGCCAGATTTCAGACAGTTTGAACGTCTTGAAATAGCCGAAGCCGCGGCCGACGCGTATGATCAGGAAGATGTGAGCGATAATTGAGAGCACTCCGCCGATCATGAAGGTCAGCCCTCCCACGGTCATGCCCGGCACCGCCACCACCACGCTCATCAATATATCGGTGGGCAGCATGCAGCAGAAAGCCAGCAGCAGCAGTACCCAGTCCTTTTTTTCAAGAGCATATTGGCCTGCGATAAGCACAATGATCATGGACAGCAATGTAATGCCCGGTTTGGCGATGGCCGGATACGGGCTTTTAATCTGAAAGAGGTAGTTGGTCCAGTCGATGCCGAAGACCGAACCCGCCAGCAACAGTGTTGCGCCCAGCAGAATGAAAACCCATATCTTTCTTGTCCCCGTTAATACCAGTCCCTGACGTTCTTTATCCTTCATGCCGGCCTCCAGTTCTACTTCTAATGGAATCCGGTGCCTATTATAGCTTATTCGGCCTCGACCGAGATAGAGTCATTTGAGCGCGTTCGAGCTACGATGCTATAATTCTCCCTGTATTCCATGGGATGCGGATATGTTTGAGAAGCTTGAAGCAATAGAAAAGCGCTATGAGGAGCTGGGCGAATTAATCGCCCAACCGGAAGTTTACAATGATTTTCAGCGTGTGCAGGCGCTTTCACAGGAGCGGGCCGGCATAGAGGATGCTGTAAATAAATACAGGCAATACAAGGTGGTTGGGAAGGCCCTTGCCGATACTCAGGCCATGATCGAGGGAGGACTCGATGCCGATATGCTGGCCATGGCCAAAGAGGAGCTGTCAGCCCTAAAGTCAAACCATGAGGTCCTGCTGGATGAGCTGAAGCTGTCGCTGCTGCCCAAGGATGCCAGCGGAAGCAAAGATGCCATAGTGGAGATCAGGGCCGGCACCGGTGGAGATGAGGCGGCGCTCTTCGCAGCGGACCTGTATCGCATGTATTCGCGCTACGCCCAGTCCAAGGGCTGGCAGATCGACATAATCGACAGCAACCAGAACGAGATGGGGGGTTTCAAGGAGATCATTTTCGAGGTCAAAGGCAAGGGCGCATACGGCCATCTCAAGTACGAACGCGGCGTGCACCGCGTCCAGCGTGTGCCGGTCACCGAAGCATCGGGCAGGATACATACCTCGGCGGCTACCGTTGCGGTACTGCCTGAAGCGGAGGAGATAGACGTACACATCAACCAGGAGGACCTGCGCATCGATATTTTCCGCAGCGGCGGCGCCGGCGGCCAGAACGTTAACAAACTGAGTACGGCTGTGCGCATCACACATATCCCCACGGGTATCGTGGCGGTCTGCCAGGACGAAAGGTCGCAGCTACGCAACAAGCTCAAGGCCATGGCGGTGCTGAGGGCCAGGCTTTACGACATCGAGCAGCGCAAGCAGCAGGACGAGGTCACAGAGGAGCGCCGCTCACAGATCGGAAGCGGGGACCGGTCGGAGAAGATACGCACCTACAATTTCCCCCAGGACCGCCTGACCGACCACCGTATCAATCTCAGCCTGCATGGATTGCCGCGCATCATGGACGGCGATCTGGACAAGCTGATCGAAGCGCTGGCCACGGAGGAGCAATCGCGGCTGCTCCAGGAAAGCAAACTGTGACCTGCGCGGAATGGCTGCGCAAATACACTCTAATTTTTCAACAGGCGGGCATTGATGAGGCAGTGGACGAGGCTACGGTGCTGCTCTGTCACGCTCTAGGTTGGAGCAAAGCAGAGCTTTTTTCGCAGCCTGAAAGGACGTTGTCCAGCGGAGATCTCGCCCTGCTGGATAAACTGTCTGAGCGCAGGCTGCTTCACGAGCCGTCAGCTTATATCACAGGCTGCAGGGAGTTTTACAGTCTGAGCTTGTTTGTTGATCCTAGGGTGCTGGTACCCAGGCCTGAGACCGAAGTCCTGGTAGAGGCGGCCATAGAGTTCGGTCTCTCATGGATTGCGCGTAATCAAAGGCGGATACTGGCAGCCGACATCGGTACAGGGTCCGGCGCTATAGCTATTGCGCTGGCGATAAATATACGTGAAGCTCTGCTGCACGCCGTGGATATTTCATCTGACGCGCTGGAGGTTGCCGCCATAAACGTTAATCGCCATGGACTCGACAAAAGGATAACGCTGATTCAAGGAAATCTACTGGAGCAAATAAAGCAAAAAATGGATTTGATCGTGGCCAACCTGCCATATATATCGCATGGGGAGCTATCAGGCCTGCAGTCCGAGGTTTGCCTGCACGAACCGAAGATGGCTCTGGACGGGGGTGACAGTGGCACTGAGGTTATTGAGGCTATGCTATCACAGGCGCCGGGCAAAGTGGCGCCGGGTGGGGCTCTCTTACTCGAGATAGGAGAGGATCAGGGCGAGCGACTAATACCCAAAGTCAGGGATATTCTACCCGGCTCAGACATTACGCTGATTAAAGACCTTGCCGGAATTGACAGGTGTATGAGAATCATTAAGGCAGGAGGATAAACTGATGGCGATTCCACAGCCGTTCAAGACGACCTATGATTGGGACTATATGGAGAAGGTGTTGAGGCGGGAAGTGAAGCAAGGGCCGGTACCTCTAATTGAATTGTTTCCCGATCCTGAGATCATGACGGAGGTCACAGGAATCGATTACCCTGCAGATAGGGCCGTGGAACTTTCCACCAACGCCGGTCAAGTAGTCGATGATCAAGAAGCGCTGGAGATGGGGATCAGGCTGATGGACCTACACATAGCTTTCAGTAAGGCCGTCGGATATGATTACGTTACCATGATACCCATAGTTCCCCTTACAAAGACAAGGAGAGAGCTGGCTGCAGATGAGGATACACGGCGGCAAAAGCGTGCCTGGAAGGAAGAAGGGCAGGGTATTATCACCAGCCGCGCTGAATATGAAGAATTCAAGTGGCCTGCACTGGATCAAATCAGTCTGCTGCCGCTGGATTACACGGCCGGTATCATACCGGCCGGCATGAAGATCATGGTCATGTACAATGGCATCTATGAAGACCTGTCGGAGCTGATGGGGACGCAGCAGATGGCTATTAAAAGTATCGAGGAACCGGAACTGGTGGAGGATATACTTGAGCAATTGACCCGCCTCGCTGAACATGCGGTCGGCCTGTCTGCGGCGCATGCAGGTACCGGTGCCATTTTTTATTCCGACGACCTGGGGTTTAAGGGAGGGACGACCCTGGCACCACGTTTCCTGAGAAAGTACTATATACCAAGGTTGAAGCGCATTGCCGATGCCTGTCATAAGAATAACAAGCTATTTCTCTTGCATTGCTGCGGGCAGGTTATGGCCATTATGGATGACCTCATCGGGGCGGGCATAGATGGTCGGCACAGCTTCGAGGACGCTATCCTGCCGGTGGAGCAGTGGTACGACAAATTCCACGACCGTGTGGCCATCCTGGGAGGTGTGGATATGGACTTGATGGCGCGTGGAACGGCGGAAGAGGTGAAGCGCCGCACTCGTCAGATACTGGAGCACTGCGCCCCGGGTGGAGGATATTGTATGGGGACGGGCAACTCCGTGGCCAACTATGTCAGGATCGAGAATTACTATGCTATGATCGACGAAACACGAAAATGGAATGTGGAGCATGGGTTTTGACATCTATATAAGGTTAAGGTAAACTTTCCGATTGGTTAAATTCTTTAGCCAAATATCGTATTTAGGGGTGATTTGCTACCATGAACATGATCGTCTGCTGTAAACAGGTACTCGATCCCGAAGCAGCGCCAGCCACCTTCAAACTGGATGCTGCCAATAACAGGATGGTCCAGCCGCCTGAGGTCAAACCGGTGGTAAACCCGTATGACGAGCAGGCTGTCGAGGCCGCCCTGCGCATTAAGGACAAGGACAAGGCTGCCCACAAGGTAACCATCATCAGCCTTGGCAACAACCTTGTGCGCGACGTGGTCAAAAAGCCGCTTTCCATGGGCGCTGATGAGCTGATATTGCTCGAAGACGCGGCGTTCGAAGGCGGAGACAGCTTCTCAGTTGCCTCGGCGCTGGCAGCCGCCATCAAGAAGGTCGGAGCTTTCGACCTGATCTTCTGCGGCAGGCAGGAATCCGAATGGGATGACGGGCAGGTCGGCTCAGGCCTGGCCGAGCTGCTGGGAATACCCAGTGTTACAGTAGCCAAGAAGGTTGATGTCCTCGACGGTGGCAAAGTGAAGGTTGAGCGCGTGGTCGCAGACGGCTTCCAGGTGCTGGAAGTCCAGGGCCCCGCTCTGATTACCGTCAGCAACGAGCTTGGTGAAGCGCGCTATGCCACGCTGAAAGGCATTATGGCCGCCAGCAAAAAACAGCCTGTTGTATGGAAGCCTGCGGATATCGGTGTGGATGCCGGCAAGGTCGGCGCCGCAGCCAGGAAATCCAAGATCGTCAAACTGTTCCAGCCGGTCAAAGAGGGCAAATGCGATATCGTCAGCGCCGATTCACCGGCGGAGGCAGCGGCCCTGCTCGCCAACAAGCTGCGTGAAGCCAAGGTCATTTAAGGTTACTGACAGGATAATTAATAGGAGGATACAATGGCTGATAATAAAGGAATTCTGGTCGTCGGTGAAGCCGCTGAAGGTAAACTTCTCCCGATAACCGCTGAGATACTGGGCGCAGGCAGGAAACTTGCCGATGAGCTCAAAGAGCCCCTTGTATGCATAATTATCGGTGCCGGTCTGGGCGACACCGGCAAAGCGGCAGTGGCCGCCGGCGCGGACAAGGTCTTGCTGGCCGATGACGCGCAGCTTAAAGATTATGAGAACTCGACCTATATGCAGGTCATGGAGAA
>Ga0265297_10012399_pt1 | contig 10242 bp, 11 predicted proteins | sample Munlanlwell13791_FD_192502 | JGI IMG/M metagenome (GOLD analysis project Ga0265297, IMG submission 192502) | Leachate microbial communities from a municipal landfill in Southern Ontario, Canada - Leachate well 137-91 | ecosystem: Engineered > Solid waste > Landfill > Unclassified | place...
GATCCGGGCGAAGGGCTTTGACGAGATGCCCGCCCAGGCCTCCCGGGCCCTGGAGTCCATTGAGGAAAACAGGACCATCCGGGAATCCGCAGACGGCAAGGACAGCAACGTCGTCAACGACAAGATCAAGTTCAAGCTCCACTCGAAGGTTACGGCCCTCGAGCTTCTCGGGAAGCGCCACGGGATGTTCCCCACGAAGATCGAGGGCAAGGTCGAGGTCGAGGCCCGGCTCACGATGGCCGACCTCAAGAAATCATTGACCGGATTGAAAGATGGAAGCGGCAGCTGAGCGCGAGACGAACCAGGTCATGGCCGAGCTGATGTTGAGCTATCGGCGGGATCCGGTGTTCTTTGTCGAGCACGCCCTGGGGCACCTGACCTGGTCGAAGCAGCGTGCGATCCTGCGGTCTGTCTTGGAGAACGAGAAGACCGCGGTCAGATCGTGTCACGGCGCATCCAAGACGTTCACCGCGGCCGAGGTCGCCGTTTGGTTTCTGAACTGTATCCCGAACTCAAAGGTGATCACGACGGCGCCGACCTTCCCCCAGATCAAAATGCTGCTCTGGTCTGAGATCAACGACATCTACGCCAAGAGCCGGATCGAGCTCGAGGGCGAGTGTCTGATGACCGAGATCAAGACCGAAGACAAAGCGCACTTCGCCTATGGGTTCTCGACCGACAAGCCGGCCCGTGCCGAGGGCTGGCATGCGCCGGCGATCCTGTTCATTTTCGACGAGGCTAAGGGGATCCCGCAGTGGCTCTGGGACTCCGTCCGCGGCCTGATGACGGGCGGCCTCTGCCGGTGGCTTGCGATCTCGACCACGGACGGAGTCCAGGTAGGGGAGCAGTATCACAAAATCTTCGCGTCCGAGAACCACGGCTGGACCAGGATTCATATCTCGGCATTCGATTCCCCCTATGTTACCGGGGAGAAGTTCCAGGCGATAGATATGCCGGACCTGGCTCGGCCCGACGTCTTCCGGAGGCGAGCGATCGCGCCGGCTGATCTCGATATCCAGATCGCGTCCCCAAAGTACATCGCCGACTGCAAGATGGACTGGGGCGAGGACTCGGTGCTGTTCCTCACGAAGGTCAAGGGCGAGATCGTCGACGCCGGAGCAGACACGATCATCAAGCTGTCCCAGGTCGAGAAGATGTTCGCGAACGCCCAGGATCCGGCGTTCAAGGACGATGGCCAGGAAGAGATAGGGATCGACGTGGCGAGGGGCGGGACAGACGATACGGTCATGTATAAGCGCAAGGGCCTCAAGGTGACGGACAAGAAGGTCATCCCGTCCTCCCAGCTGCCCGAGAAGGCAAAGCTCGTCTACATCGCGGAGGAGGCCGAGCGGTTCGCTGGCTTCAACAAAGAGCTCCGGATCAAGGTCGACGACACTGGCGTCGGGGGAGGCGTGACCGACATATTGCAGGCGAAGCGTTTCTACGTCCTCCCTGTCAACTTCGGGTCCGAGGCGAAGGATCCCGACCGCTATCCGAACGTGATCTCCGAGATGTGGTACGAGGCGGGGCGGATTGTGCATGAGATCTCATGTCCAGAGAGCGAGCGGCTGAGAACCGAGCTCGTCAACCGGAAAGGGAAGCTCGACAAGAAGGGCCGGCGGCAGGTCGAAAGCAAGGACGATTACAAGGCGCGGGCCTCAGGCGGCCGAAGCCCGGATGAGGCCGATGCCTTCCTGCTCGCCTTCTATGAGCCGCCGGAAGACCTGGCCTGCCTAATTGTTTCGGAGGAGGCGGTGTACTGATGGGCGTCAATATAGGAGAGCGGATCAGGGCGAGCCTCCATGGGTTCCGGGGCGGCATGCGGGCATTTGTAATCGACGACAGCCCGAGCTACAGCACACAGGCCGATAACCAGACCTATACGGGGAACGTTTACAAAACCTACTCCAAGATCATCTCGGCGATATCGAAGAAGTACCAAGCCAAGGATGACTGGGGTTGCCAGCAGGTCGGGAACATCGTTGACGTCCGCTCGGCCTTCATCGTCGGCGAGGGGCTGGATGTCTCGCTCGTAAAACCGGAAGAGAAGTCGTCACCAGAGATGGATTTTATTCATGCATTCTTGGCCTTCAATAGCCTCGACAAGGAGGCGCCTCAGGAGTTCGCAAAAGAAGCCGAGATCGAAGGCTGCTTCCTGGGCGCCCTGCAGTGGGATGAGAAAGGGAAGATGGTCAGCCTGCGCTTCAGAAGCCGGGTTGAAAGCAACTACAAGGTCATCACGCCCAAAGGCGATTACTCGAAATACGAGCGCATCAAGTTTGATGATCCTGGAATCCAAAGCCTTGAGGAGCCCGAGTTTGTGTATGCCCGATTTGGCGGCCGCATTCATCTGCCGAATGAACCCACGCCCAAGATCGGGAAGGTGCTCACCGAGATTGAGGGATTGAGCAAGGCGCTTCGGGACTGGCGCGAGAACAACAATCTCTTCGCGGCGCCTATCCCTTACATCCGTTGCGAGAATTCAGACCAGGCAAAGTGGATGGCCGCGAACCTCGGAACGGCGGTCAAGAACTGGAAGCTCCGTAAGCTCTTCGTTTTGACGGGGGAGCCTGGGTATCTCGTCCCTGGCGAGAATACCCAGCTGGAAAAAGAGATTGTTACCCTGGCCAAGATCATCAGTGGCGCGACGGGTGTGCCCGTCCATTTCCTCGGGCTCCCGGATCTTATGTCAAACCGCGCAACCGCCGAGAACCTGATGGAGCTCGTCGCGGCTTCAACCCGAAAGGAACGCCTGATCTGGATCGGGACGTACCAGCAGATCATTGCTAAGGCGATGGCGATCTGGAACAAGGAAAGCATAAAGACGATACTCGACCCCAAGAAGGTCGTCGTGTCGATTCCCTACGTATCGGAGGCGACTTGGCAGAGGATCCAGAGCATCTATTTGCCGCTCTACCAGGAAGACTCGCTGACGAAGAAGACGCTCCTTGCGCAGGTTCCCGGTCTCGACGTCGAAGCAGAGATGAAGGCTCTCGAGGAGCGGGAGAAGACCGCCTTTGAGAGTGCAAAGAGCCGGCCGGTGGACGGCGATGAAGAGGACGAGGAGGACGCCGATGGAAGCGAAGACGAATAAAGCTATCACGACTCAGGGAGTCAACCTCCCCGCGGCCGGCCAGCGGACCAGGGCCTGGGATCCGGGGGACATGATCACGACTGGCAACGTCGAGCAGATCAGGGCAGCGAACGCCCGAGGCGCCATCCAACCGTCGCCCGACCCCACCGTTAAAGCCCCGGACCTGGAGGTTGTCCAGGAAGGCTACTCTCCCACCAGGGAGGCGAAGACGAGGAAGAGAGTCGGGACAAATCGAGGCTCAAAGCCATGAACACGAAGTTCCGAGTTCAACTGCACGCCATGAGCGAGGCCGAGATCCTGGACCTTGTCCCCCCGCGGGTTCTGTCGTCCATCAAGGCCGAGAACCACAATCCCATCCTCAAGGCATTCGTGGTAGGCGGGGAGGGGCGCTGGGATCCGCAGCTGGTGGGGATCGGGCCCGTTGTCCAGAACTGGTTCAAATCGGCGATCCAGGCTCTGGCCAACAAGCTCAAGATCGGGACGCCGGTCTATAACCAGCACGCGCCGACAAACGACGACTCGGGCCGGACTGCGATCGGGGAGATCATCGCGACGGCTGTCCGCAAGATCAAAGAGGCCGCCGCCGCCGTGGCCGTGACCTACATCTATCCTGAGTTCGAAGGACTGAAACTCGATGTGGCATCGATCGAGGCCGACGTCATGGTCGAAGGCGATGGCCGCCGGCAGGACGTTGAGGACGACGATATCTTGGACGTAACCGGGGTTGCCCTCGGCAACTCCGCCGTCAATACACCGGCATTCCCTGGGGCAACGCTCCTTGCGACGCTCCAGGCGTTTGCCGAATCCAAACGCACCCCAGGAGGTGACGAAATGACACTGGACGACCTGAAGAAGGCGATCAGTGACGGGAAGTATCGGCCTTCGGATTTGTTCGATGGCCGGGCTCTCGTAGAAGACCCCTTCATTGTCGGGCACGTGAAGGAGGAAAAATCCAACGAGTTCTACGCCAGGAAGCGCAGCGAATCAGAACTCGCCGACAAGATCAAAAAGCTGGAGGACGAGAACAAGGCCTTCAAGGACCAGATTCAAACCCTCAGCGGAAGTGCGCTCAGCATCAAGGCTAAGGACGTCTTCAAGACGGTGCTCACCGAACGCCCCAAGCTGAACGAGGACAAGCGTCTCTCAAGGTTCATCGAGACTCGTTTCTCGAAGGACTTCAAGCCTGCCGCGGAGGGCAGCCTCAAGGCCGACATCGACAAGTTCGTCGACGCCCAGGTCACTGAATACCAGGACCTGTTTGGCGAGACGAAGCCCCAGAGGGGGGCCGGCGGCCAGGAGGGCGGCCAGGAGCGGCACGGCGAGCGCGAGTCGGAGAGCCGCGAGAACGACGCCAACCTCGAAGACCTAAAGAAAAGCAGCCTGTTCCCGAAGGACTAATTCCTTCGGGGCGCTCACAGGAGGTACACATGAGCGTCGGAATGAGAAGTGCCAATTACCAGACGCTCGAGGCCTACACGGTCCCGAGCGGCGGGTGCACGAAGATGGGCCTGACCAAGATCGGTGACACGGTCGGGTTCTTCTACGAGACCAAGGACGCTGGCGACGATGTCACCGTCGTCTGCCAGATGGACGCTGTCGAGCTCGCGAAGAAAGATGGCAGCGGCGAGGCCATCTCCCAGGGCGCGAAGGTCTACTACGAGGCCGCGAGCGGGAAGCTCACCGGCACCGCGGGGTCCAATACGCTCTGCGGCCGGGCGATCAAGGCGGCCGGCGCGGATGACACCACGGTCCTGGTCGCGTTCAACGGCCTGGTGGCGGCCTAAGCCAAGGAGAATGTCATGAGCTACAAACTCTTCGGACGGCCGCTCACGGAGCGGGATTTCGCGAGCCCCGAGGCGCGCGAGGAAGTGTTCGCCGTCCTCAACTACACGGCGAGCGGGAAGCGGTTCGAGGCCGAGGCCAAGAGGCTCCAGGCACAGATGCAGGCCTTCGGCACGGTCGGCGACTTCGAGACCACCATCCACGAGGTCATCCGCAAGTACCAGGCGCTGCCGATCTTCGACACCGGCTACGAGCAGATCTTCGACATGATCGACGCGACCCAGTCGAACGACGACGGGTTCACGATCTACGATATCGAGGACGGCCTGAGCTTCGGCAAGGTGCCGATCGGCAAGAAGGCCCTCATCTACCAGATGAGCGGCTCGAAGGCCGAGGTCAGTTACGACGCCTACGGCGCGGGGCTCGGCTGGCACCGGACCATGATCGAGGACCGGAAGTTCTGGCAGCTCGAGAACAACGCCAAGACCTTCATCAACAAGGCCAACTACACGAAGGCCGGGAGCTTCTACGCTCTCATCGAAGCTGTCGGTGTTGGGCAGAATGTCACCTGGCAGACCCATCCCGACGGAGTGTCTTCGGGTACGGCGACCTATCTCTCCGGGCGTGACGCCGCGACCCTCAACGCCGCGGCCGAGAAGATCTTCACGGCCGTCAAGGACAAGGGCTATGGCGTGAACTTCCAGACGCCCCTCAAGGTCGCCTGCCCCTATCAGCTCATCGGCCGCCTCAACCGGGCCATCGGTCTGCTGAACCAGGGCTTCTCCGGATCGCCCAACCAGGTCAGCTACATCTTCCAGCTCGTCCCGACGATGCTCTTCAGCGCGGCGACGTCCTACTACGTCTGCCTGCCCAAGAACAAGCTTGTCGGCGGCAACCGGAAAGAGCTCGAGATCTTCCCGCAGTGGGATCCCTCGACCTATTCCGATGTGGGCTGGGGGTGGATGCGCTTCGGCGGCGCGGTCGGCGACCAGGAACAGATCGTGAGGTGCGCGATCTCCTAAGCGTGGGGGTCTAAGCAGCAAAACGCGAGAACACCGGGGAGGGCGCGGGCCCTCCCCGGGTTCCACTTAAACAGATGCCCAGGCAGCAAGATGTCATTACCACGGGAGGCCCCAGGGTGAGGGCGATCATCGAGCACCGGAAGTCTGCCGAGGAGATCGCCGCGGCAACGAGGTCCTGGGCTACAAGCCAAGCCGATCCTTCCCGGCCGACTCGGCGACTTTGGGAAGTCCTGCCTGACGGCATCTGGCGCGGCCAGCGATGCTTCCTTATCGGAGGCGGGCCATCCCTCAAGGGGTTCGACTTCGACCGCCTTCATGGGGAGCGGGTCATCGCCATCAACAAGGCGTTCTACGACGCCCCCTTCGCGGACATCATGTTCGCGATGGACCGCCCGCTCATCGACGAGCTCCAATCCGGCCGCCTGGGCGCGAACTATAGGGACGCCTTCCGTGACTTCGGGGGATTGAAAATCTGGCTGGACATCTCGGGCTACGTCTATCCTCCGGACGTCTACAGCCTGCCGTCAGCCGGCGAGATCGGCTGGACGCGGAGCCTCCGAGCCGGGCTTTATCACGGCCAGAACTCAGGCTACGGCGCCCTCAACCTGGCGATGGTTCTGAAGGCCAACCCGATCTACCTCCTCGGCTACGACCTCAAGGAGGGTCCGGCGGGGGAGAAGCACTACCACGATGGGTACCGGTCCGGCTGGAACCCAGACGCCCTGGGCAAGTTCCGGGCGGCCTTTGCGGCGGGGGCTGCGGTATTGCCGCCCGGCGCGCCGCGCATAATCAATCTCAACCCGATCTCCATGCTTCGCTCCTTCGAGTTCGGCGACATCGACGATGTCCTGGGGCCGGCCGATGCGAAGGGGAAAGGCGGGGGGTTCGTCGTCATCTCGTTCTACACGACGGGGACGAGCTACAGTAGGGAAATCAAGGGGCTCGAAGAAAGCCTCGAGCGATTCAAGCTCGCCAGGCACGTCTTCGCGTGCGAGCCGACCGGAACTTGGCGCGGGAACCTCAATCATAAATCTGAGTCCATCCTTAAGGCGTTCGCCATGTTCCCGGACAAGGATATCGTCTTCCTGGACGCCGACGCGGTTGTGCGTCAGCGCCCGGTCCTATTTGAACAGCTATCGGCACGGCGCGACTATGACCTCTCGGCGCACTTCTTCAAGTACGATGCGCGGTCGGGAGACTCCGATGAACTCCTGAGCGGAACGCTTTGGATACAGAATGGCGAGGCAGGCCGCGGGCTCGTCAAGCGCTGGCACGAAATCGGTCTCGCCCGTCCGGACGTCCGTCACCAGATGTGCCTCAAGGCGGCCATCGAGGACCTCGAGAAAGAGGGCAAGCGGATCCGCGTCTACCGACATCCTTTCGCCTATACCTGCATTTATGATTATCACGCGGCCAAGGGCGTAGTCCCCGTGATCGAGCACTTCCAAGCCAGCCGCCGATTCCGCCGCGAGGTCGGTTATGGCCAGGGCTTATTGTGCCGGAGACCATCATGACGCTTGCTGTTCTGGATAGGCTGGACTCGTTGCGCCTAGCGAAGACCGGCGTCTACGAGCCAGCGGAAACAGCCTTCGTCAAGAAGGTGCTCCGGCCCGGGCAGGTCTTTGTCGACGTCGGGGCCCACATCGGGTACTACTCCACGCTGGCGGCGATGCTGGTTGGGCCCGAGGGGAAGGTCTTCGCCTTTGAACCATGCCCGGTAAACTACGCGCTGCTCGAGCGGAACATCGAGCCGTACAGCGGCACCGTCCGGACCTACCCACTCGCCGTGTCCGATGCGGCCGGGTACGCGACGCTCTACCTGAGCGATGAGAATTCCGGCGACCACCGGCTCGCCTATATGCCCGAGCGGGATAGCCTCTTCATCAGGACGATCGCCCTGGATGACTTTGACCCCCTGCGCGGGGAGGAGGTCGGCTTCCTCAAGATCGATGTTCAGGGGCACGAATACGAAGTTCTGAAGGGCGCGCTCCGAATCCTGACCGACTCGGAAGACATCATGGGGCTCGTAGAGTTCTCTCCGGAGCTACTCAGGCTGGCCGGCGTAGAGCCAAGAGATGTTCTGTCTCTTCTTGAAGACTTGCGGTTCAAGATCTATATGAGGCGCGGCGAGAGCATTGTCCCGGCTCCTGTCGCCGATCTGCCCAAGCGAAAGCATCACGCGAATCTTCTTATCTCAAGGAGCGATATCGCTTGAAGAACTCCACGCTCATAATCGGACGCGGCGAGGTGGGAAGCGCCCTGGCGGCCGTCCTCCGGCCTTTCTACCCGGTGACGGTCGTCGACCTCAATCCGCCTGACGTCGCGGACGTCGAGTTCATGCACGTCTGCTTTCCGTACTCGGAAAGGTTCGTTGATGAGGTCCTGGGCTACAGGAAGCAATACCGCCCGGTCCATACGGTCATCCATTCGACTGTTCCGGTGGGCACGAGCCGGGCTTGCGGGGCTGTTCATTCCCCAGTCCGCGGCAACCACTATGACATGGAGCGATCGCTCAAGACCATCACGAAGTTCGTCGGCGGGCCCGGACCATCATCCGACGCCGTTGCCGAATACCTCATGCGCGCCGGGATCCCCGTCGAGATCTGCCGGCTCCAGGAGACCACCGAACTCGGCAAGCTGCTCTGCACGACGTTCTACGGCGTCTGCATCGAGTACGTAAAAGCCGCGGAGCGGAAGTGCCAGGAGGAAGGCGTACCGTTCGGCGAGGCCTTCACGCTGTTCCAGAAGACCTACAACGACGGCTACGCGGCGCTCGGACGGCCCGAGGTTGCGCGGCCGGTCCTCACCCCAATCCAGGGTCGCATCGACGGGCACTGCGTTTTGCCGAACTGCCGGCTCTTTGAATTCCCCTTCGCCACTCTCGTCGGGAGGCTCAATCGTGAGTAAGGCCTCGGTCGTCGTCGTGACCTACCGCCGGCTTGAGCGGATCTCGGAGATCCTCGCCGCTTGGCAAGCGCAGGTGCCGGAGGTCTGGCTCTGCGACTGCTCGGCTCACGGAGTGAGGGCAATCCCTGACGGCGTTCGGCTCGCCCGGTTCCGGCCGGACCCTGGGAACAGGGTCCGCCACGCCGTGGCGCTCATCGCCGAGGGCGATATCGTCATCAAGGCGGACGATGACATCCTGCCCCTGCCTGGCCTCGTCAAGGACTTCCTTAGCTGGCACGCGAAGCTCGGACCTTGCATTTCCGGCATCCACGGCCGGACCTTTCACGGACCGGACTACTACCGAGACACCGTGATGCACGCCGCCCACATGATCGCGGAGCCGATGAAGGTCGATTTCTTGGGCGTCATCACCTGTGCCGATCGGAAGTATCTACCGATGGATCTTCGAGAATGCGGGACGCCGATCGAAGATCTCTACTGGCACAACCATTGCTACCCTGGGGCGCCAAAGTACGTCATCCCGACCAAGGCGTTTAATAACCACCTCCCCGAAAGCCGAGACGCGATGAGGCTTTGTGCGGATCCCCCGGGGCGGGCCGTCCGCCGGGCCTTTTATACGAAGTGCTGGATGGAGAATTATCAGTGACGCGGAAGCTCGTGTTCTGGACGGCGCTCAACTCCTACCGGTCGGAGAAGTGTCTTCGCGGGAAGCCGGAGGGGACGCCTCACCCGGTGACAACCAAAGAATGGACCGAGCGCCGGATAGAGCTCTGGCGGAAGTTCACCCTGAACAGCCTCCTTTATCAGTCGACGGCAGATTGGCTCTATATCGTGCTCCTGGACCCCGAGCTTCGGCACCTTACGGATCATCTCCTGCCGCGCCGCGATCCGCGGGTCGTCTACTGCTACGATGACGGACCTGCACTCGCTCAGCTCCGGGCATATGACGAGATAGTCCTGGCGCTTATCGACGGCGACGATATGTACAGCCGGCACGCCGGCCAGATCATGATGGCTTCGAAAGCCGAGTGGATGTACTTCAAGGCTGGTTATGCTTTTGAGCTCGAGAGGCGGCGGCTGTGGCGGTACGACACCATAGGTAGCGGGCCGTTCTTCGCCCGCCGGCTTGATCCAAGGGGCCTTACTCGGTTCGACCGCGATAAGCGGCATCCGACACATAAGGCGGTTATCGGGCTGTCGCCCGAGGTCATGCCCGGCGGGCACTTCTGCGTTCTGCTTCACGGGCACAACACGTCGAGCAAGCCGGAGATGCGGTACGTTCTCAGGAAACAGCCGGTGAGCCTCTCGGTCCTCAAGAAGGAGTTCGGGCGATGACGGCAAAAGAATACCTCGAGGACCACTGGATGAAACGCCAGGTCTGGAAGCGGCTTCTCCTCCCGGTTCACCAGGATCGCCTGAGACGTTGTGCCGAGGCCG
>Ga0265297_10012400_pt1 | contig 10240 bp, 8 predicted proteins | sample Munlanlwell13791_FD_192502 | JGI IMG/M metagenome (GOLD analysis project Ga0265297, IMG submission 192502) | Leachate microbial communities from a municipal landfill in Southern Ontario, Canada - Leachate well 137-91 | ecosystem: Engineered > Solid waste > Landfill > Unclassified | place...
TATGTCCCCGGAAAAAGTTATATCTGAAATCAAGAAATCCGGTTTGCGCGGTAGGGGCGGGGCGGGTTTCCCTACGGGGATCAAATGGGAGCTTACCGCCAAAGAAAAAAGCGATGAGAAATATGTTATTTGTAACGCCGACGAAGGAGACCCCGGAGCCTTTATGGACAGGAGCGCTATTGAGGGTGACCCCCATACAATTGTTGAAGGTATGGTAATTGCCGGTTTTGCCATCGGCGCCAAAAAAGGGATTGTTTACATACGCGCGGAGTATCCTTTAGCTGTAAAGAGGATTAAAAAGGCCATAGCGGATGCCAGAAAAGACGGCTTTTTGGGGGAAAATATCTTAGGGTCAAACTTTAATTTTGATATAGAGGTGCGTCTTGGCGCGGGTGCTTTTGTCTGCGGAGAAGAGACGGCGCTCATGCTTTCTATCGAAGGGCATCGCGGCATGCCCAGGCCCAGGCCCCCGTTTCCATCGGTATCCGGGCTTTTTGGCAAGCCTACATTGATTAATAATGTGGAAACCTGGGCGAATATCCCTGTAATTATCCTTGATGGGGCGGATTGGTTTAGTTCTTTAGGTACAGAGAAAAGTAAAGGTACTAAGGTTTTTGCTTTGGCAGGCAAAGTTAAAAACACCGGTTTAGTCGAGGTGCCCATGGGGACTACCTTGCGCCAGATTATTTATAATATCGGGGGAGGAATTCCAGGGGATAAGAAATTCAAGGCAGTGCAGACCGGCGGGCCTTCTGGAGGGTGTTTGTCTGAAGAATATTTGGATACAAAGATAGATTATGAGTCCCTAGCCAAGGTTGGTTCGATTATGGGCTCCGGAGGTATGATCGTTATTGATGAAGATTCCTGCATGGTAAATATTGCCAAGTTCTTCCTGGAGTTTACCCAGAATGAATCTTGCGGTAAATGTACGCCTTGCAGGGAAGGGACTAAGCGTATGCTGGAAATATTAACCCGTATTACCGAAGGTAAAGGCGCAGAAGAGGATATCGATAAGCTCCAGCGCCTGGGTAACATGATAAAGAAGGCTTCTTTGTGCGGGCTGGGCCAGTCAGCGCCGAACCCGGTTTTAAGCACGATTAAGAATTTTCGCGCCGAATATGAAGAACATGTGCGCGATAAACGCTGCCGCGCGGGAGTTTGTCAGCATTTGCTTGTTTATGAAATTACGGATAAATGTGTCGGCTGCGCAGCCTGCAAGAAGGCCTGCCCCGCAGAAGCCATATCCGGGACCCCCAAGGCAAAACATGTTATTGATATAAATAAATGTATTAAGTGCGGCGCTTGTTTTAAAGTTTGCAAATTCAACGCTATAAGAAAATCTTAAAGGGAGATAAAGAAATGATCAGCATATTTATTAACGATAAGCCTTATAAAGTGGAAGCCGGACAAACTATCATGCAGGCAGCGGACAAGTTAGGATTCCATATTCCGCGGCTGTGCTATCATCCCAAGTTGTCTATTGAAGGGGCTTGCCGTGTGTGCATTGTGGAGGTGGTGGGGATGCGTAATTATGTGGCTTCTTGCGCGTATCCGGTAAGCGAAGGGATGAAGATTTATACTAACACTGAAGAGATAAGGCGCGCCCGGCGCGATATCGTGGAATTGATTTTAGATAACCACCCGGAAGATTGCCATACATGCGAAAGGGACGGTAACTGTGAATTACAAAGGCTGGCTTTTGCCATGGGAATCAGAAAGCGGCATTTTGAAGGGGAGAAAAAACATTACGAAAAAGACCTTTCTTCGGCTTCGGTAATCAGGGATCCTGATAAATGTATCCTTTGCGGCCGTTGCGTGAGGATATGTTCGGAAATCCAGAAGGTAAACGCCTTAGGTTACGCGCATAGAGGTTTTAAGACAGTGGTCATGCCCGCTTACAATATGCCTTTTAAGGACAGCGTTTGTACTACCTGCGGCCAGTGTATTAATGTTTGCCCTACGGCCTCATTTATCGAAAAGAATTTTACGCAGGAGCTCTTCCAGAAACTGGGAGATAAATCTTTAATCAAAGTAGCCCAGATTGCCCCTTCGGTAAGGGCGGCCATCGGCGAGGCGTTTGCCCTTGAACCCGGCAGGCAGCTTGAAAAAGAATTGACCGCGGCGTTAAGAAAACTGGGTTTTGATTATGTGTTTGATACGCAGTTTTCGGCGGACTTGACTATTATGGAAGAAGCCAGTGAATTTCTGGAGAGGTTTCAAGGTAAGGGCAAGCTTCCCATGATTACTTCCTGTTCAAGCGCCTGGATGAAATGCCTGGAACAGTTTTATCCGGATTTAATCGGTAATGTCTCTACCTGTAAATCTCCGATGTCTATGGCTAGCGCCTTGATCAAAAGTTACTTCGCTAAGAAAATAAACGCGGATCCTAAGAAAATCTTAAGTGTTGCCTGCATGTGCTGTACGGCTAAAAAATACGAAGCTCTCAGGCCCGAACTTATGGTGGATGGAATGCAGGCTACGGATATAGTGGTTACCACGCGGGAGCTGGCCTGGATGATTAAGTCGGCGGGCATAGATTTATTGCATATTAAAGGCGAAGATTTTGACCACCCTCTCGGGTATTCTTCGGGCGCCGGGACGATATTCGGAGTAACCGGAGGGGTTATGGAAGCGGCGATAAGGACAGCCTATGAGCTTTATACTGGAGAGACTCTTTTGGATATTGAAATCCAGGATATCCGCGGGTTCAAAGGGATTAAAGAAGGTAAATTAGTTATAGACGGTAAAGAAATACGTGTAGCAGTTGCGCATGGTTTGGGTAATGCCAATGAAATATTGAATACTATAAGAAAAGACCCCCAGAGGTATCATTTTGTCGAGATCATGGGCTGTCCCGGAGGTTGTATAGGAGGCGGAGGTCAGCCTTACGCGGGATCTAATTCTTTGCCTCTTGATGAGGAATGCCTTAAGAAGAGGGCGGAAGCCTTATATGGTTTAGATAGAAACAAGACGATAAGGCGCAGCCATGAGAATCCGGATGTGCAAAGATTATACAAAGAGTTTCTGGGCAGGCCCCTTAGCGCTATGTCGCATAAACTGCTGCATACGCATTATAGCCCCAAGTATCCGCCAGGGATCATCCCGGCGGAATTAAGCGCTAAATAATATTTTCTTAAGGAGGATAAGTAGAAAATGATCGCAGAGGATGATGAAAAAATAACTGAATTAAAAACTTTCATGCGGGAGGCAAAAACCAAGGAGCATCCTGATTCGCAGCTTATTTCAATCCTGCATAAGGCGCAGGAGCTTTACGGATACCTTAGTCAGGATGCGATGACCGAGGTTGCCAAGGAGATGAATATCCCCACAGCGCATATTTGGGGGGTAGCTACCTTTTACCATTATTTTAATCTCAAACCAAAAGGAAAACATTCCATATCTGTTTGTTTAGGCACTGCTTGTTATGTCAAGGGCGCTGAAGAGATATTGAATGCTATCAGGGGAGAGTTAAAAATAGATTTTGGCCAGACATCAACAGACAATCTTTTTACGTTGCAGGAGGCCCGTTGCCTGGGCGCCTGCGGACTGGCTCCGGTAATCATGATAGACGATAAGATTTATGGCTCGCTTACTCCAAAGAAGGCGCTGGAGATAATTAAGAGTTATAAGAAGTAATTTATTATGTATTGCGCGGGGGAAAAGATTTGCTATAATTAAATTCATACGTAAGTTAACATGGGAGGCAGATATGTCGAAGAAGGTTCTTATTGTTGATGATGACAGCGATTTTGTGGAAGCGATTTCCACGTTACTTGAAGCAAAAGACTATGAAGTTGTTTCTGCCGCGGAAGGAAAAACAGGGTTTTCCCAGGCCAAGAAGCATCTGCCTGGGTTGATTATGCTTGATGTGATGATGGCGACGAAAAGCGAAGGGTTCGATGTGGCAAAACAACTTAAGAATGATCCGGCAACCAAAGATATCCCTGTGGTGTTGGTTACCGGAATCAAACGCGATATGAACCTGCCTTTTGGTTTTGAGCCGGATGAGGATTGGCTGCCGGTAAAAGCTGTATTAGAGAAACCGGTAAAACCGGATCTGCTTTTAAAGACAATTGAGGAATATATTAAGAAATAAAATATAATAATAAAAGTTTCCTGCGGTAAGGAGTTAATTACTCTAGCCCAAGGGAGAGTGAGGAAGCGATATCCCAATCTTTCCGCAGGATTATATTGCCGGAGGGTTGGGATTTTTATTTACTATTAGCGCGGGGTGTTTTGTTAATAAAGGAGAATAAATGGAAAAGCGTTTAGGATTTGTGGGGATAATTATCCATAATCGCACTAAGGTTGCGCCGCTTGTTAACAGTATATTGACTGAATTCGGCGGACTGGTTGTCGGCCGTATGGGCATACCGCACGTGAAGAGAGAATTAAGCGTAATTGTGTTGATTGTAAATGCGACTACCGATGAGTTGGGAGCTTTAACCGGCAAATTAGGCAAACTTAACGGGGTGTCGGTAAAATCAGGGTTAAGTAAATCCGAATAATTATATTTTTATATTCTTGTTTAATCTTTATTCAATTAAGGAGTATGTATGAAATATATTGATGAGGAGAAAATAAATAATTTGCTTGCTGATGCGGCCAGCACCGATAGCCATAAACTCGATATTATCCTGGATAAGGCAAAATCACTGCGGCGGCTGTCCCTGGATGAATCCGCGGCCTTGCTTTCGGTTAATGACCCTGAGCATCTGCGCAGGATATTTGAAGCTGCCAGTTTTGTTAAAGATACTATTTACGGCAGGAGGGTGGTTTTGTTTGCCCCGGTATATATTAGTAATCTATGCGTGAATAACTGCTCTTACTGTGCGTTTAAATCCGATAATCGATTAATTAAACGTAAAGCCTTGGATGCCGCAGAAATTAGAACTCAGACAGAGTGGTTATTAAGCCGCGGCCATAAAAGGATACTTATGGTTTGCGGTGAAGCTGCTCCGGGAGGTAAATCAAACGTAGATTATTATATTGAGGCGGTTAAGGCTATTTATGCGGCGGGTGCGGATAAAAATAAAATCAAAAGGGTCAATGTCAATTGCGCGCCTCTTAATGTTGATGATTTTAAGAAGCTTAAAGCTTCCGGTATCGGCACTTACCAAATCTTCCAGGAGAGTTACCATTATGAGACTTACCTGCGTATGCATCCTAAGGGGCCGAAGTCTGACCCGGATAACAGGATCGAAGCGGTTGACCGCGCGTTTAAAGCAGGCATAGATGATATTGGGATTGGAGCGCTTTATGGTTTATTTGACTGGCGCTTTGAAACATTGGGGTTGCTTTCGCATATTGAGCATATGGAGGCAAGTTTAGGCGTGGGGCCGCACACTATTTCTGTGCCGCGTATCGAACCGGCTGAGGGCGTGAAGATGTCTTCTAACCCGCCCTATAAACTTACAGATGAAGATTTTAAAAAAGTGGTTGCGGTATTAAGGTTGTCCGTGCCTTATACCGGCATAATTATGTCTACCCGCGAGAGTGCCTGGATGCGGGATTCGCTTTTAAGCCTGGGGGTTTCTCAGATCAGCGCTGAATCAAATACTTCTCCGGGGGGTTATTCTGCCGAAAAAGCCGGCATGACTGCCGAAAAAGCCGGCATGACTGCCGAAAAAGCCGGCATGACTGCCGAAAAAGCCGGCAGTCAGTTTTCTCTCGGCGATCATCGCAGTTTAGACCAGATCGTGGGGGCTTTGATCTCTCATGATTACATTCCCAGTTTTTGCGCTGCTTGTTATCGTATGGAAAGGACCGGGGAGACTTTTATGCAGCTGGCTAAGCCCGGTACGATTAAAGGTAAATGCAGTATGAATGCCTTGATTACCCTGAAAGAATACCTTGATGATTTTGCATCCGAACCGGTCAGGATGTCAGGCTATAAGATGATCACACGTTATTTGAAGCAGCTGGATCCGCTTGAGCAAGAAAGATTGAAATTATTTTTTGCGCATGTTGATTCCGGGGTAAGGGATGAATATGTTTAAACCGTTGGAGCTTTTAAACAGGATTTACGCTGCCCGCCTGCCAATCATTGAGGATTTAGAAGAAGTATTATCCTGGCAAAGCCAGGAGGAGCTTGGAGAGTTGTTTATTTTTGCCGATAAGCTGAGGAAAGATTTCTGCGGCGATGGCGTTATATTGCGGGGGATAATAGAATTCTCTAATTTTTGCGACCGGGAATGTTTTTATTGCGGATTAAACAAGAATAACCGCAGATTAGAACGTTATCGTATGGATAAAAATGAACTCTTTAGGGCGGTAGAATACCTGGATTCATGTAATATTAAGACTGTAGTTTTGCAGTCGGGGGACGGTAAGTGGCTGGATACCCTGTGGTTAAAAGAGGTTATCGAAAATATAAAATCAAGGTTTGACATGGCAATTACGCTTTCAGTGGGAGAAAGAAGCGCGGATGATTACAGGATCTGGAGGCAGGCTGGAGCCGACAGGTATTTATTGAAAATAGAAACGTCCGATGAAGGCTTATATTCTTCTATGCATCCGAAAATGGATTTTAAACAGCGCCTGGCTTGCCTGGGTGCTTTACGAAATTTAGGTTATCAGGTCGGCTCAGGTAATATTATCGGCCTTCCCGGACAGACCCTGAAAACGATTGCCCAGGATATCATATTTTTTAAACTGGGTGATTTTGATATGATCGGTATAGGCCCGTTTATTCCTCACCAGGATACAGAGTTTTCCGGGCAGCAGAAAGGCGATGCCCAGCTTAGCTTAAAAGCTATTGCCCTTACCCGCATAGTTACTAAAAACGCGCATATCCCGGCGACAACTGCCCTTGGAAGCCTGGATAAAGACTACAGGCTGGATGGTTTAAAATGCGGGGCAAATGTTTTAATGCCGAATTTTACTCCGCAGCCGTTCCGCAAGCTTTATGAGATATACCCGCAAAAAAGATGTGTTAATGAACCGGTGGGTTCCTGCAGGTTTTGTATGGATGGGATTGTTAAAGATTTGGGACGGTTTATTGATTATTCAAAAGCTGATTCGTTTAAATTAGCAGGAGATAGATATGTATAGGACACCGGCAAGCAACAGGTTACATATAGGGATATTCGGTAAAAGGAACACAGGAAAATCCAGCCTGATTAACGCCCTTACCGGCCAGGATACAGCGATTGTTTCTGAAGTTGCCGGCACAACCACGGACCCGGTTTATAAAGCGATGGAGATTTTGCCTATAGGCCCATGTATGCTAATCGATACCGCCGGTATTGACGATGAAGGGGTTTTGGGAGAAGAGAGGGTTAAGCGTACCCTGGTGGTATTAAGAAAAACCGATGTCGGTTTGATTGTTGTTGAGCCAAATACGCTTATCGATAGCTTTGAGGAAGATCTGGTTAAGGTTTTTCGCGGCAAAAAGCTGCCATTTTTATTTATAATTAATAAATGCGAGCTGTCCGATGGAACTGCCCAGGGTTATTTAGAAAAAAACAGGCTTCCTTTTATCAAGGTAAGCACTAAAACAAAACAGGGAATTGAAGATTTAAAGAAAGAGATCATGGAATTGGCTCCCGGGCATTGGTCACCTATCCCTTTGGTAGGAGATATAATCAGCCCTAAGGATGTGATTATCCTGGTTTGCCCCATTGATAGCGCCATGCCGCAGGGCAGGTTGATCCTGCCCCAGGTGCAGGTTATGCGTGACTGTCTGGATAATAATGCCACAGCGCTGGTTACTAAAGAGACGGAATTATTGGATTGCCTTAAGGCGTTAAAAGATAAACCCCGGCTGGTGATTACAGATTCGCAGGTTTTTGAGTATGTGCGCGATATGTTGCCGGCGGATATAGCCTTAACGTCATTTTCCACGGTTTTTGCCAGGCATAAAGGCGACCTCAATGCTTATATACAGGGTGTATATGCTTTAGAAGAATTAAAAGATGGGGATGAGATTTTAATCGCCGAGGCTTGTACGCATCACGTGCAGCCGGAGGATATCGGACGTACCAAGATTCCCACTTGGTTGTTGAATTATACTAAGAAAGACCTTCATTACGAAGTTACCGCGGGCGGGGATTTCCCGGATGATTTAAGCCGCTATAAACTGATTATTTCCTGTGGAGGCTGTATGGTCAATCGTGCCGAGATCATGCATCGTATTGATAAAGCAAGGCAGTTTGGGGTAGCCATCACCAACTATGGCCTGCTTATGGCTTATCTTTCCGGTATTCTTAAGCGGATAATCGAACCGTTTAAAGGCGGCTTGGTAAAACTGGATATGGAATTTGACAAAGCCGTCAGAAAGTAGTAAAAGTAGTAGTACAACTTATATTATAAGAGCAGGAAAAAATAAGCTAAATATGAAGATCATATCTAAAGAAGTGATTGCGGATTACGCAGGTACGAGGATCATAAAGTTGTCTTTGCTTTCCCCGGAGATAAGCCGTAAGGCCAAAGCCGGACATTTTGTTGTAGTTATGGTCAATGAAAAAGGGGAAAGGATCCCCCTTACTGTTGTAGATACAGACAGCAAGGCCGGCAGCATCACGCTTATTTTCCAGGAGGCAGGATTAACCACGCAGATTTTAGGCGCGCTTAATGTTGGTGATAAGTTATATGCTTTGTCCGGGCCTCTGGGGCATGCCACGGAGATTAAGAATTATGGTAAAATTATTTTGGTAGGTGGCGGAGTGGGGATTGCCGAGATTCTTCCGGTTGCCCGCGCGTTAAAGGAGGCAGGCAACCATATTACTACTATTTTGGGCTCTAGAAATAAAGCTGCGCTTATTCTGGGAGCTGAGCTTAAAAACACATCAGATCAGCTTTATATTATGACTGATGACGGTTCCTACGGCAGGAAGGGCTTTACCACCGATATATTAAAGGAGCTCTTAAGCAAAGATAAATACGATTTGGTTTATTCCGTTGGCCCCATTCCGATGATGAAGAAAGTGGCAGAGATAGCTGCGGAATATAAGGTTAAAACTTTAGTATCGCTTAACGCGCTTATGGTCGATGCGACCGGGATGTGCGGTTGTTGCCGGGTAAGTATTTTTGGCGAAGTAAAATTCAGCTGTGTAGACGGCCCGGAGTTTGACGGCTCAGGAGTTGACTGGGAAGAGCTTGAAAAAAGGAATAAGGCGTACAATAGCCAGGAAAAACATATTTGTAATCTTTCTCAATACATTAAGCCATGAAAAAAGAACCGGTAAAAGTAAAAGAGGCCCCTGTTGAAATAAGGGTGGGTAATTTTGAAGAAGTCGTGGAAGGTTACTGCGAAAAAGAGGCCCTGCAGGAAGCTTCAAGATGCCTGCAGTGTAAAAATCCTTTTTGTATCAGCGGCTGCCCGGTGGGTATTGATATAAAAAAGTTTATTTACCATATTACTCAAAAGGATTACCGGGCCGCTTATTTTACTATCAGGGAAAAAAATAATTTTCCTTCTATCTGCGGAAGAGTCTGCCCGGCTGAATACCAATGCCGCAAGGCTTGCGTGCTTACCAGGAAAGGAGAGCCTTTTGCCTCGGAAGAGGCGATTAATATTCATTTACTGGAACGTTTTTCCGGGGATTACGGTAAAGAGAATAACCTGGATACCCCTGCGCAAAAAGAGGCTAAATTTTCTAATCTTAAGGTTGCGGTAGTCGGAAGCGGCCCGGCAGGTTTATGTTGCGCCGGAGAGCTAGCACGTAAAGGGGTAAAGGTTGATATCTTTGAGAGCCTGCATAAAACCGGCGGCGTTTTGCGCTACGGCATCCCGCCATTCAGGCTGCCCGGGGATATCCTGGATTTTGAGATAAATTATCTTAAGAAATTAGGGGTTAATTTTATCACTAATTTTCTCGTAGGCAAAGCAACGACTATCAAAGAATTATTCGATCGAGGATATTCCAAGGTATTCCTGGGCTTGGGCGCCGGGGTACCGTCTTTTCTGGGGATTAAAGGAGAAAATTTTCCCAATATTTATTCCGCGAATGAATTTTTAACCCGCGTAAATTTGATGTCCGCGTACAAATTTCCTGAATTCCATACCCCGGTTAATATCGGCAGGAATGTTTTGATTATCGGTGGAGGTAATACCGCTATGGATGCTGCCAGGGTAGCTTTGAGGCTGCAGAAGATAAAGGGCCTTGCGCTTAATACCACGGTTATCTATAGGCGTACGGATATCGAGATGCCGGCAAGACGCATGGAGATCGAGCATGCCAGGCAAGAGGGGGTAAAGTTTGAATTTCTCGTCCAGCCAAAAGAGTTTATTGGGAGC
>Ga0265297_10012402_pt1 | contig 10240 bp, 7 predicted proteins | sample Munlanlwell13791_FD_192502 | JGI IMG/M metagenome (GOLD analysis project Ga0265297, IMG submission 192502) | Leachate microbial communities from a municipal landfill in Southern Ontario, Canada - Leachate well 137-91 | ecosystem: Engineered > Solid waste > Landfill > Unclassified | place...
AAGAACCGATTGCCCATAATGCCCGTAATTGACCAAGCCAGGTGCGATGGATGCGGCCTTTGCGTGACGGTCTGCAAGTGCGGCGCCCTCGTACTTAGCGATAATACCGTGGCTATCCTTGAAGTTGATAACTGCGGCTGGTGCACTGATTGCGAGCTCGTCTGCGCTACCGGTGCACTGCAGTGTCCGTTTGAAATAGTTGATTCGGAAGGCTGACTGCCGGCTCCGCCGCCCCGGGTGCCCCCCCCTCCGCTTTTTTAAAATAGCGACCCTGATGATCTACGCCGCAACCTTTTTACCGTCGGGTACGTTTTACTATGTGCGACCTAAGTCGCTTACGGGCAAACCGGGATAGACTAATATATTTATGCGGAAAATTCATAAAGAATTCATAAATTTGTTGTTGAATGGATATAGTCCGCGAAGTTGGTGACAGCGGAAGGAGATATTGATATGGCTAAGATGAAACAAGATATAAAAGTCATGGAAAAGATGGAAATGGAGTATGGGTTAGCGGAGATTGATGGCAGCCAGAGGTCCGGGGAATCAAAGTACGCTAAAACGGATGTGGAGGACGTTGTTTATCCCGATGACAGAAAGGGGACCGATTTCTCCGAGGACTCTGTCAGCCTGTACATTGCTGAGTGCAGCAAGACTCAACTGCTCACCTCCAGTGATGAGAAGGTGCTGAGCAGCCGTATGGAGCTGTCCAATTACCTCTCCCAGGTAGAGCAGCAGGTGCCGGCCGCAGCTTCCAGAAAGTCACGCGAGGTGGAGATAATACGTTTGCTGGTTTCACGCCTGGCGGTCCACGGAAGCTTGATGGAGAAACTGCTGAAGCACTACCATTCATCGGGCGCGGCTACGCTCACTCTCAAAGCAAGTGACAGTGCGCTGAGGTCCCACATCGATGATGTGATAACTGAAGAGACGGTGCAGTTCGCGGCTAAAGCCATGCACATTGAAACCGAGGAAGCGTTGCAGGATATAACTGAGCTTTCCATAGTTACGCGCCTGATACCGTGGCAGATTTTAGACGGCTACCATGCATTTAAGACCGTTTCCGAGCTGAAGGAGGCATCGGCCAAAGCAGAATTTGCCAGGTACATCGACAGTGTTAATCTTCACTTGCAGGGGCACTTCGCAGCGATTAAGAAGTCCGGCCGCGAGGCCGCCGAGCACATGATTAAGGCCAACCTTCGGCTTGTGCTGAGCATGGCCAAGAAATACAGGGCGCGCGGCATGCCTCTTTCCGATCTTATCCAGGAGGGCAATATAGGCCTGATGCGCGCAGTGGAGAAGTTCGATTACAGGCGCGGATTCAAATTCAGCACCTATGCCACTTGGTGGATCAGGCAGGCCATCAACAGGGTCATATCCGACCAGTCGAGGACAATCCGGCTGCCGGTGCACACGGTTGAGACCATTACCAAAATGAATAACGCCCGCCAGAAACTACTGCAAAAGCTGGGGCGAAAACCGACCAGCGATGAGATCGCCACCGAAATGGGGGTGGAGACCGACAAGATTGACTGGCTGGTGAGCATACTTTACGCGGAGCCGGTATCGCTGGATATACCCATTGGCGATGATGAGAGCCAGCTGAGCGACTTCATCCAGGATGAAGTCAACCCGGCACCGGAGGACGAAGCGGCTAACAGCATGCTCAGGCAGCAGTTCAGGGACGTGCTGTCGTCGCTGACGGACCGCGAGCGCAAGATCATCGAGATGCGCTATGGCCTGGATAACGAGCAGGGTTTGACCCTTAAGGAGGTCGGGCACGAGTTCGGCCTGACCCGTGAAAGGATCAGGCAAATAGAAAAAGAGGCGCTGGCCAAGCTCAGGCATCCCAGCCGCAGCCGCAAGCTGATAGATTATTTAGCATAAGCGCCCGGTTATAAGGCAATGTACACACTCGCAGCGTTTGTAATGCTGCGAGTGTTTGTTTTATGCTAAGCTGAAAATAATGAGCTGCGATATCCGGTGGCGCCTATGTCCCTGTTAATAACGGAAGGAGGCAAACATTGATGAGACGGATTAATAACTGGATTTCAGGTATCGCGATGGCGATTTTAACTGCAGCAGTGGTGTTTGCCGGTTGCGCCGCACCGTCGGGCAGCCCTGCCACGACGCAGGCAAAATCGATCAACCTTAACGGCGCGGGCGCCACCTTTCCCGCTCCCCTCTATACCAAGTGGTTCGATGAATATAACAAGCTGACAGGTGTAAAAGTCAATTACCAGCCCATCGGGTCCGGTGGTGGCATCAGCCAGATAATCGAGGGCACAGTCGATTTCGGGGCTACCGATGGGATCATGACCGATGCCGAGATAGCCAAGGCGGAGTCTAAGAACGGTCCTATTTTACACATACCCACCACCAGCGGTTCCGTAGCGGTGATCTATAACCTTTCAGGCATCGGCTCGGGGCAGCTCAAGCTCACGGGCGATGTGCTGGCCAATATATATCTTAAAAAGATAAACAAATGGAACGACCCGGCCATAACGGCGATCAACCCCGGCTTGAAATTGCCCGACGCGGCCATAGCGGCGGTCTTCCGCTCGGATGGCTCGGGCACGACTTACATCTTCACCAATTATCTATGCAAGGTCAGCCCGGAATTCAAGTCCGGCATCGGCAATGCCAAATCCGTGAAATGGCCTGGCGATATCGGCGGGCAGGGCAATGCCGGCGTGGCCGGGCAGGTCCAGCAGATACCCAACTCCATAGGATATGTGGAGCTGGCCTATGCCGAACAGAATAAGCTGGCCTGGGCCAGCCTCAAGAACGCTGCGGGCAACTTCGTCGAACCTTCTCTAACGGCAACCACCAAAGCTGCGGAGGGGATTACGCTGCCCGACGATATGAAGGTAATGCTGACCGATTCGGCCAATCCGGAGGCCTATCCCATTGTTGGATTTACCTGGATACTGGTGTATGTGAACCAGAAGGATAAGGACAAGGGAGAGGCGCTGGCAAAGATGCTCTGGTGGGCTATACACGACGGCCAGAAATATACGGAGCCGCTCACCTACGCCAACCTCGCCGGTTCGACGGTGACCAAGGCCGAAAATGCAATTCTCTCGATCAAGTATCAGGAGCAGCCCATCATCACCCGCTGAACGGGTGGTGGGATTGTTTTAAATTGGAATGCGGGAAAGATCCATCTTTCCTGCGTTCCACGTTGATCCTGTTTACAACAGGCGATTGAAAATATGAATCAATGCAAACCGGACAGGCCAGCGGCAGAAGTTGCGGGCGATATCGTAAGCGCAGCGCGGGCACGCATCGGCGATGCCATCTTCACCCGGCTGACGCTTTTTTTCAGCATTCTAATGGTGACGATCCTGATTGCGTTGCTTATCGTCCTGGGTATCGATGCCTGGCCAGCCATCCAGAAATTCGGGCTATCCTTCATTACCTCCGTTGAATGGGACCCGGTCAACGAGGTTTTCGGCGCCCTGCCTGCCATCTACGGCACGCTGCTGAGCTCGGCGATCGGCCTGATCATAGCCGTGCCCATCAGCCTGGGCTCCGCTATATTTTTAAGCGAGCTGGCACCGCAATGGATGAGGAGGCCCTGCTCCTTCCTGATCGAGATGCTGGCCGCCATACCCAGCGTGATTATCGGCCTGTGGGGACTGTATGTCATGGTGCCCTTTATCAGGAATCCCATCGAGATCTGGCTGGGCAGCAACCTGGGCTTTCTGCCGCTTTTCTCAGGGCCGCCTTTCGGGGTGGGCTTTCTTTCTGCCGGAATTATACTGGCCATCATGGTTATACCGATCATCACGGCTGTGAGCCGTGAGGCGATAGTGGCAGTCCCGCTGACCCAGCGTGAGGCCATGCTGGCGTTGGGAGCGACACGCTGGGAGATGATTGCCAGGGCCGTGTTGCCTTATTGCCGGTCCGGCCTGGTAGGCGGTGTAGTACTGGGATTGGGCCGCGCTCTCGGTGAGACCATGGCGGTGACAATGGTGATCGGCAATGCCTACACACTGTCGCCTTCGCTCTTTTCACCCGGCGCCACTATCGCCAGCAAGGTGGCCAGCGAATTCAATGAAGCTTCGGGGGACCTGTATATCGGCAGCCTGATCGAGCTGGCGCTGGTACTGTTCGCCATCACACTGCTGGTCAATATCATTGCCCGGTTGCTGGTATGGCGCACCGTTTCTGTCAGGAGTACCGGCGAATGAAAGGGCGCAGCGGTTATTTCAGGCGCAAGCAGTTCAGCCGGTTGATGCTGGTGCTATGCGGAATCGCCACCGCCTGTGTGATACTGGTTCTTATACTGATACTCGGTTATACGCTGGTCAATGGTGTATCTTATTTAAGCCTGGATTTCATAACCCAGCCGTCCAAGCCGGTGGGTGAGGTCGGCGGCGGCATGCGGGACGATATCTACGGGACATTCATACTGGTCGGTCTGGCCTCGCTCATCGCTTTGCCGGTGGGCATGATGACCGGCATCTTTCTGGCCGCGTTCGCCGGGCCGAAGGCGGCCTCGGCCATACGCTTTGCGGCCGATATACTGGCCGGCGTGCCATCGATAATCGTGGGTGTATTTGCCTATGCCATTCTGGTGCGTCCTATGCATTCCTACTCGGCCCTGTCCGCGGGCGTTGCCCTGGCAATAATCATGATACCTGTGGTGGCGCGCACGGCGGAGGAGTCCCTACGGCTGGTCCCCAATTCACAGCGCGAGGCGGCGCTGGCGCTGGGCATCAACAGGTGGCGCATAACGCTGGGCGTAATAGTGCCCGGCGCTGTTACGGGGATAGTCACGGGCATTATGCTTGCCGTGGCGCGCATTGCGGGAGAGACGGCGCCGCTGATATTTACCGCCCTGGGCAGCGCCTTCGGTGTTCAGGGGTTGACCCAGCCCATCGGCGCCCTGCCGCTGCAGATCTACCGATACGCCCTGTCTCCCTACACCGACTGGCAGCAGCAGGCCTGGGCAGCCGCCTTCCTGCTGGTGATACTCGTTCTCGGCATTAACGTTATCGTGCGTTTGGTCAGCAGCAGGAGAAGTAAATAAATGTCTTGTCTATGTACGAGAAAGGACATACTGCAATGATAAAAAACATACTGGGTCAGAATGTCAGAGACGAGGTCGCTGATAATATAACCGGCGGCAGGATGCATCCTGAAAAATGTAAATTGACGGTCGAGGATCTGGACGCCTGGTACGGCAGCAAACAGGTGATCCAGCAAGTCAGTATGGGCATCGGCGCCCAGCATATTACAGCGCTGATCGGCCCCTCCGGTTGCGGCAAATCGACTTTCATTCGCTGTCTTAACCGCATGCATGAAGTTGCGGAGGGAGGAAGAGTGACCGGCCGCGTATTTATGGACGGCTATGATATCTACGCTCCGCAGGTCGACCCGGTGGCGGTACGACGCCGCATAGGCATGGTGTTCCAGAAGGCCAGCGTTTTCCCCACCATGTCGATCTTCGGCAACGTGGCCTCGGGAATCAGCCTTACACGTTTTTGGAGCCGGCGCCGGGATTTGAAGGATGTCGTGGAGCGCAGCTTGAGGAAGGCGGCTCTGTGGGAGGAAGTGAAAGATAAACTGGATCAGCCCGGCGCTTCACTGTCGGGCGGTCAGCAGCAACGGCTGTGCATCGCACGCGCCATCGCCATCGAGCCGGAAGTCATATTGATGGACGAGCCGTGTTCGGCGCTGGACCCTATCTCAACTTTGAGGATAGAGGAGCTGATGCTGGAACTGAAGAAGGATTACACCGTGGTTATCGTTACACACAATATGCAGCAGGCTGCCCGCGTATCGGACTGGACGGGTTTTATGCTGCTGGGACAACTGGTAGAATACGCTCCCACCAAGGAAGTCTTCACAGTGCCCAAGGACAAGAGAACCGAGGACTACATTACAGGGCGTTTCGGTTAAAGGAGGTTGAATATGCCGAGAGAATCCTATCACAGGAATTTGCGAGAGCTGCAGGACGAGGTGCTTGTCCTGGGGAGCATGATAGAGAAGGCGCTGGAAAGGTCCATGCAGGCCCTTAAGGAACGTGACCTTAACCTGGCCAGGCTGGTGCTCGACGAAGATAAAAATGTGAATAAAAAGCGTTTTGAGATTGAGGAAAAGGCGCTGGACATCATCTCCTGCCAGGCCCCCATGGCCAGCGATTTGAGGATACTGCTGGCGATTCTATTCATCGTACAGGACCTCGAGAGAATGGGGGATCACGCGGCCGGAAATGCCAAGATCGTGATGATGATCGGCAACGAGCCGCCGCTCAAGCCGCTGATAGACCTGCCGCGCATGAATGAAAAGGTCATCGATATGCTGCACCGCAGCTTGAACGCATTTATTGTTCACGATGCCGAAGCAGCCCGCAAGATCGTGCCGGAGGATGACGAGATAGACCAGCTCTACGACCAGGTATTCAGGGAGCTGCTAACGTTTATGATGGAGGACCCCCGCACCATTACCCGGGCCACCAGGTTGATGTGGGTGGGTCATAACCTGGAACGGACGGGCGACAGGGTTACCAATATCTGCGAGCGCGTTGTGTTCATGGTGACCGGCAAGATGGAAGAGCTGAACGTTTCGACCTACTAGTGATCTGTCATTGCGAGGAGCCGCAGGCGACGTGGCAATCTGCTGCTGAATATAATGTGAACACAGGATTGCTTCGCTTCGCTCGTAATGACGAAAAGCGGGAAACGGTTGCCAATGACGCGGTCGTGGCTATTCCTGCTCTTTGCTGACCAGGATACGTCCATCCACCACCAAGTAGAACTGGCCTTCGGGCAGTACCTTGACCGGATTCAGGTCCATCTCCAGTATCTGCGGATGGTTCTCCGCCATGGCCGAGATCCTGAGCAACAGCTCCTCGATGGCCGGGATGTCGGCGCGCTTCGATCCTCTCCAGCCTTCCAGCAGCTGGTAAGCCTTGACCGACTTGATCATCTCGTGCGCGTCTATATCGGTCAGCGGGTGGATGTTGAAAATAACGTCCTGGAAAAGCTCCACGTATACGCCGCCCAGTCCGAACATCACAAGAGGACCGAAGGCTGGGTGCTGTGTGACGCCTACGATCACCTCGACTCCACCCTGCACCATTTTCTGCACTATCACGCCCTCCATCTCGGCGCTCTTGCCCACTCCCTCCAGGTTCTCTCTGATGCGTGAGAAGGCTTTCTTCACCTCGTCGGCTGAACGGCAGTCCAGGATCACGCCTTCGACCTCGGTCTTCTGGGTGATCGAAGCTGATAGTATTTTAACCGCTACGGGACATCCGATCTCCGCCGCAGCCGATGCCGCCTCTTGAGGGGTTCTGGCGATCTTGAGCGTTACAAACCTGATTCCGTAACACTCGAATAAGCCCAGGATGGACTCGGCGTCCAGCCAAACCTGGCTCCTGCCCGATTTTTCGATAGCTGAAGCGATGATGCGGTCGGCCCTTTCCTTATCGATGTCAGTGAACTCGGGGATTTTGCCGGCCGGCCTCTTGAGCCGCTGGCTGAACTCGATCGCCCTCGCCAGGGCGCCGGCCGTCGATTCAGGAAAAGCGAAGGAAGGCACGAGCTTCATATCATTCGGACTGAGACTGATACCTGATCCGCGTGTTCCCAGGATGGAGGTTACCAGCGGTTTTCCGGCTTCTCGGTACAGTGGAGCGACCTCGCGGATCATTGTATCGAACTCCTCCGATAGCCTGGGAATGGGCAGTATAAAAATGACGACGACCATATCCACGCCGGGATCCTTGAGCAGCAATTTAAGGGTCTGTCCGTACTGGCTAATCGACACCTCGGGCGACATATCCAGAGGGTTGAGGATGTTGGCACGCGAGGGAAGGAATGTTTTTAGCTGCTGGGACAGCCCGTCCGACAGCGGCGGCACGTCGATGCCCCTGCTTTTACAGGCCTCGGCCGTCAGCAGCGCCGGTCCGCCTGCATTGGATATTATGGCCACCCTGTTACCCTGCGGCAGCGGCTGGTTTGCCAGCAGGTTGCCTGTGTCGAAAAGCTCTTCCAGTGTATCAACCCTCAGTATACCCGCCTGCTTGTAAAGCGCCTCGGTGGCTGCCTGGTCTGTAGCCATGGCGCCCGTGTGAGAGGTGATGGTCCTTTTTTGAACGTTGCCCCGGTTGCCGGTAAGTGAAACGACCGGCTTTTTAGCCGTGATGCTGCGGGCTATGCGTGTGAATTTCCTGGGATTGCCGAATGTTTCAAGGTAAAGCAGCACGACGTCCGTCTCGGGGTCGTCCTCCCAGTACTGGAGCAGCTCGTTGCTGGATATGTCCGCCCGGTTGCCTATGCTGACGAAGGTTGAGAGGCCGATATTGAGGCTGGTTGCATACATCAGGATGGCCGAGCCGAGCACACCGCTCTGCGTGGCGAAAGCTATGTTGCCGTGCGGCGGCACTATATTGGCGAAGGTTGCATTGAGGTTGATCTCGGGGCTGGTATTCATCATTCCCATGCAGTTGGGTCCGAGCATGCGCATGCCGTAGCTACGAATAGTCGTGAGCAGCTTATTCTGCCGTTCGAGGCCTTCGCCGCCTATGTCGGCGAACCCGGAGGACAATACAACCACGCCCCTGGCCCCTTTGTGCGCGCTCTCTTCAACGACTTGCTGGACCTTATCGGCCGGCACCACAATGATAGCCAGGTCGATGTCGCCCGGGATGTCCAGTATGGATGGATAGGCCTTGATGGCGGCCACCACCTCGGCGTTGGGATTGACCGGGTAGACAACGCCCTTGAAATCCTGCTGTATCAGGTTGCGGAAGACGAAGTTGCCGATGGTATTGGGCCTGCGGGAGGCGCCGATAACCGCCACAGACTTCGGATTGAGAAAGGCCCGCAGGGAAGCTATGGAAGTAAACTTCTCGCGCTCAAACGATTTCTGCTCCACCACGTCTGTTGGCGCCAGATCGAGCAGGCCGACATAAGTAGTTCCCTGATATTGCCGTTGCATGGTGAAGCCGCTGTTTATCAGGACGTTCATCATGTCCTTGTTTTCCGCCAGCACCTCGGCTTCGAATGTATTTATGCCCTTGTCGCGGGCGATATAAGCGAGCTGGTCCAGCAGGTGCGTGCCGATGCCCAGCCCCTGGTACTTGTCCTCGACCTCGAAGGCTATCTGGGCCCGGTTGGCTCCCGGCTGCCTGGCGTAGCGTCCGACCGCTATGATGCGTTCTTCGGACCTTTCTCCCAGCGTGCCGACCAGGGCGAAGGTGTCCTCGTAATCCACCGTGCAGAAACGGCGGGCTTCCTCCCTGGACATGTGCGTGAGGACGTGGTGAAAGCGCAGGTAGATGGTCTGCTTGCTCATGCGGCTGAAAAGCGCCAGCAGCCTTTCCTCATCCGACATGAGGATAGGCCGCAGGTGCAGGCTGGAGCCGTCCTTGAGCGCTACGCTGTTCGAATATTTCTCGAAGCTTTTACTGTCCAGGTCCGCCATCACCGTTATTCTTCCCCTCCGAAGTGGGTTCTGCCAGCTTATACGCCCATATTATACAGAAATCGGCGAGACGGATATTCTGGCGTCCGCCACCACGCATCCCTGGCCTACGGGCATGGCTATGAGCGGATTGAGGTCCAGTTCTTCGATCTGGGGAATGTCCTCGATCATTGCCGATACTCTGAGGAGCACATCTTCAATAGCGGCTGTATCCGAGGGCGGCGCACCTCTCCAGCCATCCAGGATTTTGTGAGCCTTAAACGAGGCCAGCATTTCGTGCGCGTCGTAGTCGGTCAGCGGATGTATTCTGAAATCCACGTCCTTGAACAGCTCGGTGTAGATGCCGCCCAGGCCGAACATGATCAGCGGACCAAAGAATTTGTCCTCGGTGACGCCGACTATCAGCTCAACGCCCCCGGTCAGCATTTTCTGCACTGTCACACCCTGCATCTCGGACCTGCGCGATATCTTGTTCAGGTTTTGCTCGATTTGTGCATAGGCTTTTTTGACTTCTGCCGCAGAGCCCAGATTGAGCATTACGCCGCCGACATCGGTCTTATGGGAGATGGTGGAGGAGAACAACTTCAGCGCAACCGGATAGCCGATACCGTCGGCCATTTTAACCGCCTGTTGTGCTGTGGTTGCGACTTCCGACTGTGCGAATTTTATACCGTAGGCGGAGAAGAGCCTGACTATCTCCGCCGTATCCAGCCAGACCGGCCCCTTGACCGCGCGAGCCAGGGCTTCCTGTATCACCTTTTCGGCGCCGTCCTTGTCGATATCTTTAAATGAGGGGATA
>Ga0265297_10012403_pt1 | contig 10240 bp, 5 predicted proteins | sample Munlanlwell13791_FD_192502 | JGI IMG/M metagenome (GOLD analysis project Ga0265297, IMG submission 192502) | Leachate microbial communities from a municipal landfill in Southern Ontario, Canada - Leachate well 137-91 | ecosystem: Engineered > Solid waste > Landfill > Unclassified | place...
TCTTCATTTTCAATTGGTCACGAACAGAACTTTGTGGCGTCGTATACCCGCAACACGGACAAGTCGCTGAGCCGCGCTTTATTGTACCCTCGAACTTCGGATTTTCGACTTTTATCGTCGGATCATCTAGCTTCACCCAACTACCGCGTCGCTTAACAATGATTTGGAACTCTACGTGCTTGGCTTTAGGCTGAGGTATAAGTTGTAGTGCAACTGAATAGTTATCTTTCTTGGACAACCAGAGTGAACGGATAAGCGGAACTACCGTTCCGCAAGCGGGGCCTTCGCATCGAATAGTACGCGCCCAAAGGTAGGCGATAGGTGTCGCTCCGTCAACATCTTTGGGGTAAAATTCGGCCAGTTCCTTTTCGGCCTCGAGTTTTATCTCCTCGCCCCACTTACGGACTTCATCGGCAAGACGCTTGCCATATTTAGGAATGTATTCGAGGACGACTTTATTGAGCAAGACAGGCACGGGGTTAAGGTCACTGGCAAAAACCTCCGCACCCACGCGCAAAGCTTCAAGTGGAATAGAACCACCACCTGAAAATGGGTCCACAACCAAGGGCCTAGTAGAAACACAACCAAGTGCCTTATGCGCGGCTTGAGTAAGCGCACGACTAGTCTCAAGATAATCCTTAACAGTGGAATTATCCCAATTAGCAAAATCGGCAATGAAATCCAATAAAGCTTGTCGTAAATCTAAAGGATCATTCCAATCACGCGGTTTGCCTCCGCGCAGATCCCGAAAATTCTTCATTAACCGTGACGCTTCTTTCTTAAAACTTTCCGGACAGAGAGGATCCGCTGGATCAGGCCACAGTGAAGCGCAAAGTACTGCACGACATGCAACCAGAGGCCGTCTAGCCCACCAAATATGCAACGTAGAAATATGCCCATGCCGAATACTTTTTTCACGCCGAGCTTGTTCAGAAATACGTTTAATTGGCAAATCAACTTCAATAAGCCTTTTACAATATTTTTGTTCCGCCATATTTAATATCCAATTCTTCAGAATTGATTGATTAAAGCTAAGCGAGCTGGCAAAGGATATTTTGCAACAACCTCAAAACAAGTCAAAAATGCTTAACTTTTAAGCTGCTGCCAACTTAAGTTTGAACCATAAACAAAATATAGCATTACAACCCCAATCCTTTTTTACGAGCAAGCACACCATCAACCCATCTCTTTTCATTCGTATTAGCGGGGTAAAGAGCGGAAAAAGCCTGAGCAAGACGCCAAAATCGTTCATCTTTACCAATACCTTCTTCTACTAAAAATCTACGCATTGCATCACCGCGACCAGCACCAAAAAGAATCATTGCCTGGTGCAATCGATCTAAGATCGTCTTTCCGACAGCTGATTTCTCATCCCCAAGCGACCAGCCCTGATCTTCGACCTTGCTGAATTCATCAAAAAGCGTTATTTGATTTTCTTTCTTCTTTTTTCTTACCGGCGTAGCGGCCATGCTTCCCTTACCAAATAAGAATTTTACACGCTCAGCTACCGGAAGAAGGCGCGCCTGATCCCCATCAATCTCAATAACTGATGAAAGATTCTCTAGATGAGCACCAAGCCCCTGAGCAATTTTTCGTGCCGCATCAAACTCAAGCGAAAAACCCATAGCTTTTATTGTTCCCTCGCCATCCGAATCTGTATCGTCTGTGGTTTCTTCATCAACCTCAAAACTACCATCTAAACCGGCAGATAATGTCCAAAGCCACATAGCCGTAATACGCGCATCTTCTTCAAATCCTTCGGTATGTGCTCCTTGAAAAATCATATTAAGTGCTTCTTTAGCTACAGCACCCCATACTTGCTCTAAATATTCTTTTAATTCAACCTGCTCACCATTCGCTTTCTCTACTCGAGAATACTGAGAAAATATCTCCAGCGCAGGTCCTAAACAAGCAAAAATAGCATCTGCTCCAACTACGCCTTCTTGTGAAAGCTTGGGCATCCATTCATGAATACGTTTGGGCAATTCATGTAACACATCTCGCCAATCTCCAATATGATTGGCAATTAATTTACCTGATGAATCTTCTCGAGGTCGACAGACCAGATGGATGGAAGAAGATAATACTGCGGCAGACTGAGCCCTGAGTCTTCTGTCATTCTCACTATCAATAGGCCAAGATCCACAGATCACCCAACCCGCCTTAATCATAGCGTCAAGCTGGGCTTCCCATGCATCTGTAGCCTTATGAGCGAATATAACAACTGCTATCCCATCGGGTTTTAATGATTTCCTACCTTCTGTCATTGCCGCCATCATAAGGTTTATATAGTTCTCCTTAGTTTTATAGACATAATCTATATTCCGGTCAAACAATTGAACAATTTCTTCTCGCTTCGGGCTAAGTTGTTCTCTGAATAAAGTAACTTGTGTATTTTTAAAAATCCGTTTAAGCCAGACAAAGTAGAAATCGGAGAGATCTGCATAAGGTATCGCATCATAATACGGAGGATCCGTGACAATACAATCTACACTATCTTCTGGCAATAAATTGTTTGTTGCAGAACCAAACATTACTTCACCCGACCTCTTATCCCATTTATAAATAAGGCGTATTAGTTCTGAAAACGCGGCAATATTCTCTTCTAATCCTCTCGCCCATTTTCCTAAAGGATTAATTTCGAAAAAATCCCAAACTATCGGTAATGCTTGTCTGCCAAACGTTCTCATGCAGGTATCAGCATTATTAACCTTAAAGCACACTGAAGAGTTTGAATCAATAATCTTATCGGCCAACAAAGATAAAACAGCTATTACTGCTTCTGCATATTTCTTGTCCTCAATCTTAAAATAAATTTGATTAATCTTATGAACCAAGATGCCATTAATTAATTTCTGCCTATCGTTAAATAGATCACCCCATGAATTAACATCGAGCAATTTCATGTTAAAAATACTTCGTAAATACGGAAATGGTTCGTTGGGGATATCCAACTTAAAATTCTCTACTTTGTCCTTCAAATAGCGACGCGCATCTTCAAACGCTTTAAGATCCTTGCTCGTAGGACTTCTATATCTTCGATATCTCGTACGTTCGCAGTTATCATCCATAACTGCTACCATTTGGGCATCATTAGCTCCGCCCTTTCGTCCTTTAAACTGAGCGCGAACATTAGTAGCCTTTGTCGTGAACCCACAAATAGGACAAATCGCTGAGCTACGTTTTACGGTAGGACTCGATGCGGATGAAGGGGCACCTTCAAATATTTCAAATGAAATTTTCTTCCCTTCGGGCTTGACTTTAAAATTAACCGAGCGCTTGCCACTAGTTAGGATATTCATATCGCTCTGTAGAGGAATTAATGCTCCACAGTTAGGTCCTTCACACATAACAGTTCTGCACCAAAGATAAGCTAATGGTTTTGCACCATCATTCCCAGAGGGATAAAACTTTTCCAGCTCATCTTTCAATTCTTTAACTATCATGGATGCATATTTTTCTAAATCACGCTCCAGCCTCTCCCCAAAAGTGGGAATATATTCAATTATCAACTTCTCCAACAACACCGCAACTGGATTAATATCATTTGCGTAAGATTGAGCCCCGATTCTAAGTGCCTCAACCGGGATTGCTCCTCCGCCCGCAAAAGGATCAATAACTATGGGCCTACCACCTTTTGTTCCGCCTAACGATTCATATGCTATCTTTGTAATTCTCTGGCTAACATCTATGAAATCTCTATTTTGAGCATTGTCCCAATCAGCAAAATCAGCAATAAACTCTAATAAAGCACAGCGCAGTTCAATCAAATCACTAAAGTTGCGATCCTTACCTCCTCGTTTATCCCGAAACTCTCGTAGAAGATTAGTAACACCCTCTCTGAATGCCGCAGGACACGCAGAATCTACGGGATCTGGCCAAAGGGAAGCACAAAGCACCGCCCGACAAGAAGCTAGAGGTCTACGAGCCCACCAAATATGCAAAGAAGAAATGTGCCCTTGGCGAATACTCTTCTCACGCTTAGCGTGTTCCGAAATTCGCTTAATCGGTAAGTCTACTTCAATAAGTCTTTTACAGTATCTCTGTTCCGCCATAATTAACTTTTCTTTTCAGCTCCTAGAATTTTTTCGGCCCCGACATGGTAATGCTCAACCTTCACAAGCGCCTCCCAACCCAGTCTAACTGGATCTTGTATGGTATGGATTTCCGGCTTCGAAGCGCAGTTATAGACTACATATAACCAATAATCCTTGTGCAATCTTTCAGCTGTCTTATATTCATTCGAGGTAACAGCGATCTCGCCGATAGTTGCCCGGCCTTTTACCTCGATAAACTTGACCTCAATAAATGTCTTGTCGTCATGGGGATGCGGCTTACGGGAAATAAGATCAAAACCTCTGTTCTCCTTCTCAACGCTTTCAACAACCCATCCTTGAGATTCTTCAAATTTGCGCACCTCATCAACTGCGATCTTCTCGATCTCTTCATCGCGAACCATGGGTGCCACTGACGGAGACATCCTCTCCGGATGCGGCAATACCCATGCCCGGCCAAGATGCTCGATCTTGTCAATCATGCAGTTGCGTTCCATTTTCAAATCAGCTAATCGTCTTTCTTTCCGATTATTCAACTCATCGACATGTGTTTCTGCTTGAGAAATTAATCCAGGCAAATGAGAAGATTTATCTCCTGATTGTTGTTGATTGAGCAGTTCCGCCAACCGCATATTCTGCTTATGGATTAATTCATCCAGAGAAATCGTTACATGGCGTGTGATTATTGCTATCTCCTTCTCACGCTCATCCCAAATCTCCTGCAAGAATGGTTTCAGCGTTTTCTCAACCAAAACAACTTCTAGTTGTTCCTTGGATGGCAACTTAGAATCATCCGGTAACGGTGACTTGTTATCACCAATCGCCAAGTCTAAAAATATAGTAGGTTGCCTGATTGAAATTCCTCCCGTTAAATCGGTCTGAACAACAAACAATCGTTTATGAATCTCTTTTCGCATACCATCACATATGGACGCCGAATAAACATCCAGCCGGTACGATTCTTTGGTATGCAGATCATAGAATACCGACCCATGCGAGAGATCATTGCTTACCTGCGATAAAACATCTTCCCGAACAACTTCAAAGAGCGGATGCCCAGGCGTTACCCATTCCAATATCGGGTCTTTTTTAAGATACTCTTTATCAAAGACAATATTCGCGTATTCCCTCCCAAGCTTGCCGAATTTAGGCTCCAATTGATCCCCAATCGGAATGAGTGTACGAGGAATCCTACCCACGCGATAAACGCGCTCTCCCGCCTTGATTGCTTTAGGATGAATTCCTGCCAGAGGTGAAGCTTGGACAAAAAATTCTTCAATCACTTCAGGCACTAGCCGCCGTTCTTTTGCCTCAGCATTTTTGCCAATAATAACACCTAGATTGAGTTCTTTTTTAGCCAATCCTTCCAGTGTGGAATTGGTTATCTTCTTAAATCGCTCAGCGTCTACTTCTTTAACAATCCTTGCTTCAATGTCCGGCAAATTAATTCTCTTTGCATACATGTCACGAAACAACTTTTCAAGAAGGTTTGCTGGAAAAACCTCACCAATAACGTCAAACACCTGATCCGTACCTAATTCAATCCTAATTGCCTTTAACCGCTCTAAGAGCCGTTCAAGTACTTTGCCCTCTCGAGTACTAGACGAAATATAGTTGTAAATTATACAATCGTGGTCTTGGCCATAACGATGAATACGCCCCATCCTCTGCTCGAGACGAACCGGATTCCACGGGATATCATAATTAATCATCATCCAGCAAAACTGGAGGTTAATACCTTCACCCGCGGCCTCAGTCGCAACAAGAATTTGAGATGTTTCCTTAAACTCCCGCTCCGCATAGACGCGGGTTCCGGGCGTATCGCGATCTCCACTCTTCATACTACCGTGAATCTGCGAAACCTTCAGTCCCCATTCACGAAGTTTTCCATAAGGACGACCATCCTTACCATCAGCAGCTAAATAATCCAAGGTGTCCTTGTGTTCGGTAAAAATAATCAGCTTCGTTTTTGGATCATCAAAAATTTTGAGGTCTTTAAGAATTATCTTGAGCTTTACTAGTTTCGATTCGACTTCGCGCTTTTCTAAAAGAACCGCGTGGTCAATAAGTTTATTCAACTGGAGAATTTCTTCGCGCAATACCGTAGGATTTGGGTCGACAATAATATCTTCCAAATCCTTAATAATTGACTGCTGCTCTTCATCCGTGAGATCTTCAAAATCATCAGGGAGCTTTTTCTCCATCTGCTCTCGTTTATAACTTGCAGGATCATCTAATATTTTCTGGCGACGATCGCGCATACGTTCTAAACTTCTTCGAGCCGCATAAATACTCGAAGCAAACCGGCGCTGCAACATAGCCATCGTAAAACCTAACGCCCTGCTTTGGGGCGATTCGTCTTCTGAAGCCTTGATTGACTGATCCTCAACGTATCTAGTCAACGCATCGTAGAAATCATACTCATCCTGATCTAACTCAAATGAAACAGTAAAAACATCTCGTTTTGTAAAAAGTTTTTCAACCTTGCCAGTAATAGGATCAGGAAATTTAACCAATGCTTCTTTTATTCTGCGTAGATAAAACGGAGCGCAATTCCTGCGCATTGCCTCTTCAAGGCTTTTTACGTCACCATAAACGTCTCTATCCAATAATTCCAAGAATAAACAAAAATTTTTCGGATCGCCTTTATGGGGTGTTGCTGTCATTAAAAGATAATGATCGGTATTTCTCGACAACGCCTCACCTAATTGATAAGCCAGCGTCTTTTTATCACTACTATACGCGCTCATTTTGTGAGCCTCATCAACGATGATAAGGTCCCAGGTACTGCGCAACAAGCTCTCACGCGCGTCATCGATCACAGATGCCCATGAAACAGATGTAATAACCTGATTACGGTCTTGCCACGGATTTGACCCGTAATTTGCTCTGAGAACATCACCGCGGATTATTTCAAAATTTTCCCTGAATTTTTCTTTTAATTCGCGTTGCCACTGCCAACACAGATTTGCCGGTGCGACAACCAAGGTTCTTTTGATGAGTCCTCTTATTTTCAATTCTTTGATAAGCAGCCCAGCCATAATAGTTTTACCAGCACCCGGGTCATCAGCAAGCAAGAAACGAATGCTCGGCTGTTTCATAAAATACTCATAAACCGCTTCGAGCTGATGCGGTAGAGGATCAACCCGAGCTATCGACAACGAAAAATATGGATCGTATTCGTAGGCAAGCTTAAGTCGCAAAGCTTCGATGCCAAGCCGGAAATTAAAGGGACTGCCGTCAAACGGCTCTTTTTCAGGCATCACCTCAAGCTTTGAAAGCTGATCGTCATTAAGAACTGGTTCGTAAAACATCCCTGTTTTAAGCCCTTTGCCAATCAGCTTAATCACATCTCCCATCGGGATGACGGCGACGACTTTTATGTCCTCTTGAAAAAGAGGACCCTTAACGACCGCGTTTGGTTTCAAATTTTCTTTTATACTACCCATTACCATCCTTTACTTTCTTAATTAAAAGATCGATGTCCTCTTTCTTAAATCGCCACTGCCCACCAAATTTAAAAGCCGGGACGCGCTTCTCCCGGCATAATCTTCTAACTGTATAGGGATGTAATCTTAAAACTTTGGCGACTTCTTCTACTGTATATACCTCTATATTCTCTTCCATTAGGCTCCGATTACAATTTGTTACATTATAGCACGAATTAAAGGCTATGCTAGCTAAAATGTTATGGAAATATTAGGTCTTATATAACTTGCTATATCGCCAAACCTATGCCTATATATGATTGAGGGCAAACCTATGGAAACGACCGTTGAAGCAAAGATCACTGCTATTACCAAGCTGGATGCAGCAGAACTACAAAAAGCTTATAAAAAGCTCTTTCCCGGAGAGAGCAAATTCTCGCATAACCGGCGTTATTTGATCAGAAAGATCTGCCACGGGCTTCAAGAGCTCGAATACGGCGGTATATCCGATAAATCTCTGTGCAAAATCAAAGAACTGATCGAGAAATACGATCCGATTAATAACAAAGCTGTCCGGCCTGATATGGATGCCTTGAACCAGAATTTCTCAAATAGGCCGTACAGGGATAAACGGCTCCCTATTCCGGGAAGCCGGATTATTAGGATGTATAAAGGCAGGAACCTTGAGATCAAGGTGCTTGTGAGCGGATTCGAATATGACGGTAAGATCTATAAATCATTGTCTGCGGTTACCCATATGATCACCGGCTCGAACTGGAACGCTTTTGATTTCTTTAAGCTATAACTATGGATGAAAAACTAACACAGACTAAGAAGCATATCCCCTGCGCGATCTATACGCGCGTATCGACCAATGACGGTATGGAGCAAGAATTCACATCGCTCGATGCTCAGCGCGAAGCTGCGGAAAGCTACATCGCCAGTCAGAAATCCGAAGGTTTCTTTGCATTAGCTGACAGATATGACGATGCTGGATTCTCTGGAGCTACCACTGAAAGACCAGCGCTTCAAAAGCTGATAACAGATATCAAGGGCGGGAAAATCGACTGTGTGGTTGTATACAAGGTAGACCGGTTGTCGCGCTCACTGCTTGATTTCAGTAAACTACTGGAGTTCTTCGATCTGAATAATGTGGCTTTTATCTCGGTAACGCAGCATTTCAATACTAACTCCTCAATGGGGCGGCTTACGCTCAATATCCTCCTCTCTTTTGCGCAGTTCGAGCGCGAGATCATATCTGAGCGTACACGCGACAAGATGGGCGCAGCGCGTAAAAAAGGCCAATGGATGGGCGGACGGCCGGCATTAGGCTATAATATCGACAAAGAAAACCATAGAATCGTGATAAACGAAGCTGAAGCCCAAATAATACGCGAGATATTCGATCTTTATCTGAACAAGCGATCCCTTCTGGCCGTTGCTATAGCTCTGAATCAGAAAGGATATCGAACCAAACAACATCTCAGGAAAGGCAAACCATCAGGGGGACTGCCGTTTACGGCAATGGGTGTAAAATTGGTTCTGCGGAATATGCTTTATACCGGTAAGATCAACTATAAAGGCAAGCAGATTTACCAGGGCCAGCATGAAGCGATAATCAGCGAAGAGATTTTTAACGACGCCCAGCAGATATTAAGTGAGAATAGGCGCGAGGTAAAGAATAAACCACAGAAGAATATCGGTCTCTTAAGCCAGTTGATCCGCTGTAAGCACTGTGACAGCGCAATGATCTACTCGTATACGACCAAGAATCACAAATGGAAATACTTCTACTATTATTGCTCTATTGCCCAGAAGCGCGGTTATGCGAATTGCCCGACTAAAACCATCAATGCGCAAAGGCTAGAGAACCAGATACTGATATGCTTACGGGAGATCTGCAGCAATAAGAATATATTGCCCGAAACGTGGGAGAACCTCACCTTTGCCCAACAACGCGAGACTATGCTCGCCTTAATCAAAATCATCCTGTTCGAAGCCGAAACCAGCACGGTTTTTATAACGCTGCAAGGATCGACACAAGTGCATGAGTGCAAGATCGACATGGAAACCAGTCTCATCCGAGCAGTACCCCGAGCGATAGCGCTACAGAAAGAGCCGAAGCTGCGTCAATTCTTAATATTAGCCTATCAGGTGCAAGAACTACTCGATCAGGGCAAAGCAAAAAGCCCCAAACAAGTGGCGCAGTGGCTTAGCATGACCCGGACCAAGATGTATGTGCTGATGAATATGACCATGCTTGCGCCGAGCATCCAGGAAGAGATCCTCTTCTCGAATAACAACCTTATCCGACTGATCCCCGAATACAAGATGAATCAGATCACCAGAGAAATATCCTGGCACAAGCAGAAACAGATGTGGCAGAAACTCACCGCAGGCCTCTCCAAGCAGTCCTCTTAAACCTATATCTTTAAATACAGACTACGGCGCAGACACGGAAACTATGTCAGAAATTCTCATCAATTGCATAAAATACTAGCAATAGTGATTTTGAATCCACAAAATTAGTGTTATTTTCCACCACACAATATTACGCCAGCTAAGAACCCTTTATAAATATCAAGTTTAAAAAAATTGGCATTAAGCACTTCAAAGCTTTGCCCTGTCAAAGATTGGTAGAATTTCTGGATGTTACTAATGCAATCTTTTTCTGCGCCTTTACGAACTATATATGCGTTCACATTAAGTATTTTCTTCCTTTGGATAATCTCAGGGTTAATGTAAACAACCGCAGTT
>Ga0265297_10012404_pt1 | contig 10238 bp, 5 predicted proteins | sample Munlanlwell13791_FD_192502 | JGI IMG/M metagenome (GOLD analysis project Ga0265297, IMG submission 192502) | Leachate microbial communities from a municipal landfill in Southern Ontario, Canada - Leachate well 137-91 | ecosystem: Engineered > Solid waste > Landfill > Unclassified | place...
TTCACCGTCAGCGGAAAATAGGCGCCGCCCTTCACCGTCGCGTCATTGGCGACGATCATGCAGGCGCGGCCGTGGATACGGCCGACGCCGGCGACGACGCCGGCGCATGGCGCCTCGCCGTCATACAGGTCGAAGGCCGCGAATTGGCCGATCTCGAGGAAGGGCGACAAAGGATCGACGAGCGCGTCTATGCGCTGGCGCGCCGTCATCTTGCCGCGCGCGAGATGTTTTTCGCGCGCCGCCGCGCCGCCGCCTTCGGCGATCCACGCCGCCTTTTCGCGCAGATCGGCGACGAGACCGCGCATCGCCTGCGTATTGGCCGCGAATTCGGCGGAGCTCATGTCCGCGCTCGTCTCCAGAACAGGCATCGTCAAATCTCTCGTCGCGGCGCGGACCGCCGCGAAACATTTTCAAGCAGTCTCGCTATAGAGCTCGCGGCCGATCAACATGCGGCGGATTTCGCTGGTGCCGGCGCCGATCTCATAGAGCTTGGCGTCGCGCAGCAGCCGGCCGGTCGGATAATCATTGATATAGCCATTGCCGCCGAGGCATTGGATGGCCTCCAGCGCCATGCGCGTCGCGCTTTCCGCGGCGAAGAGAATGGCGCCGGCGGCGTCCTTGCGCGTCGTGCGGCCGCGATCGCAGGCGCGCGCGACGGCATAGACATAGGCGCGCGCGGCGTTGAGCGCCGTATACATGTCGGCGAGCTTGGCCTGCATGATCTGAAACTCGCCGATCGGCTGGCCGAACTGCTTGCGGTCGTGCACATAAGGCACGACGATATCCAAGCAGGCGCGCATGATGCCGATGGGGCCTCCGGCGAGCACAGCGCGCTCATAGTCGAGCCCGCTCATCAGCACATTCACGCCGCGCTCGGGCAGGCCCAGCACATTTTCTTCCGGTACTTCGCAATCGGCGAACAGCAATTCGCAGGTGTTGGAGCCGCGCATTCCGAGCTTGTCGAGCTTTTGCGCGCGCTCGAAGCCTTTGAAGGCCTTTTCGACGATGAAGGCCGTGATGCCATGCGCGCCGGCGGAAGGATCGGTCTTGGCGTAGACGATGACGACATCGGCGTTGGGGCCGTTCGTCACCCACATTTTGTCGCCGTTGAGCAGATAGCGGTCGTCGCGCTTCTCGGCGCGCATCGACATATTCACCACATCGGAGCCGGCGCCTGGCTCCGACATGGCCAGCGCGCCGACATGCGCGCCGGAGACGAGCTTCGGCAGATAGCGCCGCTTCTGCTCCGCGGTTCCGTTGCGGCGCAGCTGATTCACGCAGAGATTGGAATGGGCGCCGTAAGAGAGGCCGACGGAAGCGGAGGCGCGACTGAGCTCCTCCATGATGACGACATGCTCGAGATAGCCGAGCCCGACGCCGCCATAATCTTCCTCCACCGTCACGCCGAGCAGGCCGAGGGCGCCGAGCTTTTGCCAGAGGTCTGAGGGAAAGTCGTTCTCGCGATCGATCGCCGCGGCGCGCGGCGCGATCTCACGCGCCGCGAAAGATTCGACCTGGTCGCGCAGCATGTCCGCGGTTTCGCCGAGCGCGAAATCGAGCGAGGGAATCCAGTGACGCATCGGCCCCGAGCCTCCGGCCGCGATAAGAGCCTATATTTGGCCGGCGCCGCTCTTTTCAAGGAGAGCGTGGGCGAAGCCTCACTCCTTCATCGCCAGAAGACGCGCGTCGCCGCCGAAGGAGGCGGTGTTGATCGTCACCGTCTCCTCGCGCAGGAAACGGCGCAGATAGTCCGGCCCGCCGGCCTTGGGCCCGGTGCCGCTCATGCGCGATCCGCCGAAAGGCTGCCCGCCCACCGCGGCGCCGATCATATTGCGATTGACATAGAGATTGCCGGCCAGCGTCGTCTCGGCGAGCGCGCGTATGCGCGCCTCTATCCGCGTATGCAGCCCCATTGTGAGGCCGAAGCCATTCGCCGTTATTTCTTCGATGAGCCTTACCAAATCCTTTTCGTCCTGCGCGCGCCACGTCGCGACATGGAGCACGGGGCCGAAAATCTCCTCGCGCAAATCTCCGGCGCGATCGAGCCGCACGATATGCGGCGCGACGAAATTGCCGCGCTGCGGCGCCGCGCCGGCATAGAGCACGCGCCCTTCGGCGCGGCGGCGCGCGATATAGCCTTCGAGCCGCGCTTTCGCCTCTGCGTCGATGACGGGGCCGACATGGGTCGAGACCTCGCGCGGATCGCCGACGCATAGCTCTTTCGCCGCGCCGATCAGCAGCGCGAGCGTCGCCTGCGCAATATCCTCCTGCAAGCAGAGGAGACGCAGCGCCGAGCAGCGCTGGCCGGCGGAGCGGAAGGCGGAGACGATGACGTCGTCGACGATCTGCTCGAGCAGAGCCGTCGAATCGACGATCATCGCATTGACGCCTCCGGTCTCGGCGATGAGCGGGACGATGGGCCCGTTCGACGACGCGAGCGCGCGGTGAATGGACCGCGCGGCCTCGGTCGAGCCGGTGAAGACGACGCCGGCGACTTCAGGCTGCGCGACGAGCTCGGCGCCGACCGCGCCGTCGCCGGGCACATATTGCAGCGCCTCGCGCGGCGCGCCGGCCTCATGCAGAAGCGCGACCGCCTCTCGCGCGACGAGCGGCGTCTGCTCGGCCGGCTTGGCGACGGCCGCATTGCCGGAGACGAGCGCCGCCGCGACCTGGCCGAGGAAAATCGCCAGCGGAAAATTCCAGGGCGAAATGCAGAGGAAGACGCCGCGGCCGCGTCGGCGAAAGCGGTTCTCCTCTCCCGTCGGGCCGGGCAGCGTCTCTTCTCCACAGAGAAGCCGCGCCTGCCCTGCGTAATAGCGGCAGAGGTCGGCCGCCTCGCGCACTTCGGCGAGCGCGTCGTCGAGCGTCTTGCCTCCCTCCTCCTGCAACAGCGCGATGAGCCGCCCGCGTCGCGCCTCGACGAGATCGGCCGCGCGCTCGATGATCGCGGCGCGCGTTTCGACTAACGTCGCCTCCCATGCGGGAAAGGCGCGCGCGGCCGCCGCCATTGCGACGCACGCCGTTTCGCTGTCCGCCTCGATGACGGAGCCGATGATCGAATCGTCGATCGGCGAGCGAATGTCGCGCGGCGCGACGCCGCCGCGGCGCGCAGAGGGCGCCGCCGTCTCGGCGTAAGCGCGCGCGGCGTCTCGCTCGGCGAGCAGCGCCGCGAGCGCTTCGCGATCGCCGAGCTCGACGCCTTTCGAATTGGCGCGCAAAGGACGGTAGAGATCGGCCGGCGGCGGCAGGCGCGAATGCCGCGCGCGCGCGGCTGCGCCGACGATCGCGCGCGGCGGCGCCAGCAATTCGCTCTCCGGCGCCGAGACGTCGGCGGCGCGCGCGACGAAGGAGGAATTGGCGCCGTTCTCGATGAGCCGCCGCACGAGATAGGCGAGCAGATCGCGATGCGGGCCGACCGGCGCATAGACGCGGCAGCTCGCGCCTTTCTCCTCGTCGAGCAGCGCCTCGAACAGCTCCTCGCCCATTCCGTGCAGACGCTGAAATTCGTAACGCGCAGGGACGCCCACGCGCTCGACGAGCGTCGCGACGGTCGCGGCGTTATGCGTCGCGAATTGCGGGAAGATGCGCGGCGCGGCGAGCAGGCGATCGGCGCAAGCGAGGTAATTCAGATCGGTCATCGCCTTGCGCGTGAACACGGGATAATCTGTAAGGCCGCGCTCCTGCGCGCGCTTCACCTCCGTGTCCCAATAGGCGCCTTTGACGAGGCGCAGCATGAAGCGGCGGCCATGCGCCTTCGCGAGCGCTTCGACATGATCGATCACCGCGGCGGCGCGCTTCTGATAGGCCTGAACGGCGAGGCCGAATCCCTCCCAGCCGGCGAGCGACGAATCGGCGACGACCGCGCCGATGACGTCGAGCGAGAGCTCGAGGCGATCGGCCTCCTCGGCGTCGACGGTGAAGACGAGATCATATTGTCTGGCGAGGCGCGCCAGCTCGAGCAGTCGCGGCGCGAGCTCGCGCAGCACGCGTTCACGCGATAGAGGCTCGAAGCGCGGATGCAGAGCCGAGAGCTTGACCGAGACGCCGAGCCGCTCGGGAAGCGCGCGCGCTCCGTCCTTCGCGCCTACGGCGACGATGGCCTCCGCGTAAGCGTGAAAATAGCGATCGGCGTCGGCCGCGCTGCGCGCGCCTTCGCCGAGCATGTCGAACGAATAGCGCCAGCGCCGCCCATCCTCGGCAAAAGCGCGCGCGAGCGCTTCGTCGATCGTTTCGCCGAGCACGAAATGGCCGCCCATCAGCCTCATCGCCTGCCGCGCGGCGGCGCGCAGCGCCGGCGCGCCGAGCCGCCGCGCTGCTTGCGCGACGAGCCCGCGCGGCGTCTCGTCGGCGGCGAATATCTTCGTCGACGCTCCGAGCGCGAAGGCCGCCGCCTGCACCAGCAGCGCGTCGGAGGCCGGCGCATGACGATCGAAGGCGCCGGCGGCCAGCTTGTCGGCGATGAGAAGATCGAGCGTGGCGTCGTCGGGGACGCGCAACAGCGATTCGGCCAGCGCCATCAGCGCGAGGCCCTCGCGCGTCGACAGCGAATATTCCTGCAGCAGCCGCTCGACATTCGCCAAGCCCTTCGGCGAGCGCACGGCGGCGAGCAGGCGCCGCGCGAGCGGCTCGGCGCGCGCTTCGCATTCTTCGTCGAAAGGCGCGGAAAGGAGACGCGCGGCGATCTCCTCGTCGGCGGGAGAATAGGGCGCGTGAAACGGGCGCAGTCCCGGCATCGGAGCTCTTCCTCGCGGCATCGGCCGAGCTCGAGAAAAATCGACGCGAGCGTCGCCGTAACGCGTAAGACATCGTCATTGAAAACGCGCCGGCCGTCCATAGTTGTTTCGCAAGCGAAGGCGGGAATACGGGATCGCGGCGCGCGCGAACCGGCGCGAACGTCGCCATTCCTTCGACAAAAGATGAGCATAGAAAGCCGCGGGGGCAAGACGCGGCCGAGGGGAGACGCTCCAAAAATGTTGCCAAATGTCGACGACATCGGCCGCTTCGCGCTGTTCCTCGACCTCGACGGCACTGTCGCGGAAATCGCGGAGCGGCCCGAGGCGGTGCGGGTCGATGCGGCGACGATCGAGCTATTGGGCGCTCTGCGGCGCGCCGCGGGCGAAGCTCTCGCCGTCGTCTCGGGTCGCGACATCGCCGTCATCGATTCGCTGTTGAGCCCGCTCCTTCTGCCGGTCGCCGGCGTCCATGGATTGCAGCGCCGCGACGCCGCCGGCTGCATGCATCGCACGGCCGAGGCCTGCGCGGAGCTCGGTTCCGTCATTTCCGCGATCGAGGCGGATGTCGGCGGCGAAGCCGGCGTCATCCTCGAGCGCAAGACCGGCGCCGTCGCGCTGCACTATCGCCTTCGCCCGGAGCTGGAGGCCCGATGCCGCGCCGTCGCCGAGCGCGCGACGCGCGAGCGCCGCGACCTCGAGATTCTGCCGGGAAAGATGGTCTTCGAGATTCGCCTGCAAGGCGGCGACAAGGGCGACGTCATCGAGGCCTTTTTGAAGGAAGAGCCGTTTCGCGGCCGCACGCCGATTTTCGCCGGCGACGATGTGACGGATGAGGTCGCCTTCGCGGCCGTCAATGCGCTGGGCGGCCTTTCCATAAAAGTGGGCAGGAACGCCACTCTGGCGCGCTACAGGGCTGTGGACATGCGCGAATTGCATCGATGGCTGGCCGAGCTGGCACGCGCCTCTCGAGCGGAGCGGGCGCGATGACGGACGCGCAGCGGCACGAACGCAAGACGAGCGACCTCGATCTCGGCGTCGTCGGCAATTGCTCCTTCGCCGCGCTGATCGATCGCGACGCGAGCGTCGTCTGGTGCTGCCTGCCGCGCTTCGACGGCGATCCCGTGTTTCACAGCCTGCTCGGCTCGCCGCCGGATATGGAGGACGGCGGCTTCTTCGCCATCGACCTCGAGGACCGCGTGCATAGCGAGCAGGATTATTGCGGCAACACCGCGGTGCTCGAGACGGTCCTGCACGGCAAGCAGGGATCGGTTCGCGTCACCGATTTCGCGCCGCGCTTCTTCTGGCGCGACCGGCTCTATCATCCGAACATGCTGATCAGGCGGTTGACGCCGGTCTCCGGCACGCCGCGCATCCGCATCCGTCTGCGGCCGCGCTACGACTATGGCGCCGCCGTTCCGAACCTCACCTTCGGCTCGCATCATATCCGCTATCTCGGGCCGCACACGATTCTGCGCCTCACGACCAATGCGCCGCTCGACTATGTGCGCGAGGAGACGCTGTTCAATCTGAGCAGCCCGGTCGATCTCGTATTGGGTCCGGACGAGACGCTGCACGAGGGCATAGCGCATACGGCGCGCAATTTCGAGGAACGCACGCGCGACTATTGGCGCCGCTGGGTGCACAGGCTCGCCATTCCTTTCGAATGGCAGAGCGCGGTGATCCGCGCGGCGATCACGCTGAAGCTCTGCACCTATGAGGGGACCGGCGCCATCGTCGCCGCGCTGACGACGAGCATTCCCGAGGCGCCGGACACGCAGCGCAATTGGGACTATCGCTACTGCTGGGTGCGCGACGCCTATTTCGTCGTGCGCGCGCTCAATCGCATGGCGGCCATGCGCAAGATGGAGAATTATTTCGACTGGCTGATGAATGTCGTGGCCTCGGCCGCCGGCTCGCACATTCAGCCGGTCTATGGCCTCGGCCTCGAATCCGAGCTCACCGAGCGCGTCATTCTCAGCCTGCCCGGCTATCGCGGCATGGGGCCGGTGCGCGTCGGCAATCAGGCCTATCAGCACTTCCAGCACGATTCTTACGGCAATGTCATTCTGGGAGTCGCCCAGGCCTTTCTCGACCGCCGCCTGTTGTCGCCGCCGACGCGCATGGATTTCCTGCGGCTGGAGGACATGGGTCGGCAGGCGCTCGCCTGCTACGACAAGCCGGACGCCGGAATGTGGGAATTGCGCTCGCGCGCGCGCGTTCATACGACCTCGAGCCTCATGTGCTGGGCGGCCGCCGATCGCTTGGCGCGCATCGCCGATTACATCGGCGAGCCCGAGCGCGCCCGCGACTGGCGCGCGGAGGCCGAGCGCATCAAGCAGGTGATTCTCGAAAGGGCCTGGTCGCAGAAGCGCCAGGCCTTCGTCGAATCGTTCGACGGCGAGCATCTCGACGCCGGCGTGCTGTTGATGATCGAGGTCGGCTTCATCGATCCCAATGATCCGCGCATGGTCGCGACGCTGGAGCGCATCGAATCCACGCTCGGCCGCGGCGCGCATATGATGCGCTACGAGGCGGCCGACGATTTCGGCGAGCCGACCACCGCCTTCACCACCTGCTCCTTCTGGCGCATCGACGCGCTCGCGCGCATGGGCCGACGGGAGGAGGCGCGCGAATATCTCGAGGCGCTGCTGTCCCAGCGCAACCGACTCGGCATGATGTCGGAGGACATAGACGTCAAGACCGGCGAAGCCTGGGGAAACTATCCGCAGACCTATTCCATGGTCGGCATCATCAACGGCGCCATGCGCCTGTCGCGCTCTTGGGAGAAAGCCATATGAAACGCCTCGTCGTCGTCTCCAACCGCGTCGCCGAGCCGGGTTGCAGCCAAGCGGCCGGCGGCCTCGCCGTCTGCATTCTCGACGCGCTGCGCAAGCGAGGCGGCGTCTGGTTCGGCTGGAATGGCGAGATCGTGGCCGATGACGCGGAGATCGGCGTGTCGCGCGTCGAATTCGATCGGCTGACGCTCGCGACGATGCCGCTCGCCGAGCGCGACTATCGCGACTATTACCTCGGCTTCGCCAACGCCGCTCTATGGCCCGTTCATCACTATCGGCTCGATCTCGCGCGCTTCACGCAAGAGGCGACCGACGGCTATCGCCGCGTCAACGATCGGTTCGCCGAAACGCTCGCGCCCTTGCTGACGGCGGATGATCTCGTCTGGGTGCATGATTATCACTTCATTCCGCTCGGCGCGGCGCTGCGCGAGCGCGGCGTCGCCAATCGCATCGGCTTCTTCCTGCACATTCCCTTCCCGCCGCCGGATTTGCTCTGCGCCATGCCGGAGCATGAATGGCTGATGAAGGCGCTCGTCGAATATGACCTCGTCGGCTTCCAGACCCGGACCGATCAAGCGAATTTCCTCCGCTTCATGTGCGATTTCATGCAGGGCGAGATGCTGACGCCCGATCTCGTGCGCGTCGGCGGCAAGACGGTGACGGCCTCCGTCTTCCCGGTCGGCATAGACGTCGACGCCTTCGCCGCCATGGCCGAGAGCCCGAGCGCCGCCGAGCGCATCCAGCGCCTGCATCGGGCCGGCGAGCCGCGCATAAATGTCATCGGCGTCGATCGTCTCGACTACACCAAGGGCCTGCCGGACCGCTTGCGCTCCTTCAAGCGGCTGCTCGAAATCTATCCGCAGAACTGCAAGGCGGTGACGCTGATGCAGATCGCGCCGCCGACGCGCGAGGATGTGCAGGCCTATGCCGACATTCGTCATGAGTTGGAGGCGCTCTCGGGCGAGATCAACGGCCAGTTCGGCGATTTCGACTGGACGCCGGTGCGCTATCTGCATCGCCGCGTCGATCGCGACACGCTCGCCGCGCTCTATCGCGGCTCGCAGGTCGGGCTGGTGACGCCGCTGCGCGACGGGATGAATCTCGTCGCCAAGGAATATGTCGTCGCGCAGGACGCGGAGAATCCCGGCGTGCTGGTGCTGTCGCGCTTCGCCGGCGCGGCGGAGGAGCTGCAGGAGGCGCTGATCGTCAATCCTTACGACGCCGACGAGGTCGCCAATGCGATGCAGAAGGCGATCGTGATGCGGCTTCCCGAGCGCAAAGAGCGCCACAAGGCGCTGCTCGCCCGCGTGCGCAAGCACGATTCCTATAATTGGATGGACGGATTCCTGCGCGCGCTCAACGCCTGCCGCATACCGCTGGCGGCGTGAGGAGCGCGCCTCCTGCTCCAACAGGCGGGAGAAGGGACGCGAACCTCTTTTGTTTCCGTGATCGCAACCGAAGCGGCCCGGTCGCTCACAAATGGATCGAGCGCTTGGCGACGCCGAGCGCCGCTTCCTTGATCGCCTCCGACAAGGTCGGATGCGCATGGCAGGTGCGGGCGAGGTCTTCGGCGGAGCCGGAGAATTCCATCAGCGCGCAGGCTTCCGCGATCAATTCGCCGGCGTCCGAGCCGAGAATATGCACGCCGAGCACGCGGTCGGTGGCCGCGTCGGCCAGCACTTTCACGAAGCCCTCCGTCTGCCGGTTGGCGCGCGCGCGGCCATTGGCCGAGAAGGGGAATTTCCCGACATTGTAGGAAAGGCCCGCCGATTTCGCCTCTTCCTCGTTGAGGCCGACCCAGGCGACCTCGGGCATCGTATAGACGACCGAGGGAATGACCCCGTAATTCACATGTCCCGCCTGACCGGCGAGGATTTCCGCCACGGCGACGCCCTCTTCCTCGGCCTTATGCGCCAGCATCGCCCCGCGCACGACATCGCCGATCGCGTAAATTCCCGGCACATTGGAGCCGAAATGCTCGTCGATGACGACGCGCCCGCGTTCGGTGGCGACGCCGATCTCCTCGAGGCCGAGGCCCGTCGTATAGGGAACGCGTCCCGTCGCGATGAGCACGGCGTCGGCGGCGATGGGCGTTCCGCCGCCGCCCTTGGTCGAGGCGTAGGCGACCAGGACGCCCTCTGGGGTCTTGTCGATCTTGGTGACCTTGGCGGCGAGATGGAAGGCGAAGCCCTGCTTCTCCAAAATCTTCTGGAAGCGTGTCGCGATCTCCGCATCGGCGCCGGGCAATATGCGGTCGAGATATTCGATGACCGTGACCTGCGCGCCGAGCCGGCGCCAGACCGAGCCGAGCTCGAGGCCGATGACGCCGGCGCCGACGACGACGAGATGCTTGGGCGCCGCGTCGAGCTCCAGCGCGCCGGTCGAGGAGAGGATCATCTTCTCGTCGAAGGCGATCTCCTTGCCGTCGACGTCGCGCAGCGGCGCGACGGCCGAACCCGTCGCAATGACGATGTTCCGCGTCGCGAGAATTTGCGCCGCGCCATTCTCGTCCGTCACCTCGACGCGCCCCGCGCCGAGAATGCGGCCGACGCCGTGATAGGAATCGATCTTGTTCTTCTTGAGCAGAAAGGCGACGCCGCCGACATTGGCGGCGACCGTGTCGGCCTTGTGCTTCATCATTTTCGAAAGATCGAGGCGCGGCGGCTCGACGATCACGCCGAGATCGGCGAGGCCGTGGCCCGCCTCCTCG
>Ga0265297_10012405_pt1 | contig 10238 bp, 9 predicted proteins | sample Munlanlwell13791_FD_192502 | JGI IMG/M metagenome (GOLD analysis project Ga0265297, IMG submission 192502) | Leachate microbial communities from a municipal landfill in Southern Ontario, Canada - Leachate well 137-91 | ecosystem: Engineered > Solid waste > Landfill > Unclassified | place...
CGGGAAGGCGCGCGAAGCCCTGCGCAAGACCCGGTTCGACATCGTGCTCACGGATGTCCGCATGTCCGAGTCCGACTCCGGCGTCCGATTGGCCGAAGAGATCCGGACCCGCTGGCCGGAAACCGCCCTGATCATGATGACCGGCGCCCCTTCCCTCGACTCGGCCGTCCCCTCCATGAGGAACGGCGCGCGGGATTATCTCGCCAAGCCCTTCGAGCCCCGGACCTTGCAGGAGCGCATCCGGCTCATCCTGGCGCAGAGACATCTCGACATGGAGCTGGACACGGTCCGCCTCCTGCGCGGAGAGCTAGCGGCCGCGTACTCGGAGCTGCACAAGGTGGAGAGGCTGAAGGATGCGCTCCTTTCTCGCGTCAGCCACGAGCTGCGCACGCCCGTGGCCGTAGCGAGCATGGCCGCGGAGCTCCTTTCGGGGCAGGTTCCCGGCAGCGACGCCGAGCGAATCCTGGACTGCCTCAAGACCGCGGTGGGACGTATGCGCTCGACCGTCGAGGACCTTATCCTCCACGCACAGCTGAGCGCCGGGAATCTGAGGCTCGCCAAGAGTCCGGTGGACCTTGGGGGGCTCGTCGCCGAGGTGCGGCAGGCCCTGGAACCCATACTGGCGCAGAGGGGGGTGTCCATAGAGATATCCTCGAAGGGAGACCCCCGGCCCTTGGAGGCGGATCCCGCCCTATTGAAGACAGCGGTCACCCACCTGCTCCTCAACGCCGCCCGGTTCAATAAGACGGGGGGCAGTGTCCGGGTGCGCGTGGTCTACGAGAGCGCCCAGACGAGCCTCTTCGTCGAGGATACGGGGATCGGCATCCCCGAAGGCGAGCTCTCCCGGATATTCGACGGCTTCTATCAGGTGGCGGACTTCATGACGCGCAGCACCGGCGGCCTCGGCGTCGGGCTGGCCATCGTCCGTCGAGTCGCCGAGGCGCACGGCGGCGGGGTCCGCGTCAAGAGTTCCTTGGAAAAAGGCTCCGAGTTCTGCCTCTGGCTCCCCGCCCCGGGCCTGCCTCAACAGAAACTCAACGCCGGAGTTGAGCGATGATTGAGGTTCCCATGAGCCCGCAGCCAGCCCCCGGTTCCATACTCACGAAGGGAGCTGAAAAATGGAACGCGCGATCATGACCCGGATCCTGGCGGCCGCAAGCCTCATGTTCTTGACGCTCCCCGCCTCCGCGTCCAGCTGCAAGTCCCTGGCGAAGAAGTTCGTCAGCGCGGCGGCAGCTGCCGGGGTCCGTCGGGTGGCGATCCTCCCGCTGGTCCCGCTGGACGGGTCCGATGAGGCCGAGGGCCGCCGGATAGCGGAGGAGCTCGCCATGCATATGACCCTGCGCGGGCAGATCACGGTGGTCGAGCGTTCCATGCTCCCGGAGCTTATGGAGGAGCATCGTCTTGGCCGGACAGGGGCCTTGGACCCCGGAAGCTTGAGGCGCGTAGGGGCGCTGCTCCAGGCCGAGGCCGTGGTGCTCGGCACCTTCGTGGCCTTGGGGGATACGGTGGAGGTCAATGTGCGGGTCGTGGACATCGAGACAGGGGCCATGCTCGCGGCGCGCAGCGCCCGCCTGGAGCGCGTCTGGTCCCCCGCCATGCGGGGCGTCATCCCGGAGCCCGCGCCCATATCCCCGAACCTCGCCGTGGCCGATGTCTACGAGTACCAGACCGGCCGCAGATACCGGCCGCAGATGCCGTCGTCCCCGCAGCCGGCTCTCCGCCGGGAGGCTTCGAAGAGGGCGGTCCTCGGTTATGGAGCGCTGCGCGACGCGGTCCGCGATGACTGCACGGACGCCGCCGGCCGCATCGACGTCCTGCAGGAGGACATCCTGGAGCTCAAGGCCCGGTACTGGGCCGGGCAGGCGACCCGGCGCGGATTTTCCGCCCGGAATCTCAAAGCCGAGCCCGCCGCCGTCATCTCGAGCCCGGAGCTGCGCGAGCGCTTCTTCGAGCTGATCCAGGTTGAAGCGGAACGGAGCCCCCGGCCCCTGAGCATGACCGAGGTCCGGCGGTTCGTCGCCGCGGACATGGAGTCTTTCCGATTGTACGGCGCCTGCGGTCTGTCGCAGGCCGACGGACGGATCGCAAGCCTGCCGGAGGGCCCGGCCGGGGCAACCCATGAATAGGGAGGGAGCCATGGAGAGCACGAGCATACTGGTGGCGGACGACGACGACAGGATCCAGGCCGTGATGGGCCGGCTCCTGGGAGGCTCGGACACGCGCATGCTCTTCGCCAGCGACGGACCCCAGGCGATGGAGCATGCCCGGCGCCAGATCCCCGACGTGATCATCCTCGACGTGGAGATGCCGGGGATGAACGGGTTCGACGTCTGCGCGGCCCTGCGTAGGGACTATCGGACCCGGCACATCCCGATCATCTTCCTCACGGGGGGCGCGGGACCGGCCAAGGAGGTCTACGGGCTGAACATCGGGGCCGACGACTACGTCTCCAAGCCGTTCGACGCGGAGAGCCTGAAGGCCCGCATCGTAGCCATGCTCCATCGCAGCAAGATGAGCCTGGGGCTCAACCCACTGACCCGCCTGCCCGGCAACAGGGTCATCCGTATGGAAGCCGAGAGCCGGCTGCGCTCGGGCAGGCCCTTCACCCTGGTCTACGCCGACATCCGCCATTTCAAGAAGTTCAACGACGCCTGCGGCTTCTCCCTCGGCGACGAGGTGATCCTGGAGGCCGGCCGGCTGCTGCGCGAGGTCGCCCAGGCGCCTGGGGTCGACGCCTTCATCGGACATATCGGCGGCGATGATTTCGTTCTCATCTCCGACCGCCCCGTGGACCTCCGATCCTTGGCCGCCCTGTTCGAGCACCGGGTGGCGCTCCTGCCGGGGACCAAGGGCGGCCCTCGGATCGACCTCACGCTGGCCGAGCTCCAGTGCGAGGCCGGCGTATACCGGAACTATGACGAGCTCGCGCTCGCCGCGACCCGCGTCAAAGAAGAGCTCCGGCGAGGCGGTTCGAGCGGGAAATAGTCATGACCATGAAAGCAGACGCCGTCGCGGTCACGACCCGCCCGGTCGTCAGGTACGGCCAGAGCTACGAGACCGTATTCAGCGTGTTCCTCGCCATCCTCGCCTTCCTGTGGCGCGACAATCCCAATATGGTCTATCCGCAGATCCTATATCTCCTGTCCGCGCTGCTGGCCCTCAATCTAGGGGCCGGCGCCTCCCTGCGGCTGTGGCCCGGGCGCGAATGGCTCTGCGCTTTCATCATCCTGGGGAACTGCGCCGTCATCACCGCGTCCCTAGCGTACTCCGGAGGGCCGGGGTCTAACCTGTGGGTCCTCTACCTTCTCCCCATCTATACGGCCTGCATGTTCCTGCGGGGCAGGGAGGTGGTCTGGATCACGGCCGGGGCCGTCGGCTTCAACGCGCTCTACCATTTCGCGCAGGAGTTCGGCTGGAGCGACGCCTCGGTCTTCCTCGTCGCCCTGAAAAGCGGCATCTTCGTTTTCGCCGCGGCCACCACCTACCGCATCGTCCGCAAGGATAGGGAGCATGCCGCTCGGCTCGGCGCCCAGGCCGAGGCCCTGCGCAGGTCCGAGGCGGACAACGCGCAGCAGCAGCAGCGCCTCGAGCGGGCCGAACCCTTGGCCGAGGTCGGGATGGCCAGTTCCGGAGTGGCCCACGACCTCAAGAACCCCCTATTGGTCCTCCTCGGCACGGCCGAAATGCTCCTGCAGAACGACGATTTTCCGGGCCGGTTCAGGCCCGAGCTCGAGCGCATGCAGCGCTCGGCAAGCCTGTGCCGGGACATCGCCTCCGGCGTGCTGGGGCTCGCCCAGAACCGAAGGCTGTCCCGGCAGAGGTGCGGCCTCAACGCGATCATCAGCGCGGGCACGGACATGCTGGCCGGGGCGCTCGCCGAGGCGAAGGTCGACGTGAGGCTCGAGCTCGGCGAGGACCTGCCGTCCGTGGAGGTATGCCCGTTCGAGCTCCAGAGGGTATTCCTCAATCTCCTATCCAACGCCAAGGATGCCATGCCCGAGGGCGGCACGGTCACGCTCTTCACCGCGGCGGCCTCTCCGGAGCTGCCGGGAGGGCCGACGCGCGTCCTGGCGGTCGTCGAGGACACGGGCCCCGGCATCGGCTCCGAGGTGCTCAAGAGGCTTTTTACGCCGTTCGCCACCTCGAAGGAGCCGGGCAAAGGCACCGGGCTAGGCCTGTACCTGTGCCGGGAGATAGCTTTCCGGCATGGCGGCTGGCTCAACGCGGAGAACGTGCCGGGCGGCGGGGCGAGGTTCACGCTGTCCCTGCCGGCGGTCGTCCGTTCCGGGGCCGTGCTGGAGCCGGCCTTATCGTCAGAGGCGTAGGACAGGGGGGACTATGGAAGAACGCAGACGCGTGCTCATCGTGGACGACGACCCGGCGGTCCTACGGACCCTGAGCCGCATGCTGGGGGAGGATTGCGAGGCGCTGACCGCGGCCAGCGCGTCGGAGGGGCTCGACATCGCGCGCCAAGAGCTCTTGGACCTCGCGATCATCGACGTGGTGATGCCGGGCATGGACGGCCGGACCCTGGCCAGCGCCCTGCGCGAGGGCGCGCTGACGAGAGACATCCCCATCCTCATGCTCACCGGGCTCTCGGGGCCCGAGGCCCGGTTCGAGGGGTTCGCCGCCGGAGCCGACGCCTACATGACGAAGCCCTTCGACGGGGACTCCCTTTGGGCTTCGGCCCACAGGCTCATGGCGGGCGGTTCGATATAGTAGAATGCGCATCATGCCCCAAGAGAAGATCCTGGTCATCGACGACGTCGAGAGCCTGCGCAAGGCCGTGCAGAAGATGCTGGCCCAGAACGGGTTCTCCGTCGTGTGCGCGGCCAACGGCTCGGACGGGCTGCTCCTGGCCGAGGAATCCAGGCCGGACCTCATCCTGGCCGATGCGGTCATGCCGGGCTTGGACGGCCACGCGCTCTGCCGGGTCGTCAAGCGCAAGGCCCAGACCCGTCACATCCCGGTCATCATCATGTCCGGCGAGATGATCGAGGAGCACGACATCGTGTCCGGCCTGGAGGGCGGCGCCGACGACTACCTGGTCAAACCATTTCCCATGAAGGTGCTGCTGGCCCGCATACGGGCGGTGCTCCGGCGCTACCAGAAGGAGCCGGCCAGGCAGGAGACGATGAAGAAGTATGGCATCGAGCTCGCCCCGGAGGCCCGCTCGGCCCGCGTGGAAGGCAAGGACGTGCCGCTGGCGCGCAAGGAATTCGACCTGCTGGCGCTGTTCATCTCCAACCCCGGACGCGTGCTCCGGACGAACTACCTATTGGAGACCGTCTGGGGCTACGATGTGGCCGACTACAACGACCCGCACACGGTCGAGACCCACGTCTCCCGCCTGCGCAAGAAGCTCGGCCCCAAGGTCTCCAAGCACATCGTGAACGTGCGGGGCTATGGCTACAGGTTCGAGGACTGAGCCGCCCGACGTTCTGATCATCGACGACGACCCCGCGGTCGTCGCTGTCCTGGCGAGGGTTCTGGACGAGTTGGGCTGGTCCGCCCGCAGCGTCGGCAGCGCGGAAGAAGCCCTCGAACTCCTGCGGACCGACGCTTTCGCTCTCATCCTCCTCGACATCGACCTGCCGGGCATGACGGGCTTCCAGGCCCTGGAGCGCATCGCCGGGCTGAGCAAGGCTCCCGTGCTGCTCATGTCCGGGAGCGCGGATGAGGAGTTCCGCAAGGACGCGCTGCTGCTGGGGGCGAAGGGGCTGCTCAGAAAACCCTTCGAGCTCTCGGAGCTGAAGACCCGCCTGTCCGGCCTGCTTGCCTAGAGGCTGTCCGGGGCCCCCGAGGCTCCCTCCAGCATCGCCTCGATGCCGCGCTCTATTTGCTCGAAATCGAAGGGCTTCGGTATGTAGAGGCAGCGCTCCGTCCCTTCCGCCAGCATGTCCTTACCCACGGCGCCCATGCCGGACGTCATCACGACCGGCAGCCGGGCGCTCTCGGGAACCTTCCGGAGAGCCCCCAGCACCTCGCAGCCGTCCATCCCCGGGAGCATCATGTCGAGGATCGCGGCCGCGGGCTTATGGAGCTGTATCAGCTTCAAAGCCTCGCTGCCGCTGGCCGAGGACAGGATCCTACCGAACCGATGGCCCAGGAAACGGACCAGGGCCTTGCGGATGAAGTCGTCGTCCTCCGCGATGACCAGCGTGTCGCCGAGCAGGCGTTCATTGTCCATCATGAAGATAGCATGCCTCATCCGGCTCACGGCCCGCTGGACTCCGGCTCAACTCCCGTTCAATTCAGGCCGAGCCCGCGGAGTTCGCCTTTGCGAACCGGATGTTGAATCAGAGTCGAGCGTCCGTTGCGCGTCCAGGGAGGCCGCCAAGAAGAAACCCGAGCTCATCCTGCCGAAGGTCCTGCGCGCGAGGATCCAGGCGCTCTTGCGAAGGAAAGCCCTGTAAATCCTGCCCCGCGGCTTCGCCGGTCTTTGAAAGTTAAGCAACAGTTGAGCATTTGGTGAGTCACGCGTAACCACATCCCTCTATACTGTGGTTATGAGCGAACGGACCCTGAACGCTGAGGATATCGCAGATGAGATGCCTTGAGCCTCGCACTCGATCTCCATTCTGTCGCAGTCCGCAGCCACAGGGGCGGCGCATATGGTGGATGCTCCGCCTTACCGTCATCCTTTGCCTCCCATTCCCCACGGTCTTCGACGCTTTTGCAGCGGACGATGATCCCCTTTATTTCTTCGGGGAAGAGGCCAGGGTGGCGATCGCCACGCAGCGCATACAGACGCCGGAGCAGGCTCCCTCCATCGTTTCCATCGTTACGCGCCATGATATCGAGGCCTATGGGGCTCGGGACCTGGCCGATATCCTGCGTAATGTGCCGGGTTTCGAATTCGGCATGGATGTATACAGCGAGGCCGGGCCGGCGTTCCGCGGGATCTGGGTGGAGGAAGGCAAGTCGCTGTTGATGATCGACGGGATCACTCAGAATGAGTTGGGGTTCGGGAATTACAGCTTCTTCGGGTCCATCCCGGCCTCGATGATCGAAAAGGTGGAGATCATCCGGGGACCTGGGAGCGCGGTCTACGGAGGTTTCGCCGAGGCGACCGTCATCAACGTCATCACCCATCAGCCCGCGAACCTGAACGGCATACGCATATCCGGCGACCTGGGCGCGGTGGGCCGGGGAGGGGCCTCACGCTTCGGCAATGTCAGCCTCGGGAGCCAGACCGACGCATTGCGCGTCGCCGCCCATCTGGGCTATGGGACGACGCTTATGTCGCGGCGCGACTACGCGGATTTCTTCGGGAATAAGCTTAAGCTCGATCAGGACACGGCTTATCGCCGATGGCAGCATATCATCACGGAGGCTTCGGCGAAGGGCTTGACGATACGCTACCAGCGGACCTCGTTCACCTTCGGCGGCCAGGATACCTTCACGACGATCCAGCCTCCAGTGAACGGCAACCAAGTCGAACGCGTCAACAACTCCAATGACGTGGTGCACGTCGATTACCAGGCCAAGCTATCGGAACGCTGGACGCTTCAGCCCATAGTCGAGTACACCCGGAACAACACGTGGAATTTCCCTTTCCCCGCCTCGATCGACGGCCTGTTCGAGGGATCGGGTTCCACGCTGTGGCGCTACCGCGGGGAGATGGCGGCCATCTATGAGGCTCCCTGGGCGGCTCAACTGAGGCTGGGCGGCGGCTATATCCGGGATGACGTGGAGAGCGTGGCCTCCGATGGGACTCCAGGCATCCAGCTTTCAGCTGACCCGAATGATCTGGGAAGCCGCATCCACACTTCCTCGAATTTCGGCCTGTTCCAGTACCTGCAGCAGATCGGTCCCATCGGCCTGACAGCGGGAGGCCGTTATGAAAATACCACCTTCGGAAATGCTTTCGCCCCGCGGGCCGGGGTGACCTATGTGCGCGAGGCTTTCAATGCCAAGCTGCTCCATGGGAAGGCTTTCCGGATCCCGCTGCCCTGGCAGGCTTTTTCCAGGTGCCTTGGATTCAACGGCAGTTTGATGCCCGAGACCGCCAGTACCACCGAAATGGAATTGGGTTACAAGTTCACCCCGCATTGGGTGGGAAAATCCAATGTATTCTTCATCGGCATCAAAGATCCTATTGTCTATCGATCGGCAACGAATTCCTATGTGAATTTCGGGAGGATCCAGTCACAGGGGGCTGAAGCGGAACTTCGGGCGAATTACACCCTCTACGGCGGTTTCGCCAATATCTCTTTTGCCGCTCCCGGGCGCGGCACCTCGCCCGGCTTCACGACGCAATCGAAAAAACAATTCCTGGGCACCCCACCCCTCAAGATAGCCCTCGGGACCTATTACCGGGCCGGGAACTTTGAATTCGCTCCCAGCGCGACGTACCTTTCTCATCGCGCGGGGCAATCCCGGGATTCCGCGAATGATCCGAACGGTATCCTCGGAACGACGGATTACAAGGATCTTCTCCTGGCAAATGTGAATATCGTCGCGCACGATGTGCTCAAGGACCTTGATATCCATCTGGCGATCCATAATATCTTCGACGCGCGCTACGTCCTCATCCAGCCCTACTACGGCGCTCATGCGCCCATGCCGGCTCAAGACCGTGAAATCAACCTGGGATTCACGTGGCGCCTATAGATCACATGGGGAAATACCGCCCCGGATATCGCCCGTGTCGGCTCCTTATCATCGGTTGTCTCTTGTTCGCCGACGTCCCCGGCGCGCCGGCGGCGAGCGACGAGACGCTGCAGTTCTTCGAAGAGGAGGCGCAGGTCATCACCGCCTCGCGCCGCAAGCAGTCGGCGCGGGAAGCTCCCATGTCCGTGGAGGTGATCACCGCCGACGAGATCCGCGCCTCCGGCGCGCTCAATCTTTGGGACCTTATGCGCTTCCGCGCGGGCATGGACGTGCTGGAGAACAGGACGGTGGAGGGCAACCGCGCGGTCGTCACCGTGCGAGGAATACCGGTCGACTTCATCACCAACCTGCTCGTCCTGGTGGACGGCCGCAGCGTCTATAACCAGAACACCGGCGGCGTCCTGTGGGAGCAGCTGCCCGTCCAGATCCAGGATATCGAGCGCATCGAGATCGTTCGGGGGCCCAACGCGGCCCTCTTCGGCCCCAATGCCGGCAGCGGAGTCATCAACATCATCACGAAAGAGCCGGAATCGCCGTTCGAGATATCCGGCTCGGGGCTGGCCGGAAGCATGGGAGGCGACAGGCACCTCCTCCGGACCGAAGGCGCCCTGGAGCACGCCGTAAAGCGGTTCCATTACCGCGTCAGCTATACGCACCGGGCCGACGACGGTTTCCCGAACGCCGGCGGCGGCAGGGCCAACGATTTCTTGTTCTCCAACAAGGGAAATTTCCGCGGCTCCTGGGACGCATCGGATAGGACCCACCTCGATCTTTTCAGCGGCGCGTCCTGGGACACGACAGGCGCCCCCTCGAGCATCGCACCCGACGGCATGAAGCAGAGACTTAGGTCTTCTTTCGGCATGGCCAAAATAACGCACGGCCTGGGCGAGGACTCCGGCATCGAAGTCTCTGCCTCCGGGACCGAGCAATGGACGACCCTCGCGCCCAGCTTCACCGGCTTCCCCGTTCCCGCGCCGGCTCTCGATTCCCGTTACACCCAATATGATGCCGATATCCTGCATCATTTCTCATGGCTGAGCGACCGCATGAACTCGACCTGGGGGGGCAGTTGGCGGCAGGCTCTCGTCTACTCCGATCAGACCTATCCGGGCGCCCCGCGGCAGGAAAACGACACGGCCAGGGGATACACCTCCCACTCCCTCAAGATCGGCGAAAAACTGACGGCCCTGGGAGCCGTTTCCATCGAGCATTCCGATCTCGGAGGGTGGGAGCCCGCCTATCAGGTCGCCTTGCTGGACGCGTTCTCCGCGAACCACTTGCTGCGGATATCCCACTCCCTGGCCCCATCGCAGCCGCAAGTCATCAACCGCAGCCTGAACATCGTGCAATATACGGGAGTGGCCGTCATGGGCGATCCCGGCACGGCGCTCACCCAAAGGCTCTGGAACTATGAGATCGGATATCAAGGAGATTTCCTGGCCGCGAGACTGCGCGCCGAGACGAACCTTTATTACATGCATATCAACCACCAGCAAAAGGTCGCAATAGACGCGACACGAGTTCAATATGCTAGTGCAACACTTTGCGGTTTTGAAGACCTGCGATAGGATATGCAGGCATGGGAAGTTACAAGCACCTGACGTTGCATGAACGAGAAC
>Ga0265297_10012406_pt1 | contig 10238 bp, 8 predicted proteins | sample Munlanlwell13791_FD_192502 | JGI IMG/M metagenome (GOLD analysis project Ga0265297, IMG submission 192502) | Leachate microbial communities from a municipal landfill in Southern Ontario, Canada - Leachate well 137-91 | ecosystem: Engineered > Solid waste > Landfill > Unclassified | place...
TTCCTGTTAAACTCCTGTAAAATCGCCCCTACCACCATAGTATCAAACCGCTCGATCGCCAAGATCTTCTCTCTCAAATCGCCGTTATGGCCGGCCTCATCCGCCGCTTCCACGTGTAAAAATACGAAATTGTTATCGGTGAGCGATTTAATCGCTGCCTTTGCCTTACCCTTGTAATCAGTATCGTAATAACCTGTTGCGCCGGGGACATTGATCACCTCAAGACCGAGGATTCTCCCTAGCCCCTTAATCAAATCAACCGCAGAAATGACGCTGCCGGATAAGCCATACTTATCTAAAAAAGAAGGCATAGACGGCCTCTTGCCTTGCCCCCATAACCAGATCATCGAAGCGGGATTCTCTTTTAGGTCCAGTCTCACGCTATTGATCTCATGACGCTCAAACAGTTTTCTTGAATCTTCCATCAGCTTAATAAGGACGTCTGAGCCTTTTCCTTTCGGCAGATGCTTCTGAATATTCTGGCCTAATATATCGTGGGGTGCCCTAGTCTTTACTTGATCTAAGCCGATTTTTGCGCCGTCCCTGACTACCATCAAATTTCTATAACTGACTCCCGGGTAAAAACGTATCTCCCTGGTCGCGAAGTGCTGGTTGAGGAATAAGATAAGTTCTTTGGATTCTTCCGAGCGGATGTGGCCTGCGCTGTAATCGGTGAGCGCATCGTGAAGCACGGTAATCATATTGCAGCGGAATGCCACATCGTCCTGACGTAACTCAACGCCGAGATTGGCAGCTTCAAGCGGGCCCCGGCCCGTATAATACTTCTCTGGGTCATAGCCTAAGACCGATATATTAGCTACATCGGAAGCCGGCTCCATACTATCAGGAACAGTTTTAACCCGGCCCAGCCTGCCTAAACGCGCAATAATGTCCATATTAGGAGTGCGGGCAGCCTCAAGAGGCGTTTTTCCGGCAAGTTCCTGCACAGGATAATCGGCCATTCCGTCGCATACGAGGACTATGTATTTCATATCCGTAGAAATTAGAGATACAATTTTCGTAGTGAGTATAGCGTATTGCGTATTGAGTAAATGACAAATCACCAATGACAAAACTCATATCCCAAATAAATCCCAATGCTCAAAGGACCAATGACCAATTCTAAATGAAAAACCAAACGGGTCGATAGTCAATAGTCTATAGTCCATAGACCATCGACCATAGACCCTGGGATAAGGTTTTGGTATTGGGATTTGGAGCTTATTTGTGACTTGGTGCTTTGATATTGGGATTTTATTTGTCATTTGGCATTTGTGCATTTGTCATTAATCTTATTACCTTGACCTCAACCTAAGCCTTAACCTTAGCCTTTTCTAGTAACGGGATAAGCCTATTAACAAGCTCCCGTTTGCTTTTCACCACTACCCTCTTCTTGCTCCCGTTGAGGATAATAGCTTTATACGGGTCCAGCGAACACGCTACTGCAATATCCGCATGTACGGCCCTCAATGCGTGTATTGCCCTCGCAATGAGGACACTGTCTTTTACGGCAGGCTCAAGCTTAAACATCACTAATCTTGAGGAAGGCGCTAAGGCCCTGATCCTCTTGATTAATTTCGGCAACGGCTTGAGCCTTAAAAGAGCTCCTCTGCCTGAATCAAGCTTACCCCTTAGAGCCTGCTGCGGACAAAAATCAGAAACAGCGGCAGAATGTATCACAATATCGTAACGCCGTTGCGTTAATTCCCGGGAAAGAATTTTTTTTAACTCATCGAAGAACTTAAACCTACGCATCCGTATACCCTTGATCGGCGGGTACAATGCCGGATTCCCAAGGCAAAGCGTGACCTGGGCTCCTTTCTTCTGCAAGGACCGAGCCAACAATGTCCCGGTTAAACCAGTGGCTATGTTGCTTATTACCCTCACCCGGTCTATCGGGACCCAGGTGGAGCCGGCCGTAATTAGAACTCGTTTATTGCGTAACTGCATACTTCAATGACAAATGCGTAATTTTATTTTCAGGGTCAATAGTCTATGGTCGATGGTCTATAGACTACAGTCTATCGACCCTTTTAGTTTGTTTCTTTAATTGTCAATATCCGATTGCGCGCAATATTGCCTTCAAATTCGGCTTGACCACTTTAGGCTCTTCGATGCACTTAATCGCCCGGTCCGGGTCTTTAAGCCCGTGGCCGGTAAGAATGCATACGATTTTTATTTTCTTTGCCTTTTTTACCTGTTTCCTGAAATATCCTTTTTTTGCAAGTACAAGCAGCCCTGCGACTGAAGCGGCTGATGCAGGCTCAGCAAATACGCCTTCTTTTCTTGCCAGCAGTTTGTAAGCCTCGATAATCTGGCTATCAGAAACCATATCGATAAGCCCGCCGGATTCGTCGCGGGCAGCCTCTGCCTGTTTCCAGCTTGCAGGGTTGCCTATGCGGATTGCAGTGGCAATTGTCTTCGGGTCCTTAATAGGGCGGCCTTTTACAATCGGCGCTGCTCCCTCTGCCTGAAACCCCAGCATTCGAGGAAGCATGCCTGTTTTCCCCTGCTGCGCATACTCTTTATAACCCTTCCAATACGCAGTAATATTGCCCGCGTTACCCACAGGCATGACCTGAAAATCAGGCGCATCACCCAGGCAATCGCAAATTTCAAAACTCGCTGTCTTTTGGCCTTCAATACGGTAGGGATTAAGCGAATTGACTAACGTAATCGGGTGGGTATCTGTAATTTCCCTCACAAGGCTTAATGCATCATCAAAGTTTCCGTCAACTGCAAGTACTACCGCGCCGTGAATAAGCGCCTGGCTAAGTTTTCCCAATGCGATCGCGCCCTTGGGAATAAGCACAATACATTTTAATCCCGCCTTTACGGAATAGGCGGCGGCAGACGCAGAGGTATTTCCGGTTGAAGCGCACATAACCGCTTTTGCGCCCTCCTCCTTTGCCTTGGAAATCGCAAGCGTCATACCCCTGTCTTTAAAAGAACCTGTCGGGTTAAGGCCTTCGTATTTAAGGTATACCTGGCAATGTGTTCCTGCCAGATGGCTTAAGAATTCCGCATGCAACAACGGAGTATTGCCTTCCAGAAGAGAAACTACCGGGGTTTTACTGCTGACAGGTAAATATGCAGCATAACGGCTTATTACACCTTGATAACACTGACGTTGTCTCAAGTCTCCTCCATTCTGATTGCAACCGATTTTTCTTTAATGATTGCAAGGCCGTTGAGTATCTTAAGCGCAGCGCGTAACTTTTTCTCCTGCGCCTCATGCAATAACATGACAATCGGAACACTCTGCCCTTTGCGGCGCTCTTTCTGGGTGACCGACGCAATGCTGATCCCGAATTTTGCGAGGATCCCGGAAATATGCGCCAATACACCGGGTTTATCAACGGTCATAAAACGTATGTAATAACGGCTTTCGATCTCTTCTATTTTGCGTAATTTCTTTATGCTGGTATCGGGGATACTATTGAGTGTCGGCCTAAACATCCCTGCCTTGATGTCCTGGGTAAGGTCTACTACGTCGGAAACAACCGCAGACGCAGCCGAAAGCTGGCCGGCGCCGGGCCCGTAGAATAAAAGCTTGCCCGATAAGTCCGACGAGACAAAGATTGCATTGTCTACTCCCTTCACCGAAGACAATAAATTGCGCAACGGAATCAGGGTCGGATGAACCCTCACCTCTAGGCTTTCGCCTTCTTTTTTGGCAATCGCAAGCAGCTTGATATCGAATCCAAGTTCTTTGGCGTAGTTGATATCTGCCAACGATACGCGCGAGATTCCCTCGATAAAAATATCCCTCATATCAATAAGCCTTCCGAAACAAAGATAAGACAGCAATATAAGCTTGTGCGCCGAATCAATGCCTTCTATATCCAGAGTCGGGTCTTTTTCGGCAAATCCCTTTGCCCTGGCTTCACGCAATGCATCGCCGAAGGAACAATTGGCATCCGACATCATCGATAATATGAAATTCGATGTCCCGTTTACTATGCCGAAGATGTTAAAAAACTTATTAGCGACTAAACCCTCGCGGATCGATTTTATCAGAGGGATGCCTGCCCCTACGGAGGCTTCAAAATAAATACTTTTACTGCAATCTGCAGCAAGCGCAAACAGCTCTTTGCCTGCTTCGGCCAAAAGTGCCTTATTGGCAGTGACAATATTCTTTCCCTTCCTTAAGGCATCAGTAATATATCCTTTTGACGGCTCTACCCCGCCAATCAACTCAATCATGATGTCTATCTGTGGATCGTCAATTATGTCCCTCGGGTTCTTGGTCAGTATTGATTTGTCAACCGCAATGCTGCGTTTCGCAGCAAGGTCCTTATCGCATATCTTCTTGATATTGATCTCAAGCCCGATTTTATCGCTTAAGAGCTGTTTCCTTTCGCGCAGGATTTTTACCACTCCCTGGCCGACATTTCCAAACCCGACTAAGCCGATATTAATCTTTTTCATGACTCACCCTTCTTTAGAAAATAATCGACGGTCTTACCCATGATATTCTTATGCTTTGAGTCCACCGCAAGAAATTGAAGCCGCGTATCATATATCAGGTCTTTAATCACTTCGTTGGACTCGAGGACTTCGCCAATAATCGTCAGCGGATGAGGATCAAAGGGAAGCCTTATTTCCAGGGCGAGCTTTGTCCCCGAAGGAAAAAGCCGGTTGGTCGTTAACAACATTCCCCCTAGCCCTAGATTCTTCGCCTGCGAGATATCAATGTTATTTTCCTCTTCATAGACGCGGTATGAAACGATAAAATGTATTCCTATGCGCGGCGACTTTCTCCTCTCCGGACCTTTATAAGACATTATGACCTCCTTTTTTAACCCTCCCTGCCTCAAAAGCCTTGCGGTAACATGTTCACTCCTCTTTCCTTTCCCTGGTCATAAGATCCTTGACCGCTCCAAGAGGAGACTTGTGCCTGTAAAGTACGGCGAATACCTCATTGATAATCGGAGTGTCAACTTTATATTTCTTGGCTAATGCATATGCCGACTTTGTTGTGGGTACGCCTTCAGCTACCATCTGCATGTGGGTTTTGATTTCTTTCAAACACTTGCCTTTACCGATCTGCTCACCCACAAACCTGTTCCTGCTGTAAGGACTGATGCAGGTAGTGACCAGGTCGCCTAGCCCGCTTAAACCGCTAAACGTCTTTGCGCGCGCGCCCATAGCTATTCCAAGCCTTGAAATTTCAACAAGTCCGCGCGACAATAATGCTGCTTTCGTATTGGTCCCAAAACCAAGGCCGTCAGATATCCCGCAGGCAATCGCGATGACGTTTTTAAGGCTCCCTCCCAGCTCGACCCCCACCACATCGCTATTGGTATATACCCTGAACCTTCCGGTCATAAATAATTCCTGGCACTGTTTTCTTAACGCACTGCTCACAGAAGCGACTACAACCGTCGTTGGTATCGATGCTGCCACCTCGTGCGCGATGGTCGGGCCTGATAATACGGCAAGCGGCACCTTGCCAAGTTCTTCAATAATCACTTCCGACATCCGCTTTAATGAACCGACTTCTATGCCTTTTGAGACATTTATAAAAACAGCCTTCTTGGGATAAGGATAACGCCTGCACTTTCTCGCTACCTCGCGCATATGTTCTGACGGCACAGCCAGGATGATTATTTTTTTATTATCGAGGGCATCCTTAAGCGAGTGCGTAATAACTACTGAACGGGGAATGCGCACTGACGGCAGAAAACGGTCGTTAACCCTTTTTCTGCGCAGGAACGCGCTATAATCGGCAAACGCACCCCATAAAGTAACCCGATGGCCTTTGCCTGCAAGCAGTATAGCCAGCGTTGTCCCCCATCCCCCATCTCCTAAAACTGCAATGTTATTTTCGAGCATTCTGCATCTGCTTTTCTATAAAGTAAGATTTCGGAAAGATGTTGGTAAGATTCTTTTCTTCCCGCGTGACAAACTTTATGCCGACATCATAGGTCCCGTTGCCCTTAGGCGCAATCCTTACCACTTTTCCGACAATACCGTTTTGATAAATAAAACTCCTTTTTTCCATATCCTCGCAAATAGCCAACACGCTCCTATCGAAACAAAGCCACAAGAGATCGTTCTTTTTAACCCTGTTGCGGATATTACATAAAATGCCGGCGCTGCTAACGTTAGAGGTATAGCCTTGAAGCAGCGTAGAGACTGTTTTCCTCTTGCAAATCTTGTACGATAAAGGTTTAGAGAATTCAAGCCTTAAGAATCCTCTTCGTTCTTGACCGCTAAATTTCCTATCCATTGTTTTGCTCCTCGTCTATAACGTTTTTATTACGCTAAGTAAAATTCTCTGCTCATTATATCAATTTCTACAAGCGAGGAATGGGAATCGAACTTAAAATTCCGTCGCTTCTATTAATAAAGAATTTTAACCCCTGAGGCCGCAAGGCCCAAGGGGCTTCTCATAGAACTTGTCCCGAAGATATATTTGTATTCTATATTATTCGCGCCTCCTCGCCGTTACATCTCACTAGAGAGCGGGTGAACGGGATCGAACCGTCATATATAGCTTGGAAGGCTATTGTTCTGCCATTGAACTACACCCGCAAATTCGTAGTGCGCTATGCGTACGGCGTATTGCGTACGGAGTACGGCGCATTAATGACAAATACCAACGCACCAATGACAAATTCTAAACGACAAAACCAAATGGGTCGATAGTCAATAGTCTAAGAGTCCATAGACCATTGACTATAGACCCTGAAACGGGATTTTGAACATTTGACATTGTGATTTTATTTGTCATTTGAATTTTGTGCCTTTGTCATTACACCGGCTACCTTAGCCTTAACCTAAGCCTTACTTAACCTTTAGCCTAGACCTTGGCCTTTCGTTACTGCTCTGAAAGCAAACTACGATTTTCCTACTAAACCACCCTCCCCGCAGCTAAACACTTCGTAAATTTCTTCGAAATTTACTCGTAGCTGCGTGGATAAATTCGCGCATATAACTTATGTCGCCATTAATATTGCAGTGGCTCCGGATGCACTTTTCCTTCGGAAAAGTGCGATTTTCCTGCTAAACCCCGCAGCTACACACTGCGTAGCTGCGGGATAAATTCGCGCTTATAACTTATGTCGCCATATTTATACTAGAGCTCCATAAGTTATGCGCTCATTTATCGGGGCGACAGGACTCACCGCTCAATCATCCCTGTTCTAGGGCGGTGTCCCGCTTTAGTATTTGAATTGCTTAGCGGGAGAACCTGTGCCTTGTCTTATATTTATCGGGGCGGACAGACTTCCCGTTTCAACCATTTTAAACTATGCGAAACGGGATCCCGCCTGCGTATTGAGATTGCTTAGCGGGAACTGTCGACCTCACATTATAAATCGGGGCGACAGGACTTGAACCTGTGACCTCAGCGTCCCGAACGCTGCGCTCTAGCCAAACTGAGCCACGCCCCGTGATTTTCTATAGTCTTTCCTATCCTCGGAAAATCACTCCGAGGTTTGTGTAACAAACCGAGGAGTTGTATTCGTAATCCGTAGCGCGTACGGCGTATTGCGTACGGAGTACGGCGCATTAATGACAAATACCAACGCACCAATGACAGGAATGACACATCACAAATGGGTCGATAGACAATAGTCTAAGAGTCCATAGACCATCGGCCATAGACCCTGAAACGGGATTTTGATATTGAGATTTGGAGCTTATTTAAAGTTTGGTGCTTTGACATTGGAATCTTATTTGTCATGTGCCTGTCTGCCGGCAGGCAGGGTATTTGTGCCTTTGTCATTACACTGGCTACCTTAGCCTTAGCCTTAGCCTTAACCTAAGCCTTGACCTTAATTTTACTTAGCCGGTATTGTAATTTCTACTTCAGCGAATAGTATATCAGAAATCGATAAAGTTCGCAATATTTAGAAGTTAACATAACTATGTGGCCTGGGAAGGGTTTTGTTTCACGAGGACATCGAATTCAATGTTTACCTTATGTGAAGGGCCCTTAAACCCAAGAGTGGTCTGGGTAAGCGTATAGGGGATAAGGTATACATAAAAGGTGTTGGATTGCTTACCACCTATAGTAAGGCTTATGCCGTCAAGGGCTATGGAGCCTTTCGGGACTACATAGGGCATAAAACGCAAAGGCACAGCCACCTCAAAACAGGTATTTCCGGCTCGCTGATACCTGCGGCGTATGAGACCGGTGCATTCTACGTGACCCGTCACAAAATGCCCTGATATCCTATCACCGACTTTTAAGCTTCTCTCCAAATTCACTCTTTCGCCGCTATGCAGGTTGCCAAGATTACTCTTTTGCATTGTTTCAGCCAGCAGCTGGAACGATATACTGTCTTTGTTGATTTCGACTGCGGTCACACAGACGCCATTCACCGCAACACTGTCTCCTACTTTAATATCATCGAGCACTTTTTTTGCCCGGATCTTCAGCAAAAAAATATTTCCTCTCTTCCGGATGCCCTCTGCCGTCCCTAGCTCTTCAATAATCCCGCTAAACATTGTATTGTACGTATGCCTCGGCCAAAAAATCTTCTCCCAACTTTTTAAGCCTTACTTCCTTTAGCCGTATTGCCTTTTCTACCCTGGCAACGCCCCTACCCATAACCGAACCTATGGCATCTTTGCCTCCGATAATCTTGGGGCTCATAAAAATTAATACTTTATCTACCAGCCGTTCGTCAAACAACGAGCCGTTCAGCGTACCTCCGCCTTCGACCAAAATACTGGTTATCTCCTGCTGCGCCAATTTCCTCATCGCATCTTTTAAATTAACCTGGCCCGCCTTCTCCTTGACCTCCAGAATTGTCGCTTTTTTGGATAATAAGTTCCTGTTCTCGGTTTCCTGACCCGGTGTAGTAGGAATAGTTACGATGATAACCTTGCCTTCGTGAGAAAAAATCTCTGCCGAGTAAGGCGTACTCAACCTGCTGTCGATAATGACCCGTGTGGGCTGCCTTTTAGAAAACCACGCATTTAATTTAGGGTCATCCCTAAGTACCGTATTAATCCCCACCATTATTGCATCGTATTGAGAACGTAGCCGGTGGCTGAACGCACGCGACCTGTCCTGGGTAATCCATTTGGAATCGCCCGTACGCGTTGCGATCCTGCCATCAAATGATTGAGCAATCTTTACGGTAACCAGAGGCATTCCTTGGGTAATATATTTAATATAGGATTCGTTTGCCCTTTTTACCTCTTCCTCCAAGACCCCCACTTCCACTTTTATATTATTTTTCTTTAAAATTGCGATGCCCTTGCCGTTATTGAACTTATTGGGATCGATCATACCCACGACCACTTCTTTGATGCCGCTTCTGATAATACTATCCACGCAGGGAGGGGTCCTGCCAAAATGAGTGCAGGGCTCCAACGTCACATACAGAGTCGATTTTTTCGCTTTTTCTCCTGCCTGGCTAAGCGCCACCATCTCAGCGTGCGCAAACCCTGCTTTTTCGTGATAACCTTTTGCGACGATCCTGCCGTTGTTGACAATCACTGCGCCTACAGTAGGGTTAGGCGAAGTCTTACCCCTGGCCTTGCAGGCCTCCTGCAATGCAATGCGCATATAGTAAGAATGGTTTTTTTTCATAGCCTTGCTTTTGCCTTCTTGAGGTCTTCGACTAATGCATAAGGTATTTTGACCGACCCCAGCTTAACCTCGGGTTTTGCGTCACCATGAAAATCTGACCCGCCGGTAACCAATAGATTGAGTTTCTGCGCAATCTGTTGATAAAAATGCACCGTCTCCTCGGAATACTCTCCGTAGAAGGCTTCAATGCCCATAATGCCTTGCTCGGCAAAATAGGGAATCAAATCATTGTTTTCAAGCACATGGGGATGTGCCAAAACCGGGATACCCCCCGCATCTTTTATTATTTTGGCTGCTTCATACACGGAAACCCGGAATCCCGCAACATAGGCAGGCCCCTTATCCCCCAGATATTTCTCAAATACCTCCCTGATGCTTCCCACCAAGCCTTCGCTGACCAGTGCCTTTGCGATATGCAGCCTCCCCACCGTTCCTTTGGTTGCCAGCGCGAATACTTTCGACGGATCCAATACAATATTGAGTGCGCGCAGTTTTTTCAGGATATGATGCACCCTGTCCATACGGACCTGCTGCGATACCGCAACCTTTTCCTTGAAAAAATGGCTCTCGTAATCGACCAGGTAACCTAAGACATGAATTTCCCTGCCGTAGTATTCGGCGGTAAGCTCTACGCCGGCTATTGCTTCGAGCCCGCGAGCATGCGCGCACGCCATGACTAATTCCG
>Ga0265297_10012407_pt1 | contig 10237 bp, 8 predicted proteins | sample Munlanlwell13791_FD_192502 | JGI IMG/M metagenome (GOLD analysis project Ga0265297, IMG submission 192502) | Leachate microbial communities from a municipal landfill in Southern Ontario, Canada - Leachate well 137-91 | ecosystem: Engineered > Solid waste > Landfill > Unclassified | place...
TGAAATGAAACGCCGTAATGCCCGTTACGGAATGGCCTCGTTATGCATAGGAGGCGGCATGGGAACGGCGGTTATCCTAAAAAAAGTATAGATAATGGATTTTGGATTTAATAAAACAGAAGAACTTTTCAAGCAGATGATCTGCGAATTTGCCACAAGGGAAGTGAAGTCCCTGGCAGCGGAGATTGACGAAGAAGAGCGCTTTCCTGAAGAGACAGTTAAAAAAATGGCGGAAACGGGCCTTATGGGTATTTCGGTACCCGTAGCCTACGGAGGAGCCGGAGGGTCCCACCTGATGTATATTATGGCAGTGGAAGAGCTTTCGCGTGTTTGCGGTACAACAGGCGTCATACTGAGTGCTCATACCTCACTATGTGTAGAGCCGATCCTTCAGTTCGGAAATGAAACCCAGAAAATGAAATACCTGCCCAAACTGGCGTCCGGCGAATGGCTGGGTGCTTTCGGTCTTACCGAGCCCAACGCCGGAACCGATGCGGCCGGTCAGCAGACTTACGCCGTGGAGAACGGAGACAGTTGGGTGCTGAACGGAACCAAGATATTCATTACCAACGCCAACTATGCCGATGTATTCGTTGTCATGGCCATGACAGATAAATCGCAGGGCACCAGAGGCATTTCTGCATTCATAGTGGAAGCCGGCACACCGGGTTTCTCCATTGGGAAGAAAGAAAAGAAAATGGGGATCAGAGGATCTGCGACTGCGGAACTGATCTTTGAAAATTGTCGGATACCCAAAGAAAACCTTCTGGGAAAACCGGGTGCCGGTTTCAAAATAGCCATGATCACCCTGGACGGGGGCCGGATAGGCATTGCCGCCCAGGCGTTGGGCATTGCTCAGGGTGCCATGGATGAAACCATTCGCTACACCCAGGAACGCAAACAGTTTGGAAAACCCATCTCGGCTTTCCAGAATACGCAGTTTCAGATGGCCGGCCTGGAGACGAAAGTTCAGGCGGCCCGTCTGCTGGTCTATTCCGCTTCGGTAAGAAAAGGCCTCGGGCTTCCTTACGCCAAGGATGCGGCCATGGCCAAGTTGTTTGCCTCCGAAACGGCCATGGAAGTGACTACCAAGGCTGTGCAATTCCACGGAGGGTATGGCTATACCAGGGAATATCCTGTCGAACGAATGATGCGCGATGCCAAGATCACCGAGATCTACGAAGGGACATCGGAAGTACAGAAGATGGTGATTGCCGCCTCGCTATACCCCAAAAAATAATTGAATATGAAGATTATAGTTTGCATAAAACAAGTTCCGGACACCACGGAAATCAAGATAGACCCGGTAACCGGCACACTCATCAGGGAAGGGGTGCCCAGTATAATGAACCCCGATGACAAGGGCGGCCTTGAGCTGGCCCTGCGCCTGAAAGATGAATTCGGTGCCCATGTCACGGTAATCACCATGGGACCTCCGCAGGCCGAGGCAATCCTCCGCGAAGCTTACGCCATGGGTGCCGACCGTGCCATTCTTCTCACAGACAGAAAGTTCGCCGGGGCCGATACGCTGGCCACTTCACATGCACTTTCGGGTGCCCTGCGTACTTTGGAATACGATCTGATCATAGCAGGACGTCAGGCCATTGACGGAGACACGGCCCAAGTGGGCCCCCAGACTGCCGAACATCTGGATCTTCCGCAGGTATCTTACGTGGAAGAAGTGCACTACAGGGAAGGTGACCGGTTTCTGCGCGTCCGCAAGCAGACAGAAGAAGGGTACCAGATACTCGAGGTGGCATTGCCCTGCATGCTGACGGTTCTGGCTTCGGCCAGCAAGGCCCGTTACATGCGTGTCAGGGGGATAGTTGAAGCCTATGGAAGGGAAATGGAAATCTGGACTGCAGACAAGATTGATGTGGATGAAAGCAAGCTGGGACTTAAGGGTTCGCCCACCTGGGTGAACAAGGCTTTCACCCGAGGCGTGAAGCCTGCAGGCACAGTGCACGAGGTGACTCCGGAAGAAGCCGTGGACCTTATTGTGGGTAAACTGAAGGAAAAATTCATTATATAAAGGCAATTATGGATATTACAAAATATAGAGACGTCTATGTTTACATAGAACAAAGAGGGGGCAGGGTACAGAGTGTAGCCCTGGAATTGTTGGGGAAAGCGCGGGAATTGGCAGACACACTTGGGGAAAAAGTCGTCGCTGTGTTCCCCGGCTGCCACATTTCTGAACAGGCAACCAATCTTTTTTCCTGGGGTGCCGATAAAGTTTTATGCATGGATGCTCCCGAACTGGAAAACTACCTGACTGAACCTTATGCCCAGGCTGTATATAAAGTTATAACAACTTATAAACCATCTATTTTCCTTATTGGAGCTACGACCATCGGACGTGATCTGGGACCAAGGCTTTCGGCCAGACTGGAAACGGGACTTACGGCTGACTGTACAAAACTGGATATTTCTGAAGATAAACAGTTGCTTATGACACGTCCTGCCTTTGGAGGCAACCTTATGGCGACCATCATGTGTACGCAGCGTCGTCCCCAGATGAGTACCGTCAGACCGGGCGTGATGAAGAAAATAATAAAGGACGAAACACGTAAAGGAGAGGTTGAATTTGTTGATATACAATTTGATAAGAAAAAAATTGAACGGGTTTGCCTGGTTGAAACACATAAAATTGATAAGGGGTTAAAGGATATTTCCGAGGCCAGAATTCTGGTTTCCGGCGGACGCGGGATAGGGAATAAAGAGAACTTTGAAAAGTTACAATCCCTTGCTGCGGTGCTTAACAATGCCGAGGTTTCCTCTTCTCGTGCCATGGTAGATGCCGGTGTGATGACACACGACAGACAGGTTGGTCAGACCGGTAAAACCGTACGTCCCGATGTCTATTTTGCGCTGGGTATATCCGGTGCCATTCAGCATCTTGCAGGCATGGAAGAATCTGAATTCATTATTGCCGTTAATAAAGATAAGTACGCTCCCATATTCCAGGTGGCAGATCTGGGCATTGTGGGCGATGCCAATAAAATTGTTCCCCTTCTTACCGAGCGTCTGGAGAATGAATTAAAAAAGTAATTGGCGGCGGTAAAATTTATTTCCTATTTTTGGCATACTTTATGTCCCTAAAAATAGATTCATTTACCTAAACTGACTATTTATGAAAGAGCATTACCTGGCTTATATCCAAAACAGCATAAAAACCTGTTGGGATAGTCCTGCATTGACCAACTATAAACGGGATTCGTATACGTATGGTCAAATGGCCCAATATGTGGCCAAATTTCATATTTATTTTGAGAAGTTACCTCTGAGCAAAGGAGACAAGATTGCTCTGTGCGGTGCAAACAGCGCTCAATGGGGGATGGCCTATATTGCAGCTTCTTCATTTGAAGCTGTTGCCGTTCCGCTTCTTAACGATTTCCTGCCCGAGAGCGTGATGACTCTTACCGATCATTCGGAAGCAAAAGTATTGTTTGTCAATAAAGAGATCTGGAATAAGATTGATGTGGCTCACATGCCACATCTTCAAGCTGTTATTTCGTTAGATGATTATTCGCTTCTTTTTGCCAGGGATAAGGCGAATGAAGCGCTTTATCTGCAGCTTGACAACCTTTTTGAAGCAAAGTATCCCGGGGGTTTTAAACCGGAACACGTTAATTATCCCACTAACAACTTTGACAACCTGGCACTGATCAATTATACCTCGGGTACTACCAGTGCTCCCAAGGGAGTTATGTTGACTTACCGGAGCATCAGCTCCAACATCCAGTTTGGTCTTTGGGGAATTCCCAACGGACCGGGCGATAAACTCGTCTCAATGCTCCCCATGGCGCATATGTACGGACTGGCTTTTGAATTTCTTTATCAGCTTGCCGGTGGCACACAAATATTTTTCCTGGGCAAAGTGCCTTCACCCAAAGTATTACTCGATGCGTTATCCATTGTCCAGCCGTACCTGGTGATCACGGTGCCTCTGGTTATTGAAAAGATTTTCAAGAGCTCTGTGTTCCCGACCATCAAGAAACCCGCTATTAAATTTGTTCTTAAGACACCTGTGATGGCCAGGATAATTCATAACCAGATCCGCAAAAAACTTCTGAATGCATTCGGAGGAAAGATGCGTATGCTGGTCATTGGAGGAGCTGCGATTAATCAGGAAGTGGAAGATCTGATGAAGACAATCAGGATGCCATATACTGTTGGTTACGGAATGACAGAATGCGGACCGCTGCTTTCTTTCGAAGACACTGACAAGTTTGTCAAGGCTTCCTGCGGCAAACCCGTACACAGGATGTCTCTCCGTGTGGATTCAGAAGATCCCGCACAGATTGTGGGAGAACTGCAGGCCAGGGGCGATAATGTGATGTTGGGCTATTACAAGAACCCCGAGGCTACCGCAGCAGCATTTACTGAAGACGGTTGGCTGCGTACCGGTGACCTGGGACTGATTGATGCCAATAATAATATATATATCAAAGGCAGAAGCAAGAACCTTATTATTGGGGCAAACGGTCAGAACATCTATCCCGAGGAAATTGAAGACAAGCTTAATAATCAGCCATTTGTCGTAGAATCCATTGTGGTGGAACGCGATAAAAAACTGGTGGCACTTGTATTTCCGGATTATGACCGCGTTTCGCAGGAAAGTCTGGACTCCATGGGCCTGGCCAAGCTAATGGAAGAAAACAGGATGCGTCTGAACATGTTACTTCCTGTATTCAGTCGTATATCTAAAATTGAAGTGCGCCAGGAAGCTTTTGAAAAGACACCCAAGCGCAGCATCAAGAGATTCCTTTACAAATAAAGGGTCAGCGGTTTATTTCACGAATCACGCATTCAGTTTCGCTGCATTGTGAAACCCGGATGCGTGATTCGTTTTGGAAGGCAGAGAAATCCTGTTCACAAAACCTCTTACAATCTTCTGCTGTCAGAAACCGTACTTCGCCGGAAAAAACATTGTCTCCGTCGCAGTTCAGCCACAGTGAATAGTGTCCAAAATGTTCAAAAAAGGGACACCATGATATATTGGCTGCAGAAAGCCCAAGGTTACCCATGACGAAATAATCTTTGCCCGAGGCAGGCCTTTCCACGGGAAACTTTTTCTCTTCCGTCAGGGGGTTATTGTTCATAATGGCGGTTGCAAGCCGGTTCATAAGTTCACCGGTTGCCGGACTGCGGTCGCTGCAGGTTATGGTAACATACAGTTTTCCATGGCAGAATTGCATATACGTGGGGATATAACACTCAGAAAGCGTCAGACTGTCTGCACGCTGGCATTTAAAGCAATGTACGCTGTAGATGCCGAATGCGGCTTCTTCCGTTTCCATGAGATAATACTCTATCCCAAATGTTTTGTCGGAGACTGTAACGTTTTGTTCAGTCATGGTAAGAAAACCGTACTCCAGAAACAACTCGGATCCTCCGTTCATAAAACCGTACAGGCTCTGACCGGGCCATTCCTTTTGGCTGTTAACGGTTAGTCCGGGTATTTGTCCATCTGTAAGCAGGTTAAAACTTAACAGGAGTAAAGCTAGCAGTTTCATTGGGCTTCAATCAATTCAATGGATGCTTTATCTGCAGTCCCCAGTCCGTATTCCTGAGCCATTTTTAGTTTGACTATACCTTTTTCTGAATCTTCCCTTTGTCTGCCTTCGGCAATACGGCGGCCAATAATGATATCGTGACCTATCCGGTCAACGGCAACCGGGTCGGTACCTACAAGAATTGTATTGTAACTGCAGAGGAACTGGGGATTGGCTCCGGGGCCGCCGTCGTAGCAACCTCTGAGGCCGTCGGCAATATTGAGCACTACTTTGTCGCGAAGCGGAGGAAAGGCACATACCTGCGCACAGGTGTGATGCCAGTGGTATTTATGCAACCGGCTGGTATTGGTTATCGATCCGAAAGCCAGGTTTTTCAGACATAAAGTGACGGCGGCACCGGCATTTTTCATTATGGGAACATTGATTATCTTATCGAGTTCCCGGGTGCATATTTTTGTGAAATAGGAATACTTGCCCTGATTGGTCATATAGGGGAGGGTATAGGCATCGTATTCTTCCTCGACATCGGCATAATAAGCCCAGTTGTTATCTATATTGTTCAGGCTTAGAAGTTTTCCGTCCTTGCCGTAAAAACTGTCATTCTCCTTGGTCTCGGTAGCTGCAATGCGTATACCGGGGTATTTTTCTTCTGTAAATCCCGACGCCGTGAGTTCTTCCTGACGTCTGTCCCAGATCACAATATTCCGGCGAGGGATCCCCGATTCTTCAAGCTGACGGATAATTGCTCCCGTGACAGCGTGTGAAGTACTCAGGACAGGGCCTCCAATAGGATTGACTTTGAGGCCAATCCGGTCTTCCGGAGATACAAACTGTCTCCATGCTTTATTCAGATTCTTTTCTCCGGTAAGCAGCAGCAGCCCTTTGGCCACCATATCGTAGGCAACACTGTCAACCGGCTGGTCATTGGAATCTACGGACTTCATGTCTGTGACTTTTACTACTTTGCCCCTGAATTTTCCGGGCATGGATGTTTCAGTCCTGGGCCATTTAAGAGCCTCATTGATGTTGGTTTCAGGAGTTTCCTGTGGTGCCAGCGATTGCATGGCACTAAGGGGTGATGCGGCAAGAGATCCTGCAGCGATGCCGGCTCCGCTTACACCCAAAACCTTGAAAAATTTTCTTCTATCCATTGGATTTATTATTTAAAGACGTATTCCCTGAAAATATACAACCGCAGTAATGCTGTCTGTACAAGTTGAATTGGGCCGATAGCTCAATGGAACGTTTAAATCCGTTCTGTTTTTTAAAGTTGCCCGGCAGGTAAGCAGGCCCTCCTGCTTCTTTTTCTATAAGTGTTCCTATTTCGTTGATGGCCCCGGCATTTTTATGCGGACTTACCGTAAGGGTGGTACAGAATGCATCAAATCCGCGTTCCCTGGCTATGCGTGCTGTTTCGCGCAATCTCAGTTCAAAGCACTTCAGGCATCTGGCCCCGCCTTCAGGCTCGTTTTCCAGTCCTTTTACGGCTTCGTAGAAAGTCTCCGGAGCATATTCTCCTTCTTCAAAAGATAGATCATTGGAAAAATTACACCATTCATTCACAAGCCTTTCGGCTTCTTCTTTTCTGTGGATGTACTCTTCCTGCGGAGCAATGTTGGGATTAAAATAAAATAAAGTCACGCGGTATTTTTCGCACAAGCGTTCCAGTACAGTTGTACTGCACGGGCCGCAACAAGCGTGAAGTAATAAAGTATCTTTCAAAATTGACATGGCTGTTGTGATGCAAATATAAAAGGTTTTGAATGAAATTCATTACTTTTGCAGAATATAAAAACCTCTCTATGAAATATCATAATATCAGGACATTTCTTGTTGTATGTGCGGTAGCAGTTACAATGATCTCATGCAGGACATCGGTGATGAAAAATGGCTCATCCCTCTCAAAAGGGGTGATGGTTCAGACGCTTACCGTTTCCGAGTCCATGTTGCTTACAGAAAGAGAGTACGTGGGTGTTGTGGAAGAAGGAAACAATGTGCTGTTAAGTTTTTCTGCCCCCGGCAAAGTTTTAAAAGTTTATGTAACTGAAGGTCAGTATGTAAAGAAAGACGCTGTTCTGGCCGAGATAGATCCTTCCACGCTTGAGAACATGCATGCAACTACGCTTGCCTCACTCAAACAGGCAGAAGATGCATATGCCCGACTGACAAAATTGTACGAATCGAACAGCCTGCCTGAAATCCAGTATGTGGAAATCCAGACTAAGCTGGAACAGGCCAGGGCTGCCGAGCGCATTTCTGCAAGGGCTCTTGAAGGGTGTAAGATGGTTGCTCCCCAGAGCGGAATCATAGGCAGGAAAATGCTTGAGGAAGGCATGAACGTTCTTCCCGATCAGCCTGTTTTCTCGCTTATCAACACACAGGCTCCTGTGGTTAAAGTAGCCATACCGGAAAATGAAATTTCGGATACTCATATTGGTCAGAATGCAAGGATCAGGATCCAGGCGCTTAAGGGAGAAGAAGTTAAGGGCCGGATTGTTGAAAAAGGCGTACAGGCGCATCCGGTTTCGCACAGCTACGAGGTCCGGATTGCACTTAATGGTACTGTGCAGGGCCTTTTGCCCGGCATGGTAAGCAGGGTATATATCCAGAACCTGCCCGAGAGGAGTGCCATTGTGGTCCCCAACCATGCCATTTTACCTCTGGACTTTGGTGCGGGTTACTATGTGTGGGTTCTCGATGCGGACAATCTGGTTCATAAACGGGAGATCCGGCTGGGAGAAATTGCCACCGGAGGCATATCGGTAGAGGAAGGTCTTCATATAGGAGACAGACTGGTAGTTTCCGGCTATCATAAGATCAGTGAGAATATAAAGGTTACGGTCACAAATGAATAATAAGAAGAAACTGGGCATCGTCGAATGGACCATGCACAATCATAAGATCGTTCTGCTTCTGGTTGCCCTGCTGGTAGGCATAGGTATATATGCCCTGCCTGAAATGCCCAAAAAGGAATATCCCGATTTTACTATCCGCAATGGTGTGGTAGTAGGTGTGTACCCGGGAGCCACCTCGGAGCAGGTAGAGGAACAGCTGACCAAGCCGCTTGAGAAACATATTCTCGGTTATAAGGACGTTAAGAAGTCCGGTACCTATTCCATGACACGGGACGGAATGGTATATATTGTGCTGGAGCTGATGGAGTCGGTAGATGATACAAAGGAGTTTTTCTCCGATCTCAGACTGAACCTTCAGACGCTTAAATCACAATTGCCTCCGGGTGTTCTGGCCCTGCTAATCATAGATGAGTTTGCAGACACCTCGGCCATTCTCATAACCCTGGAAAGTGACACCAAAACCTATCAACAGTTGAGCGATCTGCTGGAAATCCTGGAAGACCGGCTCAGACCGCTTCCCATTGTCAGTAACCTTAGGCGTTACGGCATGCAGAAAGAAGAAATAAACATATACCTCGATAAAGACAAGCTGGCCACCTACGGAATTAATTCACAGTTGGTCATGGCACAGCTTTTTGCCGGAGGCCTGCTGACATCGGCGGGAACAGTTTCTTCCGATGTACAGGCCATTCCCGTTCACCTGAATAACTCATTTACGAGTATTCAGGAGATTCAGGATCAGGTCGTTTATTTCGATCCTTCGGGCAATATTTTGCGTGTGAAAGATATTGGCAGGGTAGTGAAAGAATATTCCAAAACATCGAGTTACATAACAAACAACGGCCGCAAATGCCTGCTTCTTTCCATGGAAATGTCAAAGGGCAACAACATTGTGGATCTGGGCCGTCAGGTAGACGCTGTACTCAGGCAATATGAATCTGAACTTCCCCCGGATGTGAGCGTTTTCCGTATTGCAGACCAGCCACAGGTAGTAAGTACGTCTGTTTATGCTTTCCTCAGGGAAATGCTTATAGCTATTCTTGCTGTCATTGCGGTGATAATCATTATGTTGCCGCTTAGAGTGGCTGCTGTGGCCGCAACATCTATTCCTATAACCATCTTTATTTCACTGGGTATAATGCATGCCTGCGGTTTTGAGATCAATACGGTGACCCTGGCTTCGTTGCTGGTAGTTCTAGGGATGGTAGTAGATGATAGTATTGTGGTGATAGACAACTATATGACCATGCTGGACAAGGGCATGAGCCGTTGGAAAGCATCTATTACTGCTGCCAAGACGTATTTCAAATCTGTTTTTTCCGCGACGCTGGCCATAAGTATTACTTTCTTCCCGTTTTACTTTACATTTCCGGATAATTTTATGGAGTTCATTTTCATGGCTCCATGGACTATTTCCATTACCCTTACCATATCGTTGCTTGTATCCATGTTGTATATCCCGTATGTACAATATTTCACCATTCGGAAAGGATTGCACCAGGTGGCAGAGAAGCAGCGTATGAAGAGCAAAAAGGGCCGGTCTATGCTGGAAATGTTCGAAGGTTTCTATGAACGGACGCTTCGTAAGGCATTCGCCCGCCCCGTTGTAGTGATCGTGAGCATTGCTCTTATTCTTATTTTGCCGTTCTTTGTATATCCGCAGTTGCCTCACCGCTTAATGCCCATGGCAGACAGGAATCAGTTTGTTGTGGAATTCTATCTTCCGTTTGGATCTTCCCTTGAAGAAACAGGAGTCGTGTCCGACTCGCTTCGCCGGCTTATTCAAACTGACAAGCGGGTGATTTCGGTTACTTCTTTTGTTGGACAGGGATCACCCCGTTTCCAGGCAACCTACTCGCCCCA
>Ga0265297_10012408_pt1 | contig 10235 bp, 11 predicted proteins | sample Munlanlwell13791_FD_192502 | JGI IMG/M metagenome (GOLD analysis project Ga0265297, IMG submission 192502) | Leachate microbial communities from a municipal landfill in Southern Ontario, Canada - Leachate well 137-91 | ecosystem: Engineered > Solid waste > Landfill > Unclassified | place...
TATACCTGAATCTTCGATTAATGCCTTAACGAACATTACCATGGTAAGAGACTTGCCCGAACCTTGGGTGTGCCAAACCAAACCTCCCTTTCTTCGAGCAATCCCCCTATCGGTAGTTTCCTCCCCCTCGATCCTCTTCAACATTTTATGAATTGCAAAATATTGCTGGTAGCGAGAAAGTTTCTTTTCTCCGGCATCAAAAAGAATGTAATTTTTAGTTAAATCAAGAAGTCTTTTAGGCTCAAATAAAGAAATAACTCCTCTATCTTGATCGGTTGCAATCCTGCTTGTCTTTTGTTTGTGCCCCTTAGTATATCCATTTAAATCCTGTAATACTTGACTATATATGTCTAAATTAATGGGTTTAGCTATGAGCGCAGTTGCTTTATTGTCCAATTCATTTTCAAATCCTTTTTCTTTCCATATTACATAGAACTTACTTGGAGTGCTTGTTGTGCCATATTTTAGCTCTTTACCATTGGTGCCGACAAGAAGTTGAGTATAAGTAAAAAGCTTGGGACAAAATTCTTGACTCTGATTACGACTCATTTGGTTAATAGCTTCGTCAACCTTTATGCTCGATTTTTTATTTTCAATAATAGCAAATGGGATTCCGTTCACGAAACAAACAATGTCTGGACGAATATTCTGCTTCCCACTAGCCACATATTCTGCAGTAACATGGAAAGCATTGTTTTTAATATTTCCAAAATCTATAAACTTAAAATTCTTGGATATTTCTTTTCCTCCATGGTTGACTTTTATAGTCTTACCGCCGCTAGTCGGCATAATCATGTTGTAAATCTTCTTGGAAGTATCGATAAGGCCTTCGTATGGCTCATTTTCCAAGCTATGCAACGCTTCTCTTACGTCTTTCTCGCTAAACTTATATTGGGTTCCGTCAATATCATAGCTGTTAATTTCCATTAATTTTTGAGCTGCGATATCTCTTAAAATAAAATTAGACGTATCATTGCCGCGCTCCCGCAATACTTCATCAGCAGGAATATATTTATATCCCATATTCAAAAGAAGCTCTATAAATGGAAGCTGTGATTGTTTCGCTTCATCAAAATTTACTTCGCTTATCATATGTTTACAATAACTTCTTAATTGTTCTATTTACCAAAAGTGACTTCATCTGATCAATAGCTATACTGTTTAATTTCAATAGCCTATCTTTCTGACTCATGCCCCCTCTTATCAGTTCCGCATTCATACTTTCCAAATTTGCCAAACATACTAATTGATATACATCAGCATAATCACGCATATTGCCATCTTTTCCTTTATTTTTCGATTTCCATTCTTGTGCTGTTATGCCAAATAGAGCAACATTTAGAACGTCTGCTTCATTGGCATAGGTAATGTTTGCTTCTTTTTCCGAAAGCTTTTGAGGCAGAACAATGTTTTCCTTTATAGAATCCGTATGAATTTTGTAATTTATCTTGGTAAGCATTCTTTTAGCATCCCAACCAAGAATAAGTCTTTCGTTTTCCTCAACTTTAAGTCTCTGAAACTCTTTAATTAAATAAAGCTTAAATTCCGGTGATATCCAAGCAGCAAACTCAAAAGCTATATCTTTATGGGCAAATGTTCCTCCGCCATAACGGCCAGCCTTATTAATCATGCCGATAGCGTTTACAGATTCTATCCACCTCTTAGGAGTTAAAGAAAAGCTATTAGATCCTGCCTTATTTCTAAACCCATCGAATTCGATGGCTTTAAAAGCGGGGTTGTTTATCTTTTCCCAAATGCCTAAAAACTCTACCGTATCTCGGGTTCTCATCCAGTTTTGGATTATATAGTCAGTACGCTCTGAATCTTTAAATCTAGCAATATCAGTCAATGAGATATAGTCTTTTTCGTTTTGACTAAAGGTATATATTTGTATTCCCTTGGTTTTTATCTTTTTCATATATTAATTTACCACTTAGACTCATAACTTGGCTTGCTATCATTAATAAATGCATTCAATCCATCTCCTAATTGGGCAAGTCTTTGCATCTCAGAAATATTATATGATCCTGCACTCATAATTGTGTATTTATAAAATCTGTATCTTCCGGTGCGAAATTCTAAAATAATGCAATCTTCTCCAATTTCATAGGCTATCACGTTCGAATCATTATCTAAATCTCTATATGTTTGCATAAATTTTTAATGTTTCTGGAACACGAATTGTTCCAGTAATTAAATTGTCCAAAAGGTATTTTTTCTGATCTCTGATTAAAGATAATTTATTTTCTAATTCTGATATTTCTTTATCGGCAATTAAAATAATTTTTGCTATTGCAGTCTGCTCTTTTATTTCTGGAATTTCTATTTCTATTTTTTTAAAATCAGACGCATAAAGATGAAATATGGTCACGCCTTGTGCTAATCTTGCAAGGTTGTGTTTTTTTATATGAGTTAAATAAAAAGCAAAAAACCTAGAATCGACTTCCTTTTTAGGCCGCAAAATATTTATATCTCCACCAATCAGTACATCTTTGCGTTCTATACACGAGGCAATGGCAAGATCAAGAGCACCCGTTGTCGTTGATGCTGGGATTAAAACATCTCCCGATTTAGAAAGAGCACCATCCCTTACGTTTGTTTTGCTTTTTATATAAGTAATTAGTTCGCCATATATTGTATATAACTCACCATATAAAACGCACTCGTATTTTCCAACATTACTTAATTTATCTTTTGATAATCCAAAACCTTTTTTAATATAAAAAATATCGTTAATTTTTTGCGCATTCCATTTATCTCTAAACTCAACTAATCTTTTTTTACCACTTAATAAATCCTGCATCAAACCTTTTTTAATTTGTTTTTTAATTTCAATTTTTTTAGCAAGTTTTTCAATCGCTTCATCCCAAATCTCAAGCACCGCAATGATACGGTTTTGTTCTGGTAGGGACGGAATTGACAATAGTATATCGGAAACAGCCTTTTTTGATATTCCATAAACAGAAACACCATTGGCGACCTTCTGTAAAGAATTCCTGACTTTTAGATTACGAAATATATACTGACGATAATATTCATTAGTTATCCCCTTATTGTCCCTCAAAACAAATGTATGAAGTCCCCCTACCGCCTTTCTGCCCTCTAGTCCATGTATAGAAACTGCTACTCCGACCCCCTCATAATCTTCAGATGTATCTGCTATTATAAGATCACCATCCTTAAGCAGCTCTTCCTTTTTAGGATTAAATCGCCTTTCTTTAATAATTGGTATTTCTACCACCGACAAATCTATACTAAAAGAAGTAAAAGTAGAGTGGATGTCTCCATAATGAATATTGCCAATATCTTTTTTAGACAAAATTCCTCTTGAAAGATTCTCTCGAGAAAAAGCATACGACTTAATAAACGTAAAAATATCGCCGGCACGAATCATTTTCCACTCTCCATAATTACTTCCCTGTTTTGATTTGTTTTTCATATTAGAAAGGTATATCTTTAATATCTATTTCCTCGATAATTTCTTCTCTTTGACTAATTCCAACCAGCCTCTTGGCTCTTTCCAAAAGATGATCATAAGAAATAATATTCAAATTATAATAGCTAGAATTTAAAACCCTATAGGCTTCTCTTTGATCGGCATTCCATTCTTGAGAACGACCATAAATTAAAGTTATTCTTGGCTTTACAATTGGAGTGTTTTTGATCTTTTTACTATACTCTAAATCATTTATTTTCCTTTCTGTTTGAAGTATATATCGATTGCACTGCATTAATGCACTTGTTAAAATGCTCGTTGGAATATTGTCAGCGGTCCAAAAAATAGCAGATGGTAATTTAAGCTCAATAATATCAACAAAACCATCAAATGATTTAAGTAAATAGTCTGTTATATTCTCGACATCTAAGCGTCTCTCATCTAGAATCTCTACAAAATCAGAGCCAAGTATCCATGAATTAGTAGAAAAAAATCTTTGCCAAACTTCTTCATTTTTACCGACCCCAATTTCTAGCTTATATTTTTCAAATTCACCTTGACTATTTAAAATTTTCTCAAATAAAGCAACTGCTTCCCTTCTTTCAATAATATTGTCAATGTCTCCCAACTTAATCAGTCCGTAATTTTTAGCTACTTCTCCAATCTTCTTCTTTCCCTCAGGATCGGCAGCAATCAATTTTAAAAAACGATAAACTTCTTTCGAATCTCCAATAATTGACTCATCAAAGACAATGGCTTTATTAACCACAGATTTTAAATCTAATTCAGAAAAAAGACTTAATAGTTGTAATATTTTTTCGAAATCAAGGGTTGAAAAATGTATTTTTTCAACCTTGTCCCCATCAACCTTCGATATTTCAACCCCACTAATCTTTTCAGAACTTGTTAAATACGTAACTCTAAGATTTATTCTTGGCGAAATCTTAACGTCTAAGTCTGGAGCATCTACTGATCCGTACTCTGTAATAGATACGTATTTACCTTTTCCTTCTGGAAAATTAGCAACATAAACAACGCCAATTTTTTTATTGTTAATAATATCGGCATCTGATGCTTTAAATATTTCAAAAAAATTCATAATTTAATCCCCAACTCTTTCAAATATTCGACCATTTTTTTCTCTAATTTTTTCAATTCTGGCTCAAGAGCCTCTAATTCTTTCAAATTAGCTTTAATATCAACCGGCTCTTCTTCTATAAACGTATCTACATATCTAGTAATGTTGAGATTGAAGTCATTCTCCTCTATTTCCTTAAAATTGACCTTGCGAGCAAACTTTTCTACATTTTTACGATTCTTGTATGTAGAATAAATCTTATTAATATTCTCTTCAGCCAATATATTCTGTGCTTTATTCGGTTTAAATTCTTTTGAAGCCTCGATGAAAAGAATATCTTTCTTAGCTTCATTTACTCCACCCTCCTCTCGAGATCGATCTATGACCAAAACTGCCACAGGGATGCCCGTTGTCTGAAATAATCCGGCCGGAAGACCAATTACTGCATCTATTATATTCTCTTTGATAAGCTGCTCGCGAATTTTACCCTCTGCTCCGCCGCGGAAAAGAACTCCATGAGGAACAATGACTGCTATTCGCCCAGTCTTCGGCTTAGCCGTTTCTACCATATGGGTGATAAAAGCAAAATCTCCCTTATCTTTAGGCGGGACCCCCCTCCAAAAACGCTTGTACTTGTCAGCCTCTGCATTTTCTGCTCCCCATTTTTTCAAAGAAAAAGGTGGATTAGCAACAATGACATCAAACTTCATGAGTTGATCATTTTCAACCAATAAAGGATTGTTAAGCGTATCTCCCCATTCTAGACGAGCCGAATCCTTTCCATGAAGAAACATATTCATCCGAGCAAGCTGATAAGTTGAACCAGTTGATTCTTGACCATAAAGAGCATAGTTGTTAGAACCCTGCTTCTCAACTTCTTCTCCGGCTAATAACAATAATCCACCAGAGCCACAACAAGGATCACAGATACGATCTTTCGGTTTAGGCTCGGCAAGCATAGCGACAAGCTTAGCTACATTCCTAACAGTAAAAAATTCTCCAGCCTTTTTGCCAGCCATAGCTCCAAAACGCTCAATCATATACATATATGCGTCACCAATAACATCATTTTGGACATCTGAAAGATCAATCTTTGCAAAATCATGGACAAGATTGCGAAGCATCTTATTTCTTTCAGCAAGCTTGCCAAGAGATGATTCAGAGTTAAAATCTATACTAAATACGCCGTCCAGCTTATCTTTATTACTCTCTTCTATTCGATGAAGAACCTTATTAATTTCTTCGCCCAGATTATCTTGCTCTAAAACAGAATAGATGTAATCAAAAGATGATTTAGGGGAAATGTAAAAACGATCTAGTTTCATCTTTTCTTCTACTCGCTTCTCGTCGCCATCAAATCTTTTTTTATATTCTTCTCTTTGCTTTTTTGATTTATCGCTCAAATATTTCAAAAAAAGCATGGGAAGAGCATAATTCATATACTCTGATGCGTTCAATTGGCTTCGAGAAGAATCTGCCGCTGACCAAAGAATTTTATTTAAATCTTCTTGTGTGTATTTTTGGTTTGTAGTCATTTTATTTATAGATTAGCGATAATAGTATTAATTATTTCTTGTTTAAGTTCCTTTCCTCTCTCATAGATCAACTCTTGTTGTTTTATATTCCGATTAAGACCGTTTAATGATTGCTGAATTTGTAGTGACGGCATTGGTACCTCCAATTCTTCAAATTTTATACGCGAGATTGCTTGTATATATGATCCGGAAACTACTTGTAAAATCTTATTCTGTCCTTCGGGCGAATTAAGATAAGTTGCTATATATTCAGGAAGTACTTCTTTTTTCTTTATCCGTAAAATTAAAACTGATGAAGAGGCGATAATATTATCATCATTTCCACTAAAAATAGTCGCGCGGAATGAACCAGCATTGGCGCCTCGAGAAACAACAAGAATATCATTTTTTTGAAGAAACGAAGCTGTTCGAGTTCCTTTGAAAGAAATAGGTGTTAAATTTTTTGAATTTACAATATCTTTACCCTGGATTATGTCTTTAGCTTGCAGGACAAAAACATCTCCTTTCTTATCAGTTTCTATAGCCTCGCGAAATGTATAGCCGTTTATTACCTGTCCAATTTGTGATACTTTTGTATACATACAGACATATTACTGCATATAAACAATCTTGTCAAGTATAGCTATAAAAAGTTAGTGTAATAAGACTTAGTAAGGATAACATGATCAATAATTTCAATACCTATTATATTACCTGACTCTTTGAGACGATTAGTTATCTCCCTATCCTCCATCGATGGCTCAATATCATTAGAGGGATGATTATGAGCAATAACGATTGAAGCTGCCGATAATTTAACGGCTGGCTCAAAAACTTCTCGTGGGTGCACAAGGCTTGAACTCAAAGTACCAATTGAAATAATTTGCCTTTCAATCAAACGGTTTTGGGTATCAAGATAAAAAGCAATAAAATGTTCTTTCTTTGATTCTCTAATATCTGCGCAAGCGTTCCATACGTCTTGTGGAGATAATATTTCTATCCTATTCTCATCATTCAAGCGTTTTCCTAACTCAAGCATTGCAAACACTTGAGATGCTTTAGCTTTTCCGAGTCCTTTGATCTTAATTAAATCTTCTAACGATATCTTCTTAATCCCGATCTTATAAATTAATTTTAGAATTTTCTTTGATAATTCGAGAACATTAAGCCCTTTTATCCCCGAACCAATAAGTACTGCCAAAAGCTCATAATCTTTTAATTTATTAGAACCATATTTCTCTAATTTCTCCCTAGGCATATCGATCTTAGGAAGATCCTTGAGTTTTGGCATAACTTTTTAATTAAATTATTTATTCAAAACGGTCGATTTTATACTCTCGGCTAATTTTATATATTTTAATAACTTAAACTGATCGACTAGTTCTATCGGCTTGTCTTCAACAAATTTAATCGCCTCTAGTGTAAAGGTATTCGTAGTTATGAAATAGCCCTTGCTTTTTGAAAAATGAGAAGCTAAAGCCCCATAAAAATCCCTAACTGCTCCCACTGGAACTGGCCTATTTACAAACTTTTTGCACTGAATGTAGCCAACTTCACCATCTTTTTCAATCCGGACATCTACTCCCCCGTCATGAGAGTGTCCAACCTTTTCCGACTTATATCCTAAACGACGGAATAGTTCTGCCACGTATTCTTCAAATTCATCAGGATTCATCCCTCTCAACCATCTTATAAAATCATTATCTTCCCTCCACTGACTTCCTTTATCAAAATTTATTCTATTTTTACGTTCCTTTAAATAGTAAGGTATTGCGATATCGAATATAATCCTTATCAATACAATCGCTACAAACGTTAGCCACAAAGGCCATAAAGATATAATTAGGTCAAAATCGAAAGTCATATATATGATTTAGTATAATTATTTAATCATAAAACCAACTAAAATCCCCTCTTTCTATCTCCCTCTTCACTTCCTCAACCGTCTTCCCGTCAACCTTCTCCAGCCCTAAAGCCTTCATCCCGTTTACTGTCATCATTTTAACAACTTCTTTGACCGGAAGCAAAGAGGCATCCTGGTTGATCCCTTTCTGCAGCAAGGCGGCGAACTTCCCCGCCTCCCAGATGTCCAGACGGTTGGAACTGGCTGAACCGTCGGTTCCCAAAGCCACAATCACTCCGGCCTTCAACAGTTTTGCGACCGGGGCAATCCCCGAACCCAACTTCAGATTACTCAAAGGACAATGGACGACAAAACATTTCCTTGAAGCAATCAAAGAAATGTCTTCGTCGGTAAGATGGACACAGTGAACCAGAACAGTCTTTGAATCAAGCACTCCCAAGCTGTCCAAATAAACAACAGGGGTCATGCCATGCTTTTCCAAAGACTCCTTCACTTCTTTTTCAGTCTCCGCAACATGGATCTGATAGACCGCACCGTATTTCCTGGCCAGCTCCTTGGCTTTGATCAGATTAGGACCGCTTACGGTATATGGAGAATGGGGAGCGACCGAAACCTTAACCGAAGGATTGTCCTTGTATTTCAAAAGCATCCTCTCCGTACTCTCCAGATCCTTATCAAACACCTCCTGTCCCCTTATATCGATCAACCCTTCTCCCAATACGACCATGATCCCCTCTTCTTCGCAGACTCGAGCCACTTCGTCTTCGTAAAAATACATATCCATGAAAGCGGCGATACCGTTCTCCTTCATCTCCCTTATGGCTATCTTCGTCTGCCCATAGACGAAAGAAGGATTGACCTCTTTCGCTTCCAGAGGCCAGATGACATCCTTAAGCCACTTATCCAAAGGCAAATCCTCGGCTTTTCCTTTGAAGCCGACCATAGCCGCATGGGCGTGAGCATTGATTAGTGGCAGATCAAATCGCATGTTCTTTCTTCAATAATTCCCTCTTCTTATCCCTTCCCCTGTTATACCCTCCGAGAGATCCGTCCGAACGGATGACCCGGTGGCAAGGGATCAGAGCGTCATGGTTCTTGTTGAGGATGTTGCCGACAGCCCGGAAAGCCGAAGGGCTTCCGGCTTTCAAAGCCACCTCCCCGTATGTCATGGTCTTCCCGCAAGGGATGCCCCTGACAACATCCAAAACTTTCTCCTTGAAGCTCATACATAGATTATCCACCATTTTAACAAACGGTTCAAGCACAAAAAAAAGAGACTTGCGTCCCCTTCAATCCCTAGGAGTGGTCCTTATCAACCACCTCCTCAGGCTTTCGCGTTCGATATATGCCCTACCATCGGGAAACATCTTCCCTTCGACCTTGAAACCGGCCAGCCACGCTTTGAGCGTAACCGGATTCAGCTTCATGAGTGGAGCAAGGGATTCCGCTTCGTATCCCATCTTTCCCGGCTCATACTCGATCGGTTCGAGAGGGATGTTGTCGGGATCAGGCAGACGCTTAGGCACATTGGAAGAATCTCTGATCCTCCTGCGGTCGCTTGTCCATATGCTGGACACCGTGTCCTTCGAGGTAAGACGGGCGGGAATCGATTTCTTCTCCGGTACCGGGTCAGAAGTAACCGACTTTGCAATCCTGGCCTTCTTCATCTCGGATAAAGCTTCCCTGCAAGAATCGACCGATGCGTTGATCCTGACAAAGAAACTGGCTCTCTTTATGGCCGGCGTCAGCTTTCCCCTACTTATCAGGAAAAGAGCTTCTTCGTGGCTGATTCCCAGCGTGGCTTCAGCCTGCTCTATCGGGACAAAGTCCAGAACCGGAACCTTCTTCTTCCTCTCCCTCCTCACGAGAAGGACCGGCTTGGGATTAGGAGGCCTCCCTCTTTTCTTCTTCGGCTTGATTACCAAAAAAGGATGCTTCTCCTTATACTTCCCGATCGAATCCAGATTTACGAGCAATCTCTTTCCGTGGATTATCACGGACAGCGATCCATCCGCAATCAGGGATGTCAATTGTTCCTGATCGACATTCAGCATTTTTGCCGCTTTTTTCCGGGAAACCCATTCGGAACGGTTGATTTCTTGCCTCTTGATGCGAGGCCTACCCCGTTTCCGGGTTGCTCCGGGCAGGAGCATTCCTTCGATAACCAGCTGCGGTACTCCGATTTCCGACATCATGTTAGCAACGGTAAGCACGATAAACACCTCTTTTAAATGTACGTTCAAAGGCAAGTTCTATTCTGAATCCGAACGCTTTAGTGTAGGATAAAAACATGAAAAATAAAAAGAAGAAAAAGAATCGGTCCCATTTCACCCGCGATGACAG
>Ga0265297_10012409_pt1 | contig 10235 bp, 9 predicted proteins | sample Munlanlwell13791_FD_192502 | JGI IMG/M metagenome (GOLD analysis project Ga0265297, IMG submission 192502) | Leachate microbial communities from a municipal landfill in Southern Ontario, Canada - Leachate well 137-91 | ecosystem: Engineered > Solid waste > Landfill > Unclassified | place...
AGTGAAAGAAGAAATGTCTAGTCTTTCGCTGGCTCCGCAGAATTTAATCTTGTCTAGGAGCTCAATGATTTCATGGCCTGTCTTGAGGGTCTCAATTTCTCCGTCCCATTGCTCAACCTGTGAACCGAGTCTAGCCGTATCCCATCTAGCATGAATTTCTTTGACAATATTGTCTTTGTGGGGGAAAAGAATGGAATATTGGTCACGGAATAGATCGTATTTAGCATTTTTAAGTTGCTTAGGCTCACTCAGGAAGAGCGCAGAAAAAAGGGAACTCACGATCTCGGCGACTTCTTCAGTCTGGTCTTCGGAGCTGATACACTTCAAGACCCATGTTTCACAGGGGCAAAATGTATTCAACTGCATTAAGAATTTAATTCCTCTTATAGAAAAATTAATATCTTGGTCAACACGATTAAGAGCTGGCGCCATTTTTTTATCCTGCCTTTCTTGGATTTTAAATAACAATACGGATTATTTATCCAATTTTACAATACGATTTTGGCGAGTATCTGTCAAATTTATAGATTGACTAAAAGCCTTTAAAATGATTGACTTAGGTAAGTCTAGTTGCTATTTTACAAACTTTATATCTCCAGATTCTTGAAGAATAGCGGAAAGGGAAGCCAATGGCGGAAAAGGTAATTGCATTTGCCGGGGCTTCTCATACCGGCAAAACTCTTTTAGCAGAAGATACTTTAACTTATATTAAAAAAGAAAAAGGGTTGAACGCTTTCTTAGTGCCATTCTGCGGATTTTCTGTATTGCAAGAAATTGTTAAAAAAGAAGGAAAACCTTTGCAGGTTAACGACTATGAGATTATTTTTGATAGTCAGGTCGATGTTGAGAAGAAAATGCTTGAAAAACAAGGCGATTGGGCTATTGTAGAGAATTCTTTATTCTCTTGTTATGTTTGGTGCTTTTCTAATGCAATTTACAATAAAGTTTATTGTCCAGAAAAGCACAGAGAAATTTTTTACAGAATGTCCCAAGAAGCCAGGAAGATATCGACCAGATATGACATTATTTTTTATTTACCTGCAATTGAAAACTCGTTGTATGCTAAGGCTAAAAAAATGCGCGGATGGTTGGATATTGAGAAGATTATGCAAAATGACCTGATTCTGCAAGCTTATGCTAAAGAAACAGGAATCAGTAAAAGAAATTCTTGGAAAAGAATTGAGCCTTTTGAGGGCGCTTCTTGTTGTTTCGAGGGACAACTCGGCGCTATAGAAAAGATTGTCGAAAATTATTGTCTTGAAATGCGAGGCACTCACAAGGATGATCAGGAATTCCTAGATATATTTACAAAGAAATAAAAAGGGCAGGGAATTAATCTCAGCCCTTTTAATTTAAAGAAAAATCGACCTTTTTTGGAGGTCGATTTTTGTTTAAATTGGTTTGCTCAAGACATGAACGAAGAGATGCTATTGAGAATAAACTTGGCCATAGGTCCTAAGTTCATTCTTCCTTTGGCTTGCATTTCTCGTGCCTGGGCTTGCAAATTGCAAATAGTTGCTTGATGACGCGGTTGGCCATTGCTGGATTCAATCATCTTGATTAATCTGGCAGGCTGGAGAGAATCACTGATTCTTCCGCGAGCGCTCTTGATTGATTCGTTATAGGCCAGATTATCATCCTTTATTTTTGAAGCAATAACAATAATGTCTAAAGAATCATCAAAATTTTTGACTCTTGTCCTAGCTGTTAAAAAGATCATTCTTAAAACTTCTTGGTTATTGGTCATTTCAATCATTTCTTTGAAATGAGCAGTAGTCCATGGCTTGTCCGAGGTCTCCTTTTTTAACAATTGTTGCAATTCATTTAAAGAGCGAATGTCTGTATCTGTCCCGGTTAATGTGGTCATTGGCCACCCCTTTCTGAATTTCGAGTATAGTTAATTATAGCATAGAAAGTAGCATTTGTCAATACATGGGCATTGTGCCCAAAAGCCTTGTGTGGTATGATGTTTTAGACAGTGAAGAACACTAATTAAAACACGCTTCGCCCTGTGAATTTATAACGGAGTATCGTACAACGGTAGTATACACGCTTCGGGAGTGTGAGGTCTGGGTTCAATTCCCAGTACTCCGACAAGAAAAATTCACAGGGGAAAGGAGCGTTAAATAGATGAAGTCCGTTCAATTTTTACCCCGTAGTGATGCGAAGCATCTACTATGGGGCTCGGCAGCCCGACACTTATGATCTACAAAGATAAATTTTATGGTGAATTTGAAATCACGGAGCCAGTACTTATTGAGCTTATAAATTCGCCTTGGATGCAAAGGCTAAAGGGGATAGACCAAGCAGGATATAGGCCTTTATGGGCCAAACCTAATGCTAATATTACTCCAGAAGAACATAATCGCTTTACACATTCAATGGGCGTTTTTTTATTGCTTAGAAAATATAATGCCTCAATAGAAGAACAAATTGCTGGGCTTCTTCATGATGTTTCTCATTCAGCTTTTTCGCATTGCATTGATTATGTTTTAGATGTTGGATCGCAAAAAGAACAAAATCATCAAGATAATACTTTTGATAAGTTTATTCGCAAGACTGATATTCCAACTATTCTAGCTAAATACGGGTTTAATTTAGAATATATTTTAGATGATAAAAATTTTCCTTTGAAAGAAACAAAATTGCCCGATTTATGCGCTGATAGACTGGATTATTCATTCAGAGATGCTGTTATTTTTGAAGAAATTACACCCCAAGAAAAAGATGAATTATTGGCTAATTTAGTAGCCATAAATGGCAATTGGGCCTTTAAAACCCCTGAATTTGCTGAGAAATATGCTCAATTATTCCGCACAATTAATCATACTTATTATTCTGGCATGCCTTCGGCTGTTATGTTTGCTGCAGTTGGGGAATGTTTAAGATACGCTTTACAAAAAGGATATATATCAGAAGCCGATTTATATCAAACCGATAGAGATGTTCTGCAAAAAGTGCAGACTAATTTAGCTAGTGATAATCAGTTACAAATTCTATGGGACAAAATGAATGGCAAGATAAAAGCTATTAATAATTCCGATAATTTTGATGCTCAAGTTTTTTGCAAATCAAGAATAGTGAATCCATTATTTATTGATGGAAAGAATTTCACACATTTGTCTGATGTAAAACCAGAATGGAGTGATATAATACAAATAGAGTCTAAACCTAAACAGTATTTTTTAAAGTTTCAAGCTTAAAAAGAAGAAAAATAATCACTGTCGATTAATGAAACAAAAATATTTTTTTCTTTTCATACTTTTTAGTTTTTGCCTAGCTGTTTGTATAATCGCAGGCTTGGGTATTTTTGATTATAATATTTCTCAAAAAGAATTATTGCTTGGCCTACAAGCTAGCGCTGATGCTAATTTGACAAATATCGCGCAGCAACAAAAACAAGAAGAACAAAGAGAGGCTAGCTTGATAGCAGTAGGGGATATTATGCTTTCCCGCTATGTTAATTTTCAAATGACTAAGTTGGGTGATAGCTACCCATTTTTAAAAACTCGCGATTATTTACAAGGCGGAGATATTGTTTTTGGTAATTTAGAAACCTCGATTACGACTGGAACAATCCCCATAAACACAATGAATTTCAGGGCTAGGCCAGGGATAGAAACAGAGTTAAGAAATTCTAATTTTACAGTATTATCTTTGGCCAATAATCATGTTCCCAACTATGGTCAACAAGCAGTGTTAGACACTCTTGATTATTTAAACAAAGCTAATATTAAACCAGTAGGCGCTGGAGCCAATGCCATAGATGCTTATTTCCCAGTATTTATTGAGAGAAATGGCATTACTTTTGCCTTTTTTGCTTACAATGATAATGATGTAATTCCACCTAATTATGAAGCTAGCGCTAATAATGTTGGCACGGCTTTCATGGATATAGAAAAGATGAAACAGGGCGTTAGTATTGCTAACAAAATAGCTGACCATGTTATTGTCTCAATGCATTCAGGAGACGAATATAAAGAAATAGCTAATACTAGACAAAGAGAGTTTGCTCATACCGCAATAGATGCTGGAGCTGATTTAGTAATTGGCCATCACGCCCATGTTGTTCAACAAGCCGAGCTTTATAAAGACAAATACATTTTTTACAGTTTAGGTAACTTTATTTTTGATCAAGAATGGTCCAAGGATACCAAACAAGGGCTGATGGCGAAATTCATTTTCAACAAAAAAGATCTTAAGCAGATAGAGTTAAGGCCGATTGTTATTTCTGATTATTGCCAACCTGATTTTACGCCAGCGCTGGTAGGAACTGAGATTTTGAAGAGACTAGACATTGATCTAACTAACCCAGTTTTTGCAGAAAAATAATTAATTGTGAATTTTTCATTTTTAAAATTGAGAATAGTTTGTTATAATCCTTAAACAGAGAAGCAATTCTTTGTTTTTTAGTTTTTATGAACGGAAACGACATTATTGATAAAATAAAGAAAGCGAATTTAACCGGCAGGGGAGGGGCTAGTTTTGCTGTTCACCTCAAATGGCAAGCAGTTAAAGATGCTCATGGTCAAAAGACTTATATTGTTTGTAATGGCTCAGAAGGAGAGCTTAATGTTTATAAAGATAAATATATTTTAGAGAATCATGCTGATGAGGTTATTAACGGAATTAAAATTGCTTTGCAGACTTTTAATAATGCCCAAGCAATTATTTATTTAAACAAAAAATACTATCCCAAGCTCAATCAAAAATTAAAAAGATTGGCTGGCAAATCACCGATTACCATATATAGGAAAACTGGGGAATATATCGCTGGAGAAGAAACAACCCTTTTGGAAGCTATAGAAAATAAGCCTCATGAACCAAGAATTAAACCGCCTTATCCAGCTCAAAAAGGTTTGTATGGCTACCCAACTTTAATTAATAATGTAGAAACTTTTTATTGCATTTCAAAGATTGCCAAAGGCCAGTATAAGGGAGAAAAATTCTATTCAATTGTTGGAGATGTGAGACACCCAGGAACCTACGTCTTTCCTGAAACGGCCACTATTAAAGAGATTATTAATAGAACCCATAATTGGCCCAAACATGGCCTATTCATGAGATCAGAGAATTTTTTTGTTCAGGCTGGGGGCGGGGCCACAGGAGAAATTTTATTGCCCAAAGAACTAGGAACTCACATTAAGGGCGTTGGCTCGATTATTATTTATGATCGCAAAAAAACCGACCCATATAAGCTTATGGAAACTTGGGCCGATTTTTTTGTTAAGGGCAATTGCGACAAATGCGTGCCTTGCCGAGAAGGAAGCTATAGGATTCTAGAAATGATAAAACATAGAAAAATTGATAAACAAAAATTAGAAGAGCTTTATTTTTCATTAGAGCAGACTAGTTTTTGCCCGTTGGGAAAATCTATTCCAACTGCTTTTAGATCGTTAATTCAGAAATTAAATTTATGAGTGAATCGTTTGTAAATATTACAATTGATGGCAAAAAAATTAAGGCCAAAGCTGGCCAGACTATTTTAGAAATTGCCAAAGAACACAAAATCGAAATTCCCTTTTTGTGCTTTCATCCTGATTTAGATGTAAAAGCTAATTGCCGAGTTTGTGTAGTAGAAATAAAAGGCAAAAAAGGACAACATACTGCTTGTTCAACCCAGGCCGAAGAGGGAATGGAAATTACTACGCGCTCTGAAAATATAGAAAGATCAAGAAAGACTAATTTAGAGCTTATTTTTGCTCACCATAAAGAAGAGTGTGATGATTGTATTTTGTATGGTAAATGCCCGTTACTTAAATATGGGGCTGAATATAAGGCTAATATCATGCAATATAAGGATAGAAAGCGTCTTTACCCCAGCTATCAGTTCGGGCCTTCTATATACTTTGATACTGCCAAGTGCATTGATTGCAAAAATTGTGTGGAAATGTGCGATAAACAAGAGGTAGGATTTTTAGAAATTGTTAAAGAAAAAGGGTTTAATCAAACCTTGCCCACGAAAGATCCTAATAAAGATTGTATTTATTGTGGCCAATGCATTACTCATTGCCCAGTAGGAGCCCTAGAAGCAGTCAGTGAATTTGAGGCAGTGAAAGAGCCATTTCATAAAAAGAAATCAAACCAAATAGTAGTGGCTATGATTGCTCCGTCTATTCGCGTGACTATTGGCGAAGAATTTGATATGCCTTATGGCTCGATTGCCACAGAGCAGGTTGTGGCAGGGCTTAAAAAAATGGGCGCTGATTATGTTTTTGATGTTAGCCTGGGCGCTGATTTTGTAACTGTGGCTGAAGCTAATGAATTATTGGAGCGTGTGGAATCGGGCGAGAAACTACCCATGTTTAATTCTTGTTGCCCAGCTTGGGTTAAATATGTTGAATTTTTTTATCCCCAATTAATAGGCCATTTAACAACAGTTAGATCGCCTCAAATTGTTTTGGGAGGATTGATTAAAACTTATTGGGCCAAGAAAGCGAATTTTAATCCAGAGAATATTACTGTGGTTTCAATAATGCCCTGCACAGCCAAGAAATATGAAATTAAACGCAAAGAATTAGAAATAGACGGCATTAAGCCCATTGATTATGTAATGACCGTGAGAGAATTGGCATTTTTATTTAAAAAAGGAAAGATTGATTTAAAAGCTATCCCAGCTGAAAAGATGGACAATCCGTTGGGAGTTCATTCGGGAGCTGGTGTTATTTTTGGAGCTAGTGGCGGAGTAACCGAAGCAACCCTGAGAACTATTTGTGACAAGCTAACAGGAAATCATTGCCCAGTTATTAAATTTGAACAAGTGCGTGATATTGCTGGAGCTAAAGAAACAACAATAGAATTGGGTGGAAAGAAATTAAAAATTTGTGTTGTTAACCCAATGGGCGAAGCTAAAAAAGTTTTGGATAAAATTGCAGCCAACCCAGGACTTTATGATTATGTTGAAGTAATGGCTTGCCCAGGAGGATGCATTGGAGGGGGAGGGGAACCAATGCCTGTTGATGAAACAATAAGACAGGCTCGCCGAGCTGCTTTGTATGATATCGATGATAAAAAAGAAATCAGAATGGCTGATCAGAATCCAGTTGTTCAAGAAGTTTTGCAAACTTTCTTAAGCGACAAAGAAATAGAGCACAAATTAATGCACACAACTTACTCTCGCAAAACAAAAGAAAACGAATTTTAATTATGGCTACTGCAAAAAGATTTGCTTTAACAAAAGATATGGTAATTGATTGGGTAGCTTTTACAGTCTTGGCTAGCGCTATTTTTTTGGCGCCCATGTTCCATAATCAACTTTTCACAGGACCGCTAGTTAATGCCGCCTTGTTTATCGCGGTTTATTTCTTGGGTTTAAAAGACGCTTTGTTATTGGGAGCTATTCCCAGCTTGATTGCTTATTTTGTTGGACTTTTGCCAGCCCCGTTAGGTCCCATGATTCCTTATATAATCATCAGTAATTTTATAATGGTGACTATTTTTTATTATCTGCGTGAAAAGAATTATTGGCTGGGCGTTTTTATGGCCAGTTTTTTGAAATACATATTCTTGTATGCTACCAGCTATATCCTAATTGATTTTGTGGCTAAAGGAGCCCAAGCCAAAACCGTGGCTGCCATGATGTCATGGCCTCAATTTAGCACAGCTGTTGCTGGTGGATTTTTAGCTTTTATTTTTTTAAAGTGGATAAGAAGAATTTAAGAAACATCGGAAATATTGGAGAAGACATTGCTGTTAAATATCTTAAGAAAAAAGGATATAAAATATTGGGGCGTAATTTTGCTAAGAATTTCAAAAGCGGTCCGCAAATGGGTGAACTAGATATTATCGCCCAGAAAGCGGGCGGCTTTTTTGGTTTTAATAACAAAAATCCTATTTGTTTTATAGAAGTAAAACTCTCTGATTGCCGTAATGACAATTTGTTTCCTCCTGAAGATAGGGTTAATTGGCATAAGATTCAGCAGATTCAAAAGATGGCTCAGGTGTGGTTAGGGCAAAATTACCAAAAAACTGACCTGCCCTGGCAAATGGATGTTTTGGCTATAAGTTTGGATAAGCCAGACTCAAAGGCTAAAATCAGGCATTTTGAAAATATTTGATTTTCGTTTGTTTTTAAAGGTTTTTGAGTCAAAATGTGGGTAATTCTTTTGACTTTTGGGATTTTGACGGGTAAAATAAATCTTACGAACCTTATGTATATAAAAGGAGTAGGAATGACCAAATTCGATTATTCTTTAAAGCCTTGGTGGCAATATGCTTATGAAGCAGCCATTCTGGCTTTGGAAGACGCGAAACTTAAAATCTCTGATATAGACGCTATAGTTTATAGCACTATGACCAGCGCCACTGGCACTGAGCATCAAAGCCATAAGCTCTCATTGTTATCAGATTTATTCAAAACTAACATACCCATTATAGAAACCCCTTCAGTGTGCTCAGGAGGTGGAACCGCTTTTTGGGTGGCTAATCATTTAACAGGATTAAAAAACATCTTGGTTATTGGATCAGAAAGACTGATTGATAATAAGAGTGAGGTGACTGTTGATATGATTTTATCAGCCGCTGAAAGAATATTGGAGCAAAGAGAGGGAATGCTTTTCCCAACTCAAAATGCTTTAGTTTGGCAACAATATCTAAAAAAATACTCAATTAATGAAGAAGAGGCTAATCAGGCTCTTTCTTTGGTGGCTTTTAAAAATCACAGTAATGCTGTTGATAATCCTAAAGCCTATTACTATCAAAGACCAGTGACCTTGGAGCATATTCAAAATTCTCCCATAGTAGCTAGCCCTTTGAGAGCCTTTCATTGTTCTCTTTCTGTTAATGGCGGAGCTGCAGCTGTGATTACCACAGAGCCAACTGATATTCAGATTGTAGGTTCGGGAATGGCTACCGATTATATTTTAACTTTTGGCAGAGAAGATTTTTCTTGTTTTAGAGCTACTGGTATGGCTGCTAAAATAGCTTTTGATCAAGCAGGGATAACCCCAGCTGATATTAATGTGGCCGAAGTTCATGATGCTTTTGAATCAGTGGAGATTTTAACTTATGAAGATTTAGGTTTTGCTCCAGCTGGCAAAGCGATTGAGTATGTTAAAAATGGATATTTTAAATTAGATGGAAAGCTCCCTGTTAATCCTTCGGGAGGCCTTAAGGCTAAGGGTCATCCAATTTCAGCTACAGGCTTAGCTCAGGTTTATGAAATTACAAAACAATTAAAAGGAGAGTGCGGAGTAAGACAAGTAAAAAATCCTGTTTACGGTTTAACCCATAATGTCGGTGGGGCAGGGGGAAGCATAGCCGTGCACATACTTAAAAAAATCTAATTATGTTTTATCAATGCCCACAATGTAAAAAAGTTTGGCAGTTCCCGATTAATAAATGCGCAGAGTGTTTTGTTGATGTTGCCCCTATGCCCAGCACGAGCGTAAAAGTAATCGAGGTTTGCCAATCAACTATTCCAACTTTGGTCCATCCCAAAGTGCCTTATTATATATTGCTTTTAGAAGATGAGAATGGCAATAAATGGGCGCATAAAAGTATTAAGAAATATAATATTGGCGATGCTTTTGAATTGGATAAATTACAAGATAAAAATTCAGTTATTATTTGGTTGAATAAATACGATATTAATGAAACTTTAGAAAAGATAAACCAGATGCTTGGCAATATCGATGTTGCTGACAAAAAGATTTTGGTTTTGCCTACATTAATAACAGCCGATCATCCTTATTTAAGAGTTAATACTTTTCCAGAAACTTTAGATGGTTTAATTAAATTTTTAACTGCTAAAGGAGCCAGCGCAGAAAACATAACTGTGGGGGCGCAGAGCTTTTCCGAGCTTAGCGTTGAAGACATGGCCAAAAAATCTTTGATAGGTCAGACTTGCAAAAATAATAATGTTGCGCTTGTTGATTTGGCTAAGAATAAATTTGTTGCCAAGGGAGACATTGAAATAAGCCAATTAGTTTACGACAATAATTTAATTATTAATTTGCCTATTATGAAAATGGGCGAAGTGGCTGCTACTCGCAACCTAGCTTGCCTTATTAGCAAAGATAGTTTATTTGAAACAGTGAGAATGAAAGGTGAGGAAGGATTAATGAAGGAAGCGATTAAAGAATTACCCGAGATTTTAACCATTGCTGATGCTATTGAAGCCAGAGATACTAACCAGATAAGCCGTTATTTAGGATTGGTAATGTCGGGATACAATCCATTGAACATTGATAGGATCTTTTATGAAATTACTGGCCAAAAATATCCGCCACCAATAC
>Ga0265297_10012410_pt1 | contig 10234 bp, 9 predicted proteins | sample Munlanlwell13791_FD_192502 | JGI IMG/M metagenome (GOLD analysis project Ga0265297, IMG submission 192502) | Leachate microbial communities from a municipal landfill in Southern Ontario, Canada - Leachate well 137-91 | ecosystem: Engineered > Solid waste > Landfill > Unclassified | place...
TTTTGCGCACCTTCGGATGTCAAATGAATGTGCGGGATTCCGAAGTAATCTGCGGCTTATTGAGGGATGCGGGTTATGAAGTTTGTGCTTCCGATAAAGAAGCCGATATCATTATATTTAATACCTGTTCCGTGCGCCAGCATGCTGAAGACAGGGTATGGAGCCTGATCGGAAGTTATAAAGGCTCAAAGATTATTGGCTTGGTAGGGTGCATGGCCCAGAATTATAAAGAACGCGCGTTTCAGCGCGATGCGCATATCAGTTTTGTAGTCGGGCCGCAGGACATCCATAAGATCCCCGGTATATTGGATAAGTTTGCTGCCGGTGATCTCTTTGAGCGTAAGATCTGGGAGGTAGACAGTTTGAGCCGTCCGGAAGGGATTTATCACACAGGGTTCTTCCAGGATAGAGATCATGGGTATGTGGTTATATCCGAGGGGTGTTCTAATTTCTGCTCTTATTGTGTAGTGCCTTATGTGCGCGGCCCTTTGCGCCACCGTAAGAATAAAGATATCCTTATAGAAATTCAGGAGGCTATTGCGGGCGGAATTACTAAAATTACCCTTTTGGGGCAGAATGTTAATGCCTATCATGATGAGGGAGTTAATTTCTCGGGACTCATGGAACAGGTTAATGCGTTAGAAGGTTTGGCCGGGTTTGATTTTTTTACTTCCCATCCCAGGGATGCCAACATAGAGTTTTTTAAGTCAATTCGCGATTTGCATAAGCTGGCTAAGTCATTGCATTTGCCCCTGCAGTCAGGTTCAAACAGGATCCTTAAACTTATGAACCGGGGGTATTCGGTAAAAGAATACTTGGCTTTAGCCGATTCTTATCGTAAAATTGTTAAAGGCGGCCTTTTGACTACGGATATTATTGTGGGGTTCCCTACTGAAACTGATACAGAATTTAAAGAGACCTGTGATTTGGTTAAAGAGGTAAAATTTAACGCTGCCTATATTTTTAAATATTCTCCCCGGCCGAACACAGAAGCGGCAAGATTGGCTGAGGCCTTGACTAAAGAGGAGAAAGAAAAGCGGCATAAGAAAATACTTGATTTGCAGATAGGGATATCTAATCAGCTTAAGGAGTAAACAGAGCGGTGCAAAAGCTTAAAGTTAATTTAATAATCCTGGGTATTTTTGTTTTTCCGGCTGTTGCCTGGGCAGGAAACCTTGATGTTTTAAAATCTGATTTCTTGCAAGGGAATTACCACAGGGTGATCTTTGAGTCTAAGGCTCAGGCCGGGCGTTTCAATATTCAGGGCGCGGATGAGTTAAACTATTTATTAGGCCTGAGTTATTTAAAACAGGATAAGTTTGAGCAGGCACAGGATTGTTTCCGGAGGATATTAAGTAATCCCGTAAGCAAATTTAAGGAACGTGCGGCCATGGCCTCGGCGGATGTTTATTTAATCAAGGGGCAGTTCCAGGATGCGGAAGATATTTATAATAAACTGCTACAGGACAGCCCCAATACCAGTTTGAAGGCAGGGATATTATATCGTTTAAGCCAGTCAGGTTATAGAAAAGGCAGCGCGCAGCAGTTTAATGAATATTTATCGAAGTTAAAAAGAGATTTTCCTTTGAGCCTTGAATTAAAGTCGGTCAAGGCTATGCCGAGGAGTGAACCGTCTTTAAATGAAAAAGGAGAGTTTTCGGTACAGGTGGGGTTTTTTGTAAAAAATTTGAATGCCGTTAATTTTAAGGATAAGCTGCTGGCTATGGGGTATCCTGCTTATGTAGAGGGCTCCAATGAGGGGTACAGGGTTAAAATTGGCAGGTTTAAGACGCAAAATGAGGCATTGGATACAGAGAACAAACTTTCCCGGGAAGGTTTTTCAACCAAGCTCTGCCCGTAGTATTTTATGTCCAAGAAGAAAATTATCTTCCTTGTCGGACCTACCGCAATAGGTAAATCCGCGATCGCGATTCATTTGGCTAAAAAGATTAACGCCGAGATTGTTTCCTGCGATTCCATGCAGGTATATCGTTCTATGGATATTGTTACCTCCCAGCCAAGCCGCGCGCAAAGGAAAAAAGTAAAACATCATTTGCTTGGCGTAGTTGATCCCTCTAAGGAATATAATGTTGCCAGGTATAGAAAAGAGGCGATGTTAGTTTGTAAAGAACTATTTTTAAAGGGTAAGACTCCGTTGTTTGTAGGGGGTACGGGACTTTATTGCTCTATTATAATCGACGGGTTATTTCCGGCTGCTCCGGAGGATAAGCTAATCCGCGCCAGGCTCTATAAGCAGTTAGCGCTTAAAGGGAACAAGTATTTGCATAAAAGATTAGCCAAAATCGATCCTCTATCCGCTAAAAAGATACACCTTAATGATGCCAGAAGGATTATCCGCGCTTTGGAGGTTTACGCAAAAACCGGCATGCCTATATCTGCTTTGCAAAAGAAAAGGAGCGGATTGGGAGATGAGTATGAAATTAGTATCTTTGCTTTAAACACGGATAGGCAGGCGCTTTATGATAAAATCAATAAAAGGGTTGCTAAGATGTTTCGCTCCGGTTTAATTAATCAAGTCAGGTATTTGCTCAGGCGTAAATTAAGCAAGACTGCCAACTGCGCCATCGGAATCCGTGAATTAAAAGGTCATTTTGATGGGGCGTATTCTTTGGAGGAAGCCAAACGGCTTATCCAGCGTAACAGCAGGCGCTACGCCAAACGCCAGTTCACCTGGTTCAGGAAAGATAAGCGTATACAGTGGGTTAATATCAAGCATAAAGACTCTCCCGGGGAGGTTGCCAAACGGATATGGAAAAAGCTCTCTTAGTCAGTATTCAAATAAAAACAGATAAGCATCACTGGCGTATTGAGGATATCTCTTCGGAATTGGAGGAGCTGGCTGTTTCTGCCGGTGTTGAGGTGGTTGAAAATATAATCTGTATTTGTGACAGGGCTACGGCAAATTATCTGATTGGCAAGGGTAAGGTTGAAGAGATCAGCGTGATTGCCGGTGAAGAGGCTGTGGATACGGTAATCTTCAGCCACGACCTTTCAGGTACGCAACAACGTAATCTGGAGGATGCCCTGGGCAGAAAAACGATTGACCGCACACAGTTGATTCTTGATATTTTCAGCCGCCGCGCCAAAAGCCCTGAAGGCAAGATGCAGGTGGAGCTGGCCTTGCTTCAATATTTACTCCCCCGCTTAGTAGGTAAAGGGATTATGCTTTCGCGTTTAGGGGGAGGGGTTGGTACCCGCGGCCCGGGAGAAACTAAGCTTGAGGTTGACCGCCGCCAGGTCAGGAAAAGAATTGATAAGCTGAAAAACGATTTAGAGGCATTCAGGTCGCATCGTTTGACCACGCATAAAAAACGAAAAGGCAATAACATGCCTTTAGTGGCCTTAGTCGGCTATACCAGCGCCGGAAAATCCACGCTGCTTAACCGCCTGACTGATGCTGTCCAGCCTACTTCGGGGAAATTATTTACTACACTTGATCCGCTTTCTAAGAGTTTGCAGCTGCCCAATGGGCAGGATATCATTGTATCTGACACTGTCGGATTCTTGCATGACCTTCCTCATCACTTGATCGAGGCATTCAAGGCCACATTGGAAGAGGTCTCTGAGGCGGATTTATTGGTGCATGTCCTGGATGCGGCTGACCAGCGTATGTATCAGCATAACCTGGCTGTACAAAGCGTCTTAGATGAATTAGGTTTAAAAGATAAGCCGGTTCTGGTGGCTTTAAACAAAATTGATTTGATTACCGACCAGAGCTGGTTGAAGGTTTATAAGAATGAATTTGCTGATGCTGTTGTTTTATCCGCCAGAACAGGGGAAAACATAGGGGCTTTAATTGAAGGCATACAAAAGCATTTTTCCGGACTTATGTTAAGCCTGGAAATAATCATACCTCATAGCCGCATGGAGCTGGTTGATTTCTTTTATCGCAAGGCCAAGGTAGAAAAGATTGATTACTTACAGAAGGGGATTAGTATAAGCTTAAATATATCCCGGGAACTTTTCAGCAAAATAAATAAGGATAAGGATATTAAGGTTATCTGTTAGTTAATCTAACAAAAATAATTATTTCACTTGACAAAGAATAAATACTGTGTTAGGCTTCAATTACGGGAGGCCGGAGATGACCGTATTGCGTCTCAAGATAAGCCCTGAAGAACCGGTTTATGTAATCGGAGTGGTTTGCAGGCTGGTGAATATTCCTGTGTGGACTTTGCGTCAGCTGGATAAAGCAGGGGTGGTGCGGCCTAAGCGGATAGGCAGAAAAAACCGGTTATACTCCCTGAAGGACTTAAAAAGGCTGGAATATGTCCATTACCTGATGGAGACAAAACGGGTAAATATCCACGGGGTAAAAATTATATTAGAAAAGGAGGGATGATTTTTTTTGGCAATATATTAGCACTCTCAATATTTAAGTGCTAATTTTGTTGACAAAACATCAAATTGTGTTAAAATTACGCCTTATTCACAGTTTGCAGGCGGTAAAAGGGGGAAAAGTGGTGCGCAGCGTTGATTATAACATACGCAGGAAATCGATTTTAAGCTCGGCTATCAACCGTTATATCAAAAACGCGGTTCCTGTGGCCTCCGAAGATATGGCTGATGAATTTGAATTAAGTTCGGCAACCATCAGGAACATATTTTCTGAGCTTGATGAATCCGGGTTTTTAAAGCACCCTTACACTTCAGGAGGAAGGATTCCCACTGATAAGGGGTATCGCTATTATGTGGATTTCCTGGTCCAGCAGATTGAGCTGCTTGATGATGAGAAAAAACGTATTCTCAGAGAGTGCAAAAAGAAGATCCGCAGGCTGGATGATGCTCTGGAGAATACCTCTGAAGTGATTTCCGAGATTACGCACTACGCGGGCATTGTTTCATTTCTGGAGTGGCAGGATAAAATATTCTATAAGGGGATCAGCCGTATATTAGATCAGCCGGAATTCAAGGATGCCGACAAAATACGGCTGCTGATCAGGCTGATGGAGGATAAGGGCCGGCTGCTGGGTATTATCAACCGTGATTTTTCCGGCAAGGTAAAGATTTATATCGGAAGCGAATTGGGGCTTCCCGAGATGGAGAGTTGCTCTTTAATAGTTACGAGCTATAAATTAAAAAATCAGCCTTCCGGACGGCTTGCGGTGTTAGGGCCCATGCGCATGGAGTATGACCATATTATCCCCGCTTTAGAGTATATTTCTGATGTTTTAACGGATGTGCTCAGCACAATTTAAAGATGGATGAGATAAAAAAAGAGAAAAAAGAGCATAAAGAGAATCAAGAGCATCAAGAGAATAAGGATTCCGAAGTTGTCACGCTTAAGCAATCCGAATACAATGAGCTTAAGGCTGCGGCGGAGCAATCTAAGGATAATCTGGATAAACTCTTGCGTTCTCAGGCGGATTTTGAGAATATGCGCAAACGCCTGGAGAAGGACAAACTGGAATTTATTAAATATGCCAATGAAGGCATACTTCTGGAGCTGTTAAATGTTTTAGATGATTTGGAGCGTACCATAAATTTAGCGGAAGATAAGCATGAAGACCTGAATGCTTTTTTAAAGGGTGTTGAAATGATTTTAGCGCACCTTTATGATATGCTCAAGCAGCATGGAGTTAAACCGATTGAAGCCGAGGGTAAAGTTTTTGATCCGCATTATCACGAGGCTTTAATGCAGGTAGAAAACAAGGATTTACCGGAACATACGATTGTTGAAGTTTTGCAAAAAGGATACTTAATGCACGAGCGGGTGATACGCACCGCCAAAGTGAAGGTTTCTAAAAAATAGACAGGGCACCCCGCGTTAACAATCACCCGACGCTAATAGGTGTTGCGTCGGTGTGCGCTAGGTAGCGCAATTGCGCGGGTGTTGCCTACGTAGGCAAGTTTCTAAAAAAACAGGAGGATAACATGGCAAAAGTGATTGGTATTGATTTGGGGACATCTAACTCAGCGGCAGCGGTGATGGAAGGCGGCAGGCCGGTAATTATCCCTTCGGCAGAAGGCGCGGGCGTTGCTTCGGGTAAGGCGTTCCCTTCTTATGTCGCATTTACTAAAGATGGGCAGCGTTTGGTTGGTGAACCGGCAAGGCGTCAAGCTGCGATTAACGCTGAAGGAACTATCCAGGCCGCTAAACGTAAGATGGGCACAGATTTTAAGTTTAAGGCCTATGGCAAGGATTATACTCCGCAGCAGATTTCAGCTTTTATTCTGCAGAAGATAAAAGCTGATTCGGAGGCGTATTTAGGAGAGAAGGTTGAGGAGGTGGTAATCACCTGCCCGGCATATTTTAATGATAACCAGCGCCAGGCAACTAAAGACGCAGGCGAGATTGCCGGGTTAAAGGTTTTACGTATTATCAATGAGCCTACGGCAGCATGCCTGGCTTATGGCTTAGAGAAGGCGGATAAAGAACAGAAAATTCTGGTATTTGATTTAGGAGGAGGTACTCTTGATGTAACAATCATGGAGATGGCTTCCGGGGTATTCCATGTTCAGTCAACGAGCGGTGATACACAGCTTGGCGGAACGGATATGGATAAGGTGATCCTGGAGTATATTGTAAGCCAGTTTAAGCGTGAAACAGGAATTGATTTAATGAGCGATAAAATGGCGGTGCAGAGGGTGCGTGAAGGGGCTGAAAAAGCGAAAATCGAGCTATCCTCCACCGTAAGCACGGATATTAATTTACCCTTTATTACTGCCGACGCTACAGGCCCGAAGCATTTGACCATGACTATTACGCGCGCAAAATTGGAGGATTTGGTAGGGCCGATTATCGAGCGATGCCAGCATCCTATTGAGCAGGCATTAAATGACGCCAAATTAACCGCAAAAGAGATCGACCGCATTATTATGGTGGGCGGTCCGACGCGTATGCCTATAGTGCAGAAGTTCCTGGAGGATTATGTAGGCAAGAAAATTGAACGCGGTGTGGACCCTATGGAATGCGTTGCTTTAGGCGCGGCAATCCAGGCGGCGATTATTACCGGCGACGTTAAGGATGTCCTGCTTTTGGATGTTACGCCGCTTTCGTTGGGGATTGAAACATTAGGCGGGGTGAATACAAAACTAATCGAAAGAAACGCGTCTGTGCCTACGCAAAAAAGCCAGATATTTTCAACCGCCGCGGATAATCAAACCGCGGTTACTATCCGCGTTTTGCAGGGTGAACGCCCGTTGGCTGATGATAATGTGGAGCTGGGCCGTTTTGATTTAGTAGGTATCCCGGCAGCCCAGCGCGGTGTGCCGCAGATTGAAGTAAAATTTGATATTGATCGCGACGGCATTGTGCATGTTTCAGCAAAAGACTTAGGTACAGGCAAAGAGCAGTCAATCAAAATTACTGCGCCTAAGAAATTATCAAAGGATGAGATTGATAAAATGGTTAAAGACGCAGAAAAGTTCGCTGCCGATGATGCCAAGAAAAAGGATGAGATCGAGGCGATCAATCAAGCGGATAATCTGGTTTATGCAACCGAAAAATCGCTTAAGGAGTATGGCGATAAGGTAAGCCAGGCAGAACGCGCTGATATTGAGGCGAAAGCCAATGATCTAAAAAGCGCTATAAAAGACAAAAACGTTGAACGCATCAAAAAGGGCATGGAGGAGTTGACCAGCGCTTCGCATAAATTAGCAGAAGAGATATACAAACAAGCTGCAGCTAAGCAAGCCGCGGATAAGAAACAATCTGCTAATCCGAATCCTAAGGAAGCAAATGAAGCTGCTCAGGAGCCTGATAAAGGCGCGCAGGCTGATGATGTGATTGATGCTGAATTTAAAGAGGAAGACGATAAAAAATAAATGAGCACATAGCTTACGAACACCTGCCTGATGGTAAACAGGCGTTAGTGTGAGTAAGTTATTGTGCGAATTTATCCCGACAAGTGTATTAAAATTTTAGTGCATTTGTCGGGATAAAATACTTATGACCACTAAGCGGGATTATTACGAGATACTGGGAGTGCAAAAGGGCGCAAGCATCGATGAGATAAAAAAGGCTTATCGGGAGCTTGCGCTGCGTTTTCATCCTGACCGCGTTCCGCAAGACCAAAAGAAAGCGGCTGAAGAGAAATTTAAAGAGATGTCTGAAGCTTATGCTGTACTTTCGGATACCCAGAAACGCTCTCTTTATGATCAATACGGCCATTCAGGAATTGACCAGAAATACGCGCAAGAAGATATCTTTAAAGGCGCTGATTTTAGCAGTATCTTTAGGGAAATGGGGGGCGGTTTTGGCTCAGGCGGGAGTATTTTTGAGGAGATATTCGGGGATCTTGGTTTTGATATCTCAGGTACGCGGCAGTCCAAGGCCCAATCCGGTAGACGCCGCGGCAGGGATTTACAGATAGCCATTGATATTTCTTTGGAGGAGGCAGCGCAGGGGCTTGAGAAAATCATTACCGTACCGCGTTATGAAACCTGCGCTAGTTGCGGCGGCAGCGGAGCCAAGTCAGGGACCAAAAGAAACACCTGTCCTCAATGTAAAGGTTCAGGCCGGACAGTTGTTTCAAACGGGTTTTTTCAATTAGCGCAGACTTGCTCGCGTTGCGGTGGAGAAGGGGCGGTTATACAGTCTCCTTGCCCGGATTGCCGCGGAGAAGGCAGGGTAAAGATTACCAAGAAAATAAAAGTTAAGATCCCGGCGGGGGTAGATAACGGTTCTCAATTACGCGTGCGCCAGGAAGGTGAGGCAGGCATAAACAGCCGAGGCGACCTTTATGTTATTATTGAGGTAAGGCCGCATGATATCTTTGAGAGGCATAATAATGATATTGCTACCTCAGTTAATATCAGCCTGGCTAAGGCTGTTTTAGGGGGGGAGGTTGAAGTCCCGGCCCTAGAGGGGCGCTTGACTATGAAGATTCCTCCGGGTACGCAGTGCGGCAAAACTTTTCGCCTCAAGGGTAAGGGGATAGCGGATTTGCATTCCCGGGATATGGGGGATGAACTGGTGAGGGTGAATATAGAGATTCCGGAAAGGTTATCGGGCCAACAAAGGCAATTAATGGAGGAGTTTGCCCGCCTCAGCGGAGAGAATCTGGGTGTAAAAGAAAGTTTTACGGATAAGCTCAAGAAACCATTTAGATGAAAAAGGGAAAAACATGCCTACATATGAATATGAGTGTTTATCTTGCAAGCATAAATTTGAGATTTTACAGAGCATAAAAGCAAAGCCAATAACTAAATGCCCTAAATGTTCTAAAAAGGTCAGGAAACTAATCAGTAGTACGGGAGGTTTTATCTTTAAGGGAGCCGGATTCTACGCTACTGATTATAAGAAAGCGAATAAGCCTTCAGAGAATACTAATCCTGCCTCCTGCCCTAAAGCCAAACAGGGATGCCCTGGTTGCTCCGGCCACTAACGAAAGTTAAAAAAGCTTTAAAATTATTGTTTTTATTATTTTATGTGGTAGAATTATCACTATGCTGTTAAGTTAATTTTCTGCCCATCGCAAATTTAATGACCAAGATAAAAGCTTTTAAAGCGTTAGTTTATAATCCAGAGAAGATAGAAGATTTTAATCAGGTTGTTTGCCCGCCGTATGATGTAATCTCTCCGGCTGCTCAGGAGAGATTACATGAGCGTTCCGCTTATAACTTTATCCATATAGACTTAGCTAAAGACTCAGCCGTTGATGATAAATACAGCAGGGCAGGCGCGACATTCCGGGATTGGCTTAAAGAGCGGGTGCTTGTCCAGGATGAGCGTCCGGCTATTTACTTTTATAGCCAGCAGTATGTTATCAAAGGGGAGAAGAAAACGCGTTTAGGATTTATTTCTTTGCTCAGGCTGGGGGATGAAAAGGGGGCGGTTGTTTTTGGGCACGAAAATACGCATGCGGAGGCCAAGCAGGACCGCTTTAAACTGCTCAGGCAAGTCAAGGCCAATCTTAGCCCGATCTTTGTTATTTTTCTGGATAAAAAACGGATTATCCAGCGTATATTCCAGAGGTATATCTCTGGTAAAGATGCCTTTATCGAAGTTATCGATGATGAAAAAACCCTGCATAGATTATGGCGGCTGGATAACCCGGAGGCAATAGAGTTAATTGAGGGCAGTATGGACAATGAAAATATGTTTATTGCCGACGGCCATCACCGTTATGAAGTATCTTGCGCTTATCGCGACCTGATGCGTGAAAAATTAGGCGCCCAATTCTCGGGAGAAGAGGATTTTAATTACTGCCTGTCGTATTTTACCAATACAGACCCCCGCGGCCTGTCAATTTGCCCTATTCACCGTTTA
>Ga0265297_10012411_pt1 | contig 10234 bp, 7 predicted proteins | sample Munlanlwell13791_FD_192502 | JGI IMG/M metagenome (GOLD analysis project Ga0265297, IMG submission 192502) | Leachate microbial communities from a municipal landfill in Southern Ontario, Canada - Leachate well 137-91 | ecosystem: Engineered > Solid waste > Landfill > Unclassified | place...
AAATGCTTTTAGTGTTCCCGGAGGGTACATCTATATTTATAAAGCACTTTTGGATGACTTAAATGATGATGAGCTTGCATTTGTTCTTGCGCACGAAATGGGCCATGTGGTATCGCGCCATGTAATTAAGAAGCTGCAGGCAGCAATGGGCTATAACCTTTTAATCCTTGCTTCCGGCGCAGCCAGCCGCGATGGCCAATTTACCCAAGGGGTTTCTTTTGCCCTTGCCCAGATTATGGCTGCTTATTCACGGGAGGATGAGTTTAATGCTGATGAATTGGCGGTAAAATACATGCAAGCCTTGCAATTTAACCCTAAGGCAGGCATAGAAGTTATGGAAAAATTATATAAAGAAAACAAGAAAAAAATATACCCAATTTCCTATTTTAGAACCCATCCTTATACTGCGCAAAGAATAGCCCACATTAGAGAAACACTCCACTTGCCGTTATCCGTGGCAGATTACATCAATTGATACACAGATAATCACAGACCAGCCTGTCAAAGCTTTGTGCGGCAGGCTGGGATGATCACAGATGATTTTATCTTGGCAATCTGTGATTTCTTATCTGGGATCGTCTGTGTATTAAACAAGGATTTTAACCAATAAAAGAAAAGAGAGATTAAGGGAATTGTGTATTATGTGAAAGAGGATAGGCGAGATTATGTTGTTGGTTTTTTCATATATATAACAAAGACAAATTGCCAATATCAATAAAGGTAAGGCATCCTGGTTGCTTCGATGAAGTATAGCAAAGAGGAGTGAAGAAGAAAAAGCAGATAATAGAAAACCATATTTTTTTCTAAATACTTTATAAACAAAGCCCCTGAAAAAAAGCTCTTCTGCAACTGGGCCGAGGAAGACAATTTGAAATACAAGGAAAGAAAGCAGGGATGCATTTTTTATCTTTAAAAATAATTCTATTGCAGGGTTAATTGAGGTTTCAATGCCTAATTTTTCCAAAATAAAATTATTTATAAAAATAATTCCCATCAAAATGGGCAGAATTGTTAAATATTTTTTTAATGTATACAAAGCCCTGTTTGTGTTTAATCTAAAATCAAGATAGCTGCTTTTGATATATTTAACAATTATCAAAATAACCCCTGTTTCAATGATTAGATTAGAAAATACAATTGCCCCCAGAGGATTGACTTTGAGTTTAAGAATAACTATTAGCCATTGCGAAAAATAAATTATCAGCGCAAGAAATATTATAAAAAATATAAGTTTGCTTGATTCTTCTTGCGATAAGGGTAAGGGCTTATCTTGGTTTTTAAATTCAAACAAAGGTTTTTTGAGATTACGGATAATAAAACTAATCAAGTTGAAGAATCCATAAAAAATGGCTATTGAGCAACCTAATATTAGAATTTCAATTAAAAAGAAATATGGGTTGTTGATTAGTTTATCTTTGTCAAAAGCTATTTTAAAGTGCTGATATTTTGCTGGTTCTGTCGGGATAGATAGTTGGATAAATATAATTAAAAGAAGGCAGATAAGGCTTAAGAGGATGAATATATTTCTTTTGGCATTAAGTTTTGGCATCCGTAATTTATAACTTGGCGGAGGAGAGAGGATTTGAACCTCTGAGGAGCATAAAGCCCCTACTGGTTTTCGAGACCAGCGCTTTCAACCACTCAGCCACTCCTCCAAATATTATCTTTGCTAAAGATTATGTTCATTACTTATAAAGCAACCCGCAGTAATTAAAATGCGGAAGGAGGGACTTGTATGCAGCGTTCGCCGTAAGGCGAACTTTCTTTTTGCTGCATCCAAGGTAACTCCCGCAAAACGTTTCACTGTCAAAGGCTAACAAAACTTTTCAAAGAAACAAAATGCGGAAGGAGGGACTTGAACCCTCATGGAGTTACCCATACGCTTCTGAGACGTACGCGTATGCCAATTCCGCCACTTCCGCAACAGATGAAGAATGTTGAGGCTAAGGTTAAGGTCGAGTAGCAAATTTCCCAGCCTTAACCCCAACCCCAGCCTTAACCTTTATATAATACCTGTATTTTATTGTCTTTGTCAACAAAATATACTATGCTATAATTCTATTATGCTTGAAATATCTTTAGCTGTCATAAAGCTCACTATAATCACTATATTGGGATATTATTTTTACAAGAAGAATATTGTCGACCAAAAAGTCCTTGATTTCCTGATTTTATTTGTTGTAAATTTTACTATTCCTTTTTTGGCTTTTTCTCATATAGTTGGAAGTTTACAACGAGATATCCAGCCACAGCCTTTTATATTTATACTTTTAAGTTTTGTAATTTTTGGTGTAAGTTTTATTTTAGGGTATATTTTTTCATTCAAAAGGAGCCATGAATTCAAAAAAGAATTTACCAGCATTGTGAGTTTTCAGAATTGCGGATATCTCCCTTTGAGTATGGCTGCTTTTTTGTTTCCCGCAAATGTGAGAGAAAAATTTATTATCTATACTTTTCTTTACATAGTTGGTTTCGATATAATTTTCTGGTCTGTAGGCACTTATTTTATTTTTAAAAAGAAAGGCGAGCAATTAAAATTGAAATCTATTTTCACTCCGCCGATAATTGCAACCTTATCGGCTATCCTTTTTGTGTATGCAGGTATCGTAAAATTTATACCACAGGTTTTACTTGAACCGATTAAAATGATAGGTGATACAAGTTTTGTGCTTTCAATGTTGATTTTGGGCTGTTGGCTTGCGCGTATTGATACTACGTCGTTAGGCAAAAGATTGCCGATAGTCCTAGAGGCAAGTGCGCTTAAGCTTATAGTTATTCCTCTTATTTTCCTGATTTCTGTCATAAAATTTGATATTTCTTCTCTTTTTGGGCTTTTTGTTATCATGCAGGCTGCGATGCCCTCTGCAGTATCTTTGCCTATTATTGTTAATTTACATAAAGCTGATAGCGAGTTTGTTTCTCAGGGGGTGTTGTTTACGCACATTTTAAGCATACTCACTATTCCCTTATGGGTCGGTTTATATCTAAAATTTTCTCATTTTTCTTTTTAATATGAACCCAGCCCCTCCGAAGTAGCATATAACCTATCGGAGAGGCAGAGGGGGTACATTAAAAATTTTGAATGGAGGGGCTAGGTGAAAATAATAGCTACCAACAGAAAAGCAAGAAGGGATTACGAAATCTTAGAAACTTATGAAGCGGGCATCGAGCTTAAAGGAACAGAGGTTAAATCGCTTCGTACGCGCGGTTGCTCCATAGAGGAAGCATTTGCAAGGATTGATGGCGGAGAAGTATTTGCTTACAATTTAAATATACCGGAATACGAAAAAAGTTTTTATTTTAGGTCAAGCCCAAAAAGGATACGTAAGCTTTTACTCCATAAAAAGGAAATAAAACGCCTTATAGGGCTTACTACCCAGCGTGGGCTTACTCTTATACCGCTTAAAATATATTTTAATGATAATAATTTGGTTAAGATAGAAATTTCTCTGGCCAAGGGAAAGCTACTGCATGATAAGCGCAGAAAGATAAGGGAAGAGATAGCCGACCGCGAAACAAGACGTGAACTAAAAAGGTTCAATAAGGCACGGTAAAACGTTAATTCGCCCCGACGTTACGTCGGGGCTCATTAAGGAGGATACAATGGGCGATATGGTAAATTTAGCTGTTGACGCTGCTAAGGAGGCTGGAATACATCTTCTAAACAATTTCGGCAAAATCGGAAAAATCGAGAGTAAAGGCGATAGAAATCTGGCAACTAATTTTGATAAAGAAGCAGAACAGATAATTGTAGATAAGGTAAAAAGCAAATTTCCCGGGCACGGTATTCTTGCCGAAGAAGGCGGAGGAAGTAGCCTGGATAGTGATTTTATATGGATAATTGACCCTCTGGACGGCACCCATAACTTCATACGAAATATTAATATTTTCGGTGTTTCTATAGGGATTTTGCATAGGAATAAATTCGTTGCCGGAGTTATCTATATGCCGGTTGATGATGAATTATACGTGGGAGAAAAAAACAATGGAGCTTATAAAAATAACGAAAAAATCTGTGTATCTTCTACTAAAGAATTAAAAGAGTGCTCCATTTCTTTTGATTCAAGCATACGGTATTCCCCGGATGTTATGCTTAATGTATTGGGAGATTTATCCAAAGAAATATTTAATGTGAGAATGTTAGGCTCATCCGCCAGGGCGTTATCTTATGTGACAGAAGGAAAACTTGATTTTTCCGTTGAGTTCCATGACCGTCCATGGGATTTTGCAGGCAGTGTGTGTATACTTGAAGAAGCCGGAGGAAAAATAACCGACTTAAAAGGACAAGATGTTACTCATGAAACAATAGGTTATATAGCGTCAAATGGCATAACGCATAGTAAAATCCAGAGGATTGTTTTTTCACGCATAAATCCAGCCCAATATTGACACGGAAAGAATATATGTTAACATAAAATTATTATAGTTTTTGTATTCTTCCCAGCATCTTTCCCGTAAAAATACTTAAACGCATCCGAATACATATAATAAGCAAATTATCTAAAGGCATATAAATACAATTACAACAACTAAGGATTTTATGAAAAATTATGCGTATGGTTTCCCGCGTTTAGGCAAGTGCCGTGAATTTAAAAAATCAATAGAAGATTTCTGGGAAGGCAAAATCAACGAGAAGCAATTAGTTTCGCTCCTTAATGCCGTAGAAGAAGAGCGTATTTGTTTCTACAAAGAATATGTTGACGCTTTTCCTCTTGGTGAATTTACATATTACGACAATATTCTTGATACAGCGCTTATCTTCGGCGTCTATAATTTTAAGAATTTTGAAACATATTTCAATTACGCGCGCGGGAAAAATACCTTAGAACTTAAAAAATACTTCAATACAAATTATCACTATCTTGTTCCTTCAATAGAAAATAATTTCGAATTTAAACTTTCCTGGAACAAGCCGCTTTTCTATTTTAAAACATTTTTTTCATTCAAAGATGACCCAGTTTTTTTAATTGGCCCTTACACATTTTTGAGGCTAAGCAGGTTAAACGAAGATTTTGATAAAGCTTTTGAAAGGCTATGCGCCGCATATAAAAAACTTTTAGGTGAGTTAAAAAATAACCACGTTCATAGCATACATTTGGAAGAACCAGCTTTTTGCCTTGATGTCACAAAGAAAGACATAAAATCAATAGTAAGCAATTATAAAAAAATGATTCCCAGCGGGCTTAACATAAATCTTATAACCTATTATGAAAGCGTAGATTTTCTGCCGCACTTGTATGAATTGCCTGTATCCGGTATAGGTTTGGATTTTATCGCAGGCGAGGATAATATTGATATTTTGAAAAAAAATGGTTTTCCAAAAGATAAAAAACTAATCTGCGGTTTAGTTGACGGCAGGAATCCGTTACGTTCAAATATAGAAGAAAAAGTTAAATTTCTGGAACTGATAAAGCGCGTTTCAAAATTAAGCGAAGAAAACATTATTGTATCTAATAGCGCGCCGCTTTTCCATTTACCCGTTACGCTAGACAACGAAGAAAATCTCGATGATAATATAAAGTCGAAAATAAGCTTTGCGAAGGAAAGATTGTATGAAATCAAACTTATCACGCAATTCTGTGAAGGAAAAACAAAAGCAGCGCGGAAGTGGAGCAGTAAAGTCACAAGTGGGCTTAGAAATAATATAGTTAAAAAAGATTTTGACACCTTGTCGCTTTTGCCAAAAAATTATACAAATAGAAAAAAACTTCAACAGAAAATTTTGAACTTGCCACTTTTTCCTACAACAACAATAGGAAGTTTTCCTCAGGATAAGGAGCTGCGTAAAGTTCGTTTCGGTTTTACGAGAGGGAATGTTTCTTTGCATGACTATGATAACTTTATAAGAGCCAAAATTTTTAATTTTATAGAAAAACAAGAAGAAATCGGCCTTGATATACTTACGCACGGTGAATTTGAGAGAACGGATATGGTTGAATTCTTTGCGCAGAGGCTTAAAGGGTTTATAACAACCCAGAATGGCTGGGTTATTTCATATGGAACAAGAGTGTACCGGCCGCCTATAATTTACGATGAAATAAAAAGGGAACGGCCTTTAACCTTGAAGGAAACTTTTTATGCCCAAAGCATAGCCCCAAAGCCTGTAAAAGGCATTATCACCGGGCCAATTACTATTCTTGCCTGGAGTTATAATTTACGAAGCAGCCCGCTATGTATGATTTCTTTTGAGCTTGCCCATGCCCTCAATGAAGAGGTAAAAAATTTAGCGCAGAACGAAATAAAGATAATTCAAATAGATGAGCCCGCGATAAGGGAATTTGCACCATTAAAGAAAAGAAAAAAAGGTTTCTATTTTAGCTGGGCGGTGCGCAGTTTTAATATCGCTTCCCGGCTTTCGCCTGAGGTGCAAATTCATACTCACCTATGTTATTCAGAATTTTCTGAAATTATAAATTGGATAAAAAAAATGAATTTTGACGTAATCACCATTGAAGCCGCAAGGGAGGGCGCAAAGATAACAAATTCTTTCAAGGGTGTAAAATTTAACCGTGCCATAGGCCCTGGAGTTTGGGATATACATTCAAAATATCCGGCAGACGATAAAGTTATCCGTGGTGTTTTGGATAAAAGCATTAAAATATTTGGCCCAAAGAATGTCTGGATTAATCCTGATTGTGGCCTAAAAACAAGAAAATGGGAAGAGGTGGAAACTTCTCTAAGGTTAATGGTCAAAATTGCCAAAATCTATAGAAATAAATTCAAGAATCGCACAATTTGAATCATTTAAATCGTTTATACAAGAACTAATTTCCCGCAAAAGCCGCCAAAATAGCTTTATCCGGCAAAGCCCTTTACAGCCCTAAAAAGGCTAGTATAATAAACAAAAGACCAAAGACTAAAATCAGTAGTTTATAGTTGGTAGATTGTAGTTTATTCAAATAAAAACCGATTTTTTAACTAACTACAAACTACAAATTACTAACTACTTTTTTGATCTATGGTCTTTTATCTGCTCCTTGCAGATGTCTGCTCGGAGCCGAAAAAAATTAAAGAATAACCCTGTATATTTACATTTTTTTCGGGGCGTGGCTCAGTCCGGCTAGAGCACTTGGTTTGGGACCAAGGAGTCGGTGGTTCAAATCCACTCGCCCCGACCAGAATTTCATAACAAATACAGGGAAAGCCGTGGGTTCCCCGCCACAATAATTAGTTATTTAGGCGGGTCCCGCCAAAGGCGGGAAAATCCCACTCTCCCGACCAGTTCAGCTGTCAAAAAGTTTTGTTCGTTTAAAAGCGGATGGTGGTAGTTGTAGCTTGTTTGAAGAAAAATTTAAAATTAGTCTTTTGACTAACTTCAAACTACTAATTACTATTATAGGAGGTGGTTATGGTTTTAAGAAAAGTTTCAGTTGCGTTGCTGATTATGGTATTGTTTGCCGGTTTTGTTTATGCAGAAGGCATAGCTTCAAAGGAAGAGGCATATAAGTATTTTAATGAGGGCGTAAAAGCGCAGAAGGCCGGAGATTTTGAAAAAGCCAGCAAGGAATACTCAATGGCTATGATGCTTACTTCAAAATACAATAAATTTGTTCTGCATAACAAAGGAGTAATGTATGCTATGCGCGGAGATTATGCCCAGGCAGCAGAGAATTTTAAAGAAGTGTTAAGCTTGGACCCTAACTATATGCCGGCGAGGTTAAATTTGGGCCGCATTTACGATATGCAAGCTGACAAATGTACGTCTTTGCAATATTGGGCGGATTTACTGAACTTGGAAAGAGCCAAGCCAAAGACGTTTATAATTGAGGAAGAGAAAAAATCTAAAGATTAATTTCGTTCTTTCGAAAATTTGCGTAGACGAATTAATCCCGCTGAGCTTGTGGTAAATTTTCAAGAAAAATTTACCACATATATAGGCGAAGCGGGACAATTGGAAAACATGCTCTTTTGAAAATTTGCGCCCGTAGCTCAATTGGACAGAGCAACTGCCTTCTAAGCAGTAGGTTGCGTGTTCGATTCACGCCGGGCGCGTTTAATAAAACTATCTAGTCTAGTAACTTTAGTTAGCGTAACTTGGTTTGATGCAGTTTATGGCTAATGCGTGGAATTACGGCCTAAGAAATCGCCTTCGGTAACCGGAATGACGCGTTGGGTATTTTGCGCACTGCGTGGTATTTAATAACATATCGCGTATAGTTCATAATAAAATTGGAAGTAAACATATGAATATAAACATTAGAAGAAAGAAAATAACCATTATTTTGGCAGCACTTATATTGCTTATTGCTGTAGTGCATTTAATTGTATTTATTTTTCTTAATGTAAGCGGAAAAGGCTTATTAAAGAATTATATAAAAACTAACTTCAATGCTGAGGCGGAAATTTCTTCGGTTTCGTTCAGATTTCCATTCACTGTCGTGATTAAAGGTTTTAAGTGCAGCGATGTTGAATTCACTAAGGCAGATATTTCTTTGGGGTTATTCAACCCTTTTAGCCATAGCATAAGTTTACGTAGGGTCTATATAAATGATTTAAATTTCAAGGTAAAAATTGAAAAAGATAAAGTTACGCTTGCGCCATTTTTTGTGAAGAAAACAACGCAACCGGAACAGGCAACAATACCGGCAGAAGAGGCTAAGACAACAGAATTATCTCAAGGTTTTAAGCAAAAAGCCATTTATATAAATATAGGAAAGCTTCTGATTAGCAACGCTTCGGCGCAAATTTTAGATTTAACCAAAGATAAACCGGTAACTTTTAATCTTAAGAATATTAATATAATGCTAAAGCGTTTTGCTTACCCCAAGTTTCCTAAATTTTATGTAGAAATAAATGCATCTTTGGAAAAAGAAGGCATAAAAACCGATAATATAATTACAATCAAGGGGTGGGCTGATTATAGCCACAGAAATATGGATATGAAATTTAATATAAATAATGCCGATTATATTATGTTTAGCGACTACTACCCTCCTTTTTGGAAGCCGGATAATCTTGGGCTAAAAGAAGCGAAGCTCTCTTTGGATAGTAAAATAAATTCTCTGAATAACGACTTAGTAATTGAAGCTATTTTAGCGTTAGATAAAATAGAGTTTAAAGAAGAAATGCAGAACGATTCTCGCGTAAATTCATTAAAGACGATGCTTGCTTTTTTTAAGGGTGAAGATGGAAAAGCTACACTTCCCATTAAACTTAGGACAAAAATGGATTCTTTTCAAATAGATTTTGCATCGCTTCAATCGGAATTTAAGGGAAAAATGAAGCTTGATATAGGAACTATTGTGATTAATATTTTAGATAAAGCAAAGGGAAAAATTACTGAAACAAGCAAGGATGTTAAAGAGGCAACCATTGATAAAGCGGTCGATAAAACAAAAGAGGCAGCAGGTACAGTTAAGGGTACAACTGTAGATACAATAAAGGGAGTAATAGGTATAGTGAGCGGCGTAATTAACGGGAAGAAAGAGGAAAAAGCTTTGGAGCAGCCGGCTCAAACAACAGAACAGTTAACGCAGCAAGGGCAATCGTCTGAACCGGAAGCGCAAGTAAAAACAGAAGAAAATATTCCAGTTCCAGCGCCGGTGGCGCAATTGCAGCCATCGACTACTGTTCAGGAGCAAAACCCTGATTCTGGGGCACAAGTAAATATGCAAACTCAAGCACCAGCGCAAGATGTGCAGGCGAATACCGAAAATCAAAATCAGGTTCAACCTGTGCAAGCTCAGCCGGCGCAGTGAGGTTGTTTTGTTAGATAAAGCACTTCGGCGAAGTCGTCTCAGTGCCACCAAAAATAAGGAATAACTCTACACAATGTCTTTTCCGGTGGGCGTAGCTCAGCTCGGATAGAGCACTTGGCTGTGGCCCAGGTTGTCGCGGGTTCAATTCCCGTCGCCCACCCTTTTTTATCCTAACTCCTTGTGCCGCAATGAGATACAACAATTAACCGATGGGGAAACCCATCGGTGTTTTTCTATCTGGCGATGTCCCTAGGAGTTATGGCGTTATTTTCTTTGGTAGATTTTTAAATACCAGATAACCAATTCTCCGTTGATAAATATAGAGAAAATACGCCTAAATCCTTCAAAAAAGGCGCAATTTATCTCTAATTGGCGCTATGTGTAGTAAATGCTTATTGGCAGTTTATTCGCTGGTTTGTATCCGCAGAAAAGCCATTTACTAAGGATTTACGGTTATTCTTCGGATTTATCTCTAATGAATGGCTTGATGTGGCGGGTTTAATTTCCCCAGGGTTTTAAGGAGATCCTTCCAGATT
>Ga0265297_10012412_pt1 | contig 10234 bp, 9 predicted proteins | sample Munlanlwell13791_FD_192502 | JGI IMG/M metagenome (GOLD analysis project Ga0265297, IMG submission 192502) | Leachate microbial communities from a municipal landfill in Southern Ontario, Canada - Leachate well 137-91 | ecosystem: Engineered > Solid waste > Landfill > Unclassified | place...
TCGTTCGCTCGCTGGCCCTTCGTGAGTGCGACCGAGCAGTGCTATGGACTTCACAACACAGGCTCAGACACGATAGCGATTACGTACGACGGGGCCGCCTACCACGCCTATATCTCGGATGATACCGGAGACACGTGGACCGAGACCGCGACCCCCACGGGCACGCCAATCATGTGTGCCACCTATGCGGGGGGGTTCTACTATGCCACCAGCACCAAAGTCTATGAGTATGAGCCGGTCGGGGATACCTGGGACGCGTGCCACGACTGGGTCCGGGCCCCCCTCTCGCCCTCGTGGGACCGCACCATCGTCCAAGGGGACTACTGGTATTATTGCGGCGTGAGCACGGGCGACGACGGGGGCATTTACCGCTATAATTTCGACGACACGGAGGTCTTGATGGGCCAACCCGCGTCCTCGGGGACGCTCACGTATGACGATGTGACCATCCTCTTCCGGGGTGGGGCTGATGACCGGTGGTATTGCGGGTGTGAGGCCAGCGGACTTATGTATTACTCGACCGCACAAGGAGCGAACTATACCAACGTCCTCGTGGGGGCACCACTGGGTAGACCAGTCGCTGGGAATGCCAACGTCTTATACTACCAGAGCGTGAGCACGGTCAACCCAAGCACACTGACCGCCATCTATTATAGTGCCGCTTACCCCAACGGCCGCCAATTGACCCGGGTCACAGTCCCGTACAATTATCTCGCATCCGGCACCACGTACCTCCAACAGGCCTGGATTGCGGTGCCAGCGGACCGGGGAACCCTCGGGCTCTATTACCGCGCGGACCTGGTGCCCTATTGCGACAAGATCACCATCAACCAAGCCGTCAACCAAGTGCTCAGTTCGAGCGTCTCATTGCCCGACTACGTGGGCTCGATCTTTATCACAGGCCTACCGATCAAGATCTTTGACGGGGCCACCACGTATTTCCACGGCACTACGGTCAGTGCTTCACGTGGACTGGTCACATTGCTCCCGTATGCCGGACAAATCTATAATTTCTATGGGGATAGCCAGACCGACGACGTGGATGATATCTTTAGCGAGTACACCACGATCCCCCCGAACACGGACACGGGAACCGTTGCAGCAACCACGGAATCCCACAGTGTGGATTTTAGGAGCACCAACCTGGGCAACGCATTGACTGTGCTCTCGCTCATTGGCAAGAGCAAGACGGAACCCGCGTTCTGGCGAGCCGACTTGTCCGACAACACGTTCGACCTGGTGATTCACGGGTCGGAGGCTGATTCCACCTTTGATTTGGTGTATGGAACCAACGGCTTGCTCTCGTGGGCTGTGGCACCAGTCGATATACCAGCCCCAGGCGTGAAGGTGCTGGGGGCCGAGTCCGAGACTGGACAACTGTGCCACACGGTAGGCTCGACCACGGACTATATGGTTATGAACTTCCCCCAGTTACTTGATGGACCAGCAGTAGAGAACGTGGGCGAGAATATTGCCACGCTCTGGGGAATTGGGGCGACCGAACCCGTGGAACAAGTCAAAGTGGTGGTTGCCAAGTCCGATTACTTCTTGGTGGGTGATACGGTCGATGTGACCATCCCCGACCTGTCGATGGACGCGGAGACCTTTATCGTGGTCGAGCAATCGTATGAACTCCGGTCTGGCACAGCAATATTGGGACTCAGCAAGACGATCCCCGTGGTCCCCCAGTCCCAAGCCCTCCAGAAAGCGGTGGCTGTGGACTCACTCAAGGCCCAAGTGCCCGCTGTGGACAACATTGCGGGGGGAACCATCTCCGGGCAGAAGACGCTGGAATACGTGGTGGCTAAGTTCGGCACCACGGAGACCGATGTGGGCACGGCCCAAGATGATATTGCGACGTTACAGACCTATATCCGCCCCACGTATATGCACGGCACGGATGGGTTCCTCAACAGTTATTTCTGGTATGTCCCTCTCGCGGATACCGACGCGAACGTCTGGGCGACCTTCTTCGTGCCAGACGCGGGGGACTACCAGTTCTGCCTCATCTTTCACTCGGATGCGGCCGTGGAAATCAGCGGTCGGTATTATGCCGGGGAAGTGGTCGCCGGAGAAACCTATTCGGACAATTTGGCGAACGGGACCGCGTGGGACCTGGATAACGGGTCCGGGGTGAACCTGGTCGCCAACACAGTCTATTACAAATACAGCGGGACCCACAGCATCCCCGCCCTCGCCAACATCCGCTTCAGGTGGAACAAGAATGATAATGCGGAGGGCGGCGGGGGGAATATGATCTTGTGGGGGCTGCTACTGGTCAAGGTGTGAAGTATGAGCGTACCGACTGAAATCGTGGAACGAGACCGCATCGAGAGGGAGTTTTACGCCAGTCTCCCCGCGGTGATTGCAGCTCTCACGAGCCGCATCGAAGCATTAGAAGAGAGGACCAACAATGAGTGAACCCAGTGACCCAACCGACGGCCCATCTCCCAGCGAGATCCCCGTCCCCACCATCGACGCGGCGGCCAAAGCGGCCACCAAGAAACTCAAGCAACTCGCCACCACACCCAGCGAGGACATCCGCACCGACATTGTCCAAGCCATCGGGGAGGCGAAACCCGACACCAGCACCCAAAACACCATCCGGCTCTATACGGTTTGCTCGTATGTGGCCAAGGTGGCGCTGGGCGCGATAGGGGCCTATAAACTCTCCTTGCTCATCCAACTCGTGAGCACTGTGGGCCTGACCTTCCCCTAACCGACCAAAAAAACCCGTTTTTTCCCTTAGTCAAAATCCAGCGAATTGAAGGATGCGGCATTCCCCATCGTGCTGGGCCGCCAGAGTTGCAGGCAGATCGGGCAGCGGTAACAGAAATTCCCGTTCCCATCCATCGCCACCTCGATTTGGGCGTGGCACCGGCGGCATTTCCACTCCACGCACGCGGTCCCCGCTGTGTTGAAGGCGAACTGCACTCACTCCCCCCCATTGGAGGTGGTAGTCCACGTGAAGCGATACACTTGCCCGCAGTCGTAGCAGATATAGACGATATCCATACCAATGTATCGGACCGCGAGCCCGGCGTTGCACACGGGACAAATCATTGGGCCAGCCTCCAGGGCTTCAGCCCGGTGGCGGTGGTTCGCGTGAATTGCCAGCACTGGCGGCACCGGGGGCAATACAAGACCACATCCCACCCGACCGCCTGGGCCACCAGGGCACTCTTGCACGCCGGGCAAATCATCCGGGCACCTCCCAGTGCCAGACCTGCCGGCAGCGGGGGCAGTAATAGAAATACTCCCACCCGGATCGACGTACGCTCATATCTTCCCCACACGTCGGGCAAGTGTGCGGGGTGGCGGAGGCGAGGAGGGGCACGTCAGATCCCCCCCGGATTAATGCGGAGGCGGGTCCGGGGCTCGCCAAAGACGCCCCCCCCCATACCTGTACCGGTCACTATAGGCTCTCCCCCACCGCTCGAGCTCGGCCATTGTCGCCTCGGGGATCTGGTGGGCCGGGGGGATCGTGAGGGACTCGTCCAGCCCCATCAGGGTGCGGATCGTGAGGTCGGCCAGGTGGGTCAGGGCATCGAGTCTGGTGTACCAGGTCGCCTCCAAATGGGAGTCCTCGTGGTAGTCGTGACACCACCAGATCTGGTAGTCCGGCGTGTCACTGTCGCGGTACTGGACCGCCCAGCACTGTAAATGGATCTGGCGGTCGGTGCCCAGCGTGACCGCCGCGATGAGGGTATAGGGGTGCTTCATTGGCGTTTCCTCCCGTTGCGGGTCACAATATACACCACTTTCTTACCCCCGGTCTTTTTCAGCAGCGCGTTCAGGTACGCGGCTTTCCCGGTCCGTCGGTTTCGCCGGATCACACGCATCCCCCGCAATGCAGGTGTCTGCCACACTTGGGGCAGATTTGGGGGCCGCAGAACTCGGCGACCTCATTGTGGGAGAGGTCCAACATAACCTCCTCTGGGTTATATTTCCAGCCGCACTTGCAGACGCAGTGCTCCCACTCGCCGGGGCACGGGCCGTTGGGGAAGCCGCTCCCGAACCAGGGGGGACCCGGGTCTATGTCCACATTCCCCCACGGGGTGACCCGCCGGAGCGTTCCTACGACCAAATTACCACTGGCCCACGGGTCCAGGTCCAGGGCCTCGTTGGGGGCGAGGGTGATAATAGTGTTGGCGCCGGTGTGGTTGATCTGGGTGATGGTCTGGTTCTCCGGCCCGGGGACCTTGGCGATGGTGAAGCCGGACATGATGGAGTGGGTCCAGTGGCGGCAGGTCAGGTAGAGCGTGACGGTGCAATCATATTCCTCGGACCACACCTCGGTGGTCTCGGACTCCGCCTGGCAAATTGGGCAGATCATTGGGTTGCCTCCCTGGCGGCGGTCTCGGCTTTGATGGCGGCTATCTCTGCCTCGATGGCGGCGTTTTGGCGGACTACCCAGAGGTCGTGGCGCCAACTCAGAGTCAACCCGGAGTTGTGCATAATCCACGCCGAGGCCCAGGCCTCGTCCGATGTGCCCCACTGGTCCATCACGTACGCTATCACATCCCCGAAGGGGGGGATCGGGACGCGCTTGGCGGCGGCAGTCTCTCGATCGTCACACGCCGGGCACTGACGGGGACAAGTCCATAGGAATTCGTCCCACTGCCTCTCGGGTCCCCACTCCGTTCCACACAGGGAACATCTGGCGCGGGCCCACCACGTATCCGCTTGCCCTTCAGGGCGGCGTCCCCACTTCATAGGAGGTCGTCCTCCAGGGCGGCGAAGGCTCCCCTCGTGTTAATTCGTATGTGTGCATCGATAATCCGCATGATCGCTTGTGACCTGTTGTTAGCGAAACCGGCATCGATGAGCTCGTCAATGTATTTGGCGTGGTCCGGCGTTACAACCACACGCAGGCGGCGATCAGTGCTTGGCATTGTATTCCTCCTCAAAAGCTAACTCAGCTTCAATTTCGGCGAGAACGGGCAACCATTCTCTGTGAAATTCCTCAACCCATGCCTCGGGGACGTTGTCCCGGGCGGCAATGGCTCTAATCTCCTCTCGTGAGATCATTATTATCAATAAGGGGCACACTATATTTAAGCGTTATGCCCCGGGTATATTAAGTAGCCAATTGTAGCGCAAAGCGTAGCCAGGTTGGCTACATTATAAACTAAACAACTAAAAATTCTGGAATGAAAAAATCAGCCGTAAATCTCGTACATGAACTTAATGAGCTCCTCCAGGTTACTCAAGTACGTGACCTGGTTGCCGTCACTCTTTTTCACAACCACCCTGAACGACTCCTCCCCTGGTTGTGTGATTTCAACTTTCATCTCCCAGAGCACCCCCCGCCAAAATAATTGAAAAACTTAAACCACCGGATTTTCCACCGGGCGTATGTTCTGGGTATGTGGGCGAGGACAAAGCCCTGGAAAAACCCGTATTTGCGAATGTTGTCGAACATTATTTAGGTATCGCCCCCACCAATATAACTTCTCCGCCCTCGTACTTGTACGTGTAATAATTCTCGTCGTCCTCAGATTTGTACCAAATTGACTCCCCGGTCTCGTTTTCCTCGGTGATAAATACTTTCCCGCCGAGCTCAGTTCTTAGTACGTTCACGGTCCCGCTCAACAAGTGCTCTGATTTTGGTTTTGGTTCTGGGTCTGGGTCAATTGGGGGCTGGCTGTTGCATATTGTTGTTTTGCGGACAATTGGTCGGTACGACACGGTCTTTCTCATGTTGTGCTGCCCCACATATGAGTCAATACCCATGGTCATGAGGCACTGGGAGAGCACCCGCTTGAACTGCGTGTCATCCGACGAATACGACAGACCACGCATCGTCATTTCCGCCTTGACCTCATTCATGACCTCGATCTGCCCAATTACCTCCACCCCGCTAGACCGGGCGTACATGTCTTGCACGATTTTGAGCATGGGGGTTGTCCATATCGCCCACAACGCCGCAGTCTTTTTTATGTGATCCTCACGCGACCTATTAGCCCAAAAGTCATCCGCCCCCTCGTCCAGGGCGAGCCGCACGAGGCTGGGTAATTCCTCCTTGAGCCTCGCACAAAAATTAAGATCTATTTCGCTATCACTTAAGAGTTTATCCATGACAATGATAATGCACCGCCTGTAAATTGCCTCGGCGTCAGTCCCGTTGTCTGGTAATTTGGGCAGCTGATTCGCCGAGAACAAGAGGTGGAGCGGGCGAAAGTCATACGTGATTGCGTCCTGGAATTTGCGTTCAACTGGAAAGACCCCCTCCCCCCCTGTAACGCTTTTCAGCCACGAGATACCCTCAGTTGTCCACTGCGAGGTAATAATTTCCCCGTTGATCCCCACACGCTTACCGATCAGACTCGACCCAAAGAAACGATCCCCCTCCCGACACTTCGCCAAATCAATACCACCAGCAGCATTCCCCCACATTGATCTGATCGACTCGACGATCATTGATTTGCCGGTGTTCCTGGGCCCGACAATAATACAGAAAACCTCACTCAGATCAAGACCCCAGATCATAATTTTGAGGTAGTCCCAAAGCATACCCCATTGTTCTGGGTATCGGTCAATTAAAGACTGCCACGTGGGACCAATGCCCCCGTCCTCGGCGAATTCAATTGTGAGCCGGTTGAATTGGCGGTGCTCTGGTGCCGGGCTCACGATCTCATATGTCGGGGGCGTAAAATGAATCACTGTGTCAGAGAAATATAAATAGGACGGGTCAGGGCGAAAAAAATCCCCGGGGTTCATTATGGCGTACTCGGTCTTGAGGGTCTTAATGATCCACGCCTCGTTCTGGGGGTTCAGCGTGAACCGGCACCTGCCATCCGGGTCGTCATCGTGGCGCAAAAACCCGTTGAGGAGGGGGAACCGATCAGTCACAAATAATGATTCAACGAAAGAACCGATCCCCGTGTCAATTGTGGTCTCCTCCCACACACCAGACTCACCCCTGTTCCAAATATACCAGCACTGACTCTTCCCCCAATACGCCAGCGAAATATCGTTGTTGGTGCAATGGTTACGTATGTCCTCGCGCAACAGGTTCCTCTTCTGGACCTCGTATTCCACTGGCAAATCAGCTCGCGCGGTGGCGGTTTCCTCTGGGGTTGCAGCCGGCTTTGAGAGGGTAGCCATGAGATGCATATAAAAATCCTGATCGGCTGCCAAGAACTGAGCGACAGCCAGGGAATCATACCCCAAAGCATCCAGGCGGTGGTACACGTCACGCACGCAGGACGTGTGGTTCTCGAAGCGTGTGTCAGCCGCACACAGGGAATTAATCACTGCCTGCGTCACGTCCTCGGGGTACCCGCTCTTTGCTAGCGCCGAAGCGATCCCCAAAGCCCTGTTATGCCCCCCGTCAGTTTCCCACTCGCCATTGGGTAAAAGGGTCTGAATCACGCCAGCAATAGACTCAGCATCGCTCGGGTCCACGCCTAATATGGGTTGCAGTTTCCGGTTTGTTGCTTTCTTAATACCATTGTTGGCTCGCTTGCGCCCCTTGAGCCCTATTTTCATACGCAGCCTATCCCCGCTTACCCAATCACTGTCCGGCACGACAGGCCACGACTCGCCCTTGGTTATTAGTTCATATTGCCCAGAAGCAAAAACAGTCCCAGCCGAAACAACAAACCCACTCCCCCCCAACCAATCAAGTTTCTTAATTCCCGCCTCAACCGCTGTCTGCGGCAACTCTTCGCACTTAATAAACTCAAGACGCCTGCGAGCCTCCCCCCCAACCAAATAAACATGTAACCCACCGGATGGGGTGCGGACGACTGGTGGGCGTAAAGAAAAAACGAACGGGAACAGATCAATAGCTGCCTGCAGCACTTTAATATGATCTATTTCCCTGCTGTGGTCCACGTCAATATCCAGCACCACGATCCCTTTGGTGAGTATGGCGAAACCAGGTCCTGGGTACTCTGTGTGTGTCGGTTCCTCTTGGTTGTACACTGGTTCCCACTTAGCTGCCGGTTTCTTTTCGCCTGGTATGAGCGGGACCGCCCACCAACCTGGGACACTTGGGTGCTGAATTATTGGCATGTTATGAACCCCTCCGGGATCGGATCGGTAACGCGAATGTACCGAGCCCTGCGACGGTCTGTCTCACAAACGATTTGTCTGATTACCCCTTTATTTATTTGGGGGCGCAGGTATTTCCAAATAGTTATGATACTCACACCCACCTTATCAGCCAAGTCCAGCACCGAGATCCCCTCCCGTGGTATGTTCTGGGTGATTATTTCAGTGTTTCTCTCGAACACAGTTTCTCTATACAACTGATTCATAGTAAGTTAATATACATTGTATTCTATATAAACCTATCTATATCAAATATATTGCCCTGGCGACAGTTCTGGTGAAAAACTTCTGGCGGGCGTATTTATTACCTTCCTAGGTAAATACCAAATTAGCAATAGCGTTTCTTGCCAATTATTGCTATTTTGCATTTTTCTTTGACTTGCTTGTTTCCTTCCCCAAATAGCATTTTTCCCAATTATTCCCTCCCTAACACTATTTACTATTACTATCTATCTCTCTCTCTCTCATTAATAAGAAGTATGTAATATTACTAGTACTAGAAATATGGTATCAGAACTGTCAACCACATGGATCTTCCCCACTATAACCCAGACCCCCCCAGACACACACCAAAATATATAAAAATGTAGAATTGCACTACGCCATATGTGTGCAGCGCAAGGCGAGCCCAACGAGGTCGAGTGCCGTATCATTTTCTACAGCCAGCAGGGCAAAATGCCCAAAGAGATCCACGGAATTACAGGGTACTCAGTCCGCAATATCCAGCGTATTCGTGCCAAATGGATAGACCGCTGGTATAAACCCGCAGCCTCGCAACAAGAAGTGTCGCCGGCGACAAGGACGAATGGTCAGCCACCTGCGACAACTCAACAAACAGTTGACCCAGCCAGGGAGTTCTGCCAACTATACCTCACATCAACAGACGAGCGCATACGTATGAAATGTCTGAGCGAATTGGCCAATCTCCAAATCAAAAACCACTATATCTCCGAGACACCACTCGAAGTCACCCCGCAATGGACCCGTCCGGACTTCCTCACGCCCAAGCAACTTGAGGTTATTGAGGTCGGGTACGAGGGCTCAATGCTCTTGTACGGGGACCGCCAGACCGGCAAGTCAACGGCGTGGTTTATCGCAGCAGTCGAGTTAATGATTACCAAAGGGATTTCGTGGATGTTCATGGGTGCAACAGGCAAATCCGGCCGCAAGATCGTGGGTAAACTAATCCGCGAGAACCCCTGCGTCCGCCCCGTCCTCACAGACGTGACCCAAATCGGCTTTAAGACCTATAACGGGGCCACCTTTGAAATCAAAGACGCAACTATTGCTGACGTGAAGGGGCAGACCGCTCACGTGATTCTGGACGAGTTCGACCAAATGCTCGAGCACGAGGATATCCGGGAATGCCTGGGTCGTTTACTCCCCGTGTTCCGAGCCATACCAAATGCCCACCTCTGGCTCATCGCCAACCGGGGCGGACAAATATTTGAGGCGGTTCTCGACGTGTTCGCCCGATACGCGATCCCAGTCCTTATTTTGACCGGTGCCGACGCACCACAGATCTCCAGGGCAGGCAACGACGACTTCCTCCACGATATGATCAGTACTATCGCTGGAGAGGGCGTGGCCAATCAACAACTCCTCAACGAGGCCCTCGAACTCGAGGAGGCTTTCCCCAACGCGTCCTCGTGTTTTGGTGATCCCCCATACACCCCCGACCCAACTGATCGGGCCCGGGTCGTTGGCGTGGACCCCGGGTTCCGGCACCCAACCGCTATTTTCGTTGGTGCGATGGATAAATTCGGGATCATTCACGAGATCTGCACCATTGAACTCCACGGCGAGAGTGCCGGCGAGGAATACATTTTGGGCAAGATCGAGTCACTGGCCCGCGAGTACGCCGCCGAGATCGTCTGCGAGTCCAACTCCGGGGCCCTGCACTGGGGCAAGCGCTGGCGCGACCGGGGCCTGCGCGTGGTCCAACAGAACTTCGGGGGCCCCACCGTCTTCGCCTCGCGCGAGGGCTTTTGTTCCGTGGCCCGGGGCTATATCGGGACCAGCAAGCTCCGGCTCCACACCCAAACGTTGCGCAACCAGATGGTGATGTACGACCCCGACCGCAACCGCAACGAGGCCAAGGGCGATTCCGTGGACGCGATGCTCCACTGCATCTGGCGCCTCCACGCCCACGCCCAACCCGGCTCCTTCGGGG
>Ga0265297_10012413_pt1 | contig 10234 bp, 11 predicted proteins | sample Munlanlwell13791_FD_192502 | JGI IMG/M metagenome (GOLD analysis project Ga0265297, IMG submission 192502) | Leachate microbial communities from a municipal landfill in Southern Ontario, Canada - Leachate well 137-91 | ecosystem: Engineered > Solid waste > Landfill > Unclassified | place...
GACCGATTGCGCTGCAAGAGCGCCGGCGGGGCGTCTCGCTTGATCGGGTGGTGAAACAGGCCGTCTTCTTTTCCATAGCGCGCGTAGTAGATGTGCGTGATACGGCCCAGATCGTTCCATGGGCCGACAGGGATTTCAATAGTCCCTTCAAGCACTTGCACGCCGTAACCGAAGTACGCCTCACAGATGCGACGTAGTCTCTGATCGATGACCACTGCAGGTCTGTGAGTGAGTCGATAGGGTCCTATACGCATGTCACAAGGATCCAATTCGACACCGAGCGGATCGTGTAGGATTCCCCAGTCAGGGGGAACGTCGATCGGACGGGCGCCTTCGAGGTCGAACTTGACCAGATCACCGCGCACGAGGATCTGCGCGCCCGATTTTTTGTCTGTAGCTAGGACGCACTTGACGAGCGCGTCTTGAGCCAGTTTCGTAGCCATAGTGAACCGAGTCCTATCAGAGCGCCGACTGCGGAGCCGGCGGCGATAACGGCTGGCTGCGTCCACCTTCGCTCGGGCAAAGGAGGGGCTGCGGGAGGCTGGGGGCCGGTGAGATCGACGTGCACCCCTTGCGGGACGCCTTCGGTCACGACAACGCCGGACCCGGTCGAGTGGGCGATGCCGATCGCGGCCTCGGCCATCGCATGCGCGAAGGTTGCCGCATCCTCTCCCAGCTCGATTGGTCCAGGATCGAGCGAGCGGACAAGCACCCCTTCGCGCAAAAGCTCGAGCGCTGCCTGAAAGCAATTGCCGCTTTGGATCGCCCGCAAGCTCTCGGGGCTCGCCGTCGACGCGCGCACATACGCCAGGGCGCCAGCGAGGTTGGTGGACTGGTGGTCGTAGCACACCGGTCCGCTCCGCCAGCCGCTGGGAGTGCGAAGCCATTCGGTGCCTGCAAAGCCGGCGATGCAGCCGTTGTTCTGAAAGCACGGCGCATCCTTGCCGCCAACCGTCGCCCTGCACCGCAGGGCGCACCAATTGTGGTGCCCCATCCAGTGGGTCTCATTTTTTTCGCCGACAATTCCCGTAGGGAAAAGGGGCCAGCCGTAGAATGTCTGCGACCTGGACAGGGCGAGCAAAAGCTGCACTGCCACAGGATCAAACGGAAGGCCAGTCGAAAGCTTGTAGGCGCTGGCAAGGACGCCCAGGGCCCAAGCGTCCATGTTGGTCTCGGGGCCCGGCATGTCATCGGACTCGGGTCCGTCGCCCGCTGGCGGGGGAGGCGGCGGGGGCTTTTCGCTTCCCGGGTAGTCGCTCGACCAATCGAGGTACGCCTCGGGGAACGTTCCTTGGATGAACCCCTCGGGGATAATGGTGCCGCCCTGGCCGAAGCACATCCGTCCCATCACACCACCACGCAAGTGCCTTGGTTTGGAGAGAGCCTGTTCCAGCGCTCGACCACGAACGCCTCGAGCACCTGGCGCAATACGACGATGCCCTGGTAGCGGTGGTCGCCGATGCTCGTGGGATCGACGTTCGCGTAGCGCAGCACGCAGAAATCCCCGACGTAGTCGTACGCCTTGAGCGCGGGAGGCATCGAGTACGTGCGCTCGGCGAAGCTGGTCGTCCCGCCGTCCGGCCATGTGATCGCGCCAGCATGATTGGTCCACGGGTGATAGACCGTATCGGACAGCATCCTGTCGGGAAGCGGGCTACTCGTGTACGGGTACCCGCCCAGGACCTTTTGCGCGATCTCGGCCGAGCACGCGTCCGCGGTCTCCATCGAGGGCGTGGTTGCCGCGGCCTGCGAGTTGGTGATGACCACGAGCTTCTGCCCGTAGCACGGCGCGCCCACTCGCTCAGCGGCCGGACCAAACGCCGCGATCTTTCCCATTGCAACGTAGGGCCCGAGGTACGCGCCGCGCACGAGTGGCGAGTCGACCTTCTCACAGGTGATGCCGTCAATGGCAATGGCCGTGTCCACGAGCAGCCCGTCAGCGCTCGACAGAAGGCGCCTAACGCCGTTGACGGAGGCCGAAAAGCCGAGCAGCCCCACGCGAAGGGGCTCGTCGCCCGCCATCCGCTGGGAAAGGATGTTTCTGATCGGATGCGGCCAGCCCCACTTGTCGACGTCGAGGGTAAAGTTCGGGTGTCCGCCGGATGCGGAACCCGGCGAGCCGAGGCTGATGAACTTGGTGGGGCGCTTGAAAAGGCCCTTGACAGTGTCCGGGACCGGGCCGTGGTCCCAATAGATCATGACGTCGTAGGCGGCCATCTCACGCTACTTCTGCCAGCTCGAGGTCGTCAGACCGATCGCGCCTGCGGCTCGCAGCGGCTCTGAGCATCGGACCGAAGGTCGATACGGCGTAGACGCCCGCGCCGAAGATCCCGATGCCGAGAAGGCCGTAGAGGGCCAGCTGGATGGTGTCGGTGATGTCACGGGTGCCCGTGTTCTTTTCGCGCTCGAGCGCGGCCTTTGCCGCAGCTTCGTTCGCGATGCTCTCACCCACCTTGTCCATCGCGACGGATGCCTCTTCGGGCGAGTAGCCCTTCTCGAGCATCTTGTCGTAAAGGGCCACCGTGCTGGTCTTGACACCGGCGTCGATGTGGGCCTTGACCGCGTCCCACGCGAAGTAGCCGAGGGCCACGGTGGATACCGAAATCACGACGATCGCGGCGAACGCGAGGGCCCCAAGGCCGACTTGCCCCGTGTAGACACTGGGCACGATCGCGCTATTGCCAGGCGAGGCGCCACCGATGGTCATGTTGCCCTGCGCGTCCATCTGCAGGGTGGGCTCCCCGGGCTTTCCCAGGACGACCACGGCAGCCTGCGCCGGGTCGTAGCCCGCGACGCGCTCGCCGCGAATGGCTTCGTTCACGTAGCGCACGGCGCGCTCGGAGAAGTCGACGAGAGCCTTGTAGTACTGCTCGTCGGCGCTCTTCCACATGCCCGCCACCGGATCGCCTGGCGTCGGGTCGACGATGGGCCTGTCGAGGTACTGCTGGCGCAAGATGGTCAGGTAGATGTACCGGTAGCGCGCCTCATCGAGCTGCGCCTGCAGCGCCCCGGCGCGCTGCGCGAGGGACTGCTTGACGTAGGGAGCGCCCACGTCCTGCAACACGATTTCGGCTGGCGCACCAAGCGTGCCCCTGGCCGGGCCCGCCAGCGAACCGACGGAAGGCGAGCCGACGCCGACGAAGTCGCCGTAGGGGCGCATGCGGGCACCGGAGATGCCACTTCCCATGCGCGCCGGATCGCAGATGGACACAGCGCTGTCGCAGAGCAGATCGATGTTGGGAACCGTGATCCACTTTTCGCGCGCGGGCTTTCCGACGACGCCGAAGGGTTCGTGGGTGGAAGGATCGCATACGATCCACGTGCTTCCGTCGAAGACCCCGGCGAGCACGTGAGAAAGCTCCCCGTTGAACGCGTCCGTGCCGTCAGGCTGACGCTCCGGATAGCCATGGCCGACGACGGCTCCCTCGATCCCGATCGATCCGATCGCCGAAAGGAACGAGACGAGAAGGCCGTCGCAGTCCTCGCCCAGGAACTTGAGGCCCTCGCAGCCAACCAGCGTGCAAGCTGCGGAGGGCACGAACTCGGCGTCCGTCGGGTCTGGCACGTAGAAGCGCTCGCGGCGCAAGGCCTCGAGGATCGCGGTGGCCTGCGCCACTGCGCCCTTGGGGCGTCCAGCCCGATCGATGACCTCGATAGACCACGCCCTTGTGCGCGGATCGAGCCTGCCTTCGGCCGCACGCCTGGCGACTTCCTGCATGCTCGAATGCGTGCCGGCCTCCCCGCGGGGATGCTTTCTGCGTTCGATCTTCATCCGTCAGCCCTCCGTGAGGCCAAGCTCGCGCCGGTACGCGTACGCCGCGGTGGCCGTGGCTGCGACGGCGCCAAGGATAATGGCCCAGCCGCCCGTGGAAAGTCCCTTGTCTGGGGCTTTCGTCTCCTGCTGGTCTTGCTCGGCCTGCTGGTTGGCGAGCGCTTCGCGTTCGCGCGCAATGGCGAAGACAAGGCGGGCGCGAGCTTGCTCGAGCGCGCGGGCAGCCTCGTTTGCCTGCCTGGGATCTCCGTACGCGACCGCTTGCTCGTAGTCGCTCGACGCCTGCTCGACCTCTTGCCTCGCCTGTCCGCTCGAGGGGTAGGCGTCTTCGGGCCGGAACGTCTCGGCGCCGATGAGCCCAGGAGGCAGCTCGAGCATCTGCGGCTCCCACCGCGGTGAGCAGCGCATCGAAGGAATGGGAGGCGGAGGGCAAGTCTGCTGCTGGATTGCGCGGTTGCGCATATACGCGTTGTAGTACCAGGCCAGGTCTGCCTGTGTGATCACCACCGGCCCTGCTACGCGGCCCGCGGGGTTCATCGGCACGCCGTGGCGCGGATCATCGGGGTAGATGATCGTCGGCGTCATCGGATGCCGAGGCGTCTCGATGTCCCCGCGCTCGCCAGGCGGCGTCCGCCAGTGCGCAGGCGGCGGGGGGGGCGGATAGATGCCGCAGCCGAAGCCGTTGGCGAGGTGATCGCACATCTCGGGACGAAAGAAATCGTCGGGACACTGCACAGGGGGGTAGCGGTCGTAGAGGTACGCGCTGTACGGGTATTGCGAGCCGCCGCGGCAACTGCAGGCTTGGCAGGTCATGGGCAAACCTTTCGGTGGTGCATGGTGTACTACGGTACCGCAGTCCGGACCGTTTGACCAGACGGGTTGGGCAAAGGGGGGCGGGGAGACAGCTGCGCCGGAGGCACGACCCCCCGCGGCCCAGTCGCCCTCGCGGGCTCACCCGTATCATTTTTGCGACAGGCGGACCCTAATGTCATGTGGTGGTGTATCCTACATTGAGTAATCCAGCAGGAAACCGCCGGTGTCATATATGGCACGGGTGGTGCATCGGGTCCAAGCGGAGGCACACAGGGTGCCCGAGACGACGGGGCACAGGGCCCCAAGGAGCTTTTCGATGAACACCGCCGCTTCCGCGTCCCCCACCACCGTCGACACCTTCCTTGCTGCCAAGTCCCAAGGCGGGTGGCGCACCAACTGCCGCCGCTCGCCCCTTCGCCACGGATCGCCCCTCTTCGCTGCCGTCGGCGAAGGCTGGGAGCCTGCCCACGAGCGCGCGCCGCGCGCCGGCTACGTGTACGCCTTGGAGCACACCAGCACGCGCCCAGGCTTCGCCCGTCAGGCGGAGTGGCAGTACTGGAGCCTCGTGCGTCGCGCGATCTGAGAGGTTGCCCCACGCTGCCAGCGAACGCGACTCGGCACGTCGCGGTGGGGCCTAGGGCATGATGCCCAGACGCGGCACAGGGCCGCAAGGAGACGCCATGGAAAGCTTGAAGATCATCGTGGACCTGGGATCGAAAACCGCGATCCGCATTGGACATGCCAAGGCGGGCGAGGCCGCCTACCCGCTCGAGGGAGTCTTGCCGCTTCTGTCCGTCGAGCAGAGGGAATGGCTTTCTTCCCACGTGCGCGCCAACTACCGCCAGGGCGATGATGGGCTGCGCATCGTGGGGACTGGCGCGACCTATCCGGTCGCACTCGATCTCACGGCTCCACCCACAGACGACGTCGTGGCCGACGCAATCACGAGGGTTATCGAAGCCGAAGCAGCGAGGCTCAAGGCCGACGAAGCGAAGTTCGAGGCGCGCGTGCAAGAGGCGATCTCTGCGTCGGATGCGGATTGGCTGCGCGACGGACTCGATGGCCCGGGTAACGTGTATTACGTGCGTGGCAACGGCGAAGTCGGCGACACCGACACGGGCGCTCGTGTACTGCGCCCGCGTGTCGACACGAGCCCCCGCGGCATCTACCTCGACGACTCGCAGAAGAAAGACCCGCGCATCGCAGCCAGGCGGGCAGAGGTCGAAGCCAACGCGCTCCCCGCCGCTGTCGCCGAGTGGGAGGCGAAGTACGCGGAATGGCAGACTGCCGTCGCAGCGCGCAAAGCGCGGGAGGCCGAAGCGGAAGCGGCCGAGCAGGATGCGCGCGAGGCCATGCGGACCTGGGCCGCGTCGTGCGAGCAACTCCCCACCCGTATCCGCCGCGCCGCTGCTGACGGCCTCGACGTATACCCAGCGCTCAAGCGGCACTTGGGCGACTCGGTGCGCGAGACGATCTCGAGGATCGCATCAAAGGCCGTGGGAGACTGCACGAACACGCTCGGCGGCGAGGTCGTCGACACGTATGACTCCGAGACGTCCACTCGCGTGCCGAGGGACGAGGCGTATGCGATCCTCGATGTGCTCACCGCTGCGAAGGACGAAATTGCTGTCGCCGCGATCGTGCCGGGCGTCGAAGTCACGGTGGGCCCGTTCCTGCGGGTCAACATCGGGTACGCGCACAAGGTCTGGCGCTCTGCGGTCGACGTTGCCGTGAGCCACCCCTGGTTTGGGGATCTGGGCGACCACGTGCTGACCGAACCGGCGAACCTTCCCACGGCACCCGAGGCAGTCGACGACGAGTAGCCGGCCGCTCTCCCCTCCTCCAGCCCCGCCAGTGCACGCTGCCGGGGCTTGGGGCGTTGGAGGTATACGCAGATGACCGAGAACACCGACCCCGCACTGTGGACGACCCGTCGTGCTTTCGGCGTCGCAGGTGGCCCCGATGAGATCGTGCTGACTGAGGAAGGCGCCGCGCGCGCTTTCTCGGTCGGAGCCAAGGTTCGCCGTGGCGCCCCCGCCGAGGCGCTGGAAGCCCTCTGGACGGCGCAGGGAGAGGGATACCTGTGCGTACGCGGCGAGGGAGCCAGTATGAAGCTCACCGAACTTGGGCGCTTTGATCAGATCGCCTGGGGGCATTTGCGCGCCCTCGGGCTTGTCGAGTCGTTTCAGGACGAGCACGGAGACGGTGTCCGGTTGACCGATGCTGGCAAACGGACGGCGTGGTCTGGTATCGAAGAGCGGCGTCATCTACTCGACCGCTGCCGTCGCGGCGCGGGAGGAACAACATGAAGGTCATGCAAGTGCTAATGGGCAGTAGGGATGTCGGGGCAAGATACCTCCTGAACAGCGCGGTCATTACCGGTCCAGGCCTGTACCGCTACCGGCTGATCGATGTCGACGAGGCTCGGCGGTGGCTCGATCGCGGAGCCTGGCGCTCGACGATCGCCTACGCCGAGACAGCTGCGGCGCTCGGGGTGCTGACCGGCCTCGAGATCCCGACCGACCGCACGGCCGTACGCCTCGAGCCCGGCGACGAGGCGCTCGTGTTCCGCCTCGTGCTGCCGCCCGGGCAGCGTCGCGTCGAGCCAATCGCCAAGGGGCAGCTCGGTGTCGAATACGTCCTGTCTCACTGCGAGATAGGGATCCTCGCCCGGCTCAAGGAGCCGGAGTGAACTGCATCTTCTGCGGTGGCGCAACCTCGGGTCCGGTCTGCTACGCGTGCCGGCTACGGCCCGACGGCGATGAAGTGGTCTGGGCGATGCCCGCGATCGGCCAGGTCCAGGCCGTCCCACAGCCGACCGAGCGCAAGGGCCCGTGGCGCAAGGAGGTAATCCCTAGGCCGCAGCTGCACCTGTCACGCATCTCGGGTCAATTCCCGAAGTTCTGGAAGCGGTACGAAGAGCTGAGGGCCGAGCGCAAGCGCCTGGGCGACTGGCCCGCGTGGTGCTACTGCCCAGCGGCGGGTGCCTACGCGATCGTGAGCGGCGGCCGGCAACTCTCGATCCGGGAGATGCCCCTGGTCCCGGAACTCGCCGCCGTCGCCGCATGGCGCCCGACCAAGGGGGTCTACCGGTTCGACCCGGATCTGTTCGAGGCCCTGACGGACACGCCGATCGACGGTGCGATCCCCTCGGATGTGCTGCACCGCCTGCCGGAGTGGTGCGTCTACATCGAGACTCGCCGCGCGGGCTGGTCGTTCGACGGGCGGCCAATACATGGGTTCTTTTCGCATTTCGAACACGATGCGAACGACGGCTCGGAAGAGCTTCGCGTGCTGTTCGATTGCACGACGGACGACCTTCTGACGGTGATCACGCATCTTGTCCCTGGCGGAACGCTGCAGGACGGAATCACGCGATCGACTGACCTCGCGTGGGAGAATGCCCGAAAGATGGGGCTACCGGATTCGATCGGGCACCAGTTCCATCAGCAGATGGCGCAGACGGGGCCACTGCTCGCCAAATGCCTCTCGCTGCTCCTGTACCTGTGCAGCGACCATCCGGACTACGATGGGGATAGGACGCCTACGATCCCGGGCGAGCGGACGACCAAGAAGGGCGTCCGCCAGCAGGCCCCTTGCGGAGTCACCGAGTGGAACGTGGGGGTGCGCGTCGGAGCTGCGCTGCGCTCGGCGCAGCCACGGACGGCAGAGCCCGGTGGCGATCAGCATGCCTCCCCGCGGCCACACTTTCGGCGCGCGCACTGGCACACGTACTGGACCGGCAAGGGGCGCACTATCCCGGCGCTGCGGTGGATCGCTCCCACGATTGTGGGAGGCGACGGGGTGATCCCGGTCATCCGGCCGGTCGAGAAGGCGAGGGCGCAGTGACTAGCTACCTGCTGTGGTGCTGGTGGGCGCTGCAACCGGTTACGCAGTCGGCGGCGATGTTGGTCGTGCTCGCCGCCACGGCGATATTCGACATCGAAAGGACATGACGTGCAGTTCGGTACAATGGACCTGCTATCGTGGATTCACGACCCAGTCGCCAGGGCGGTAATCAGAGCCGTCCTGTCGCTGTTGATCATGTTTGTTATGTGGAGGGTCTCGCGCCGCATGCACTGGTAGCTCATGCGGGGCTTGCGCGCGTGGAGGAACCATGACCGTTAGAATCCGCGCCGGGTCTTGGCCCGCGCGCCTCTACCCAGAGGATGCAGAGCAGGCGATTACTCTGCTCGCTCTCGAACGACGTGTGGCGCGAGAGGCGTTGCGAGCATCGGAGATAGCGACGGTTCTCGAGCGACTGGCGCGCGATCTGGGGTGGGTACGCGCGCGGCTAGACGGTGCGCGTCGTTGGGTCCGCGAGGAGCGGTATTGGGAGATGGCCGAGAGGGGGGAGGTCAGCTGCTATAGGCACGCATCGGGTCGACACCAGGAGGCGAGAGCCTTGGTGAGCCCCTCCCGCCGTAGAGAGATTGCTGCAATGGGTGGCCGCTCGGCAGCGGCCAGGAAGGATCATTTCATGGCACAGCTCAATGTTCAGATCATTGTCCGGGACGTCTTGCACACGGAAGACGTTCCAGCATGGGCTAGGGTCGTTCAAATCCCCTCACGCGAGTCGCAGGACGGGATTCCTGGCCCCTGCCCGACGTGCTCCGGGCAGGGGAAGCTCGATCGAGGCGAGGAGTGCAAGCGCTGCAGCGGCACAGGCAAAGGCCGGTGGCTCTGGTGCGTGCGCGCAGAACCTCGAGACGAGCAGGCGATTGCCGAGTTGGCCGCTTGGATCGACGCACGCCGCGTATCGACATATCGCGGCGAGGAACCGGTGCAAGCCACGGTCCGTCTCGAGGAGACCGGAGGTGGGCTAACCAACACCGGGCACGCTCAGATTGTCTGCGGTTTACGTGGTGAGCCGCTGCACGCGGTACACGGACGCGCAGCATGCGGGGCCGCTCACGCCGTTTTTTACACGTTCGCCGCGCTCGTGGTGAGCTACTCACAGCACCGTGGCGAGGGGTCGGGCAGCGTGTCCTTCGTGGGTGTCGACCGCAACGCTCGACACAATCTCGGTGTCGAGCGAGAGGTTCTGTGGACCTTCCGTGATGGCGAGGATGGTTTCGTGCGCGTGGCGGCGTCTGACAGATATCGCACGCTAGAGCCGCCTCTCGATGCGATCGAGGCAGCGCGCTCGAAGGCGCGAGCATACCACTGCCGTTCGGCGTATTACGCGAGGGGCGGCGCGCACGGACCGTCTGGTGCGCTCACCGGAGCCGGAGCCGCATGGTCTGGCGCCCCATTGCCTAGCCCGCACAAGGGCCCTGGAATTGGGTATGAACCTCGATGAGTTGCAGATCGGTCAGATCGTCTGGACGCCACTGGGGCGAGCGTGGGTCGTTGCGATCCACGTTGATGACGACATCGTTCAAGTGTGGGTGAACGGACACATCGGGTTTCACCACCCCGAAAGTCTCCTGCCGCTCTAAGCCATCGCTGGCATTCGCGCGAACTGCTGGCCTAGGTCAACCACGTCCATCGGCACAACGTCAGCCTCGACGACATCCATTGCGGACGCGTCCACGACAGCTGGTGATGCTGGCGCCGGCTGCGGCTGCGGGGTTGGAGTAGGCGGGGGCGGGGCCGGGGGAGCCACGTGCATGACGGGCTGCGGGGGCGGGGCTGGAGAAGGGGGAG
>Ga0265297_10012414_pt1 | contig 10233 bp, 15 predicted proteins | sample Munlanlwell13791_FD_192502 | JGI IMG/M metagenome (GOLD analysis project Ga0265297, IMG submission 192502) | Leachate microbial communities from a municipal landfill in Southern Ontario, Canada - Leachate well 137-91 | ecosystem: Engineered > Solid waste > Landfill > Unclassified | place...
CTGTGCGCCTCGAATGTGCTCCCGCCGCACATCCACCTGCTCGCTCTCACGCCGGCCATTTATCGCGCACAGAATCGCGCGACGTGCTGTGGACAGGGAGACCGGCTTCGCGTTCCGGAGCGCGGCGGGCCGCTGGCATGACCTGAGACACAGTTTTGCTAGTAGGTTAGTACAGCGTGGCGTATCACTCTACCACGTCCAGACTTTATTAGGCCACTCCGATAGCCGAATTACTGAGAGATACTCGCATTTGGCCGCCGACGATCTGCGGGCGGCTGTGGCCGTGTTGGATACCGGCGACTGAGAGCACATCGGCGACACCCGCCACCACCGCGCCCGCTGGCATACGCTGGCGGGCGTTTTTTACGTCATACCTTAATAATGCGCGTTTATCAATTTCTCGTTAAAGTCGGAAGTCAAGCAAAAGCAGGGGGTTAGTGAGGGTGCCAATAAGTTGGCACCTTCTTCCAGAGAACTCGCAGAGGAAGCAGGAACAAACAAGACTTCCGCGCAGCGCTTCCTGCTTATCGAGAAGCACGGACTGAGCGAGGCGGAACTGGCGATTGAGGCCGCCATTATCGAGAGCAACCGGCAGCGCGTCAAGACGAACGCGATACTTGCGCGCGAGGCGAAGGAACTCAAGCGCATCGAAAGCGAACTGGCGAAGCGAAGGCAGGCACAGGCGGAAGGTAAGCCGCGCGGGGAGAAGTCTGTTATGGCACAAGTATCAGGACAGACAACCCGCCGCGCCGTTGCCGACAAACTTGGCGTTGGCGAGAAGACCGCAGACCGCCTTGCCGACATTGGCGAGGCCATTGAGGAGGCCGAAGTATCAAATGATACTGCCCGCGTTGAGGAACTTGAGGCCGCTGTGAATTTCGGCATGTTCTACCATGACCACGTGAAATTAAATCGTTCCTGGGGCATTGTAGAGCGTCATTTTTGCATGTATCACTGTCCGCATAGCAAATGTTAGAAGTTTTACGCTTGGCAATGCTACTTTGCGCGGTAAAGTGTATTTCGATCAATAGCAATAGGCATTTCAGGAAAACTAAACCATGTTACACTTTGGGGAAATTTACCGCTTGACATTGGGGGTATTTTCTGGTAGACTAATGGCATGGAAAACACGGCACATACACCAATGAGCAGCACGCCGAAGGCGGGCGCGAAGGCGCTTTGCGTATTCGACCCGGCTGGCATTGGTATCGAGGTATGGCCGACTTGCACCCGCGAAGAATGGCGGGCTGATGTTCGAGGGCTGGCCGCCGTGTTGCGCCGCTACGATGGCAATCTCGCCGCATTCGATCCAAATAATTCGCGATCCGTAATGACGAAGGATGCGGACTGGAAAACATTCTGGAATCACCTTACCGCGCTGCGCCGCATGGCCGCGCCTGATCGTTTTCATGGCGGATTCCGTGGTGAGGCGAAGGACGTTCGACACCGGCCATATTGCAGGCTGGTAACCATAGTTTAAGAGATCGGTTTACTGACTCCCTGATAGGTTGAGTCTTTACGCCGTCCCGCTGGTGGCATACGCCGCTGGCGGGGCGGCGTTTTTTTTGTTTGCACACAGCGTCCAAGGCGAGAGCGAGGTATAGATCATGCAGAATCTGTTGTCCACGAAAGAGGTAGCCAGCATTATCGGCGTTTGCCCGAGGGTGTTGCGGCGGTGGAATTTTCGAGGCGAAGGCCCGAAACCAATTATCCAGACGCCGCGCGTTATCAAGTACGATCCGCGCGACATCGAAGCATGGCTTAACGACCTGCGCCAGCAACGCGCCCACTAACCGGGAGGGCGCACCGATGCCCAATTTTAGCGACACCACACAACGCCTGACCTTCGACGAGATACTGTCTCATTTCAAGGGAGTCAAGCGCATCGGCGACAACAAAGCAAAGGCGCTTTGTCCCGCGCACGCCGACAGAAACCCAAGTCTTGATCTCACCTACACCGCCGAAGGCGCTACGCTTGGAATTTGCCGGGCTGGATGTGACTTTGTGAAAAACGTCTGCCCCGCTGCCGGACTGGATATTAAGCAACTCATGCCGCCGTCCAATGGCCGCACACACACCACGAGCAACGCCGACCGGATCGTACAAGTTTACCAGTACACGGACGCCGATGGTACTGTACTTTTCGAGAAGGTGCGATACCTCCCCAAGCGTTTTGCAGTCCGCAGACCTGACTCTACCGCGCGCGACGGCTACACCTACAATTTGCAAAACGTCCCGCGTCCGCTGCCGCTGTACCGCCTGCCTGAACTTCTCGAAGCAATCAAGCGAGGTGAGGCCGTGGGCGTTGGCGAAGGCGAAAAAGACGCCGACCGCGTTCTACGCGAAACTGGCATCGCGTGTACCTGCAATTTCGATGGCGCTGGAAAGTGGCGCAAAGAATACAGTGACGTGCTGCGCGCGGCGAAGGTAGTTTACCTTTTCGCCGACAACGATGCACCTGGCCGCGCCCACGTCCGCGCGATTGCAAAGCAACTGCCCAATGCCCGCATCGTGGAATTTCCAGACCTGCCCGAGCATGGCGACGTGAGCGATTATCTGGCAACGCACACCGCCGACGAACTCCTCGAGGTGTGCCAAAAGGTTTCGTCAGCCTCGCAACCGCTTGAAAACAAAGAGGATGCGGAAAGTGACTCATCTGAGTCACCCTCTTCTCGAAAACTTGCAGACGGCGACGGCGAAGGAGAGAATACCACGCCGGAAGTAAAACGCGGCATGCCTGAACCGCTGGACCTGGATTACATGTTAGACGAACCCGCGCCGCCGATACGCTACATGTTCGATGGACTTGTTCCATGCGGGGCCATCGGCGGTTTTGTTGGTCAAGGCGGCATCGGCAAAGGCTGGCTCACCGTCATCATGATCCTGTGTGCCTGCATAGGCCGCGCCCTGCTATCTGTGTTCACGCCTGTGGGCTGGAAGCGCGTTCTTTGGATACAGAGCGAGGACCCCGGCGACGAAATCCACCGCCGCATCCAGAAAGTTATTCGCGGCTATGCTATCACCGCCGCCGAAATCGAGCGCCTACGCCACAATCTGCGTATCATCGGCGGCAAGGCGTTTCCATTGGTTGCCAAAGAGAATGGCATCGTTACACCGACCGTCTACTACCGCGAATTACAACACGAGATAGCAGACTTCGACCCGGACATACTGGTACTCGACCCGCTGGCGCATTTCGTGGCCGTGGATGAAAATTCCAATCCTGATATGTCCGCTACGCTTTCCCTGTTACACGAACTGGTACGACCGGATGCTGTGGTATGGATCAATCACCATACGAGCAAGGCTTTGGAGACTACCGCCACATCCGCCGCCGCGCGCGGCGCATCGGCCATCCGTGACAGTGTGCGGGCCGCCTTCGCACTGACGCCGGTATCCACCGAAACGATCAAAGCATGCGCCATCCAAAGCCCGGAATTGTTTATCGAGATGACGCACACGAAAGCAAACTGGAATCCCAAACTGGCGGACGGTGTGCTGTTTCAGCGTGACGTTGACACTTTGGGCGGGCTGCTACGTCAGGTAGACGTGGCCGCAATCAAGCGAGAGGTAGAGCAAAGCGATCTTGACCGCCTGGCGCACATCGTTACCAATGAACTCGGGGACAACCCTGACGGACTCTCCAAGCGTGACATTTACATGGGGCCGAAGGGTAAGACCCTGCGCGATTCTATCAAGGACAGTTTTGGCGCTGATGTATCCAATCGCCGCCTGCAATCGGCCATCGAATATGCCGAAACGATGGAGTATATCACCGTCACCACGTCCACCGATGGCAAGCACGGTTCACCGGCGAAACTTCCCCGCCGCAATGAGGGAGGGTGTCCGTTTTGACTACCAATTGTGTTTTACTCGAATTGTGTTTCAAGTGTTTTGTTGCGCCGTGCACACTTGCTAAGTCCTTTATTTTCAGGCACTTATCAAGTGTTTTACGGAGAAGCGTTTTTGAGGCACTGAAACAGAATATTAAGTCCTTTGTTTTCAGGCACTTACAATGTGTTTCAAGTGTTCCCCTTACAGGGGAAGGAAACGGTGAAACACAATCCGTTTCTCCTTCCCTGTATCCACCCTGTACCGACTGCATTCACGCCACCGGAGACAATCACCTTCACGACTGCCGCCGCGCGTGGTGGACGCCGCGCCCGAGCGCGGGCTGTCCTGGACTGTGGCGGCGCTTTGCCGATGGCCGGAGGGCCGGTCAGTGACTACCAATCATGATAACCAAGTTTTTGCGCGGGGTGGAGTCGCTACCACCGCCGCTGGTTCGCCCGTGGCCAGAGTAGCCGCGCACACACACGGGCACTCTTCAAAATTTATCGTGGGCGCTGACGTTGACACGAAAGCGATCGCGCTGGCGTTTGCGCGGGATGGCGTGTTGTGCAAGACGGCGACGATCCCGCGCCTGGACCGGACCGGCAATTACCACGGCGGATACCTGCCTGCCGTCCGCCGCTTGTTTGCGTGGTGTGCGTCACACGAGGCCCGCGTCACCCTCGAGGATACCTACCTGGGGCCGTCGCCGAAAACGTATCGCGCCTTATGTGAGACGCACGGCGAATTGTCCATGCTTGCCTTCGAGGCGGGCGTCACCGTCCACCGCGTCATGCCGGTTATTTGGATGCGCGCCATCCTGGGCGTCAGCAAAGACAGGGAGCGTATCAAGAGCGCCAGCATGCAGCACGCCGCGCGATGGGCAATCGAGAGCGGCATCGAACCACCGTCAAGCCAGCACGAGGCCGACGCCTGCGGTATATGCCGCTGGGCTTTGCAGACTGGCCGTGGTGAGGCGCACGAGACCCAGATCGAACTTCGATACCCTCGAAAGCAAAAACGCCGCACGGGGCATCCCGCGCCGGTAGGAGGTTGACATCATGCACTACTCGAAATATGGACGCCGGACCCAAGCGCCGGAGGTACTGACTTTGTCGCCGGTCCCGCTGAAACCGATCAAGACCGTGCTGATTTACGCGCCCGAGTCCGCAACACAACGCCGCGAGCGCCTGCGCGCCGAGGCCCGCCGCGACTTCGACCGCTGGCATTCGTGGATGGCGAACCTGAGCGCCGCGCGGCTGGAACTGCTTGACGCCATCATCGAGCGCGAGGCCCGCGAGCACCGTACCAACACGCCGGAGCGGACACAAGCCGATCTGCGTATCGCCGCCGCCGCCATCGCCAAGCAGCACCCTGAAGCGTACCGCCAATATGCCGTCCGTCCGAAAGCCGAATAGCGAAACCAATGAAGGAGAACGAACCATGCTATCCATCCTGAAACGCAAACCACCCGCCGCGCCACCGAAGGACGCATCGAGCGAAACGCTGCGCGCCCTGGCCGATGCTTGCATCGCCGAAAATGAAAAATTGGCCCGCGATGTGGCCGATTTTCTGAAACTCGAACACCGCGAGAATCAAGCCGGAAACATCGAGGCCGCCATCGCCGCCGCACAATCGGCGAATGCCTGCGCCGCCATTGCCGCGCAAAACATCACCCGCGCTGCGATGCTGCGCGCCTGCGCCGATACCCGCCGCGTTATCGAGAGCGAGGCCGAGGCGGACCGCATCGAGAGCACGGATATGGCCGCGTGTGAGAAGGAACTGGCCGCCGCGAAAAAGGCCGCCTGCCATTGGAAAATCACGTCGTACAATGCTGGACGGTCCGAACTCAAGACCGAGGTTGACCGCCTGCGCGACTTCGCCAGAAATGAAAAGCGCGTGCTGCAAAGCATGGGGCGCTGGACCGAAGACCCTGCCGCGCCGCCATCGAGCGCCGCACAGCAAGAGGCGAGCAATCTACAACGCCATTGGGGGCTGTGCATTGCACGGGCGCGCGAAATCGGGCTGCTATCCGGCATCGGCGAAACCAGTGTCAACGTGTGGGAGGCGTAAACATGAACACACCAATGATTCCCGCACAATGGCAAGACTTCGACCACGAGCGATTGTCCGCGTTGATTGCGAGATGTGAGACGTATCAAGACGAGTGCCGCCGCGCCGGACATGGCGCGATGGCCGCGCGGTTTGATGGCAACGTTTCGGCCATGCGCCGCCGCCTGCGCACGTTGTCCGCCGAGGCCGCCGTCGTCGAAACCGGGAAGGAGGGCGTTTTATGCTGAGCATCCACACCACCGGAATCGAGGGACTGTCACGCGATTTGAAAGCGCTGGGGCGCTTCTCCGTGCCTGCCGTCAAAAGCGCGTTGGGCAAAAGCGCCACACCCACCGTCCAAGCGTTTCGAAGCGGCGCACCTGTCCGAACCGGCGCATTGCGCCAGTCTTTTGGCAAGGAGTCCAAAGGCTACGCGAAAAGTGGCGATGTGACCGTGGGCATCGGCGTCCGCGCGGGATTTGTGAAGGGTAACAAGCGTCCGCGAGACTACGCTGGCTCCGTCGAAAAGCGAGGCAAAAGCAAAGGCTGGGCCGCACGTGTTTGGGGCCGCGAGTCCCAAAAAATCAAACCGCGTTTTGGCGAGGCGCTGTGGAAGTCCATCGCACGTTACGCCGCAAAATTGGGAGGGAAATAGCATGGACCTATTGCCATTGTTGAGCGAGCGAGAGGCCGCCGCGCTTATCGGTATGTCTTGCGCGTATCTGCGGATGACACGAACCAATGGACTCAGCGCCGGACCGCGTTATTTGAAACTTGGGCGTGCCGTGCGTTACGACCGCGCCGACCTGCTCGAATGGCTCGAAGGCCGGAGGCGCAACTGTGGCGATAATAGCCGCCGCATCGGAGAGGAGTAGAGCAATGACGGACCCAAGAGACGATGACATCGGCAACGATGAAGGCATCGTGTGGACATGATGACGAAACACGATCGCGCACGAGGATGTGAACCAAGGCCCGGCGTGCCGTGTTTGTCACCGACCTGGCGAAGTCTGCCCGCATCGGACCTGAGACGGCTGGCGAAATACTATGCGTGCATCCACGAGCGATTGCAGCACAACGGGTACATCACAGACAGCATGCACGCCGCGAACCATTGCAGACTCATTCACGAGCACATTGCCGACCTGCAACACCACGGGACGCCAGTAGCGCCGCCGTGATATTGGCCGCGTTGCCAAGCGCCCGATGGCATCCTCGCCGATGCTGTCGGGCGTTTCGTATGTGAGGCCGTAGGATGGCTTATAAGGCGTCGTGGCGGGAGTGGCTATCAGGTATCGCCTGCCGTGCAATCGTTCGACACGGGCGATTCTAGCCGTGTTCCTGACGGCGTGCCGGGGCATAGGCCGTGCCGGGGGGTAAAAGGTACTTCCTGGCGAAGGGAGAGCCGAGCCGCCGCGCATGCACTTCGCATTTTTTTGGGACTGTTAAACCTGCTATGTGTGCTATGCGAAATGGAGAAAGCGAGCCGGGACATTCGCCAGAATCTTGAGGCATCCAATACGTGCGCTGCACACGGCACTCTTGCTTATGGCGTTAGTCTTTTGCTTGACAGCGCTTGTATTCGCATTGAGTCTGAGCAGGCCGAAACGAAAGCAAACCGGGACACCATGAGGGCCGTGTTCGTGCGCATGCTCCCGTACATCATTTCCGGCATCGCGCTTGCGCTGGCCGGGTGGGGCATTGTATGAAACTATCACCGCATCTCGACACCTCCGAGGTAGCGTGCCCGTGCGGGTGCGGGTTCGGGACGCGGCGCGGCGACATGGACGAAGCGCTCGTGGACGGCTTCGAGGAATTTCGCGCGGCGGCGGGCGGGTATCCGGTCGTTATCAGCAATGGCGGCGGTTGCCGGTGCGCAGCGTACAATGCCACGCTGCGGAACTCCGCGCCGGACAGTCAACACATCTTGGGCAAGGCGCTTGATTGCAACGTCATGATCCCCGACGAACACCGGCCCGGAATGCGCGTCCGGCTTGCGCCAACGACTGCGCGGGCATTCGCCGAGGCCGTTCCGGTTTTCGCGCGCGGCGGCATCGGCGTTTATGCCCGGCATATTCACCTCGACACTGGCCGAAAACGGCGCTGGAAGGGTACGTACCGATGACCGAAAAACGGCGTGGTATACTGGAGGCGTTGACGCGATTCCTGAAAATCACGATACGATGGAAACCGCGGCGGCAGGCCGCGAAACGGAAACGGAGGGTGTGACATGGACCTCGACCTCGACAAACTAGAATTGATTGCCGCCATCTTGGGCGCAATATGGACGGCGGCCACGGCCTCGCGGATGTACAAAGAGGGCGTCAGCAGGCGAAACAAGTGGGTCGCAAGCATCATTGCCAACATTGCCGCCAGCGTGTACGTCGAATTTTACCGCAAGGCCAAAGCCGCTGCGGGTGGCCACGGCACGCCTGAAGACAAAGACGAAGCGATGCGGCGCAGCATGGCTGGCGTCAGAGTGGCGACAGGAGGGAAACGGATCAAGGGTACGCCGCTTGAATCCGACGAACTTTTGCGCGGGGCCATCCAGCAGGAAGTGGCCCGCCAGTCACCGACGCCCGCGCCCGCGCCGGTGACGCGCAACATTACCGTCCAGGCCGCGCCATCGCCCGAGCCCAACGCGCGCGCGAAGGCTGCCTCCGTCAACGCGAAACTCAAGGCGCGCCAAAAATAGCCCCGTACCGGGCGACCTCCCGCCCGTCCTAGCCCCCGGATCGCCAGCCCCGATCCGGGGGCGCTTTTTTGGCTAACTACAACGCTGTCGCGCTACTGTATTACCATGATAGCAATACCACTTTGCCGACGCCGGCAATATGGTCAGGATCGATTTGCCGCCGCCGGCAAACTGATGCGCCGGACCGCGCGAAAAATCCGCACCCGTGCGCGCCACCATGCGCGCGATTTTGCCCGCCGTGTGCGCCAGTATTTGCCGCAAGTCGTTTGTTTTCAATGCTTTACATGGCATGAAAATTTGTTGAAAAAAGACTTGACTTTTACCGGATAATCTGTTATAATGTTTTCAGATTTGAAGAGCGAGCGCGGCGGCAGACGCCGCAAAACAAAACGCGCCACGAGGCGCAAGGAGAAGACAATGATTGCATGCGAAACCGAAATGACCGTTAGCGAAATCCGCGGCAAAATCAAGGCGGGCCTTACTGGTGACGGCTACAGTGTCTGGGCGAACGACCGGCGCGGGCAGAATGATTTTATCTGCGAAATCCAGCGCGGAGAACGCAGTATCGCCGAAGCGGTCAAGATCATTAACGAGTGGGCCGAAATCGAGTATTGACACCACCCCACCCGCCGGGGTTCAACCACCCGGCAAACGCGCCCACGGGCGCAAGGAGAGAGACATGATCGACACGAGCGAAAAAAACAAATGGCGCGCGAAGGGATGCCGCGTGCTCGATGGCCCGTACATCGTGTGCATTTGCGACACCGAGGCGAAGGCCCGCATCATTGCCGCCGCGCCGGAGTTGCTGGCGGCGCTGCGCGGGCTCGTGGATGCGGTCAATGACCACGTGATCGCGTGCCCGGATTTCAGCCCGACGCTCGACGCCGCGTATGCCGCGCTCGATGCTTTCCTGCCGGGAGGGACCCGCGACGCCTGCCGAGCGCAAGATGGGCGAGATGCTCAAGGTCGCGGACAAGGCGAAGGGGACAAGGGGACAGCAGATAATTAAAAAGTCCGGCGGTAACACGACGCTACCGCCGGTAGACGACACGCCCACCCTGGCCGACATCGGCATAACGAAAACGGAGTCAAGCCGCGCATTGACCGTCACGCCGGACTTGGGTATGATGGCGTGGTGGACAACGTCACGTCAACAAAGGAGGTATCGAGCATGGAGACGTTAGGGTATCGGCTGGTAGTGGGCGAAGTCGGCAACGAGCAGGGGCACATCGTGCCGTGTAAGGCGCAGACCGAGGCGGGCGTCATGCGCGCCGCTAAGCGTGCCGTCGCCGGGTACCGTGGGGATGGCTGGTGCATGATCCAAGCGCAGACCGAAAGCGGCGACTATATGCGCATCGCCACTATTGGCCGGACCCGGTATTGACCACGTGGACGGCGTGCCTACCGTGGCCGTGGCCGTCGTGGATGGCGTGCATACCGTGGCCATCCGTCGTAACGAAATCCTGAAACTGGACTTACCGGATACTTACGGTTTTTGGAGAAGGCCGTAAAGGCATGGCGCATAATGGTTTACGTCAATACCGCTTTGCACTCCAAACTTGGCGTTGGCGAGAAGACCGCAGACCGCCTTGCCGACATTGGCGAGGCCATTGAGGAGGCCGAAGTATCAAATGATACTGCCCGCGTTGAGGAAC
>Ga0265297_10012415_pt1 | contig 10233 bp, 9 predicted proteins | sample Munlanlwell13791_FD_192502 | JGI IMG/M metagenome (GOLD analysis project Ga0265297, IMG submission 192502) | Leachate microbial communities from a municipal landfill in Southern Ontario, Canada - Leachate well 137-91 | ecosystem: Engineered > Solid waste > Landfill > Unclassified | place...
CTGCGTGTACGGCTAGAATCAACACCTCCTTTTCAATGTACTGTTTAAACGGTGAAAAACCAACTTTATCTTAACGCTTATGGGGCGTTGCCCCAGGCTGGTATGAATGCGCGCCGTTGGCGCTCACAAACGGCTTAACCTGATGGCGATGGGCGTGCCGCCCGTGTGCGACGCGCCTTCACGGCAGAGTCGCACAACGTGGTGCAACCACGTTCCTACCGGAACGATAAAAAGCGAACCTACGCCGTATGATTTTCTTTATTCCAACGGGAACCGCCGGACCTGGACCTTGGGCAGGCGCACCGGGCAGGTGCCGGCGGGGGCGATCTCCCCCAGCCAGGCGCGGACCGCCGCCCGCTGCGAAACGGCATACGGGCCGTAGGCCAGCAGCAGGTTGTTGAGGTGCGGCTGTTCGTGCAGGACGTAGGGGGTGCCGAAACTGGTGAACACCACCTTGTCCAGGGCGTTGGCATAGAACCCCTTCCAAAACCCGCCAAAGGCGGCCCCGGCCAGGCGCAGCAACCCCATCCGCAGGTGCGGGATCATGTAGAAATTGACAAAGATGCGGTCGTATTTGTCCAGGGCCGCGAACAGGGTGTCGCAACCGGGGTTTTTCTGGTGGTCCACCACCAGGCCCCGCCGGCGCAGTTCGGCGTCAATGAGGGGGAGGTCCTTCCATTCCTGGCCGTGGCCGTCCGATTCGGTCATGGTCACGGTCAGCACCTTGGCGCCGGGCGCCAGCCGGGCCGGCAGCAGGCCGGGACGGACGCGGACCTGGGTGATCGACGCCTCCGCCACCTGCCGGGCGGTTTCCCCGTGGGCGGCCAGTTGCGCGGGGGTGATCTCGGGGGCGAAGGCATTCCGGTGCAGGTTCAGGCGCGCCTTCATTTCCAGCATCCGGCGGACGGCCTCCATGACCCGTTCCTCGCGGAGCTTGCCCTGGCGCACCGCCGCCATCAGGCGTGCGAAGTCCACGCGCGGGTCGGCGAACAGGAAGGCGTCGGAACCGGCGGCGATGTTGCGCCAGGCCAGTTCGTCGGCCGGCGCCCGCGAGCAGAGGCCGGTCATCGGCGCCGCGTCGGAGACGAGCAGCCCCTTGAAGCCGAGACGGTTGCGGAGCAGGTCGACTTGCAGTTCGGGGCTCAGGGTCGCCGGCATCGCCGCTTCGGGGTCGGCGGCGCAGCCCTGCCAGTCGGGGAAGGCGATGTGGCCGGCCATGACGCTCATTACGCCGGCGTCAATGGCGGCCCGCCAGACCCGGCCGTACAACTCAAACCACTGCTCCTTCGGCAGGGAGTTGACCGAGGTGCACATATGCTGGTCGCGGTCGTCGACACCGTCACCGGGGAAATGCTTGGCGGTGGCCGCCATCAGCCCGTCCTGCTGCAGGCCGCGGATCAATTCGCGCAGCAGGGGAATGGTGCGGTCGGGGCGGTCGCCCAGCGAACGGATGTTGGTGACCGGATTGTTGAAGTTGAGGTTGAGGTCAACGACCGGGGAAAAGGTCCAGTGGATGCCGCAACTGCGCGATTCCAGCGCGGTGATGCGCCCCATCTGGTAGAGCATCTCGGGGTTGCCGGTGGCGGCCACGCCCATGGCGGCGGGGAAATGGGTGGCCTCATCCTTGATCAGGATCGCGCCGTTTTCCATGTCGCTGGCCACCAGCACGGGGATCTTGGCCTCGGCCTGGATCAGGCGGCACTTGCCCAGCAGTTCCGCGCGGGTGCCGCCGCCGATGAAGACGCTGCCCAGCGGCACGTCGCGCAGGATGTCGTGCCAGTCGGCCGGCGAATAATTGCGGTCTTCGGGGCAGAGCAGGTGGCCGACGCATTCCTCCATGCTCATCGCGGCCAGCGTCTTCTCCACCCAGGAGTTTTGTTCAGAAGTCAACGGGAGCAACATGATTGAAGAGACCTTACTGTCAGGGGGTTAGGAGCGTTAATTTGTGAAACGTGATGCGTGAATGCGTTTGGGTCACCATGAAGAACATGAAGATCACGAAGGTTGGACGAACCGTTGTGTGTGATATCGTCTTTGCGGTCTTCGCTACCTTCTGTTCAAAAAATAACAACCAGTTTACTTCATGTGCTTCATGCTCCTCATGGTGAAAAATAGTGTTCGGAACCATCCCGTTGTCGATTGCATAAACACGCCAAGACCGCCAAGGGCAATCCCTTGCGCGGTCATGGCGTGGGCGGTTTTTTCGCGTGGCCGGGATCACCTCTGGCGGCGGCGCAGGAGGCACAGGCCGCCCAGCGCCAGCAGGGCGAGGCTGGCCGGCTCGGGCACCACCGAGAAGTTGTCGGCGTAGACGCCGGATTGTCCCCCAACAAACAGGCGGGACGTCACGTTTGCCATATTGGTGTTCACAATCGACGTGCTGTAGTCGTACGTGCCATTATTGTCGGTGTCGAGGCTGATGGTAGCCGTGCTGCTGGCAGCATTCCAAACCATTTGCGCCGTGATGGTCGTGCCCGCCGGAAGCGTGGAGCTGCCGAGAAGTTCGGGGCTTGTGTTTTTCCATGCGCTGGCGATCCAGTTCCACTCATCCACCTTGCCTGCATACGAGAGAAGCACGTAGCTGCCGTCTACGCCGCGCGGTTCATCCCAAAAATTGGTGTCCGGGAGGCCTGCGCCCATGCCAAAGTAGATGTTGCCGCCGCCACCGGAGGTATTGGTCAATTGCACTGTGGCGACAAAATTCGCCTTGCTGTAATCCGTATCCGTGGTGTAGATATAATTGCGGGTGGCATTGCTGAACATGGCTTTGCCGCCGGTGTAGGTGGCGGCGCTGGTGTTGGACCAGTTGGTGGACGGGCCGGTGGTGAAGGTGTCGGTGAAGAACACGTTGGCCAGGGCGGGATGGCCGCTGAGCAAGGCGGTCAGGGCGGTGATCGTCAGGATGCCGGATTTCTTCATGTTCACATCTCCTTGTGGTGTTGCTTGGGACGGTGCGGGGGGGACAGATCGTGGCTGATACGTTTTTTGTTGATAATAGAAAATAATGTCAATTATGCTAGAGTGTTAGTGTGAAAAGTAGTCAATTTATTGAATAATAATGACACATGAACACTCCCCGGTGGCAACCGTTTGAGGTCACTTATTACGATCACATCCCCCGCTACGTGTATGCCTGCCAGGTTAGTTTCGGGCACTATGAACTGCAGTACGTGGCGGGGGGCGGCGTGGAATTGGAGATTGACGGGTGCCGGCATGAAGTGACGGCAGGAGGAGGGTGGTTAAACCTGCCCGGCCGCGTATACCGTTACCGGCCGTTGCCCAAGCATGGCTGGTGGGACCACCGGTTCATCGTCTTCAGCAACGCCACCGGCGATGCCTGGCGGGCGGCCGGCCTGCTGCCCGAGGCACCCTGGCGGGCGCCGGCCGGGACGGACATCGGGGTGGCGATGGATCAAATCATGGCGCTGGCGCCCCGCTTCCACGATCCCTGCTGCCGGATTGACGCCATGAATCTGCTGGAGCGGATCTTTCTCAACCTGCATGGGCCGGCGATCCGCGTGGGGCCGCCTTGGCTGGCGGCGGTGTTGCAGACGTTGGATGGGGACGCCCGGCCGCCGGATTATGCCACCCTGGCCGCCCGGCACGGCATGAGTTTGCGGACGCTGATCCGCCAGTTCCAGAAATGGACCGGGCAGACGCCGCACCAGTACTATGTGAAGGCGCGGGTGCGGCGGGCCGCCCGACTGCTGGAGACCACTGGCTTGTCGCAAAAGAAAATCGCCGCCCGCCTCGGCTACGCCGATCCCGCCCATTTTGCGCGCCAGTTCGCCGTCGTCAGCGGCCGTCCGCCGGGGGCGGTCCGGAAATCCGGCAGTGCCCTGTAAAGCTTAAAACTTCACTACGAAGGCACGAAGGACACGAAGTTGGATCGAAGCGTTTCAATGGCAAAATAAGCGCCAAAAGACCCCTTCGATTGATCTTCGTGTCGTCGTGGTGAATCCGATCAGGCCGGTTCAGCGGCGGCGGCGCAGGACGCCCAGCCCGCCCAGTGCCAGCAGCGCGAGTGACGCCGGCTCGGGGACGCCGGTGCCGAAAACGTCGATCTCTCGATAGACGGCGGCGTCGGTGGTCCAAGGTAGGAGACTGTCGAAGCGGATCGCGTTGACCCCGGTCAAGCCGGTGATGTCGATGGTGATCTGGCTGGAGCCGCCGGCGCTTTGGTAAGCCACATACGATTCCGAGTCAAGGAGAGTGAACCCGGTGGTGTTGCCATTGGTCGGATTGCTGGCGATGGTGGAATAATAAATGTTGTATACTTGGCTGATGCGGTCGCCATCCCAAGCGGCCAAGGTGACGATCCGGGTAATCTGGTACCCTTCGGCATGTGACGGCGCCGCCGTGTCCAGGTGGAAGATGCTTGTCCAAGCGCCGTCGCTCAAATCAATGGCACTGTCGGCAAGGCTGTTGACGGCGCCGACGGCTCCGTTGTTCAGTGCGTTCGTATTGGAACCGCTAAAAGGGGTGTAGCCGGATACCCACTGGGAGGTGAACGTAGCTTGTCCCTGGTTCACCAGGTCGGTGGCGCTGGCACTGAAATAGGTCTGGCTGGAATGGGTCGCGGTCGACGAGGTGACCGTGATGGCCGCGCCCGCCGGCAGGATGCTGAGGGCGCTAGCCGCGAGGAAACGGAGAACGGGGGAGGGTGACATGGGCGGGGTCCTTTTTTAGGGGGAGGGATAAACGGATGCCTAGAGCTTAATAGAAAAATAATATCAGCCATGATATGTTTGGCATGTTTATTTTTGGCAAATCATTGAAGAATAATGGCAGATGACTCTTGGCTTGTGGCAAGCGTTCGACGTTCCGTATTGCGAGCACCTTCCCCGGTATGAGCGGGAATGCTGGCGGGACGTTATCAGCTATGAGTTGCAGTATGTCGCGGGCGGGGGGGTGGAACTGGAGATCGACGGGCGCCGCCATGAACTGGAGGCCGGCAGCGGCTGGCTGATCCAGACCGGTTTTTCCTATGCCTACCGGCCGCTGCCCAAGTACGGTTGGTGGGATCACCGGTATCTCGTCTTCAGCAAAGCCGTTGGTGATGCCTGGCGGGCCACCGGCCTGCTGCCCGAGGGGCCGTGGCGGGCGCCGGCCGGGACGGACATCGGGGCGGCGATGGATCGGATCATGGCGCTGGTGCCCCGGTTCCGCGAGCCGTGCTGCCGGATCAATGCCTTGAACCTGCTGGAACGGATCTTCCTCGACCTGCACAGCGCGGGAGCCCAGGCGGAACCGGCCTGGCTGGCGCCGGTGCTGCGCGAACTGAACGGTGACAGCCCGCCGCCGGACTACGCCACGTTGGCCGCCCGCCACGGCATGAGCCTGTGCACCCTCATCCGCCGGTTCCGCAAGTGGACGGGGCATCCGCCGCACCAGTATTACCTGGAGGCGCGGGCCCGGCAGGTCGCCCGGCTGCTGGAGACCACCGACTGGTCCCAAAAGGAGATCGCGGCCCGGCTCGGCTATGCCGATGCCGCCCATCTGGCGCGCCAGTTCAGGAGCGTCAGCGGCCGCACCCCGGGGACGGTCCGGAAACCCGGCGGCCTCCGAGCCCGGAACGTCAGTGACGGGTCAAACAAAAGCAGAAATGGGGAAAGCTGAAAGCAGAAGTAGAATTTAAGTCTCACCTTGACGCGGTATACATTACCCCATACGCATTGGGGTTTGAACGTGAGACCGGCAATCGGGCCGGTCCGGGGGGACTGCCGCTGGGCAAGCATCCCGTGCTCTCCACGTTTTGCCCGGAGCCGCCGCATGTCGCTGTCGATCCGCACGCGCACCATTTTGTTGCTGAACCTGGTGGTCATCGGACTGGCCGTGGCCTTTGGCTGGCTGGCGGGGCGGGTGGCCGGCCAGGTGGTCGAGGACCGGCTGGTCAAGGAGGTCCTGCGCAACACCAGCCAGTTCATCCAGGAGCGGCACCTGCCCTTCAATGACAACGTGATGCAGGGGCTGAGGCGCATTTTTGACGTGGATTTCGCGGTGCTCCGGGTCGCCGGCGGCGATGTCATGGGCACCAGCCTGCCGGCCGCCGACCGCGACCGCCTGACCCGGAGCGTTCAAGACGGCGAACGGCCGGCGGCCGGCGAGTATGCCGGGCGGCTGTGCCGGGCCGATGCCTACGACTTTTCGGCGCCGGTGACCGGACCGGACGCCCCGGAGGCGCTGCGGCTGTTTGCCTTGGTGCCGCAGTCGCATTTTGCGGAGGCGCGGCGCCGGGCGGTGTGGATGGTGGCGGAATTCACCGTGCCGGCCGTGCTGGCGGTCACCCTGCTGGCGTTCCTGTTTTCCTGGACGGTGACACGGCCGTTGTCCGCGCTGGCGCGGGAAATGGACCGGCGCGCCGCCGCCGCCGGCCCGGAGGCGGCCGGCGCTCTGGACACGGCCGCCACGGCGCCGGTGTCCCGGCCGCGGGAGATTGCGCGGCTGGCGGAGTCGTTCCATCACCTGCTCGGCGAGTTGCGGAGTGCGCAGGAGCGGCTGGCCGCGGCCGAACGGCTGGCCACCCTTGGCCGCCTGTCGGCGACCCTTGCGCATGAGCTGAAGAATCCCTTGAGCGGCATCAAAATGAACCTGCGCGTGCTGCGGGACGAACTGGAACGCCGCCAGGTGACCGACCCCAGCCTGGACGTGATCGGCCATGAGATCGACCGCATGGACCTCTATCTCCAGGAATTGATGATGCTGGCCCGGCCGGACGGCGGGGAGGACACTGCCCGGGTGGTGCCCGGCAGCGTGGTGCCGGTTGCCCTGGACAAGATTGTGGAGTCCGTGGTGGCCCTGATGGCGGCCCGGTGCGAGCATGTCGGGGTGGTGTTGGAGCGCGATTTCCAGCCGGTCCCCATGGTGCTGGCCAACTCGGGCCGGGTGCGCCAGGTGGTCATGAACCTGCTGGTCAACGCCCTGGAGGCCATGCCGTCTGGCGGCACGGTGCGCCTGGGCATTGCGCCGGCCGCCGACGGCCGGGTGCGCTGCACGGTGACCGACAGCGGCGGCGGCATCCAGGCCGCCCCCGGCGTCGATATTTTCGCCCCGTTCCACAGCAGCAAGCCCGGCAGCGCCGGCCTCGGCCTGTATGTCTGCCGCCGGATCATTGACTGTCTTGGCGGCCGGATCGGCGGCGACAATGTTGCGGGCGGCGCCTGCTTCTGGTTCGAACTGCCGACGGCGTGAACCGGACCACGGACCTACACGGACGGGCACGGACGGGCACGGACCTACACGGACCTACACGGACACCCGGGGGACTGCCTGACCGCGGGCGGACGGTGGGCGTTTCCGCACGTCCGCCTCGTCCGTGTCTGTTCGTGAAAGTCCGTGTCCGTCCGGGCGTTATATTCCCCCAATCATGAGCGCAACGCCCCCATGCATGCTGGTGATTGACGACGAACAGGCGATCTGCCTGGCATTCCAGCGCTTCTTCCAGGCCCGCGGCTGGACGGTGCAGGTGGCCTCGGGGGTGGCCCGGGGACGGGCTTTGTACCGCGAAAACCGGCCGGACGTGGTCTTTTTGGACGTCCGCCTGGCGGACGGCAACGGCCTCGACCTGCTGACCCGTCTGCGTGAGGAAGATCCCGACGCCTGCGTGGTCGTGATCACCGCCTACGGCTCGCTCGACACCGCCACCCGCGCCCTGCGCGGCCAGGCCTTTGATTTTTTGGTCAAGCCGCTGGATTTGGACAAGGCGGCCGAACTGGCCGATGCCGCCCGGCGCCGCCGGCTGCCGGCGGCGGCCGGGGCAGGGGACGCGGATGCCGCGGCCAATCCCGGCGGCATTGTGGGCACGTCGCCGGTCATGCAGGCGCTGTACAAGCAGATCGCCTGCATCGCCATGGCCGATGAATCCGTGCTGGTGACCGGCGAGACCGGGGTCGGCAAGGAACTGGTGGTGCGCGCCATTCACGAGTACAGCGAGCGGCGCGACCGGCCGTTCCTGGCGGTCAACTGCGGCGCGCTGCCCGAGCATCTGGTCGAGAGCGAACTCTTCGGGCATGTGCGCGGCGCCTTCACCGGCGCCCACGCGGACCGCCCCGGCCGCTTCGAATGCGCCGACGGCGGCACGCTGTTCCTGGACGAGGTGGGCGAACTGCCGCTGCCGGCCCAGGCCAAGCTGTTGCGGGTGCTGGACACCGGGGTGGTCGAACGTCTGGGCTCCTCCCGGCCGCTGAAGCTCGCGGTACGGGTCATCACCGCCACCAACCGCAACCTGGAGGAGGAGATTCAGGCCGGCCGTTTCCGGGCCGACCTGTATTACCGTTTGGCCGTGTTGCGGATCGAGGTGCCGCGGCTGGCCGACCGGGCGGGCGACATCCTGTTGCTGGCCAATCATTTCCTGGCGAAACGCCTGGCCGGAGCCGGCCGTTCCCGCCCCGAGCTGAGCCCGGAAGCCGCCGCCGTGCTTCAAGGCTACGCCTGGCCGGGCAATGTGCGCGAACTCAAGCACGTGGTCGAGCAGGCCGCGGTGCTGGCCACCGGCGGCGTCATCCGGCCCGAACAGCTGCCGGCGCTGGTGCGCGGCGGCGGTGACCCCGGCGCGGCGCGTGCGGACGCCGCGGATTTTCACGCCTTGACGGCGGCGTACCTGGCCGGTTCTGGCCGCAGCCTGGAAAACCTGTACCAGGCGGTGGTCGAGGTGGCGGAGGCGGAGGCGATCCGCTTCGCCCTGGCCTGCCATGCCGGCAACCAGACCGAAGCCGCCGCGCAGCTGGGCATCCACCGCAACACCCTGCGCAACCGCATCCAGGCGTTGCAGCTCGGGCCCGACGCCGCGGCCTGACGATTTGGGCCGTTGGGAACCCCCTTTTGAGGAAAGGCGGTTCCCAAGCCCTCCGTCAAACCTGTTTGTGCCGGTTGCGGATTTCGCCGGCCGCCTCCTGCTGTCCAATCGTGGGTTGTCGCGCAACGGCGGCCTGCGGAATCCGCAAGCGGAACGGCCCTTTTCCCCCCTTGGCCGACCGTGTATAGTAGCGGCCGCTTTTGCCCGTGTGATTTGCCTCCTCCCGTGCCCCGGTAGCTCAGTTGGATAGAGCGTCGGTTTCCTAAACCGCAGGTCGCCGGTTCAATTCCGGCCCGGGGTACCATCTTAAATACCACAAAATAAGCATTTTATGGTATTTTGTGCAGAGCCGTCAATTGCCGCGTTAAAACCTCATTTTACCCCTATTTTCGTACGAATAACACCCGCATAACACCCGCATTCAATTTGTGTGTGGGGGTGCCTGATGCTTGTCCCGTGTTTGGCGGGGTGGGGTAAGCTTACGCGGCAGGGGGCCAGGCGGTCAGGCGCCCCCCCCCCAGCCAACTTTTTCCCGGCCTGTCGCTAAGTGGGCATGCGCCCCCATTGGCGTTGCCGGGTGCCTTCGGTTACATTCTGTATTGTTCATGCACGCGGGTGTAGGCACCCCGACATGAACCGAAACTTTGCCATCAAGGTAAGGAAACGCGTAAATGGTTTTGCACGGCATCGAGATTCCACGGGAGCGGATCGCGGCGTTCTGCCAAGCCAATGGCATTCACCGCTTGGCGCTCTTTGGCTCGATTCTCCGCGATGATTTCCGGCCCGAAAGCGACATTGATGTGCTGGTCGAGTTCCAACCCGGTACCCGCGTCGGCCTGTCGTTCATCCGCATGCAAGACGAACTGTCGGCTATTTTGGCGCGTCGGGTGGATTTGAACACGCCCGGCAGCTTGAGCAAGTATTTCCGGGCCGAAGTGCTGAAGGAAACGGAACCGCTCTATGTCGCGGCATAACGACGGCATTACCCTTCAGCAGATGCGCGACCACGTGGTGGAAGCTGTCGCCCTCGCCAAGGGGCGGACATGTGCGGACGTGGAGACCGACCGCGTTTTCTTTCTGGCCTTATTGAAATTGGTCGAGATCGTCGGCGAAGCGGCCACCCGGATTTCCGACCCCATGCAGGCGGCTCACCCCGAGATTCCCTGGCGGGAAATCATTGGTACCCGTAACCGCCTAATCCATGGGTATGACGCCGTTGACCATGAGATTCTTTGGAACATCGTGACGGCGGATTTCCCCCCACTGGCCCGCCGGCTCAAGGCACTGTTGTCGGAAATGTAAACTTTTCCGCGCCTTTGGCACCATTGCCGAGCCGCCCGGCCCCTGGCCAGCTCATGTCCCCAGCATCACCACATTGCAACGCTACGCGGCAGTGGTGTCGGGTGCCGGCTGCGGATTGAACTTGAACCGCTCCCACA
>Ga0265297_10012416_pt1 | contig 10233 bp, 9 predicted proteins | sample Munlanlwell13791_FD_192502 | JGI IMG/M metagenome (GOLD analysis project Ga0265297, IMG submission 192502) | Leachate microbial communities from a municipal landfill in Southern Ontario, Canada - Leachate well 137-91 | ecosystem: Engineered > Solid waste > Landfill > Unclassified | place...
CGGAAAGGCGGTCGAGCTGGGCGCGGGTTTCGAGGCGGAATTCCATCGCAATGCCGCCCTCCTCCTTGAAGCGGTAGCCCTGGCCCAGCGCCTCGGGCACGACGAGGATGTCGGAGAAGAGGATGGCCGCGTCGAGCGCGAAGCGGCGCAGCGGCTGGAGCGTGACCTCGGCGGCCAGCGCCGGCGTGCGCACCAGCTCGATGAAGGAGTGCCGGTCCTTCAGGGCGCGATATTCCGGCAGGTAGCGGCCGGCCTGCCGCATGATCCAGACCGGCGGTCGCGGGAGCGGACGGCAGGCGCAGGCGGCCAGAAATCGTTCGCGGGAGGTCATGGAAGCCTCCACAAGGCACCAAAAGCCGCGAAAAGGAAATCCATCTTTTGCCGGGGAAGGACAGACAGGTTTGGTAGAGGCCATCCGGAAACCCTGGCGCCCCTACGGCTTCGCAGAAGTCTCGTAGCCAAAGCCGTGAGGCTTTGGACGAACCGCTTGGTCCAAACTCTCACGAGTTTGGCTACGCGGATCCAAAGCGCTGTGCTACCGATGGAGGCCATACCTGCCTGCAGCCCCACGCCGCAAATAAGGTTGGAGTCGGTAGAGGGCTCGTCCAACGTAACCCTTTGGCCCGGAGTGCCGGGCCCCGCGTCAACCCGCCTCGCTATGAATTCCGCCGTTCTCACCACCATCGCCGTCACGGGTTTCACCGTGGCCTTTTTGCATGCGGCGATTCCGACACACTGGCTGCCGTTCGTGCTGGTGGCGCGCGCGCGCGGCTGGACCCGGGCGCGGACCCTCGTGGTGACGCTGTGCGCCGGCCTGGGGCACGTGGGTCTCACCAGCCTGCTCGGCGTCGCCATTGCCTGGTTCGGCTTCCAGCTCGACGAGCGGGTGGGCGGGCTCTTCCCGTGGGTGATCGGCGTCTTTCTGATCACCGTCGGCCTCTATTATTTCTGGCGGCAGTGGCGCGGCGGCGGCATCTGTCACCATCACCCGGTGGGTGGCCGGCACCAGCCCAACGCCGCCTGCGGCCACGAAGCCGACCACAGCCACTGGGAGGAGGAACTGAAGGACAGCAAACTGATGTCGGCCCGGGCCAGCGACTGGACGGCGATGAGCGGGCTGTTCGTAATGCTGACGCTGTCGCCCTGCGAGGGATTCCTGCCGATCTACCTGTCGGGCGTGCGGTTCGGCTGGCGGGGATTTGCGCTCCTGAGCCTGATCCTGGCGGTGGCGGCGCTGGCCGGCATGACGCTCTTCACCTGGCTGACGCTGCTGGGCCTGGAGCGATTCAAGGTTGAGCGCTTCGAACGCTACGAGGCCGGGCTGATCGGCGGTCTGTTCAGTTTGCTCGGGGTGCTGGTCGTTGTCCTGGAGCACTGACGGAACGCTTCGCTCTGAAACCACGGATCAACACCGATGGGCACAGATATAAGATGAACCTAAAAATCGCAATTGAACCACCGAGGCACGGAGAACACAGAGGCGGATCGGCACAGAAACGCGGATAAATTGATTCACCAGTGAGGTGAGGCCTCGCTGGAGCGGTTCAGGCATACAGATTTCTTTCTCGGTGTCCTTTGTGCCTCGGTGGTACAAACCCAACTGCGGAATCAAGGATGAAAAGCATCCTACGGTCTCAATCCGCCCCTACGGGTGAAGCGACTGGACGTCTCCCGCACTGTTTGCCGATCCTCCGGAAAATCCGTGCCGATACATGTCTATCAGTGGTGCAGTTACATGGATCCGGCTGAGGGACAATCCGGCCTCCAACCACAGGCTGCACGATACGCGACGATGGCGTCGCATCTCCAAAGTCCCTCTCGCCGAAGCACTCAGCCAAATGATGCAGCCAAGGATGGCTGCGCTACAGCACTCGTAGCGCGGGCTTCCAGCCTGCACCGGCAGCAGCACCGGCCGCCCGGCGCTGCTCATTTTTTCCCGCCGGGAATGGTCAGATGCACGGTGGGGCCCGCGTCGTTGCCCGGCCCCGCCGCGGCGGGGGCCAGCGGCTGATTCTGCTCCCCGGGCGGCAGCGGCACGAGTTTGAGGGCCGGGGAATTGTCGGCGGCCGGGGCGGGTGGCGGGGCGGAGGCGGAAACCGGTGCGGGCACGGGCGCGGGAGCGGCCGGCTGGGCGGCGGATTGCACCACGGGGGCGGAAGCCGCGGCCGCCAGGGTCACCGGCGCCGGGATCGCGGCCAAGGCGGCAAATCCCTTCTCGATCAGGCGGGTGGTGGTGATGTCGCGCAGTTTCCGTTCCGGACTGCCGAGGATGACCGTGATGATACGGCGGCCGTTGCGCTGGACGGTGGCGGCGAGCGAATAGCCCGCCTTCTCATACCAGCCGGTCTTGAGGCCGTCGCAGCCCGGCACCAGGCCGAGCAGATGGTTGTGGTTGGTGAGCTTGTTGACCTTGCCGTTCTGGTGACGGAAGTCGTGCTCGCGGGTCGAGGTGTAGCGGAGGATGTCGGTTTCCGTCAGCAGCCGGCGGGCGAGGGTGGCGAGGTCGCGCGCCGTCGTCAGGTCCGCCTCCTGCCCCCGGGCCGGCGGCAGGCCGTGCGGCGAGCGATAGACGGTGTGAATCAGCCCGAGCTCGCGGGCCTTGAGATTCATGAGCTCGACAAACGCCTCCTTCGATCCGGCCACCTGGATGGCGAGGGCGACGGCGGCGTCGTTGGCCGACTGGACCATCAGCGCGTAGAGCAGTTCCCCGACCGCAATCTTCTCCTTGTCCACGAGCCAGACCTGGGAACCGCCGGTTTTCGCCGCCTCGGCGGTGATGACGACCGGCGTGTCGAGCGCGAGCTCGCCGTGCTTGATCTTCTCCGCGACGATGAGGAAGGTCATCAGCTTGGTGACGCTCGCGGGCGGATTCTGCACGTCGGCGTTCTCCTCGAAGAGCACCTTGCCGGAGGCGGCGTCGATCACGATGGCGCTGCGGAAGGCCTGGGGATTGACCTCGGCGGCGGCCGGGGCCGGCTTCCCTGATTTGGGGCGGGCCGCGAAGCCCGCTGTGGCGGCCAGCGGGCAGAGACTCAACGCCAGGAGGAACCGGAAAGATGGCAAAAACATGCGCCGAAAGAGGGGAATTTTGGCGGATCACGCGAGCAGAAAACGTCAGGCAAATCGCGGCGGAAAATTCCGCAGGACTTCCGACCGGGAACTGGCCGGCGCCACCTACTGTCCCGCTGACCGGGAACGTTGACGATGCGCCGCCGGGGGGGCGGAGTAGATCACCTTAAGTAAGTTCGCGGCCAAAATCCGGACTCGATCTTCAGCCGCCAAAGAACGCAAGGCGCACAGAGCCAATCCATTCAGATTTATTCCTTTGCGATCCATGGGTTCTTTCGTGGCTACACTTCAGTTTAGATCGCTATAGCCTCCGGCAAACCGGCTCCGGGGCCGGTCCGGCAACGAACCGCGGATCACTCACCTGGCGGGCAACTCGATGACCTTCGGCTCACCGATCTCGATTTTGCTATCGTGATCGACGGGCTGGCGAACCAGTCCCGGGCTGTCCTGGCCAAAATAGCGGGAGGCGCTCCGGGCCATGTCATCAAGCCGTTTGTCGAAGCCGTTCCGATGCATGCGGAGGCTCACCCGGGTGACCCACAGGAGCTTGAGTTGCTTCTTTTCCCACGCGAGAGGAAAGTCATAGGCGGCCAGGATCACGTAGTAACGGTCCTCCTCCAGATCGGAAATCAGGTCGCTGTAATGGGTGGTGCGGGAAAGCAGACCAAGGAAAGGATGCAAGGCACTCACGCGGCTGAGCTCCGACGAGTAACCGAGCAGTGCGGCATTCCTGGCATTGGCCTTGTCACGGAGGGTATTCAACATGCTGAGCATAGACGAAGCGCCCGATGTATTCCCCATGGGCATGCCCTCCGCGCTCGGCATTGAAGCCGCCTGCAGGTCGGCCAGACCTGCTTGATACCCCGGCTCGTCATAGGGAATGCTCGTACCCCAAGAGACCACGATCAATAGATTGGCAGCGGCGGGAGTCTTTGCCGGCAAATACTGCTGCCGGGCGAGGTGGCGGCTCAACGCTGTTGCCAGTTCGAGAAAAGGCAGCTTGTCGATGGACGAATCCCGCATGCGGCCTTCACCAAAGACGCCCTCGCCAAAGGCGTAGGTCTCCGGTTTGAACGAGCCATCGGGCAGTCTGGTGCGCGTGTAACCGTTGTGGACGCTGGAAAAAACAGCGGTGACGACTTCGTCCCCAGCCAGGCTCGCCGACGCTCCCATCGACAGCCATCCCAGCCCGACGGCGGGGACCAGCCACCGGATCAAAGATCGGGAATGAGCCGGCATAGCCATGCCACGCCATCTCCGGAATCCGGTCCATTGCCGCCGATGCCTGTCCTGATGGAGAGTTGTGCGGCGATCTTTCTCGATACCTTGGGTGCGCATGCCAGCGCCTTGGCAAAAGGGAATGGAATCAAATCAAATTTTCACGGCCTGTTGCCGTATTGGGGCTGCCACCTACAGGCGGAGGTCGCTGAACTTCAGCAGGGCGACCCCTTCGACCGGGCGGCCGTTTTCGAGCGCCGGTTTGAAGCGGATGTCCCTGATGACCGTCTGGAGATAGGGGTCCTCCACCTTGTCCTGGCAGGGCCGGTCAAGATACGCCTCCACCGGCAGGCCGTCCTTGCCCACTTTCACGAAAAACATCTGCTCAAACTGTCCTCCCGGCAGGCGGGAGCGCAGGTCGGCGGGCAGTTTCGCCATGGCCGGCGTGGCGGGGACGTTCGCGCCCTTGTGGCTGGTGATATGATCGATCACCATGTACTGGAACGCCTCGTCGCGGGTCAGCGGAACGCGCTTGTCGGCCACATTGGTCGCCAGCTCCCGGCCGTGGTCATATAGGTGAACCTGGAGCTTTCCCAGTTCGAACCCCGGCGGGAATCCGCCCTGCATGATCCGGACCTTCCGGGGTGTGCGGTCGACCGGCTCCAGCGCCTTCGCGTAAATCCAGTTGTGCAATGTGCCCGGCGGGGTGTCGCGCTCGTGATACTGGGCCACGATCACCACGTACGGACTGGCCAGCGGCCGCTCCGCGGAGACTTCAAAATTCACCTCCACCGCGTCGAAGAGGCCCTTGGCCAGCTCCTCCTCCATTGTGGCTGCGTTCCGACCGGCATTGTTCATGTCGGAGTTGCTCAGGGCCGCCGCGGATGCCCGGTTGTAGTTCTGCGTGGCCTCGTTGCTGCGGGTGGTGAGATATTCCGTGGCTCCCGCAACAACTGGGCCGGGGGCCCCTGACGCCGCCATGGCCCGTGGAATGGCGACCACATCCTGCTGGGCGACCTGCATGCTGTTGGCCGCCATGCCGAGGTCGTCGGGCATGCTGCTCGCGGCCGCCCATTTCCGGCGGGGATCATTTCCCGGGGTGTAGACCCGGTCGCTCTTGAGGTTGGTCACGGCCACGGAGGCCTCGGTAAGCTTGAGCGATTGATCGATCTTCAGGCTGACCGCCTGCTTGTCCATCGGGACAAAGACCTGTTCTCCGTTGACCTTGATCACGAACGAGCCGCCATCGACGTCCAGCACCCGATAGAAGTCCTTGTTCTGCTGGACGGCAAAGTCTGCTCCCATGAACAGGGTGTACGTCTTGGGTTCGGCTTTCGCCTCGCCGGCCGGCGGGGCGGCAGATCCCGGCTTCACGAGCAAGGCGATCGCGAACAGGAGAGGCAATCCGAGGGAAGTCGGCGTGATAGAGCGATAAATATCCGTGTTAATTTTCATGGTGGTTCCTTCGTCGTTTTTTGCTGACCTGCTGATACCGCCACGCCGGCGCCAAGAGGTGATGGCTCCTTTTACTGGCGGACGCCGGTCAGATTCAGCCGGTAGGTGCCTTCGACAGTCTGACCCTGATCGAGCGCCGGTTGAAAACGAAGGTCCATGATCGCCGAACGAATAGAGGGATCCTCCACCTTGCGCGTGCAGGGTTCGTCAAGAAAAGCCTCGACCGGGAGGCCGTCCTTGGACACTCGCACAAACAGAGCCGGGACGGCGTGGTTTCCAGTCAGGCGGGTGCCGAAGTCGGCCGGCAGTTTACCCAGCGCCGCATCGGGCGGGCGGGTGGCGCCCTTGTGACTGCTGAGGTATTCGATCTTCAGATATTGAAAAGCCTCATCCCGCGTGAGCGGCACGCGTTTCTCCGCCACATTCGTGGCCAGCTCCTGGCCGTGGTTGTAGAGATGGACTTTGAAGTCCTCCAACTCAAAACCTGCCGGGAATCCTCCTTGCGTCACTCGGACTTTCCGGGGGGTACGGTCGACCGGAGCCAGCGCCTGGGCGTAGATCCAAGTCCGGGACGAGCCCGGTTTACTGCCGCGTTCGTGAAAGCGGGTGAGGATCACCACGTAGGGCTTCGCCAGCGGTTTTTCGGAGGACACTTCGAACGTCACCTCCATGGCGTCGAACAGCTCTGCCGCCAGGTCGCTTTGCAATCTCCTCGCATGGGTGCCGACATCGTTGAACTCCGTGTTGTTCGCCATGGCGGTATTGGAGATCGCCTGTTGCTCGGCCGAAATCGCGGCGAGCCGGGATTGCGTTAGAGCGCTCTGGCCAGGAGCCCCGGGCAGCGGGGTGCCCGGCTGCATGGTCTCGAATCCGGTCAGGGCGGTGATCATGACCATGTGGCCGAGGGCCAGGTTCATCACGGCATCACCGCCTCCGCCGGGCTGCTCCCGGCTGAATTTCCGGTAGGGATCGTTGGCCGGCGTATAAGCCCGCTCGCCTTTGAGTTTGGCAATGACGGCGGAATTCTCGGTGAGCTTGGGCGATTGCTGGAGCCTGAGCGTGACCGGGCCCTCGTCCATGGGGATGGAGACCTCTTTCCCTTCGGCTTGGACGCGGAAAGAACTGCCCGAGACATCCCGCACCCGGCATGCTTCCTTGGCCACCTGCACTTCAAGGTCGGCTCCCATGAAAAAGATGTAGGGTCGGGGTTCCGTGGTGGCAGCAACCGGTGCGTCGGGGGAGGCAGCAAGCATCGGGAGAAAAAGGGACGCAAGGAGCGGTATCCAGGCGGCGGGCGTCCGGGCGGCATGACAGGGGGACAACGTGGTGTTCATGGCTTTATTCGGTCGGCTTCTCGACCAGGGTTTTGATGCGGGTGAGGTAATTTTGCACGGCGTCGCTGTGCTCGATCTTCAAGGCGGCCTCGAGGCAGAGCACACTCTTGTCGTAATGGCGGTTTTTGAGCTCGAGATTGGCGAGTTCGAGGTGAGCCCGATAGGCGCTTTCGGGGATCCTGCTTGCGGCTTCATAGGCAAAAGCCGCATGCGGAAGGTCGTCTTCGCCGGTGTAGGCCAAGCCGAGATTGAGCAGCGCCTTCCCGTTCAGCGGCTCCAGCTTGAGCAGTTCCTGCAGTTCCTGCCGGGCCTCCGGCCATTGTTTTTTGGCCAGCCACAGTTCCGCTCTGGCCTGCAGGTAATTGATCCGCCCTGCCGGCGTCAGCGGCTCCGGTTTCATCGAGGCCAACACTTCCTGGGCCTGCGGCAGCTGGCCTCCGGCGATGAGTGCTTCGGCAAAATGAATCAGTTTCTGTTCGCCCAGCGCCGGCAGGGGAACCATGGCCTGCCGGTAAACGGCCACCGCTTCGGGAACGAGCCGCTGCTCGGCGTAGAGATCCGCGAGCATCGTGAGCTCATCCGGACCGGCCACGCCCGTTCCGACCGCCGCCTCGAGCACCGCGATCGCCTCCAGGTGCCGGTTTTCCTCCAGCAGAATGTTGGCGTAGGTCAGCCAGTAGCGCGCCTCCCGGGGGCGCTCCTTGATGAGGTTCTTCACCAGCGATTCGGCCCGGCCGTATTGCTTGCCCTGGACGTAGATCCGCAGCAGCCCTTCCATCCAGCCCGGGTTGGCCGGTTCGGCGGAGAGCGCCTGCATGTAGGCCATTTCGGCGGGGACAACATTGCCCTGCCGCTCCAGGCAATAGGCGAGCAGCCCAAACGTCGCAGGATCACGATCGCCGAGGGTGATGGCGGTCGAGAAACAGGGGATCGCCTCGGCAAATTTATCGGCCGTGTAGTAAAGCACGCCGAGGTTGCTCCAACCGCGGAGAAACGAGGGGTACCGTTTCACGGCCTGCCGGTACCTGGTTTCGGCCTTGTCGGTTTGGCCGGCGGCGTAGTAGGCGTTGCCGAGAATGAACTCGAAGGCCGGGCTCGGTGGCTCCTTGTCGTTCATCATCGCCTCCAGCAGCTTGAGGGCAAACTCCGGCTGGGCCGTGAGCATGGTCGACACCTTCTCGTACAACGCATATTCCTCCGCCGTCATCTCCGGTTCGCGCTCCTTCAGGAAGGCGTTCGATTCGTTGATGATCCGCTTCGGGTCGACCGGCGGAGGCGATCCGGCGGGAAAGGCGCTGGCACTCAGCGCCAGCAGCGCCAGCAGTAGGTCAATGGTTCGACGCTTCATGGAATCAGGTCTGGAAAGGTGTCGTGTACGGCGCGACGAAGATGAAGGGCTGCATGAGCAGGCATCGGACTTTTTTCCCCCGCTTGATCGCCGGGGAGAACCCCCATGTCTTGATGTTTTCAACCACAATGGCATCCACTTCCGGTTCACCCGAAGATTTGGCCACCCTGATATCGCCCACGGTGCCATCCGTATTGATGACCAGCAGCAGCGTCGCGCGCAGGGATTTTCCCCCCCGGGTGAAACGCGCGGGGATCGCGGGCGGAATGCGATACAGAATCGACGGAATGCGATCGACCTCGTTTTCCTGATAAACGTGCCGGAGATCGGCCGCGAGCTCCGACCGGGGTTTGTACTCGCCCAGCAACTGTCCGATCTGGAGCACCGCCGGTGGCGCCTGCCGGTTTGCGGAGCTGAAGGCATCGAGGATGGGCGGGCTGACCGCGATTTTTACCGGACTATCCGTGGGGGAAAGGTCGAAGCCGGTCACCGTCGTGATTTCCGGGGCGGATGCCGCCTCGACCGGCGGCGCGCGGGGGGGCGGGGGCGGCAGAAATGGAATCGCCACCGCCCGGAGATCGTCGATTTCAGGCGGCGGGCGATCCGGGGCCAGGTCGGCGTAATGGGCCATGCCCAGGAACAGGCAGAAAGTGAAGCCCGCCCCCAGCAAAACGCTGAGGGCAGTTTGCACCGGGGTTCCGGCGCCGGCGGGCCTCTGCCATCTGGAGATTCCTCCAATCATGGTGCCTCCGTCACGGTCCGTCCGCCCGGGTGGTGGCGAATTGCACGTGCTGGATTCCGGCGCGCTTGGCCTCGGCATACACCGCGGCAAACACGCCATGGGTCGAGAAACGGTCCGCGCGGATGATCACGGCGGGAGACCGGCCGACGGCCGCCTGCTGGATCAGCGGTGCCACCTGATCCGGGCGGATTTCCTGTCCGTCAAAGTAGATGCGGTTGTCGGCCGCGATCGCGATCAACAGGGCGTTTTGGTCCCCCAACTGGGTGCCGCTCACGTCCGGCTTTTGGACCTCGATCCCGGGATCGTGGACAAACGCGGTGCTGATCATCAGGAAGATCAACAGCACCATGACGCAGTCGACCATCGGGACCATGTCGATGTGGGTCGTTTCAAACCGGTTCTGTCCGCGAAGGTTTCCGATCATGGCTCGAGGATTATTCCGGCATTTTTTCCACCCGGTTCAGCGCCTGCAGCTGTTTGCGCATTTCGCGGTGGGCCACGTAGACGAGGAGCAGGGCGGGGATCGCCACCACCAGCCCCGACTCCGTTGCCACCAGCACCTCGGAGATGCCGCCGGCCAGACCCTCCATCGAATTCTGGCCCGCCCGCGACGAAAGGCTCTCGAAGGTCCGCACCAGTCCGCTCACGGTTCCCAGCAGTCCCAGCAGCGGGGCGGCCGCAATCATGGCACCGAGCGCGACCCGCTGCTGGCCGAAGGCTTCATAGATTCCATCCTGCAACCGGCGCCGCGCCGCGAACTCGCCCGGCCGGGCCGGCGCGGCCCGGTCAAGTTGGCGGCGGGACTGGCGCAGGGTCATCAGCAACAGAAAGCACCGCGAATACAGGACCACCGAAAGCGCGATGATCGCAATCATGACGGGTCCGCCTTTGTCGCACAGGGTCAGCAGGGCTTTCATGGCGGCAGCGATTCCTGCCCCGGCGTCTGAGGCCGCTCCGACCGGGCCGCGGTGACAAATTGGAGCGCATAACGCTCCAGGAGCGAGAGGTTCTTTTGGATCCGGTGGGACAGGAGTCCGTGCGCGATCAGCGTCGGGATGGCCACCAGG
>Ga0265297_10012417_pt1 | contig 10232 bp, 8 predicted proteins | sample Munlanlwell13791_FD_192502 | JGI IMG/M metagenome (GOLD analysis project Ga0265297, IMG submission 192502) | Leachate microbial communities from a municipal landfill in Southern Ontario, Canada - Leachate well 137-91 | ecosystem: Engineered > Solid waste > Landfill > Unclassified | place...
TCTGAATTTATTAAAGAAAGAGAAAAGTATATTAAGGCAAAAGAAAGAGAATTCAATAAAAATAAATAGAAAAGATAGGTTGCTTCTAATCTTGGAAAGATAGATTGTCTTGATTTTGTTTCAAAATGGTTATTAGAATAAAGACATTTTGAGTCACAGCAGTGACGTTATAGACGAGAGTTAATCTTTAAACAAGAAGTTGTTTTGGTTTCAAAAAGCAGTGTTAACCAGGTTATTTAAACAAGGTTGAGAAGATTAATGTGTTAGAGAAATATAAACAAAGTTAAAGCGAGTATACAAATGTCATTGAAAGATAGCAAGATTACTATTGTTAAGAAATTAAGGTCGATAAGGCTCGCTTTTTTAGTTAAAAAAGAGGACAAAAGAACCTTAAGGGAAGTTTTCCGTATTAATACTTGTCTTTGGGGAGGGAGTTATAATTTGATAATACCTTTTTTTCGAAAAACTCCCAGAAATTGGGAAGACCAACGTTTCCGCCATCCTTCAGCGGCATCAATCCTTAAGGGCTATTTGGATTCATTTGATCCGGATTATCTTATAGTAAAAGACAAACAGGCATTGTCTGATTCGTTATTCGATAAAGAGCGTATTTTATCTTTTGAAGATGTCTTGAATATTAAGAACGACTATCCGGTATCATTTGGGTTAGATGTCACTGATTTATATTGGCATCTGTATGACAAAGAGTTTAAATTTGAGCGTCGGCATCCTATAAAAGTTTTCTCTCCAAAAGCATCAAAAGAAATGGTTTTATTGTCTGCATGTTGTTTTGGGGAGTTCCCACCCTCGAAAGAAATGGAGTATGTTAAGAAGAATTATTCTCATTGTTTGAATCCGAAAGATCTTGCTATCAATCAAGCTAATTTTCTAGATTGTTTTGTAAACGAGGGTGCATCCCCACTACGGATAACAGGAGCCGAGTTAGAAGTGCCTCCTAGAGGATGGAGAGACGATTCATCGATGTTCTTCATGGATGCAACATCGTGGCTTGATATTGTTGATTACTGGAATTTGAGGGCTGTAGGAAGAAATGTTTTGCCTTTACCGAAACAATACGCTGATCACTATATTGAATTATGCAATAAAATCATAAAAAGAAATTTTGTTCCATATAGGCACAATAAAGATATGATGCATTATACGAATTTTATATGTTCAAGATCGTCCACCATGAAGGAAATGGAAGAATTTTCAAAAAAACTGAGATCGCCCGGGAAAGGGGCTATTTTACTGCAACATTGGTATCCTCGCATGTGGGATGAGTGGGCAAAAGATAAAGATCATGTTGAACTTTGTTCAGTTGTGGCTGAGGAGAAATCCGAAGAAGTTTCATTAGAGGGCGATTATTTGAGATTTACGGATATTTCCCCAAAGTTTGCCGATAAATATGGGGGAAATGGAAAACCGCGTTGGATTAACGTCGTTCGATTTAAAGACTTCTATAATAGATATCACTGTCCGTCAGTTTTACCTCGCAACCTGAAAGATGCTTATCGGATTTTCGGGGCGCATAGTTTCCATAAAGCGTGGATTTCTAGCGAAGGGATAAATATCCCAAGTGAGCATTCTGAATGGAGCCATTTCTTCGAGATTCCTACAAACTTTAAAGTATTTGAAGCATGGTTTAAGGAACATGGTTTTGAGGTTCAGTTGTCCGGGGCCGGCAGAATATTATTAAAGATTATTGATTCCGTTGGCGGTATTCATGGCGCAAGAACGTTTCAGGATGAGGGGATAATCAAGTTGCTCGATAAGATGTCTCATGCCGTTGTGGAATCAGAGGTTGGGGAATCTGGCGAAGATTCAGTTAAGTCAAAAGTTCGAGCAAAAACAGTAAACGTTAAAACGTGGAAAGATTTACTAATAAAACGTGATCTTAATTCACCTGAAATAGCTGAGAGACATCTTCAGAATTTAATTAATTATAAGATTTTGAAAGGCGGTTTTAATCTCCAATGTCCTGAATGCGCACAACATACTTGGTATGCTTTAGATGATGTTTCGGATACCGTGACGTGCGAGAGATGTCTTGAGAAATTTGATTTTCCTGTTATTAGGCCGGTTTCGGAGAGTAATTGGCATCTAAGAACTATCGGTCCTTTTTCAGTCGAGAACTATGCACAAGGCGGATATTGTGCTGCTTTGTGTCTAAGATTTTTTGGCAATCATGGTTTTTCGAACGAAATGACCTGGATTCCATCTTTTTCAATTAAAAGAAAAGACAGTAGCCCCAGTGAGGCGGATTTTGGGATTTTTTTATCTCAAGGGCGGCTTGACGAAATGAAGCCGCCGAATATTATCTTTGGCGAATGTAAATCTTTCAATGAATTCAAAAGTAAAGACGTTAATCGTATGAAACAAATGGCTGATAACTTTCCGGGTTCAGTCATAGCTTTTTGTACATTACGTCAAACCTTGACAGTTCGGGAGAGAAAGATTATTGCTAAGATTGCAAGACGAGGGAGGAATCATTTTAAAGCCGAGCAATGGATAACTCCAGTTTTAATTCTGACTGGTATTGAGTTGTTTAGCGATTTCGATCCTCCTTCGTGCTACAAAGATAAAGGAGTGCCTTATAACACATTTGCGGATGACTGGCATGTTCGCGATGGGCTTCAAGAGTTATGTGACGCTACTCAACAAATGCATCTAGGTATTGAATCCTATTGGACATGGTATGAACAAAAACGTAAAAAATAATAGCAAGACCGAAGGGAGGCGTTCATGAGAAAAAATAAAATACCGTTTATTGCAAGATTTGCAGAAAAACGAGAAGAAGACGTGCGGCCAATTAATTTATGCTATGATGAAGAAAAAAATGTAACTATGGTCAGGGTAAAAAACAAACTTCTTCCGCTTGTTGAACTAAAAAGTTCAATCCCAGAATTGTTGTCTAAAACTGAAGCAATCAAGGAATCCGATGATTATAATCCTACCTCTCTGGAGTTAGAGCTTCAGACCAAAACCGCTGCGTCTAAAGAGTCAGATGAGGGTGAAATGCATTGTTTAGAGTTAGCAACTAAAACTTTTGCCGAAAAGGAATCGGAGGACGTCAGTTTAGATATTGCAGTTTCTGAACTGTACACAAAAACTAAGCAAGTGTCGGAATCCGATGATTGTGATTTAAGCAATGGGGTAGTATTATCATGATTTTAATTGTGACAAATAGAGAAGATGTTACAGCAGATTTCGTTGTCTTAGAATTGAAGAAAAGGAAAGAAGCTTTTACTAGATTTAATACGGAAGATTTTCCTGAGAAGGTAAACGTTACGGCTTATTTTAAAAATGATAAATTGCGGGGTCAATTCAACTTTATCAATCCTAAATATACTGTGTCGTTTTCTTCGATAAAAAGTGTATGGTACAGAAGACCAACATTACCGGTTCTTAGGAATATTAAGCCACAGTATATAAAATTTTGTACACAGGAATCGGTAACTCTATTAAATGGAATTTGGGGAACTTTAGATGCTTTTTGGGTAAGTAATCCTAGGAATATCTATCTTGCAGAGAATAAAATAATTCAATTAATGGTAGCGTCTCACATCGGACTACTGATTCCTCCCACATTAATTTCTAATGATTATGATAAAATAAGCAACTTTTTTAAAAAACAAAATAGAAATATTGTAATTAAGCCGATTAAAAATGGAATGTTAGATGAAAGATCAATTCTATTCACGAATATTGTTGACAGTAAAGATTTAGCGTCCTTTAAACAATCACTACCTTTGCCATCAACATATCAAGAAAATATAAGGAAAGAATTAGATATAAGGATTACCGTTATCGGAAGAAAGGCTTTTGCTACAGAAATACATTCTCAGACTAACAGAAATTCATCAATTGATTGGCGAAGAGCGCAAGATGTAAATTTGCCACATCGAAAGCATAAAATTCCAGAGGACGTAAAAAACAAATGTGTAGCCTTAGTTAAGAAATTGGGATTACAATTTGGCGCCATAGATATGATTTTAAGTAAAAGCGGCAAATATTATTTTTTAGAAATAAATCCAAATGGCCAATGGGGATGGATAGAGAAAAGAACCGGCTATAAGTTAACTCAAGCGATTGTCGATTTATTAATTAAAGGGGATAAAAAAGATGAAATTATTTGAAAAGATAAAAAGGAATATTTGGCCTATCTTTGTAGAAGATGATAAAGAGCAAAAAAATATAAATGCTGATACCCAGAAGAAATATGGAGATAAAGATTCAATATTAGATCAAATAGCATATATAACTGAAGAAGACTATGCAAAGCAAGTTACAGAGACAGCTAAAGAGTTATTTGAAGACGAAAGAGATAGACTAAAGACGGTAGAAGGTAAGGCGGTCACATTATTAAGTGCTACTGGGTTGATTATAAGTTTAATAGTTAATTTTTCTAAAGAGATTAAGGGCGCTATTGTGGAATCATCAAGTAAGGTAATCGGAGCAATAATTTTGTTGTTTTTCTTTTTAACGATTATTTATTTTTTACGGTCTGTTTGGTATTCCTTAAAAGCTCTGGCCAGAAAAGGCTATTATCAATTAGACGTTAAAGATATTATCGATTCTAACCTAAAAAACAAAGTAGAATATTTTAAGAAGATAGGATCTGTAATGATTGCATCTCGAGTAAAAAATTACGATGTCATTAATGAAAAAGTTGAATTTGTAGTTACATCTCATGAATATTTTAAACGTGGTATAATTTGTCTTGTATTAATGGGATTCTTATACATGTTTTCTACGACCAATTTTGTATCAATGACATCTTTGATGAGCGAAATTATTGAAATATCCTCAAAATTACTATCAACCCTGCTTTCTTTGTTTTCAATATTCATAGGTTTCTTAAAAAGTATTTTAAAAACTCTTATATTTAGCGGCGTGAAAAGTGCAACATATACGCATAACTCACAAATACTTTTAATTAGATTAGGGTTAATATTAAATGTTATAGGTTCACTTTTTTTGGCATCGGCTATTACAAAAAATACTCAAGATTCACATGAAGAGCGTTCCTCTAAAGAAATATTTTATCTTGCTATAATTAAGAGCCCGGTTAGACTAAGAATGGGAATACTTTTAATCGTCTCGGGGTTTATATACCAAATTATTGGAACAATCTAATAAAATAGCGTCTACTTCTAAATCTCCGAAAGGGGAGTAAGTATGGATAGGGAATTTGTGCGAAGTGAGATAATACAACTTTTGCAAAATCTTGCAAGGAAAGGAATGAATAGTTATATAACCATTAATGAGATAATTCATAATTTCGAAAATAAGCCAGGGTATAATGGTGCCGTTCAAAATATGGTTTTTGAAGAAATACACCTACTCCTTCTGAATAATGTTTTAATGAGAGCAGTGGGCTGGGGTATGGTACCCGCTTGGAATGATTTAAAATTGACGGAATTCGGTAGCAAATGTCTGCTAGAGGGCTATATTATTCCGTTAGATCCAGATGGATACTTAAAGCAAATTAAAGAATCAGTTCCGCAGATAGATATACTTATATTCGAATATTTAAGTGAAAGTATAGCGACATTTAACCGAAGCTTAGTTCTATCTTCAACAATAACTTTGGGCGTTGCTTCAGAGCAAGCTGTGCTTCTCTTAATAGAAAGCTTTTGTAAATTTATAGAAAACTCAACTTTGCGGGGCTACATTGATAAGTTTATAAAGGAGAGATTTGTTTCCACAAAGTATGATATTCTTGAAGAATGCTTAGATAAATTGCCGAAAGAAGTAAAGAGTAAATTGCCGGATAATTACGATACAACGATTGATACTCTATTTCATTTCATAAAGATTAATAGAGACAAAACCGGTCATCCCAAGGGAGGTGGAAAAGATAGGGGAATACAGCAGTCTAATTTACAGGCTTTTAAGAGTTATTTGTCAGTTATTTATAAATTAATAAGTTACTTTGATAGTAATAAATTGCAATAAGTAGAGACAGCATGTATTTGAACAAACAGGAGTACTCCATATGGCCAAAGGCGGATTTTTAGTTAAGTTTGACGGAAAAGAGGTTGCGCGTTGTTATGCAGTAGCATTCGATTATGATGAGTGGCAGTATGTGATTAATGAAAAAGAAAAGCACGAGTTGCCGCCAGTGAAAAAGATAACCATAGAAGTAGAGAAGTAGGGCTATTAAGATCATAAATGAAAACACTTAAGGACATAATTGACTATAATCTTAAGGCGCTTTTTATTGGGATTAACCCATCCCTTATAGCCGTGGCTAAAGGACATTACCATCAGGGGAAGTTAGGAAAGAGATTTTGGAAAAGACTGAAAGACTATGGAATTTTAAATTATAGTAGAGAGGGATTTGAAGATAGCTATCTTTTGGAAAATCGGTTTGGTATTACCGATATTGTCAAAAGGCCCACACGGCGCGCAGATTTGATATCGAAAATTGAGTTTTCCGAAGGGGCAGAGATATTAAGAGAAAAGATAATAAAATATAAGCCTGGAATGCTGTGTTTTATATATAAAAAAGCAGCCACAGAAGCAGCAAAGAAATTGCTGGGAGAAGAAATTAGAGGTTTTGGGGATATCGGCAATAAATTTTACGGTATTCATACTTTTATTATGCCAAGCATGTACGCAAGCAAAGAGCAAGAGAAAGATACCATGAAAGAACTTGCTCAGTTTATTAGTAAATAAATAGAAAATGCATAGACATATAAAGTCATTTTTTATATTAGCCCTTGCCTTGTTAGGTATAACGGCAAGGGCTTTTTGCTATCAGGCCGAAGTAACAGATATAAGCGGTACCAAATACTTTCCTGCTGTAAAAGAGGCGTTGACAAAGGCAGAGAAGTCAATATATCTGGTGATGTTTACGATAGAGACGCCTCTGGCAGGGGAAAGGTCAAAACCCAGCCAGCTGATTGAGGCGCTTATCGCGGCGAAGAATAGAGGGGTAGATGTGGAAGTTATTTTGGACCAAAATGTGGACTTTGTGCATAGAGGGCATCCGAGCGATTGGGAGGTGGAAATCAAGAGTACCCGCGCCTTTAAGCGGCTTAAGGATGCCGGAATAAGGGTTTATTATGATGAGCCGACAAGGTATACACATGCTAAGACCGTGATTATAGATAAGAGAATAGTGATCTTGGGGAGTACAAACTGGAGTGAATCCGCTTTTGATAACAGTATTGAAACAGACGTTTTGGTTAATTCAGCAGAATTAGCAGATGAAATTCTAAGTTACTTAAAAACAATCAAGATAGACGAGAATGCAGAAAAATACCTTGAGGTTGGCGGGCCATCAACGCATATAAGATGGGATTTCTTGGAAAATCCGGATTTGGCGCCGCAGATGGTAAAAATGAGCGCTATGCGCGATTTCGATGTTTATTTGTACTTACTATGGAAATTTGACGGCAAGCCTGAAGGTAAATTAACGTTATCTTACGAGGATATGGCTAAATACCTAGGGATTTATGAAGGCTGGACGACTACGGATTACAGAAGGCAAATTATAAGAGCGCTCAGGAATTTAGAGCAGAGATATAAGCTGATAAAATTCGATCCGCGCTGGGGAAAAGAAACAGAAATAACCCTAGCGGCCCATTCGGGGAACGGGCCCTACTTCGAGCTTCCGAATGTTTATTTTGATTTTGGCTGGAATAGGGAGGTATCTCTGAGGGCTAAATTCTGCTTGTTTATCAATTTAGGCTATTTCCAGATAAGCGATACCTTGCCGTTTTGGTCGGAAAGCCTGCCTACGATAACTAAGCAGTTTGGCGGCATAGACAGGAGTGTTATAAGTCAGGGGATGAAAGAATTAAGGAGTAAGAAACTAATAGAAGTAAAATATGATGAATTAACCGGTAAGCCCTATGATGATAAAGCCCCGAAGATGTATAAACTCTTAAAGCTCTATGATCCGAAAGAGCTGGGATTAAAGCTAAAAGCAATAGAGGACAAATACGGCAAGGAAGCTTATGCCAAAGCAAGGGGTTACGCGGAAATCGTCTTTGAGGAGAATAGTCCTGCGGTAATAGAAGATATTATACTTAAGACAAGGCAATACGGCGCGGAAAAAATAAAGAAGGCTTTTGATATTGTTGCACAGAAGAATGCGGATAATCCAAAGAAAAGCTATGCTTACGTGGTGGGGATAATAGAGAATAAATAGGAAACAGAAATTAGTTCAAAAATTGCTTTTAGTGGTAAAATAAATTCAGATTGTAGTGAAATTTCACAAAATATAATAAACAATTTAGTGGATTTAAGACATGGGTGTTCTCATTTAGAAAAAAACTAACTTTGGATTTTCAAATTCTGCGCTAGATAATGTTAGAGAGATAAAAAAAGTTACCTCTTGTTGAAAAAGTCGCAAGAGAACTGATTAAATTTTAAATGGCCGATCACGATAACGATTTCTGGGATTTTGTAGCATTTTGGGAATTTTTCAATCCTTTCAAAGATAAGAAAAGAGAAGAAACCAAGCCTACTTCTAGAACCATCAAGAAAGTTTATGATATAAATTCTTTAATTCGGGACATGGGGAATGAAAATGCTAATGTGGCCGATTCTGCACAAGAAACTCTTGAAAGATTAGGAGAGGTCGCCATCTCCCTATTAGTTCAAGCTTTAGGGAATGAAAAATTATCCATAAGAAGGAGAGCAACATGGGCACTTATTCATAGTGGCAAGGTTGTAGTAAGCCCAGTAATTGAAGCACTGAAGAATGAAAATCCTGAGGTGAGATTTTATGCGGCAGGGGTTCTCCAGATGCTAAGAGATGAAAGATCTATTGAACCGTTAATCAAAGTTATGAAAGAAGATAATAATAAGCGCGTAAGAAACGCAGCTTCGTTTGCACTTCATGCGATAAAAGACCCTAGAGTTAAAGAGTCGTTGAGACAATATGGTAAGGAAAATAGCATAAGTTTTTTATTCGATGATGAGCCGCAGGTAGCGATACAAAAAGAACCTAAAGAGTCCTCTCTATACGAATGGAGATTCGAAACGGTAAAAAAAGATTTCTATGAAAAGCTGTTCCCTGTTCTTAAAGAAGGTCACGGTCTTACATGGGATGAATTGTTTAAAGCGGGCTTTACTTTTGATACAGTTAATTGGCTAGAGAAGCTCGGTATGATAAAACGTAAAAGAGTAGGAAGAACCACAATGTTTTTTATGCCCATAGAGATTACCAACATTGAAAAAAGAAAATTCCTACTTAAAGCAGGGGATGAAAAAGCAAAGATAGAGATAGAGTCGGTTCTTGATCGCAACACTATTATATTTAGCTATTTCGATAAAGAAATTTTAAGAGAATTGTTTAAAGATTATTATAATGCTAGGAGATGGGAAGAAGAAAAAAATCATTATCGGAACATGAAGAAAAGCGGCTGGATAATAGATAGAAACAAAAAACAGAAAGAGTTTCTTTTTAGCGAAGAGGAAGATACTAGTTGTGTTGACTCATTCTTAGATTATATTGGAGAATGTATAGTTTTCGAAGTAAATGAAGACTTACGCAATATTATAAATAAGTACTGGACAGAAAAATGCGACGAAGAAATAAAAGTTTTTTATAATAAGTATGGATTCTTCTCGGATAGCGTGTTTACTTTTATTGATTTACTGAAGAAGTCTATCGGAGAAGATAAATTGAATGACTTCTATTCAGAATTGGAAGAAAAAGCACCTAATTTTAGAATAGCATCTGTAACTAGCTACACAACAACTAATAGTAACTATATCCCCTTGCTTTATGCGAGGCACCTAAAGTTTAAATGGGGGATCAAACCAGAAATATGGTATAAGAATTGTATGCTTTGCGGACAAATGTTTAATCCTTTTTATCTTTTAGCTCCCGCTGCCTTTCCATATTTAAAAAATTGGGAATATGCTACCTACAAAATTCCCGAGTTTGTTATCAAGTGCTATCCTATAGAGAACTCAATAAAGGAAGTAAATTTTTGTCCTATACATTTGCTCAAGATACCATCTCGTGATATCTATAATGAATATTTAGCTTCAAAAGATAATAGTGTAAGGGATAACATAAAGAATAAAATGGGAGTACTTTTGAAAAGAATGACAGATATACTAGGTTTTATCCCAGAAAGAAATTTTCATGAATCGCTTTCGTACTTACAGGATCTAGATAAGCAAAAGTTTGAAGAGATCCTCAAATTGTTAAATAAGATGCCCTCATACGATTATGGATATAAAGAAATATTTGGTTCTTGGCT
>Ga0265297_10012418_pt1 | contig 10231 bp, 14 predicted proteins | sample Munlanlwell13791_FD_192502 | JGI IMG/M metagenome (GOLD analysis project Ga0265297, IMG submission 192502) | Leachate microbial communities from a municipal landfill in Southern Ontario, Canada - Leachate well 137-91 | ecosystem: Engineered > Solid waste > Landfill > Unclassified | place...
TAAGCCTGGACGATTAGCTCAGCTGGTTAGAGCGTCTCGTTTACACCGAGAAGGTCGTAGGTTCGAATCCTACATCGTCCAGGCTTAGAGCAAGAGGTTCGAATCCTACATCGTCCATGGTTATGGCAGGGAAACCGAGAAGGTCAAAGGTTCTCTGCCAAAAAGGCAGACCCGCCTTTGGCGGGGGATCCCTCGTTGCCCACCATGTCTAAAACCTTTATAGTGAAGCATATCGAGGGAATAAAGAAAAAAATATGAGATACGTATTAGGAATTATTTTTGTAGCCATTGGATTTCTTGTTGTGTGGAAAGCTGATTGGCTTTATGAAAACATGGGAGCGATTGAGTTTGCTGAAGAAAAAATGGGAAGCTGGGGAGGTAGCAAATTTTTCTACAAACTCATTGGTATCGTAATAATTATTTTTTCTTTTTTGTACATGTCTGGTGGTATTGGTACACTTCTGCGAAAAGTATTCGGTGGTTCATCGGTTCAATAGTTTTTCCCCGAAGTCAATTTTGCTAAATTTTAATTTACAGTGTATTATCGCCTGAGTATGGGCCCTTAGCTTCCGCAAAAAGCGGACCCGCCACTGGGCGGGCATTGTAACGGGACAAAGTCGTATTTGCTTATTAATACAATCAATCCAAGATTCAATATGGGCCCTTAGCTCATTTGGTAGAGCGCCGCGTTTGCATCGCGGAGGTGACCGGTTCGAGCCCGGTAGGGTCCAAAAAACGAGAACCCCAAGCGGAGGGTTTAGTTGGCTCTCCGCAGTATGGTGCCGATTTGTCCGGGACCTTATAACCCGTGCCAAATCGGGATTTTTGTTTTTTTTGGGCGAGAAGGGCAGAAACGAACGACGAGTGATAGCGAGGACGTGAGTGTCCGACAAATTGCCGATGGCAAATTGTCGCTGCCCGGGACTCGAGCTTAGGTCAGGGTCCACGGCCCATCAATCATTTCGCCCAACGTATCCCTAAATAAATTAGGCTACTTTAGGCTTCATGATTGTGTGCCTTTCCCCAAACAACAGGTGTGTAGTTTGGGGGCCCCGATGAGAAATTAGAAAGATAAATATTTTTAAATAAAAAAAGAGACCGGACGACGTTGGAGTGCGCTGTCCGGTTATTTTTTCGACTAGTGTTCGCAGAAAGACTATCTTCGACTACGAGGGCCTCTGGCGGAGAAGCCATGGGACTTGTCATAATTTTGAGTTGCGACTTTATTGGCCAAGAGCAGTTCCCTTGGGGTTGATGCGGTGAAGGTTTGTCCTCCATCATCCTTGTTAACCCACTGACCGTTTTTCTCCTGGCCAAATGCCGCACCGCTCATTGTGTGAATTATCACACGTGATCCTCTCCTTCCTTGAATGTGATAGTCGGGGTATCCTTTAACTACAATTCTCTTTGACATGTAAGCCTCCAGTTGTGTATACGAGAACAATGTTGGTCTTTGTATAAGACATTAATTTAAATTTTTTTTTCTGTCAAGTTACTACTTTTTGGAGAAATGGTCTCTTTGGGTAGTAGCCAAATTTGTAAATCAAATATGACCTTGCGCCAACCGGAACTCCAGATGCAACAAAAAATGTCATATACAGCAATGTTCATGAGTGTGTAAAAGGGTTTGGGGATGTTAGCCTTTCAGCGCGTCTTTAAGAGTTTTTCCGGCTTTGAATTTTGGAATCGTGACAGCAGGAATCTGAATGCGTTCTTTTGGATTTAATGGATTGACACCTGCGCGCGCGCTTCGTTCTTTTGCCATGAATGTGCCGAATCCGGTGAGCGTTACTTCGCGACCTTCTTTCAGGGTTTCGATTATAGTTTCAAGCAACGTATCAACCATTTTCTCAGCGTCCTTTTTTTGGACATTGAGTTTTTGTGCGAGTTTTTCTATGAGTTCAGCTTTGTTCATACGTTTACAGTCTAGTTAATTTCAACAATTCGGTCAACGCGTTCAATAGACCGAGCTTTTTTGGTTTTTGGATCAATATCAATTACAGCTGCATTAATAATCATGGTTCCAGATTCTGGAATTTCATGGCGTTGTTTTCTTCCTGTGATAAACGATGAGACAATGACATCTTTATCGACCCCAATGACACTATCGCGGCTGCCACACATGCCAATATCTGAAATAAATGCGGTTCCGTTTGGCAAGACACGGGCGTCTGCAGTTGGAATGTGCGTGTGCGTTCCGACGACCGCTGAGACGCGTCCATCTGCATGCCACCCGAATGCAACTTTTTCGCTTGTGGCTTCTGCGTGAAAATCAACGAGTGTGGCATCAGCATCTTGCACTTCTGGGACTGTCAGCATTTCGTCAAATATCGTAAACGGATTATCGACTCCTTCGACCATAAACACCTGTCCCTGAAGGTTTAACAGAGCAAGTGTGTATGTACCAACTTGGATTGTGTCTATTCCAGATCCAGGACCTTCTGGGTAATTATGCGGACGTATGAGATGATTTTTTTTATCGGCAAGGAGCTCGACTCCTTCGTCTTTTGCCCAAATGTGATTTCCAGATGTGAATGCATCGATACCAGCGGCGCGCAGTTCTTCAAGAGTTTTTCTGGTCACGCCAACGCCGTGTGCGATGTTTTCTGCATTTGCAATAACAATGTCTGCTTTATATTTTTTTTTCATTTCCGGAAGTGCAGATGCAATTGCTTTGCGTCCGCATTTTCCGACAATGTCTCCGATAAAAAGAATTTTCATAGTGTATATGTTACTCATGAAATCGTCGAATTCATTTCGCGGTTTCATGATCCTTGGAAGTGGGAGGCAGTCCTGCGAAAGCAGGACGTTGGAAGGGAGAAACCCATAGAGGGGTTTCTCCCTCCAAATCTTTATCTTGCATATTCGATCACCCGTTTTTCGCGGATAAGCGTGACCTTGATTTCTCCTGGATAGTTCAGGTCTTGCTGAATTTGATCGGCAATGTTGCGAGCAAGTTCCATTGCCTTGAAATCATCAACTTTTTCTGGAGTGACAAACACGCGGAGTTCGCGACCTGCCTGAATGCCAAATGCTTTTTCGACGCCTGGGAATCCTTTTGCGATGCCTTCAAGTTCTTCTAACCGTTGAACGTATTGTTCGTAGGTGTCTTTTCGTGCACCTGGCCTAGATCCTGAAATGGCGTCTGCGGTTTTGACGATAGCCTGTTCCAGGGTTCGAACATTGTCTTCGTGGTGTGCAATCGTGTGGTAGGCGATTTCTTCTGACATGTTGAATTTGCGTTTCAAAATGTCATAGCCGATTTCCATGTGCGTCCCTTGGACTTCGTGGTCGACTGCTTTTCCAATGTCATGCAAGAGGCCGCCTTTTTTGCATTCTACAACGTTGGCCTTGAGTTCTTCTGCGAGGAGTCCAGCAAGCAGCGCGACTTCGATAGAATGACGAAGGACGTTTTGCCCATAGCTCGTTCGGAATTTCAGGCGGCCAAGAATTTGCAGCAATTTTGGATCAAGCCCCGCAACACCGACCTCAAACGCGGCATCTTCACCAGCTTTTCGCATTTCAAGCGCGAGTTCTTTGCGAGCCAAGTCGACCGATTCTTCAATGCGTGCCGGGTGAATGCGTCCGTCCGACATCAGTTTTTCAAGCGCGCGTTTTGCAAGTTGTCTGCGCACGGCATTGAATCCAGAGATGACGATTGAATCCGGCGTTTCATCGATAATGATTTCGACGCCAGTCAGGTTTTCAAGCGCTTTTATGTTGCGACCTTCTTTTCCAATAATTCTTCCTTTCATATCTTCAGATGGAATAGTCACAATGCTTGAAGAATTTTCGGCAGTGACAGACGAAGCGAGCCGTTGCATGGCAAGTGCAAGAATATTTTTTGCTTTTACTTCCATTTGTTCTTGGCCTTCTTCTTCAATCCGTTTAATACGTTGAAGGATTTCGTCTTTCATCCGGCGTTCAGTGTTTTCCAGAAGCACGCGTTTCGCTTCGTCGCGCGTTAATTCGGCGATGCGTTCCAGTTTGGCCATTTGCTGTTCTTTAATGCCCTCTATTTCTTTACGGATGTTATCTATGTGACTTGCTTTTTCGACGATGCGTTTTTGATTTTTTTCCAAATCAACAAACTTTTGGTCAAAGATGGATTCGCGTTTTTCAAGGCGTGATTGAACATGGCGTAATTCTTCGCGTCGCTCGGCATCTTCTCGTTTGGCATCATCGACGATTTTTAACGCTTTGTCCTGTGCCCCAAGAAGGATTTCTTTTTGCTTGGTTTTCGTTTCTGCGATTGCGGTTTCAAGCTTTGATTCGATTGAATCGATTTTTCGTGCGGCCCATACTTTTCGAGCGTAGTATCCTGTGACCATGCCACCTGGGATTCCTACGGCTGCGATAATGAGCCAGAGAAGGTTTTCAATCCACATATGTGTGTTGTGCTAGTAATCAATAATAAGTCCGGATTTCTTAAGGGGATGAGCCCTAGACATCCAGATACATGCATAACCCGTGTTGAAGCGTTTTTACGCGCGCTGTGGAGCGATTATCTTATCGATCAGTCCGTACTTTAGAGCCTCTTCTGTGGTAAGAAAATAATCGCGGTCAGAGTCCTTTTCAATGCGTTTGATTGACTGTCCAGTGTGTTTTGCGAGAATTGCATTGAGTCGGTCTTTCAATTTGAGAATGTGTTCTGCACGTATCTTGATGTCCGTTGCCTGGCCCTCTGTTCCCCCCATGATCTGATGGATCATAATTTCGGCATTCGGCAACGCGAAACGCTTACCCTTGAATCCTGCGGCAAGGAGTGTCGCACCCATTGATGCGGCAAGCCCAACGCAGATTGTTTGGATTTTCGGTTTGACGTACTGCATCGTATCATAGATTGCCATGCCGGCGCTCACCGATCCGCCAGGTGTATTGATGTAAAGCTTAATGTCTTTATTCGCATCTTGGCTTTCCAAAAATAACAACTGCGCGATCACGGTGTTGGCAATCACATCATCGATTGGAGTCCCCAAAAAAATGATTCGTTCTTTGAGGAGTCGGGAATAAATATCATATGCCCGTTCTCCATAGTTTGATTTTTCGATGACTGTTGGGATGAGGTTCATACCGAAAGATAAGGTAAATCAAGCGTAGTTTAGATAATACGATGAAGACCCCCTTCTGGTCAAGCCCCAGGAGTCGAATCCCCTTATTTTAGGTGGTTTATGCTACATGGAACGACTTGTCGCTGACAACAATGGATCCGGGGATAGTCAGTCCGGATGCTTTTTTGTGTCCGCCACCGCCGAAGACACGTGCAAAATGCGAGACGTCAACATGGGGCTGAGTTGTGCGCATGCTGATTTTTATTTTTCCCGGTTCAAGCTCGCTTAGTAAAAATACTGCGCGTGCATCGTCGAGTGTATTCAAAAAATTTGCGATGCCTTCTGCGTCTTCTGTATCGGCGTCACATGAGATGATGTCGGTTTGCGTAAGTACCGTGACAACGGCTCCGGATGAATGCCGTTTTAATCTAGAAAGCACGACACCCCACAACTTTAACGCGTTGATGGATTTATTTTTTTGCGTATTATGCTGTATATCCCAAATACGAGCGCCACATCGCAAAAGTTCTGACGCGATATTCAACGCTGAAGAAGTTGTGCCCAGATTTGAAAATCCACCAGTGTCGCTTACGATACCCGCAAGCATGCAGGTGGCTGCGTCAGTAGAAATTGGATGGTTGGTATGCATAAAAAAGTTGTACATCATTTCTGCAGTGGACGAACTTTGCACATCAACAATATTCACATCCCCATAGTGTGTATTAGTTTTGTGGTGGTCAATGTTGATAATGGTGTGTTTTTCTTTTGTCCGTTCCGCGAGATGTTCGTGAATTCCCGCATACAGTAAATCGCCTGAATCAAGTGAAATAAGGACGTCGTGGGATCCATGAAGAATCAGCGCAGGATCTGTTTGCACGCGTTCGCTGTGAGGCAGAAAAAAGTAGTGGGCTGGTGTCCGGTGGACGCAAAAGATGTCGTGCGGTTTTTTGACGTCGTCCAAATAGAGTGATAAAGCGGTTGCACTACCCAATGCATCGCCATCCGGGTTTTGGTGCATAACAATCAGCACGCGATTCGCAGCGTGCAGAATGTCTCGCGTTTTGGAAAAAAGATGGGCATGCATGTGTCCTTGATTTACCATAACAAGCTACTCTACGATATCTGTGGATTTCGGTCAAGAGCCATCCTGTTTTAGAGAATCAAGAAGCGCCTCAATGTGCTGTGCCTGCTTTTCGGTCGTGTCGATCTCGAATGACAGTTCTGGCATCCGAAAAAGGAGCGTGTCCTGGGAAAGCGCGTATCGCAGGGCTTTTGTGTGTTTTTTTAAACGGAGAAAAAGTTCTTCTGCCTGCGGATCAGGGAAGATGGTAACGAAAATTTTTGCGTGTCCCAAGTCTTTGCTTGTGTGAACCCGGGTGACTGTAATGATTTGAGACGGTTCAAGCTCAAGCAGATCCCGAATGTGTTTTGCGAGCAGTTGGCGGATGGTGTCGTTGACCTGCGACATGCGGTCAAAGTTTTTTGGCATACTTATTCGATGAGCTTTCTTGTTCGTACGCTTTCGCTGTACAGTTCCAAGATATCTCCAATGCGTATTTCTGGTACGCGGTCGATTTTGATTCCACATTCCGTTCCCGATGTCACCGAGTCAACGACTCGAGGTCCAAGCCGAAGTTCTGAAACGAGTCCGTTTCCAATATCTACTTTGCCTCGACGAATCTTCACGTGCAAACTGGTTGCCGCTTTGCCCTGCTGGACAAGACCGCCGACGATTTGCGTTTTTCCTTTGTTTTGGAATAGTGCGGAAACTGAAATAATAGCTTCAGTGGTGCGTGTGACTTCAGGAGGCATGCGGCTTTCGAGTTCTGCAATAATATCCTCAATCAGTTTATAGATGATATCAAATTCTCGGACCTGTGTTCCTTCGCTTTTGGCAACTTCTTTTATTGTCGGAGGGACTTTCATGTGGAACGCATAAATGACTGCGTCGATAGACGAGGCTTCAGCAATGTCTGATTCATTTACAGGGCCGATATCTTTTCGGGCAATCTGGACTTTGACGTGTCCGCGCGGAAGTTTTTCCAGTGATTCGGCAATGGCTTCTTGCGAACCTGCATTGTCGGTTTTCAAAATAATCGTGTACGTCCGGTCTTTGATTTTTCCTTCTTCACCAGCTTGCTGAATGATTTTTGTTTGTCGTTCCTGCAAGGCTTGTGATCGGATTTTTTGCGCCTTCAACACTTTCTTCAAAGCTTTTTTGTCACCAGTGACTTGCAAGATGTCCCCGACAGCGGGAAGTTCTTTCAAACCCAATATGCGCACTGGCGTTCCTGGAGGAGCTTCTATAATTTCTTCGCCCATATCATTTTTGAGAAGTTTTACTTTTCCTGCAACTTCTCCGGCAGTAATAAGATCACCTGTTCGAAGTGTGCCGGTTTGGACGATAACACTCGCAACTGGTCCCTCACCTCTATCAACATGGGATTCGATGATTGTGCCAACACCCGGACGAGTCGGATCCGCGGTAATTTTTTCTTGTTCTAGATCTGCCCGTAAGAGAAGAATATTGAGCAACTCATCCAAGCCGTTTCTATTCACTGCGGACACAGGAGCGACGATTGTTTGCCCACCCCATTTTTCTGGGAGGTAATTTAATTCCGCAAGCTGTTGGAACACTTTTTCTGGATTGCTTCCCTCTTTATCCATTTTTGTAAGTGCAACAATAAAAGGGAGCCCCGTTTTTTTAATAATATTTATCGCTTCAGTAGTCTGCGGCTTGATGCCTTCATCCCACGCAATAACCAAAATTGCAATGTCGGCGACATTTGCTCCTCTGGATCGCATAGCGGTAAATGCTTCATGTCCTGGCGTATCAATAAAGGTGATTTTTCGCCCCTTATGCTCGATTTGGTATGCGCCAATGTGCTGCGTAATGCCGCCAGCTTCACTCTCAACGATATGAGATTTGCGGATCGCGTCTAACAGTTTTGTCTTGCCATGATCAACGTGTCCCATAATCACAATAACAGGCGGACGCTGGATTTTCGTTTTGTCTTCTTTGATAATATCTTCGATTTTTTGTTCTGCGTCGTCTCCGGCATTTTCGCGTTTTTCCATGCGCTCTGCCTTAAAGCCCATGTCCTCGGCAATAATTGTGGCAGTTTCAAAATCAATGTCTTCATTCAAATTTGCAAAAATTCCATTTTTCATAAGCTCTGCAATTACTTCTGTGACGGGCTTATGGACGAGTGCTGCAAGTTCTCGAACAGCAATATGATCGGGGATCTGAAGTACTTGCTTCGATTTCGATTCTTGAAGTTCCTTTTTTTCTTCGCTTGGTTTGCGCAATCCCAATTCAATTTCAACTTCAGTAATGAGGTGCGGGGATTTTTTAACACGTTCAATTATTTGATATGCGATTTTATCCTCAACTTTTATTGCTTTAAGTCCAATATCAAAACCGACGCGCGGGATGATGTGTCTCGTTATTTCAACAGATAATTTGAGTTGTCTTGCTAGTTCTGTTACGTTCATAGGGGTTGTGATCGCTTTGCGAAGTGTAATGAAAAATTGGGCTTCCGTCAAGAAGCCGGAGTATTTTTTTAAGAAAAATGTGATTTATGTCCCCGCAATAATACGGAGTTTTTTCGGAACAATTTCTATTGTGGCCGGCGTTTTGACCATAACATCGTTTCCAGAATAAATAGGGACGCTTTCCTCGCTGTTTTTTACGAAAATATTTTTTGCGGGGATAATACTGTTACGGACAGATGTCGCCCTTGTTTTCAAGAAAGAAAAAAATCCCCGATGTTCAGTTTCTTCAACCACAGCTTCAAGTTTTCCATCTTGTGCGTTTCCTCGATATCCATTATCACAAAAGTTTATGATTTTTATGGGTGCCATGCCAGTCGTTTTAAGGAAGTACGACTTGTCACATTCAACTTTAGTATTTTGTGACGCCGGAATTGAGAGTGAAGAAAAAAAATAACGTCCATTCACTTTTCCTAGATCGAGTTTTTTTATAATTCGCTTTGAAAGGATAGCACACGCAGCTTCTCCATATGGAATATTGAGAGCGTCTGCAATTGAATTCTTTTCTTCACCAAGCGGAATAAGGCCGAGAGTTATCGTGTTATCGGTCAGGTGCGAGATAATAGCGTTAACGGTTTTGTCGCTTCCTATTGCAACAATCGTCCGCACGCCTTTTCGCTCTGCATCGTGTACAATATCCTGAATACTTTTCAACATAGTCAGCTTTTCAAATCGACCGGTGATGCCCAAATCTTGAATACGCGCTTGAATATGTAAAAGATCCCGTTGAAACTTTTTGTTCTGTGCACACGAATCAACTATATAGAGGTACATACAAAAGTTATTTCACCTCTTTTATAGCCTGAACGTTTTTTTGTTTTGAAGAATGATTTTTTTCTTTATCTTCTTCAGAAGATCCCATGACAGATTTTCCCTGGAAAGAAGCACCAGATTCGATGCTTAAGTTTTTCGTTTGGATATTTCCAAACACTCGAGCACTTGCGGAAAGTTCTAACGAAGACGTCGCTTGAATGTTTCCTTTTACTTCGCCTGCAACAAAAATTCTAGATCCTTTTACTTCAGCTTTCACCTTTGCATCTTTTCCGATACGAACAGAACCTTCAGTTTTTAAGGTTCCGCTGATTGAGCCCTCGATGACAACGTCTCCACTTCCGACAAAATTGCCTTCGACTGAAACTGAGGGACCGATGATTGTTTCTATCTCTTGAGAAGAATGTTCTTCTTTATTGAATATAGCCATATTTTTTTAGTTATTGTATGTTAATTGAGCCACGAAAAACCAAATTTGTCAATTTTGCTGTTTGTAAAATTGCAGAAAGTATGATTTACATATAAACTTATTTTGAAATTTAACATACATCTAAAATAATGCAAATGGAAACAGGCTTTTTTGCAAAAAAGGATATTAGGGTATTTTTGTCAATCGTTGTTGTTGTTCTTGGTGTTCTTGCAGCACTTTATTTTTTGGACATGAGGCTTCAATTTATTGACAATTTCTCTCAAAAATTGTATAATATAGTAATAGGATAAATAAACTGGATTTTTTACCTTATATTAGCCAAAAAAGTGAATTGAGCCCTCGTAGTTCAACGGATAGAACAATCCCGTCCTAAGGGATGGATCCGGGTTCGATTCCTGGCGAGGGCAATTACCTTAAATTCTCGAAA
>Ga0265297_10012419_pt1 | contig 10231 bp, 11 predicted proteins | sample Munlanlwell13791_FD_192502 | JGI IMG/M metagenome (GOLD analysis project Ga0265297, IMG submission 192502) | Leachate microbial communities from a municipal landfill in Southern Ontario, Canada - Leachate well 137-91 | ecosystem: Engineered > Solid waste > Landfill > Unclassified | place...
GCACCAGGGCATAACAATGTATCAATTCCATCGCGCACGCCACGGGTAAAATAGAATCACCTTTGCCGCCGCACGCCTCAAACGCGGTTATCGTTAGAATGGGCCTTATGCGCTTCCCCCCCGGAAACACGGCGTATCTCATCGCCTTGTGGATAACCGCGGGCCTCGCGGAGGCGGGAGGGATATATAAATCCAAGGCGCTGTCTATTATATTTTTCTTGCGGGCTATATATTTATTTATGTCCATTATTATTCTTTAAACGGTTCCAGCGCCGCCTTGCCTTCTTTCTTTACCAGGACCTCCACCTTCCGCTTTGTTTCCTCAAGACGCTTCCTGCAAATCTTGATCAGGCCCATACCCTCTTCGTATTTTTTTAAAGATTCGTCAAGCGGCATGTCACCGCTTTCAAGGTCGCTCACTATCTCTTCCAATTTTTTCATCATGTCCTCGAACTTCTGCTCTTTAACCATAAAACCTCCCAAATCCGCCTAGGCGGATTTGATCCCGAGCGACCATAATTTTACTCTGTGTCGCGAGGGACCTTTACTTATTCAACCCTGCTCTTAAAACCGCCTTTTGAGACAAGCGTCTCCACCAGCTCTCCCTTTTTAAGAAACAAACTGTTTTTTACTATCCTTTTTTCAGGAAGCTTGAAGGTAACGCTGTAACCCCTGCTTAGGATATTCAAAGGACTCAGTATCTCTATCTTCTCGCAGAGGAGCTTCACGCGCTCCTCTTTCAATTCCATGTAATGCCCTATCCTCAGGAGAAGCCCGTCTTCCGCGTCGTCAAGCCTTTGCTCATATTCCTTAACGATATCCAGGGGAAAATTCCTGAGCTTCTTCTCCATCTCGTCCAGCCTGTCCGCAAGGTCGCTTTTCTTCGCTATGACAAGCTCCGCGGCGACCGAAGGCGTCGGCGCCCTGAGGTCAGCGACAAAATCGCTTATTGTCCAGTCAATCTCGTGTCCGACCGCGCTTATGACAGGTATCTTCGAATCATATATGGACCTGGCGACTATCTCCTCGTTAAACGCCCACAAATCTTCCATGCTGCCGCCTCCGCGGCCCACTATTATCACGTCCACGTTCCCGAGCCTGTTAAACTCCTGTATCGCGGCCGCTATCTCCTCTCCCGCCCCCTCTCCTTGGACCCTGGACGGATTTATGATAATCTCCACGTTGCTGAACCTCTTCTCCAGGACATGCAGCATGTCTCTTATCGCCGCGCCCGTGGGAGAGGTCACTATGCCTATCCTGTCCGGGACCATTGGTATTGGTTTCTTGCGCGCCTCGTCAAAAAGGCCTTCCTTGAAAAGCTTCTCTTTCAGCTGGTCAAACGCGAGCTGCAGCGCGCCTATGCCTTTCGGCTCCACCTTCGACACGTACAACTGATACGCGCCCTGTTTTTCGTATATGCTTATGCGGCCCGCGCAAAATACAAGCATCCCGCTCTTTATCTCAAACTTCGCCTTTTCGTTGCTGGATTTGAAAAATACGCACTTGAGCTCGCTCTTTTCGTCTTTCAGGGTAAAATAAAAATGCCCTGACGAATGGCTCTTGAAATTCGATATCTCGCCCTCCACCCAGATATTCGGGAAAGAATCCTCGAGTATTGTCTTGATGCTCGAAGTCAACTCGCTGACCTTGTATATGTATCTTCCTCTTTGTTCCATCCTATAAATAGGCCCCTATTTTCTCCGCGACCCTCTGAATAGACACGGCCCTTCCGGTTTCATCGTCTATATCCACCAAGGCGCCCTGGAGCTCTATGTCTTTATCGCCGATCTCGAATTTTTTAGGCATACCTGTAAGAAAATGCTCAACTATTGACTCGTGCTTGCGCCCTATCACGGAATCCTGGGGGCCCGTCATGCCCAGGTCGGTTATATACGCGGTCCCGAAAGGCAGTATCTTATCGTCCGATGTCTGGACATGGGTGTGGGTGCCGAAGACCACGCTCGTCCTGCCGTCCAAAAATCTGCCCATCGCGATCTTTTCGCTCGTCGCCTCGGCGTGGATGTCCACCAGGATTATCTTCGTCTCTCCGGACAGCCTCTGGATCTCTCTCTCAGCCGCCCTGAAAGGACAATCCGTTACGGGATTCATGAAGACCCTGCCTAAAAGGTTTATCACGCCTATCTTCCTGCCGGTGTTTGATTTGATTATGGTCGAACCCTTTCCCGGAGACGAATCGGGATAATTCGCGGGCCTCAAAATCCTCGGGTCCTTCCCAATCCTCTCATATATCTCTTTTTTCTTCCATATGTGGTCGCCTGACGTAATGACATCTATCTGATTATTCAGAAGATCGTCCACCGTCTCCGGGGTAAGCCCGGACCCCCCCGCGATGTTCTCCGCGTTGGCCACGACAAAATCCACGTGCCTGTCCTGGCGCAGGCGCGGGACTATCTTTTTAACCGCTTCCCTGCCTGGACTCGCTACTATGTCACCTATCAGAAGTATTTTCATGCGTCACTTCGCGTATTCCACTGCCCTTGTTTCCCTGATGACAGTCACTCTTATCTGCCCGGGATACTCAAGCCCTTCCTCTATCTTCTTGCTTATCTCCCTGGCGAGGCCCATTGCCTGAAGATCGCTTATCCTTTCCGGCTGGACTATCACGCGTATCTCTCTGCCCGCCTGTATGGCAAAGGCCTTTTCAACCCCGCGGAAAGAATCGGCGATCGACTCCAGTTTTTCCAGGCGTTTTATGTAATTTTCCAGTGTCTCGCGCCGCGCCCCCGGCCTGGTCGCGCTCACGGTATCAGCCGCCTGCAGCAATACCGCGTAAACAGACGATGGCTCTTCTTCCTCGTGATGCGACATTATCGCGTTTATGACTTCCTGGCCCTCGCCGTATTTTTTAGCCAGGTCCGCGCCTATTTTCGCGTGCGGGCCTTCCACCTCATGCGTCACTGCCTTTCCTATGTCATGCAAGAGCCCTATCCTCTTGGCCAGATTGACATCCAGCCTCAACTCCCCTGCCATGACGCCCAATATCACGCTGACCTCCTTAATATGCTGCAATACGTTCTGACCGTAACTGGTCCTGTATTTAAGGCGCCCCACGAGCCGCACGATCTCAGGATGAACCCTCTGCAGGCCCAGTTCAAAGACCGCCTTCTCTCCCTCTTCCTTTATGGAAGCCTCTATCTCCTGCTTGACCTTATTCACTATCTCTTCTATGCGGCCCGGGTGGATCCTGCCGTCCTGCAAAAGCCGCTCCAGGCTTATCTTCGCCACCTCCCGCTTCACCATGTCAAAGCACGAAAGTATCACCGCCTCCGGCGTATCGTCAATTATCACGTCCACGCCCGTGGCTATCTCGAGCGCCCTTATATTCCTGCCTTCTCTTCCTATTATGCGCCCCTTCATCTCATCATTAGGCAGGTTCACCACCGATACCGTGGTATTCGTGACGTGCTCCGCGGCGCATTTCTGCATGCTCAGCGATAATATCTCTTTCGCGTTTTTATCCGCGGACTCCTTTGCCTTATCCTGTATGTCCTTAAAAAGCAGCTGGGCCTCTCTCTGCGCGTCCGCCTCCACCCTCTGCAGGAACAGCTTCTTCGCCTCTTCAACGCTCAAGCCGGATATCCTCTGCAGCTTAACCTTTTCCTCTTCTATCATCCGCGTCAGTTCCCCTTGCCTGGACTCAATCGACCTTTCCTTGTCCACGAGCATCGATTCCCTCTTGCCGATATCCTTTTCTTTCCTGTCAAGGATATCCACCTTCCGGTCTATATTTTCCTCTTTCTGCACGAGCCGCTTTTCGACATTCGCGAGCTCCTGACGCCTGTCCCTTGTCTCGCGCTCAAAATCAGACTGTATCTTGAACTTCAGGTCCTTTACCTCGAGCTCCACCTCCTTCTTCCTGTTCTCAAATTCCTTCTTGGAATTTTCCAGGGAAGCCCTTGTTTTTTCTTCTATCTCTTTCAGGTGTTTTTCGCTGAAAAATTTCCTTATGAAATACCCGGCGAAAAACATCCCTATAAACGCCAATACCTCCACTATGTAAACTAATATTTTGATATTGGAAACCATAAGAACCACCTCCCGATATTTTATATTATAAGGCGGAGTTAATCGGTGATAACGCTGGTAAGAGAAATATCCTTTTTCACGGATGGGATGCTTTTGAGCATCTGAAACCTGAAACCCAGGCCTATCTTAGGAGTATCCGCAGGAATTTGACTTAAAAAATTGTCATAGTAGCCGTGGCCGTGGCCCAAGCGGTTATTCGAACGATCAAACGCGAGGCCAGGCACCGCCACCAAATCTATATCCTTTATCCTGACAGGTCTTTTTTTAACGGATTCAAGCGGCTCGTAAATACCATAAGTGCTCCTTACCAGCCTTTCCCTTAAATCCCTCAGATATACAGGTTTTATATTTTTCTCTTTTACCAGCGTAACCGGCACAACCACCTTCTTGCCCATTTCAAGGGCTTTTTTTATTATGGGGCCCGTCTCTACCTCCCCGGTCCCCCTTGATACATAAAGCATCACACACTTCGACTCTAAAAATTCCCTTTTGGAAAAAAATTCTTTTTGTATCGCCCTGCTCCTTTTTCTCCTTTCTGACTCTTTCTGACCCTTGATCCTGATCCTGATTTTTTTTCTAAGTTCTTCCTTTTCTTTCATGACCCTGCCTTCTGCGCCTTCTCACCTTTCTTTTTCAGATAATCATCGATCGCTGACTTAAGGGCCTCTTCCGCTAGCACCGAACAATGCATCTTTACCTTCGGGAGCCCTCCCAGGGCCTCCGCCACGGCCCTGTTGGAGATCTTCAGCGCCTCGTCGATAGTCTTCCCCTTCACTATCTCGGTGACCATGCTGCTCGTGGCTATGGCGGCCCCGCAGCCAAAGGTCTTGAACTTCGCGTCCGTGATCCTGTCGCCCTCAACCTTGATGTAAAGACGCATGATATCCCCGCACACGGGATTCCCGACGTTTCCTATGCCGTCCGCGTCAGGTATCTCGCCCACGTTGCGCGGGTTTTTAAAATGCTCCATCACCTTCTCGCTGTATTGCGTGTTAAAGCTCTCCATGATTACTCCTTAAGAATGATCTCCCTCGGCCTGTTAGCCTTGGAATGATCCTTCGCGGGTTTTATTCTCCTCAGATTGTCGAGCATCTTAAGTTCTTTGAGCCTGTTATATATCAATATCCACGCGCAATCCTTGTCCTTGTCCACCTCGCACTTACCCTTATTGGATCCGCCGCATGGCCCGTTCAAAAGCCCCTTGGCGCACCTGGAAACAGGACAAATCCCGGCGGTAACATTAAGCACGCAATCCCCGCACATGGCGCACTTCTCAAAAAACCCAAGCCCCGTGGCGTCCACCACCGAACCAAACATAGTATCGCAGCCTATGTAGACAGGCCTCTTTCGCCTGTCATTATCGATCACTGACTGGACCCCAAGGCCGCAGCTCAAAACAAGTATCGCCTCTGTATCATCCATGGCCTTTTTGTTTTTAGCGAAACACATCTTGATTTGACTCGCGATACACGCGGAATCCGGCACTGCCCAGCCAATAACCACCCTCCCCTCTTTTTCAAGAAGGCCTTTCATCTCCAAGACCTCTTTTTCCCCGCCTGTCCTGCAGGTCGCGGCGCAATCACCGCAGCCAATGATAAAGATCTTTTTCAAAGGCCCCAGCGCCTGCGATATCTCTTCTAACGGTTTTGCCTTAGTGACTATCATGTGCCCTGCTCCTGCAATAACGCCTCTATGTCTTTTTTAAAAACCTCTTTATCCACGTAACCCACGTACTTTTTCCTTATATTCCCGTCTCTGTCCAGGACAAAGGTCGTGGGTATGGAACCCACCCCTCCATACAAATCAGTCACTTCATTGTTACCCAATAAAGTCGTATAATTTATCCTGTTTTCCTGGACAAAAGGCGGCACCACCCTTTGGCCGTTCCAATCCAGTGATATCCCTATGACCTCAAGCCCCCTGGATCTGTATTCGCTGTAAAGCTCCACGAAATGCGGTATCTCGGCCCTGCACGGCGGGCACCAGGTAGCCCAAAAATCAAGAATGACTATCTTTCCTTTAAAATCAGACAGGCTTTTTTCCCCGCCGTTTATATCCGAAAGCGTGAAACCGGGCGCCGGCTTAAAATTCGGCCTTTTGGCCGTTACGGTCCCTTTGATGTCCGGCTTCGCCATGGAAACAACTTCCCTGGCGGACTTGCGCGAATTATTCATTATCACGCCGAAAATGATTATGCCCGCGCTTAACACTACTGTCGATATGAATATTATTCTGTTCGTCATATATCTCCCGCGTTAAAAAAGGCCTCCCAGCCTTGAAAACATCCCGGAAAACAATAATCCCCCTATCAATATCAGGAATATCCCTGATACGACCGGCACCGCCTTCATGAAACCCTTTATCCTGTTGAACATCAGGAGAAATTTATTTATCGCTATGCCGGACAGAAAAAACGGTATGCCCAGGCCGAGCGAATAAACCGCCAATAACAATACCGCCTCAGACATCCCCTCGAGCGTGGAGGCATAAATGAGTATGCTTGAAAGCACGGGTCCCACGCAAGGCGTCCATCCAAAAGCGAAAATCGCCCCTACCGCCAAAGAACCGAAATAACCCGATCTTTTTTTATCGCCCGCGGCGGCGGCGAGTTTTTCCTGGTTTAAAAATCTTATCTTCAGCGCCCCTGTCATGTGCAGGCCGAATAAGATTATTATTACGCCGCCGGCCCTCTCCAGCCACGTCTTCCTTATCCCGAAAAAACTACCCAGATACGAAAACATCACCCCCAAAAAGATGAATACTATTGAAAATCCCGCTATAAAAAATAAAGAATGCATCGCGGCCAAGCGTCTCGTATCAGACGACTGGCCCTGATCTTTTATTTCCTCGAAAGACCTCCCGGTAATATAAGTTATGTATGATGGGAAAAGAGGTAAAACGCAGGGCGAGAAAAAACTCAGTAGCCCGGCGGAAAAAGCTATAAGAATAGAGACCTCGCTGCCACTCGTCATACGCCCCCCGGTGAATCTACCTCTGCGAAGCCCTTACTCTTATGACGTCTTGTTGAATCCTTATATCTTTTAGCCGTTCTATTATGTCCTGCTGATTTTTTAAGACCTGATCTATCTTCTCTGAAAGAATCCTCACCCCGGCCGTACTATCTGTCCTCTCCTGCCCGCCAAACCCCTTGAGCGTGAAGGCCCCCAGAGAAACAATCATCGCCGCCAAAATCATTAAAAACAATGTCCTCTTTCTCATGTCTACCTCTTTTCCCAATTTATTATTATATCAAAATCCCCTGTTTTGTCAACCTTAGTATTGCGAACCAATTCCCTAAGTTGACACTCGAGTAATACTCCTTTTGTCAACTTAGGGAACGCCTGAGGCCCAGTTTGGCGAACGGCCTGGTATTCAAGACATCTTTTTTGCCCAGCCAGCCGCGGCGGGCGACGGAAACACCGAACTTCATCATGTCCAGATGGTCCGCCACGTGGCTGTCTGTATTTATGACTATCTTTACGCCAGCCTCCTTTGCCATGCGGCAATGCACGTCGTTCAGATCCAGACGCTGAGGAAAGCTGTTTATCTCCAAGGCGACACAAGTGTCTCTCGCGGCCTTGAAGACCTTTTCCATGTCTATGTCGTAAGGTTCCCGCGCGCCCCAGAGCCGGCCTGTGGGATGGGCTATGACATGAACGTATTTATTCTCACATGCCTTTAAAATCCTCCGCGTCATCTTTTCCCTTGGATACCTGAATCCCAGATGTATCGCGGCTATCACAACGTCCATATCCTTCAGGATATCGTCCGGATAATCCAGATTCCCGTCTGAATCAATATCCACTTCCGCGCCGAACAAGACCTTTATATCCTTGTATTTCCTGTTCAGCCGGTCTATCTGCTTTCTTTTTTCCTTTAACTCTATCCTGTTGAGCCCGCCCGCTATCCTGAGGCCCTGCGAGTGGTCTGTTATGGCGATATACTCATAACCCAGTTCTCTTGACTTCAAGACCATCTCTTCCATGGAACTCCCCCCGTCAGACCAGGTGGAATGCATGTGCAGATCGCCTTTTATATCTTTAAGTTCCACCAAATCAGGAAGGGCGCCCTTTTCCGCCAGCTCTACTTCGCCTCTGTCTTCCCTGAGTTCAGGTCCTATATAATCAAGACCAAGGGCTTTATACATGTCCTCCTCTGTCTTGCCGGATATTTTTTTGTCTTTCTTGAATATCCCGTATTCATTGAGCTTCAAACCTTTTTTTATCGCCAGGTGCCTGAGTTTTATATTATGCTCCTTTGAGCCCGTGAAATACATAAGCGCGGCGCCGTAAGAAGAATCCTCCACAACCCTCACGTCCACCTGTATGCCTTCCTCAGTAACTATGGATGACTTGGTCCGCCCTTTCACCAGCACGTCTTTTAGCTCTCTCAGGCCCGCGAACCTATCCATCACCTTTCCCGGATTTTTTGAGGAAACAAGGATATCTATGTCTTTTACAGTCTCTTTCATCCGCCTCAGGCTTCCGGCCGCGTCTATTTTATTTACCTCCTTCAGGGCCTTGAGCTGACTGATAAAGCTCCTTGCCGTATCGCTCGCTGTCTTCAAATCCAGCCGGCTTCTTCCTTTTTTAAAAAGCTCTATACCTTTCAGGATATTCTCTTCTGTCTTTTCTCCCATGCCCGGGAGCCCGCGGATCTTTCCGGCGTGAGCCATCCTCTCAAGCATCACAACGTCCTCTATGTGTAATTTTTCATGCAAGAGTTTCGCCGTCTTTGGTCCTATGCCGGGCACGCCAAGCATGTCGATCAGCCCTTGAGGCACGTCTTTTTTGAGTTGACCGAGGTATTTTAATTCCCCGGTCGACGCTATCTCTTTTATCTTCTCCTCCAAATCCCCGCCTATGCCTTCGATATCCTTCACCCTATCCTCTTTGATAAGGGCCTCTATGTCCTCCGGCAGGGATTCCACGTTTTCCGCGGCCTTTTCATAAGCGCGTATCTTGAAATAATTGTCTCCCTTTATCTCCAGGATCTGAGCTATCTGTCTGAATATCTCCGCTATCCTTTTGTTTTTCATGGTAACATTATTTTATCATAGATTTTTTCCGGCATAAAGGATATAATGCTTCAAATAAACAAAAGTCCCCCGCCGCATAAGCTCTGAAACTAGGCGGCTTCGGGATCAAATTTTTTTCACAAAATTTGGGAGAAAACCATGCTTTTAAAATTCCTGCGGAAGCGCAAAAACATGAAAATGATAATGTGGGGGATCGCCATATTGATCATACCCGCGTTCGTGATATGGGGTTCCGGCACGTCCGACAAAAAAAAGGAAGGCAACAAACCGGATTACGCCGGGAGGATTTTTGACAAAAAGATCTCATACGATGAATACGGCGACATGTGGAACGTGGCGCGCGACTACGCCGTAAAGACATTCGGCAACAACGCCCCCGCCGAATTGATAGACCAGCTCGCGTGGGACCGCATAATATTACTGGAAGACGCGCGAAGGCGTAAAATACTCGTGAAAGACAGCGAGGTCGTTAACGCCATCGCATCTTCTCCTCTTTTCCAGAAAAACGGCTCATTTGATAAAAAACTATACAAGTCGATGCTGGGCGACGCGGCGAGGGCGTTTGAGGAGCGCCTGAGAGACGACTTGTTGATATCGAAACTGAGAGAAACGATCATCGGCCCGATATCGATAAGCGAGGATGAGGCGAAAAAAGAATTTAAAAAGAATTTTGAAAAAATAAAACTGTCCTACATAGTCATGCCTTTCTCTGACTTCGAAAAAGACGCGCGATACGCGGAACAGGACCTTTTAAGCTTCTATGACCGGAATAAAAATGAGTTCAAAAAACCTGAACAGGTAAACGTTGGTTACATAGAAATCCCGTTTGCCGGCTTCGAGCCCGATACGCGCGTAACAGACGACGAGATCAAGAGATATTTTGAGGAGCATTTATCTGAGTTCAAAAAACCTGATTCGGACGAGGCCCCGGCCCTGGACGACGCGATAAAAAACGAGATAACCGCCAAGCTTTCTTTCAAGAAAAAAATATCCATGGCGGAAGAACTCGCTTACAAGACGCTGGACGAGGCGATAGCGAAAAAAGAACTTGCCGCGCCCGCCAGGTCAAATTCCCTCGAAGTAAAAGAAACTGGGCTATTCACCATGCAGGACGAGATACCGGGTATCGGCTGGTCGTACGAATTC
>Ga0265297_10012420_pt1 | contig 10230 bp, 10 predicted proteins | sample Munlanlwell13791_FD_192502 | JGI IMG/M metagenome (GOLD analysis project Ga0265297, IMG submission 192502) | Leachate microbial communities from a municipal landfill in Southern Ontario, Canada - Leachate well 137-91 | ecosystem: Engineered > Solid waste > Landfill > Unclassified | place...
AAATGAAAAAGCGGCCAAACTCATCAATGAAGCGGCGGAAAAAGGGGCCAATCGTTTTGAATGGACCCATCAAAAAAAGAACGGGACGACGTTCCCGGTCGAGGTCAATCTGACCGCGATCGGCACGCCGGAAGGGCAGGTTATTTACGCGACCTGGATGGACCTCACCGAGCGGAAAAAGAACGAAGAACAGGTCAAAAAAGACGAAGACGCCTACCGGACGCTGGCGGAAAATCTCCCCGGCTTAGTTTTCCGCTGTCACCTGGAAAAGGGGCACAGCATGCAGCTTTTCAACAACATGTTGACGCCTCTAACCGGCTACACGGAACAGGAATTAATGCGGGACAATCTTTGCACGATCGAGCCGATCATTCACCCCGACGACAAACAGCTGGTCATGGATACCATGAAAGAATCGATTTATTACAACAAACCGTTCCGGATCGAATACCGGATCATCCATAAAACCGGCCAGATCAGATACCTTAGCCACCGGGGACGGCCGGTCTATGACGACCTGGGAAAAGCCCTTTACGTTGACGGGGTATTTTTTGACGTGACCGAGGCCAAACAAACCGAAAAACGGCTGATCGAAGATGAGGCTCGCTTTAAGGTCCTTTTCGAAGTCTCGCCCAGCCCGATCTTTATTGAGTCGCTTGAAGGCAAAGTCATTGACTGTAATAGCGCCGCCGCTAAATTGTTCGGTTATACTAAAGATGAAATGCTCCGGCTTAGTTCCTCCGACCTGGTCCCGCCTCGGGTCGCCGCGTCCTTCCCCGACCTGGTAAAAATGGTCCTGGAAAAAGGGGAATACTACATCGAATCCCAAAACAAGAAAAAGAATGGCGAACTTTTCCCGGCTGAAGTCAGGATCAAGGCGATCGAAGTGAACGGACAGAAAATGGTCTTGGTCTCGGTCCAAGACGTAACCGGCCGAAAACAGACCGAAGGAAAAATGAAGGAAGAGCTGGAGGCGCTTTCCCTGATCAGCGCCTCCGCCACCGGACGAGAACTAAAAATGATCGACATGGAAAAAGAGGTCAATACCCTACTGAAAGAATTGGGTAGAGAGTCAAAATACCAATGAAGATCGAACAAAACCGGTGGACCGCTAAAGAGGGTTGGCAACCTGGGACCTTCGGCCAGATCGGGAATGTTCAACTAGTCCTGGTTTTCGGTAGCGGCCCGATCTTGGGCGACAAGTCGATCATGGATAAACTTCACGCGGCGTATCCGCAAGCGCACTTTCTCGGTTGCTCGACCGCCGGAGAGATTCTTGGCACGGAGGTCCGTGACGATTCATTAGTTGCGACCGCCATAAGTTTTAAGTCAGCGACCATCAAAGGGGTGCGGGTAAAAATTGGCGAAGTTAAAGACAGCTATGAGGCCGGAGCAAAACTGGCCGGGGCGATTGACCAAGTCGGATTAAGGCATCTTTTTGTCCTGTCCGATGGTTTGAAGGTAAACGGGAGTGAATTGGTGAAAGGACTAGTCGCTAACTTGCCCGACAACGTGCATATTACCGGCGGGTTGTCCGGCGACGGCGCTAATTTTAAAGAAACTTTTGTCTTCCTGGACGAAGCGCCGGCAACCGGAGTGATCGCCGCCCTTGGCTTATATGGAAACGACCTGCTGGTCGGCTATGGTTCTTTCGGCGGTTGGGATCCGTTCGGGCCTTCTCGCATAATTACCAAGTCAAAAGGGAATGTTCTTTATGAATTAGACGGGAAATCGGCGCTGGAATTGTACAAACAGTATTTAGGCGAACAGGCCAAGGGGCTGCCGGCCTCTGGCTTGCTTTTTCCCTTGGAGGTCCGTTTGCAAGAAGGAGAGCCCGCCTTGGTCCGCTCGATTGCGGCTGTCGATGAAAAAAAGCAAAGTCTGACCTTTTTCGGGGATGTGCCCGAAGGGGCTCGAGCCCAGTTAATGAAAGCCAACTTTGATCGATTGGTCGATGGGTCGGCAAGCGCGGCTAAGGCCAGCCAGGACTCGCTTGGTGGCTTTAAGGCTGATTTGGCGATCCTAATTAGTTGCGTAGGAAGAAAAGTTGTCCTGGCCCAAAGGACGGAAGAAGAGGTTGACGCAGTTCGTGAAGTATTAGGCGAGCAGACGGCGTTAACCGGGTTTTATTCTTATGGCGAGATCGCGCCCTTCTCGGTTAATGGGAAAGGCGAGTTCCATAACCAAACAATGACGATCACCGCGTTAGGCGAGAAATGACAAATGAGAAGCTGCACCACCTACTAAAACGGCAGTTAAACAAATATTTCGGCACAAGCGAAAATCTTCCGGAAAATCTGCTCCCCTTGATCAACTCGGTCAACGACGCTTATTTCCAGGCTGACTCCGACCGCAAACTGCTTGAACACTCTTTTGATCTTAGCTCGGAAGAGATGCGGGAAGCGAACCGAGTCGTGCAGGAAAGCGAAGCCCGCTATCGCGGCATTTTTAACGCGGTAACCGACGGCTTATTGATCTTCGACCTTAACGGCACGATCGTTTCCGCTAACGCCCGGGCAAGTGAAATGTACGGCTACCCTCAAGAAAAAATGATCGGACTGACCGGCAAAGAAATAGTCACTCCGGAATATCATCCTTTGTTCCAAAATTTCCTGGCAGTGGTCGGCGCGGGAGGCGTTTTTACCGGGGAGTCGATCGACCGGCAAAAGAACGGGACCCCTTTTAACGTCGAAATCAAGGGGTCGGCCTTTTCTTTTCAGGGCAAGCCCCATCTGTTAGCGGTCGTCACCGATACGACCGAACGGAAAAAATCCGAGCAAACTATTACGCGCAAGATCGCGGAACTGGAAGCTATCGTTGAGGCGGCTACCGGACGGGAACTGAAAATGATCGGCCTGGAAAAAGAAGTCAACGCCCTGCTGGTCGAACTCGGTCGCCAACCAAAGTACAAATAAGGTTTGAGTCTGTCCCCCGCTTGCTTTATAATTGTCTCGTGGTTAAAATCGCCGAATTGCTTGATAATGTTGAGAACGTGGACCGGGATTTTATCGGCACGATCGCTTTCCGCAATGAAGAGCTGACCCTCCCTGACGGCAGCAAAGTCGCGCTGGGGCTCGACGACGGCCATTGGGTGTTAGTCTATCAGTCAAAGAGCGGCTCGCCGTTCGAGGTCCTCGATTATAACGCCCACGACCGGAAGCTCTTCGTCGATAAAAAGATCGGCGGCGAAAAAGAGCTGGCCCGGTTCCGAAAGATCGCGCGTTATTTTATGGACCACGCCCAGACGACCGACTTGGTCACGATCCTGCCGCCGGAGGTCGCTTGATGAAAGACGTTAACGGTCTGGGAGCGTTCGGGATCGTCCCGCACCTGAGCGAGGACGCGCTTAAACAAGCCAGATTAGCCGGCATTAAAACGCGCGCCGGCAAGATCGCCTATCTGACCGCCGCCGGCAAGAAGGCCGGCCAACCAACGGTCGAGGAAGGGATCCAACCGGCCAAAGGGGCGCTCAAATGGATCGCCCAACTACTTGAGGAGGAAAACCAATGAGAAGCGACGCCTTAAAAAAGAAAGCCCCGATCCGCGCCCTGATCCACGCCACCGGAGTCGCCGACAGTGAAATGAAAAAACCGTTTATCGGCCTAGCCTCGAGCTTTACCGATCTCGTCCCAGGTCACGTCGACATGCGCGCGCTGGAAAGAGTGATCGAAAAAGGGATCCACGCCGGTGGCGGGGTCGCGTTCACTTTTGGCCTGCCGGCCATTTGCGACGGGATAGCCATGGGACATAAGGGGATGTATTATTCTCTTCCCTCGCGCGAATTGATCGCCGATACCATTGAATCGGTCGCGGAAGCCCACCAACTTGACGGGCTGGTCCTGCTGACCGCCTGCGATAAGATTACCCCCGGCATGCTGATGGCGGCCGCCCGTCTCGATATTCCGACGATCCTGGTCACCGCCGGACCGATGCTGACCGGTTGCTATAAAATGACCAGGCTCGACCTGGTTCATGACACGTTCGAAGCCGAAGCCGCCTACAAACAGGGGAAGATCACTAAAAAAGACCTCGAAGGGTTGACCCAAAACGCTTGCCCGGGAGCCGGGTCCTGTTCCGGGATGTTCACCGCCAACACCATGGCCTGCGCCGGGGAAGCACTCGGCATGTCGCTCCCCTTCTGCGGCACCGCCCTGGCAGTTTCTTCGAAGAAAAAAATGATCGCCTATCAAAGCGGCCAGAAGATCGTCGAACTGGTCGAAAAAAACATCACGCCGCGGAAGATCATGAACCTAAAAGCGTTCACTAACGCCATTACCGTCGATATGGCTCTGGGCGGCTCGACCAATGCCGTCTTGCACCTGACCGCCATCGCCCGGGAAGCCGGGATCAAACTGCCGATCGAACTTTTTGACGAGATCAGCAAACGGACCCCTCATCTTACCAGCCTGCGCCCCAGCGGCGATCATTTTATGGAAGACTTCGAACATGCCGGCGGGGTCCCGGCCGCGATGCATGTGCTGCAAAAAGCACTCCTTGATAATCCAACCGTCTCGGGGTTAACGATCAAACAGATCGCCGCTGCCGGAGAAGTTTTCGATAAAGATATCATTCGCTCGACCGCCAACCCCTATCATAAGGAAGGAAGCCTGGCGATCCTCAAAGGGAACATCGCGCCGGAAGGCGGGGTCGTCAAACAAGCCGCCGTCGCCGCCAAAATGATGAAGTTCTCTGGTAAGGCCAAGGTCTATGATTCCGAAGATGCCGCCCAAAAAGCGATCCTCGGCGGCAAAGTCAAAGCGGGGGACGTGGTCGTCATCCGCTATGAAGGGCCAAAAGGCGGCCCGGGGATGAGAGAAATGCTTTATCCAACTTCAGCGATCGCGGGGATGGGTTTGTCAGAATCGGTCGCGCTAATCACCGATGGCCGGTTTTCCGGCGGGTCACGCGGCCCCTGCATCGGCCACGTCTCTCCGGAGGCCGCGGCCGGCGGACCGATCGCCATTCTTAAAGACGGGGATATAATTGAGATCGATATTCCCAACCGGAAGTTAAACGTGAAGTTGAGCGACACGGAGATCAACTTGCGCTTGCGGCAATGGAAAGAACCGAAACCAAAGTTCGAGACCGGCTGGCTGTCCAGGTATCAAAAGATGGTAACGTCGGCAAGCACCGGAGCAGTTTTAAAAGCTTAAGACTGCCGAACTAAGACCAATAGCGCCTTGCGCATTTCGTTGGTCAGATCTTCATCAAGATCTTTCACCCCGCCTTTCGTGAAGAACGTTCGCCCCTGTCCACCAGTCAGGAGCATCGAATATTGGGTCAGGGTTCCGGCAGAATCTGTCCAGAAATCGGCGCTATAAATCATATTTCGAATTACCCGATGAAGGGGATCGTTTGTCGCTTCAGGCAGAGTAACGCCAATATTAAATTTTGATAAGTATGCGGCAATTTTATTGGCATCGTTCGCGTTGACTTGTAAGTAATCATGTCTCCGGTACTTTTTCGCTTCATTAATTCTACCGGAAATTAAGTTGATCAATCCGCCAACAACGAGCCGATTGATCTTAGGCGTGGTCACCACCACTATCTCGTGTCCCTGGCTACCGACAGTAAAATGTTGGCTCCGGCCCAGCGCGGATAACGGAAAAGCCCGCCCCAGCTTGATCGCTCCTCTCACCCGGTCGACATCCGCCATCAACCTTTCAAGCTGTTTTGGGGTCTCGCAATTAACGACCTCATGACTCCGCAAAGGATGCCCGCGAAACGAACGATAGCCGCTCCCCATCCCCCGATTTGAAGCGTCGCCAATTCTACTATTCATTTTAAATCTCTCCCACAAAATATTATCCGCATAACTATTTCTGGAGAAAAACCCAATAATTTCAGGCGTTTTTCAAGGGAGCGACTTTTGAATTTCCGCTTTTTATGGTAAAATTAGCGTATGGAAATCTCCGGCGCTCAAGCATTATTGGAGTCGTTAAAACACGAAGGGGTTGACGTTATTTTCGGTTACCCCGGCGGAGTAGTCCTGCCGCTGTACGACGCCATGTATTCATTCAAAGGGGTCAAGCACGTCCTAGTCCGCCATGAGCAAGGAGCGGCCCACGCCGCCGACGGTTATGCCAGGGCAACCGGAAAAGTCGGAGTTTGCCTGGCAACATCTGGGCCAGGCGCAACCAACCTGATCACCGGAATTGCTACCGCTTACATGGATTCGATCCCAATGGTCGCCATCACCGGACAAGTCGCCACCCCGCTCCTCGGGCGGGATTCGTTCCAGGAGGCGGACCTGACCGGCATCACCATGCCAATAACCAAACATAATTATCTGGTAAAAAAGGTTGAGGATCTCCCTCGGATCATCAAGGAAGCGTTCTACATCGCCAGAACCGGCCGGCCAGGACCGGTCCTGATCGATATCCCGAAAGATGTTTTCGTTAATAAGCTCAAATATAAGTATCCCGACAAAGTGGTACTTGAAAGTTACAAGCCAAACTACGAGGGCCACCCAAAACAAATTTCCATGGCGGTTAAAGCGATCCAGGCGGCGCAAAAAGCGGTCATATACGCCGGCGGCGGGGTCATTGTTTCCGACGCGGCTAAAGAGCTGCGTGAATTAGCGGAAAAATGCAGCTTCCCGGTCACTACTACCTTGATGGGGATCGGCGGTTTCCCCGGGACCCACGAACTCTCGCTCGGCATGCTCGGGATGCACGGAACCGCTTATGCCAATTACGCGGTGACCGAATGCGACCTGCTAATCGCTGTCGGGGCCCGCTTTGACGACCGGGTCACCGGCCATATCGCCCGGTTCGCCCCCAACGCCAAGATCATTCATATCGATATCGATCCGGCCGAGATCGGCAAGAACGTCCGGGTCGACGTCCCGATCGTCGGCGACGTGAAAAACGTCCTGCAGGCGATCCTGACCAAACTCGGGAACAAAGAAAAAAACCAGGCCTGGCTCGACCAGATCAACGAATGGAAAGCCAAATATCCTCTTTCTTACAAGAAAGAAGGCGGGCTAAAGCCGCAATTCATCCTGGAAGAACTTTACGCGATGACCAAAGACCGAGACACGATCATCGTCACCGAGGTTGGACAACACCAGATGTGGGCCGCCATGTTTTATAAATATGACAAACCCAGGGATTGGATCTCCTCCGGCGGGCTGGGAACGATGGGCTTTGGCCTCCCGGCCGCGAACGGCGCCCAGTTCGGCCGCCCTAACGCCCTGGTGATCGACATCGCCGGCGACGGCTCGATCCAGATGAACATCCAGGAGCTGACGACCGCGGTCAATCACCGCCTGCCGATCAAGATCTTTGTTTTCGACAACAGTTTTCTGGGGATGGTCCGTCAGTGGCAGGAGCTGATCTATGATCGGCACTATTCCCACACCCAACTTTGCAACAATCCTGATCTAGTGAAGGTCGCCGAAGCCTACGGCGCGGCCGGTTTCCGGGTCACCAAAGAAGAAGAGATCCGCCCAACGATTGAAAAAGCGTTCGCCATTAACGATCGCCCGGTCCTGATCGACTTTATCACGGCCAAAGAAGAAAACGTCTATCCCTTTGTCCCGCCCGGCCAGGCGATCAATGAAATGTTGATCGATTAGGAAGAACAAACATGAGACATATTATTTCAGTCATTGTCGAGAATAAACCAGGGGTCCTGACCCGGGTCGCGGGACTTTTCGCCCGCCGGGGATTCAACATTGAAAGTCTGGCGGTTGGCACGACTGAAACACCGGACGTTTCCCGGATGACGATCGTCGCCGAGGGGAACGAGCAGGACTTGGAACAAATCATTAAACAGCTCTATAAGCTGATCGACACCATGAAAGTATTTGACCTGCCGGCTGATAAAGCGATCGAACGGGAACTTGTCCTGATCAAGGTCGCGGCTAACGACAAGACCAGGCAGGAGATCACCCAGATCGTCGATATTTTCCGCGGGAAGATCGTTGACGTAGCGGAAACCTCCATGACGATCGAGATCGTCGGGGACGAGAACAAAGTTGAAGGAGCCGAAAAACTTCTCGCTAAATTTGGCATCCGCGAATTGGTCCGGACCGGCGTCATTGGCCTGATGCGCGGCAGCGCCGAGTAATTTTTTTCACGAAAGGGAGAGATTCATATGGCAAAAGTTTATTATGACCAGGACGCGGATCTTAACGTATTAAAGGGGAAGACGATCGCGGTCGTCGGCTACGGCTCCCAGGGACGGGGCCAATCCCTCAACCTAAAAGATAGCGGGCTTAACGTCGTTATCGCTCTGCGCAACGACTCCGCCAGCTGGGAAAAAGCGAAATCGGACGGTCAAAAGGTTCTGACGATCGCCGAAGCGGCCAAAACGGCCGATATCCTCCAGATCCTGATCCCGGACGAGATCCAAGGTGATGTATATAAAGAGGAGATCGCCCCTTATATGAAAGCAGGGAAGACCCTGATGTTCTCCCACGGCTTTAACATCCATTTCGGCCAGATCGTGCCGCCGAAAGAGGTTGACGTCGTTATGGTCGCCCCCAAAGGACCGGGTCCGATGGTCCGGATCATGTACGAACAAGGAGCCGGCGTTCCGGCGCTAATCGCCATTCACCAGGATGCTTCGGGCAAGGCTAAACAGACCGCTTTAGCTTACGCTAAAGGGGTTGGCGGGACCCGGGCCGGTGTTTTTGAGACCACTTTTAAGGAAGAGACCGAGACCGATCTTTTCGGCGAACAAACCGTCCTTTGCGGCGGGACCTCCGCCCTGGTCAAAGCCGGGTTTGAAACCCTGGTCGAAGCCGGGTACCAGCCGGAAATGGCCTACTTTGAATGCTTGCACGAACTAAAACTGATCGTCGACCTGATGAATTCCAAGGGGATCTGGGGGATGCGCCAGGCGATCAGCAACACCGCCAAATGGGGGGATGTCACCGTCGGGCCAAAGATCATCGACGCCGGCGTCAAAGCCCGGATGAAAGAAGCATTGACAAACATTCAAAACGGAACCTTCGCCAAAGAGTGGATGGCGGAAAGCAAGTCCGGCCAAAAGAACTTTAAAGCCCTGCTGGAAAAAGATAAGGGGCACCTGATCGAAAAAGTCGGCGGGGAACTTCGTAAGATGATGAACTGGCTCAGCAAAAAGTAATTCTGGCGCTAAATACAAAAAGGGTCGCGCTAACCACGCGGCCCTTTTTCATATCTCCAATTTGTGGCCGTTTGTTTTAAGCCATTTCCGGCGCTGTTTATAGTCGGGAACTATCGCTTCGACTGTCCGCCAAAACTCCCTCGAATGGTTTAAATGACGCAGATGGCTCAATTCATGAACAACTACGTAATCAACAATCTCCATCGGGGCCATGATCAGCTTCCAATTAAAATTCAGGCTCCCCTTCCGAGTACAGCTCCCCCACTGCCGGCGATGTTCTTTGACTGCGACTTTCCGGGGATTAACGGCCAACTTTGGCGCGTAGACCGCTATCCGCTCCGCCAGGACCTTGCCTGCTTCGGCGTAATACCAGCTACGGACTATTTTTTTAAGCGATCGCAGATCGGCCCTCGAACCTGGACTGACCGCTATCTTATCCAACCGCAAATGAACCCCTTTTATAAGCTCCGGCTCATGCCGCAAGGGATACTCCTTGCCCAGATAGGCAAGCGTTTCGCCGTCTTGAAAGGTTTTTTCTTTCAAAGCCGGCTGCGAAGCGAAGAGGGCGATCTTTTCTTCGATCCACGCTTGCTTGTCCTTCAGCACCTGATCGATCTGAGCCTGACCGACCCAGCGAGGCGCGGCAACAATGACGCCACGTCGCGGATCAACGATGATCCCGATACTCCGGCGCCGCCCACTACGTTTCAGCTGATAAGAAAAAGCCATGACCAGATAATAGCATATGGTATAATTCCTTACATGAAAAATAAAATATTATTGGTCGTCGTTTTAATGATCTTCGCGGCAACCTTGTCCGCGGCAGGAAGGAAAAAAACAATGGATAAAAATTACGCGATCCTGGAGACTTCGATGGGCCAAATCGTTTGCGAATTGCTCGATAAGGAGGCTCCTCAAACGGTCAAAAACTTTATCGGCCTGGCTAAGGGAGAGATCGGCTGGATGGACCCCAAAACCAACGAGATCGAAAAGAAGCCGCTTTATGACGGGACCATTTTCCACCGGGTTATTCCCGACTTCATGATCCAGGGAGGAGACCCGATGGGGAACGGCATGGGTGGGCCTGGCTATAAGTTCGATGATGAAACACCGCAAACCACCAAATTCGACAAG
>Ga0265297_10012421_pt1 | contig 10230 bp, 8 predicted proteins | sample Munlanlwell13791_FD_192502 | JGI IMG/M metagenome (GOLD analysis project Ga0265297, IMG submission 192502) | Leachate microbial communities from a municipal landfill in Southern Ontario, Canada - Leachate well 137-91 | ecosystem: Engineered > Solid waste > Landfill > Unclassified | place...
TTCACGTCGAACAGGTCAATGGCGAAGTGTTCGTTCCCCAGTACGAACTCAACGACCTGGATCGTCTCGGACATCTTCGCCGGGGCAACGGGACCTTTTGCCGTTGCAACAGGTTCGCTTGCCTTTGCTGACATTGGCAACTCCCTCCCGGTCACACCTTGAATCTCTTATTGGCTTCCATTGCACCGATTGCAACCTCGTTCACGGTATGGACCATGCGGGAGATCTCGTCGATGGCGGCAGCGGACTCTTCCGTTGCAGCAGCGGCATCGCCGGCTTCCTTTGCGGTCCGTTCGATAAGGCTCGCCACCTCATGGACACTGGCGGTGATCTCTTCCGTTGTTGCAGCCTGCTCCTCGGTTGCCGCGGCAACTTCGGAAGCGCTGTTGGCGACCGTCTCGGCCGCTTTCTGGATGGTCCGGAATGCCTCAAGTGCCTGCTGCGATCCCTCTGACCCTTTGCCTACCAGGCTCTTGGCCTCTTCCATGCCATCCGCGGCTTTCTTGGTCGCGATATTGAGGTGCGTGATCATCTCTTCGATCTTTTCCGCGCTTGACCGGGACTCTTGGGCCAGGGATTTGACTTCCGATGCAACAACGGCAAAGCCCCTGCCGTGCTCCCCGGCACGGGCGGCCTCGATTGCCGCATTGAGGGCAAGCAGGTTGGTCTGGCTGGCAAGGTCACGGATCAGGACAATGATCTTCCCGATGTCGTTCATCTGTTTCTCGATGTCCTTTACGACATCATAGGTCATGCTGGACTTTTCGGTGATTGCCACCATGTCCTTGTTGACATTCTCTGCAAGGACCGCACCGCTCTTGGCTGCTGCATTCGCATTGTTTGCCTGGGACGAGACACTCTCCATACTCGAGGTGATCTCTTCCACCGCAGCGCTCATGTCCTGCATTGCCTTGGACATCTGCTCAACGCCTTCGGATGCCTTCTGGGCATTCTCGGAGACCACACCGGCATTCTTGGCGATCTGGTTCACGCTCTTTGATGCATCCTCGACACTCCTTGTTGCATTATCCGCGGTTGTCGTCAGGTTCTGCATCTGCTTGTTGACATCGCCGATATTCTTCTGAAGTGACACGACAATCCCGCGAACTGCATCGCGGAGCTTGACAAGCAGATCATAGCCTTCTTTGGTATCAGGATCCGGTTCCGTGAGGGTATACCGGGGTGTCAGATCTCCCGATGCCATGATCGCGTAGATCTTGGACAACTCGTTCACTTCATTGGCCAGGTACTCCCCCTGTTTGACCGTTTTCGTGATATCGTTGTAGGTTACGTACACGTACTTGACGTTTCCCTTCTCGTCAAGGAGCGGCATGTTTGTCCGGATAACAACATGGATGCCGGAAGGCGTCTCAAGGGTACTCTGGCCCACGGTCCGCTTCCGCGTTGTGAGGACTTCGCCAACGGATTCACCGGTGTTCTTGAGATACTTGATCATGGATTTGTCCTTGAAATCCGTGAACTTCATCCCAATCAGGCGGTCCTTGCCGTACCCGACCATCTTTTCGAAGGCCGGATTGACCAGTACAATTCTTAGATCAGCATCGACGACCGCCTGCGACAGCGGATTGTCATCGAACATTTCCATGAGTTCTTTTAATTCCAGCATCGATATCACCCGAGGTTGATAACCTTCTCTTTATAAACTTCGTTCATGACCTGCCCGAGGCCGGTGTACATCGCGGAGAGCCCGCAGATGATACCCTCGATACCTGCGATCGTGAGGATCAGGATACTGCCGGTCGCGTTCCCGATAATGAGAAGCAGGAACAGCAGGACAAGAAGCCCGAAGACAACATTCAGCGCCGTTCCGATCCGCCAGGTGATGACCCACATCACGAGTGAGAACAGCCCCCATATTGCGAGGAATGCCAGGAAGTCCATCTTACCAAAGATATCCGACATCCCCAGTTTCGGCATTACAATCAGGCCGACCAGGGATATCCAGAAGAAGCCGTACGATATGAAGGCCAGTGTGCCAAAGGTATTATTCTTCTTCCATTCCATGATCCCCGCGATGATCTGGGCAATACCCCCGTAGAAGATCCCCATAGCGAAGATCATCGATCCCAGAGAGAAGAGACCTGCGTTGTGCAGGTTCAGCATCACCGTTGTCATGCCGAATGCCAGGAGTCCCAGCGGCGCCGGGTTTCCCGTTGTATCAACAATCCGTACCTCGTGTTTTCCTTCAACTGATTCCATTACCATCACCATATTCCTCTGATTTCGTCCATCTCATCCATCCCGGTTGAGCGCAGCCAGATGTACAGGAGCTGGGCCCGGTTGGCATCGGAAGAAGAAGATCCGATCACTATCGGCATTTCACGCCAGAATCCCACGGGGCTTCTCATCTTCATATCAGTTGACATCATGGCAGCATCTCCGCATTCACCCTCTCATAACCTCCTGAGGGAGAAGTAATCATCCAGTTCTTTTGACAGCCGGCTCAGTATCTCCTGCTGTTCTGCCAGACCATTCCTCAAGGCAGCCGGTCCGGACGAGGGGCTGCGTACAGATCCAGTTCGCATCGGGTCTTCCATCATATTTCGCTCCTCTTCCCGCACGGTTTCGCACTGTGCCAATTTGCCTTGCGTTTTAGTGCGGCACAACCATTTGTGAGAAAATTTCTTTATAAAGAGTCCTATTTGCCAAGCATATATGCACGGCAGATTCGAAGGATTTATACGATGGATCAGTGAACAGAATAAACAGAGGAGAAGACCATGGAGGAGTTTCGGGCAGACATTCTCCGGATCCGGGAATTGCTGGCATCCAATAAGGATGGAATGAGTATAACAGAACTTTCCGGCTCTCTCAATATCAACCGTAACACGGCTGCAAAATATATGGATATCCTCCAGATCCAGGGCACCGTTGACGGGCGGAAACGGGGTACCTCCAAGGTATTCTACCTGACGGAACGTATTCCGGCCCTTTCCTTGAAAAAGGTCTGTTCGCGACCATTCTTTGTTATCGATATTGACGGGATGATCATCGACGTGAATCAGGAATTCTGCACGCTCACCGGAATGGGCGCGGACCAGCTGGTCCGTCACCCTATCGATATCGTACCGGTCCACATTCTGGAAGGAGGATCCACCGGGACTGTCATAAAAACCGTCATGAAAGGGACAGAGCAGAGGATCCGGGCCCAGGTGCGTCAGGGAGACAGGATTATCCCGGTAACCCTGATCATGGTCCCGGTTGTTTTCCAGGACGGCAAGCCCGGGGTATCGGTCATAACGGACACCGACCTCCCGATATCAGACAATAAAAGAAAGGAAGTTGTGTCGGACGATACCCTTGCACTCCTCGACGATGAAATGGAATATGTTGTCCGGAGGACCGCAGAAGGGATCACCCTCTATGTGAACGAGACCTACTGCCGTGCGGTAGGAAAGACGCGGGAGGAACTGGTCGGCCGTCCCTTCAAACCCCTTGTCTCGCCGGAAGACACCGAACGGATCCAGGCGCATCTTGCCGGCCTTTCCATGAAATATCCGGTCGGTACGATCGAATACAAGGCCGTCATGGCGAACGGAGAACTGCGGTACCAGCGGTGGCAGGACCGGGCCCTCTTCAACTCCCATGGAGAACTGGAGACCATCAACTCGTTCGGGATCGATATATCGGAACAGGTCCTTTCTGCGCAGAAACTGAAGAAAGCCCATGAGACGCTTGAGGAGTCCATTGTGCACCGTACCGAGGAGTTGCGGGGCATCAACCGGCAACTGTACTCGGAGATTGCCCAGCGGGAACGGATGGAAGAACAGCTCCTCCTTGCTCAGTTCGCGATGGACAAGGCTACCGACATGGTCTTTTGGATAGGGCAGGACGGCAGGATCCGGTATGCCAACGATGTCGCCGCGGCGGACCTGCTGTACGAAAAGAGCGGCCTGCTTGAATGCTTCTTCGGCGACATTGTAGGAGGGTATACGCGGGATGAGTGGGACATCCTCTGGGAGGAACTCAAGCGCGGGGGGCAGGTCTCCCGTGAGACCTACCTTATGAAAAAAGACGGAGCCCGGCTTCCCGCGGATGTGCGGCTCACGTATTTCGAATACCGGGGCAAGGAGTTCGTATACTGTTCGTCGCGGAACCTGTCGGAGCGGATCCGCATGGACCAGGCGCTCGTGGAAGCCAACAAGAAACTCAATGTCTATTCGAGCATTGCCCGGCACGATATCCAGAACAAGATCACCGTGTTGCTTGCCTATCTTGGCAGGACAAAAAAAGCAGTAACCGACCCCCGCCTCCTTGACTATCTCAACCACCAGGAGCAGGCCGCAAAAGCCATCAGGACCGAGATCAACCTGACACGTGACTTCAAGGATATCGGCATCCATCCTCCGGAATGGCGGGATGTGACAGAGATCATCTCGCGTATTGTCAACAGGTTTGAAGATACGCCGGTCAAAACCCGGATTAACCTGCCGAGGGTGGAGATCTATGCAGACAGCCAGCTGGAGCATGTCGTTGACCGGCTCCTCGAACGATCGCTTGAGGGGGAAGACCCGTCCCGGGAAATCCGGGTAAGCCACCAGATCGGAGACGGGAACCTGGTGATCATCTTCGAGAACAACGGGCCCGGGTACCGGCCTGAGGAGAAGGAGGGGCTCTTCGAGATCCACAGCGACGGTTCAGGGAACCGCGAGCTCTTCATAGCCCGGGAGATCCTCTCCCTCACCGGCATCACCCTTTCCGAGAACGGGGAATATGGAAAGGGGGCACGTTTCGAGGTAAAAGTCCCGGAAACATACTACCGGTTTGTTCCCGGGACCGTGTAGGGGCTTTTTTTGAGACCCGCCGTCCATTGCGGCCCGCCCCTGAATTTAAAAAACAACGTTTATATACGACTCTCCTGTAACAAAAGTAGTATACAGTACTTCAGGACGTAGCAATGCCCAGAATTCTTCTTGTGGATGATGACCAGGATATCCTGGATATCATACGCCTCGATCTTGAAGACGACCCGGCAAATACCGTAGATAGTACAAGCAGCGCTGCCGACGCCATCAGGAAAGTTGCAGGGACAACCTATGATGTGATTATTGCCGACTGGCGCATGCCCGGAATGAGTGGTACCGATCTCATCCGGAAACTGAGAAACGACGGGTGCGCTTCGCTCATCGTCCTCTATACCGGGTACAACCTGAGTTCCGATATCCGCACGACCCTTGACTGCGGGGCGGACCACTACCTGCACCGGGCCGGTGACCCTGACCAGGAATTCGCCGAACTCCACCGGTTGATCAAATCCGCTGGCAGGAAGAACGTATAGTCAGTGTTTCCGGTTTTCTCCCCTAACAATCACACCACAGGAAGGCATCATTCAGGGGACGCGGTAAAGGTAACCAGAGGATCCTTTTCTGTTCTTTCAGGCAGATTGTGCCTTTTTCAGGTCGTCCAGGTACCGGTACGATGCCCTGAGCAGGAAACCAACGATGAGGACCGATGCGGTTGCGAGGATGATTATCAGCCACTGCATTGCGGAGAGCGGAACGGTCGAGAAGACCTCCCCGCCGAACTGGACAAGGGCGATCTGGAGGACCAGCACCAGTCCCATGATGACGAAGAACATCGGGTTTCCTTTGAAGAACGGGGGCATCTTCCCGTCAAGGGCCCGGCAGTTGACCCCGTTCCAGATAGCGGCAACGATGAATGCCGAGAAGAAGACCGTAGTGACCTCTTCGGGTGTTGAACCTCCCAGGAAACCGGTTGCCATCTGGACCAGTCCCCCGATGATGATGAATGCACCGGTCACGATGATCGAGAACCACATGAACGGGGTGATGATCTTCGCGTCCTGTTGAACGGGCTGGCGTTTCAGCAGGCCCCCGTGGGGTGCCTCGGAGCAGAGCGCAAACGCAGCAAGGGTGTCCATGATGATGTTGATCCAGAGGATCTGGATGATGGTGAAGGGCTCGGGATACCCGAGAAGCGGAGCGATGAAGACAAGGAGGCAGGCACAGAAGTTGATGGTCAGCTGGAAGAGGAGGAAGCGCTGGATGTTCTCGTACAACGACCTGCCCCACCAGACCGCCTGGGTAATGGAGGCGAACGAATCGTCCAGGAGGATGATGTCGCTTGCCTCGCGGGCCACTTCTGTCCCGGCAATACCCATGGCGAACCCGACATTGGCATGCTTGAGGGCCGGGGCGTCGTTCGTCCCGTCTCCGGTCACCGCGACTACGTTGCCCGACTTCTGGAGCGCCTGGACGAGGAGCAGTTTGTCCATGGGCTCGGCCCGGGCCATGATGTCGAGGTCGCGGGCAGCAGTGACCTGTTCTTCCGGAGACATCCCCCGGAAGACCGGTCCCGGGACAACGGCCCCTCGCTTATGGATCCCGGACTCCTGCGCAATGGCCCGGGCTGTCTCCGGGTTGTCCCCGGTCACCATCCGGACACGGATACCCGCCTGCTGGCAGGTGGCAACGGATTCCCCGATATTGTCCCGGAGCTGGTCGCGGATACCGACGTACCCGTCCCAGACAAGGCCCGTCTCGCTCTCGTCGCCATTCACGATCTCCTTGTGGGCAAAGGCCAGCGTCCGCATGGCCCGTTTCGCCAGTGCATAAACTCCTTCAAGTTCCGGCTTCGTGACACAGAGGTCGGCGAGGATCTCCGGGGCCCCCTTGACAAGAAGATAGGGCTTCCCTTCGATCATGACGACCGTTGACATCCGCTTCCGGTTCCCATCGAAGAGGTACTGCTTGGTCTCGTGCATCTCAGCCCGGATATGAGAATAGTCAAGACCGTATTCCTTCAGCCAGCGGAGGAGCGCCCCTTCCGTGGAGTTCCCGATCACGACCGTCTTTTCTCCATGGGTGTCGAGGTAGGCGGTCCCGTTTATCGCTGCATTGAGCGTGATCCACTCGATAGGAGTCCGGGGGACCGACCCGGCCATGACCGGGGTTCCTGCCGGCGACTCGGCCACGAGCATCTGGTTCTTTGTCAGCGTGCCGGTCTTGTCCGTGCAGATGGTCGTGGCCGACCCGATCGTCTCGCAGGCAATGAGCCGGCGGACAAGACAGTTCGCCCGGGTCATCTTCCGCATGGCGAGCGAGAGCGAGAGGGCAACGCTCATCGGTAGGCCCTCGGGAACGGCCGCGACCACGATCACGACCGCGAGCATGAAGTAGTGGAGAACGTGGTTGGCGGAATCAAGGTTCAGGCCGCTCACATCCCCGGTAAAGAACCCGCGTATCAGGAGCGTAACGCAGATCAGGATTGCCATCGCGTACCCGAATTTGCTGATCACGCCGGCAAGATCCTCGAGTTTCTTCTCGAGAGGGGTCTGGGTGGCATGGTCGATCCCGAGCGAGGCAGCGATCACGCCCATCTGGGCCCGGTCGCCAACAGCGCCCGAGAGCATCCGGCCCTTTCCTGCCGTGACATACGTGCCTTTGAGGACCCGCTCCTGCTCCCCTTTCTTCACCGGCTCGCTCTCCCCCGTGAATGCGGACTCGTCCACGACAAGCCCGTCCGAGGCGAGGACCCAGCCGTCGGCAGGGACCGCGTCCCCGGCTTCCAGGAGGATCAGGTCGCCGACCACGATGTCCCGGGACGTAACATGGACGGGGTGGCCGTCGCGGACCACCTTGATTGCCATCTCGTCCCGGTGGGCATTCAGGACATCGAACTCCCTGCTGCTCCGGTACTCGTTGAAGAAGGCGATGCCGGTGGAGAGAAGGATGGCGGCGATGATCCCGATCGTATCGAGCAGGCCGCTTCCCTGGATGAGCGAGACGGCCGTGGAGACGGCAACGGCAAAGAGCAGGATCCGGATGATGGGGTCGTCGAACTTTTCCAGGTACTGTTTCCAGAGCGGGTCGCGCACCGGGGGCGTCATCATGTTAGCCCCGTATTCTTTACGCATCGGTTCGACACGGTCGGAGGAGAGACCTTCCGTACCGGCAATCACTCTGAGGTTCTCAAGCGGTATCAACGACTCATCCGTCATGGGCATGCTCTTCCGTGCTGGTCACCAGTATTGGGACGGGGCGGGTAAAATGGTATAGGTTCTGCAAAGGTACCGGTGGCGACAGCGGGGGGGAGCCCCGGCAATCCACTTCTGGCACCAGAATCCGCCGGGGACTCGCCTCAGGTCACTACCGCCCGCCGGAACCTCCACCAGGCAAGGGCAAACATGATCGCCGCAAAAACGACAAGGCCCAGGAACGAGAACAGGATGTCTGCCTGAGTGAAACTGTAATGATGCCCGAGGGCATAGAAATCCGGGCCTATGGTATAGTACCTGATGCCGTTGATGAGCAGCGTCATCGGGTTGTATGAGGAGATCACCTGGAGGAACTCCGGGAAGTTGTTGATCGGGTACAGTGCATTGCTGGCAAAGAAGATAGGCATCGTGAGGAGCGTCATTATGCCCTGGAGCCCCTCGGGGCTCTCCATGGAGATGGCAATCGCGGCCGAGAGGAAGAGGAAACCGAGGGCGAACATGGCAACGAACGCGAGGACCCCGGCAATGCCGACCAGGATATGGAGCGGGGTAAAGCCGGCAAAGAACGCGGCGCCGATGAGCACGCCAAAGCCCATGATAATGACCGCCTGGATGAAGGATTTGGTCACGCCCGAAAGGGCGAGGCCGATGATAATGTGGTTCCGGCTCACCGGGCTTGCGAGGATCTCCCGCATCAGCCCCCAGTTCTTGTCGAACAGGATCACGATCCCGGAGAAGAGGCTCGTAAAGAGGGTGGTCATCGCGATGATGCCGCATCCCATGAACGTGAGGTACCCGACAGCCTGCGCACCTCCGGAGACGGGCACGCCCGCCATCATCGCATCGAAATTGCTGGCCATGGCAATGCCGAAGAACGCGAGCCAGAGCGCCGGCTGGAGGAGCGACGAGATCAGCAGGGTCTTGAACCGGACGAACCGGATCATGTCCCGCCAGTAAATGGTCAGGAACCCGTACTGCATGGTCAGTGCCTTCCTGCCCGCAGGAAACCGCCCCGCGCCGGGGCCTGTCCTTCGTCACGGATATCCCGTCCGGTGTAAAAGACAAAGACATCGTCCATCGTCGGCTTCTTCAGGTTGATGGTTGAGATGACAATCCCCGCCCCCCTCAGCGTATCGATAATCCCGGGCAGGACGCGGGTACCGTCCTCGTTCACCATCAGGACGATTCCCTTGCTTTTCTCCTTGATCTCCCGGACTGCCGGGATAGGGCCGAGCAGCTGCTGTGCCCTGGCATTGTCCCCGGTCTCAAGGTAGACCAGGTCCTGCCCGAGGGTGTTCTTCAGCTCCCACGGGGTCCCCGTGATAACGATCTTCCCGTGGTCGACGATACTGATGCGGTCCGAGAGCTGGTCGGCCTCGTCCATATAGTGCGTGGTGAGGAAGATGGTCGTGCCCTCGCGGTTCACCCCACGGATGTATTCCCACATCCGCATCCGGGTCTGCGGGTCGAGGCCGATGGTCGGCTCGTCAAGGAAGAGGACCTTAGGGCGGGTCATCAGCCCCCGGGCGATCTCGAGCCGGCGTTTCATGCCCCCGGAAAGTTTCTTGGTCAGTTCATCCCGTTTTGCATCCAGCTGGACCAGTTTCAGCAGCTCTTCTATGCGGTCCCGGCGTTCCTTCACCGGCATTTCGTACAGCCTGCCGTGGAACTCCAGGGTTTCCCACACCGTCATGTCCCGGTCGAGCGTGATGTCCTGGAAGACGATCCCGATCGATTCCCGTACCTTCTGCGGGTCCGTGCTGACATCGTGCCCGGCAATGAGCGCCTTCCCGTTCTGGAGGCTGAGGAGCGTGATAAGGACATTGATGGCGGTGCTCTTCCCGGCGCCGTTCGGCCCCAGGAACGAGAAGATCTCGCCCTTCTTAACGGAGAAACTGATGCCGTCCACCGCTTTGAAGTCCCCGTACCGGTGTTCGAGGTTCTCCACGCTGATGATCGGGATCTCTCCCGCGGGGACGGGTCCTTCCATACAAGGAATATGTTGGGTGGATCTCCATAAATCCAGTGATCGGGATGGTTCCCGCTGCCGGACCTAGTGCTCCGTTCTGCCGGTCATCAGGAAGACCGTGAAGGGCAGGACCTCCCCGGAGGGAGACTCCTTCTGCACGATGGCGGCGGTCCGGTTACGGATATAAGTGAACCCGGCGGTTTCGAAATGTCTCATCATGAGATACCGGTCGAACCCGTTATGGAAGACCCCCTCCGGTGTGTCGTGGAACTTCCCGTTATCG
>Ga0265297_10012422_pt1 | contig 10229 bp, 8 predicted proteins | sample Munlanlwell13791_FD_192502 | JGI IMG/M metagenome (GOLD analysis project Ga0265297, IMG submission 192502) | Leachate microbial communities from a municipal landfill in Southern Ontario, Canada - Leachate well 137-91 | ecosystem: Engineered > Solid waste > Landfill > Unclassified | place...
TGTTGAAGGCACGGAACATTTCATCCTCTGAAATGCCGGCGCCATCGGCGATTACCCCGAATATCGGCGGTGTAATCCACCTGGAGCGGAAAAGCCTTACGGACATCCCCGCGGGCAGAACCCTCGGAATGTTTCCCGGCAGACCGGCGCCTGTTATGTGCGCCAGCCCCTTTATTTCCATTTTATTCATCATGTTCAATACAGGCTTGACGTATATCTTTGTCGGTTCGATGAGTTCCTCGCCAAGTGTTCTTCCAAGGCCGGGGATGCGATCGTTTATCCCTTTCTTCATCTCAACGAACAGCGCGCGCCTTACCAGCGAGAAGCCGTTTGAATGAATACCGCTCGATGCGAGTCCGATGACCTGATCGCCCGGGATGATGTTCTTCCCGTCAATCATTTTTTTCTTCTCGGCTACCCCCACTGAAAATCCGGCGAGGTCATATTCGCCGTCGGCATACATGGACGGCATCTCCGCGGTCTCCCCGCCGATCAGCGCGCAGCCGGCTTGCACACAGCCTTCAGCGATGCCATTTATTACCTCCGCGGCCACACCCGTCTCGAGCTTTCCGGTAGCAAAATAATCCAGGAAGAAAAGCGGCTCGGCGCCGGTGACCAGAATGTCGTTCACGCACATCGCCACCAAGTCTATCCCGACCGTCCCGTGCCTTCCCGTCATAAAGGCGATCTTCAGCTTGGTGCCCACGCCGTCCGTTCCGGAAACCAGCACCGGTTCGCTGTATTTCTTGCCGTCGAGTCCGAAGAGCCCGGCAAAGCCACCAAGCCCGCCGATTACCTCGCGCCTCATGGTTCTTTTGACCGCGGGACCAATCATGTCCACAAGCCGATCGCCAGCTTCCATGTCGACGCCCGCATCCTTGTATGTAAGTCCCATTTGATTCCCCTGATTATTTTTGACACACAAGTTTTTCAACAGCGCTGTGCACGTCCGCCATCAATTCATTGATTCGCTCTTTTCCGTATGTGGAAGCCAGAATCGGCGTGCCCACTCTCACAACCACATTTCCGGGTTTAACGCCACTGCTTTTCTTTGACAGAACATGGATCGTGCCTGTTACACCGATGGGAACTATCACAGCGTTCGCCATGATCGCAAGATGGAAACCGCCTTTTTTGAACGACTGCAAGCGCCCGTCGGGGGATCTTGTTCCTTCCGGAAACACGACTATCGAATGGTCTTTTTTCACAAGATCCGCGGCCGCGTTTTCAATGCTCCTGAATGCATCCGTCCTGCGATTACGGTCGATGAAAACAAATCCGGCCGCCCGCAGCGCCCATCCGAAAATCGGTATATGGCTGAGTTCCTTCTTGGTCAGAAACCGTATGTACGAGGGAACCACCCTTGTTATGCAAGGAACGTCATAATGGCTCTGGTGATTCGACATGAAGACATGCGGTTTGTTCCAGTCGATCGTGCCGGGCGGGGGCAATTCGCCCCTCACCTTCACGCCGCAACCCGCGGTGATTACAAGGCACCACAACCTTGCCCAGAAGAAAAACAGCCTTTCGCCATACACGGGAACCAAAGCGCCCAGCGTGCAGATCGGCGCAATGATCAGCGTGGAAATGATTATCAAAATACCGTTGAAAAAAGATCGCATTTAACGCCTGCCGCCGTTCCTTTTTTGATTTCCATCCTAATATATAATTTCCTGACAACCTTACAATAAAATTCCTGCGAAACCGATTGCATTAAATATTTCATTTTAATAGTATTCATCTCCACTGTTTCAGATATTCATTCACAAGGGGTTCTCAAAACATGCTTGATAAAATCAGGGAAAAGAAGAGCTCGTTGATGAGCTGGCTGCTGGTGATAATCATCATCGTGGTTTTCATCGCCTTTTTCGGTCCGGGCAGTTTCAGGAAAACCAAGAAGGGCTGCGGTGTTACGGCCTATGCCGCCAGGGTGGATGGCCATCCGATCACCATCGAGGATTTCAATTTCACCTACCAGGGCAAGCGCAGGGAGCTGACCCAGAGGATGGGGGGCAAACTGGATCGCGATACCGAAAAATCATTGAACCTCAAGCAGCTCGCCCTTGACGAGCTGATCGATCTCCAGCTTCTCGCGAATCTCACGGAAGAATACGGATTGTCTATTTCCGACAGCGAACTGAACAAATACATCATGAATAATCCGTCCTTCCAGAGCAACGGCCAGTTCGACTTCAATCTTTACAACAAGCTGGTGCGGTACCAGTTCCAGATTTCGCTGAAGAAATTCGAGGATATGCAGAGGACACGTCTCGGCGCCATTCAGTTTCTCGGGATTCTCCGCAACGCCCTCAAGACAAGCGATGAGGAATTGTGGTTGGAATACTCCGTGAAGAACAACAAGGCGGGTCTGGAATTCGTGGCTTTCGATCCTTCCATCATCAAGGCAGGGGTGAAAGTATCCGACGCCGATGTAGAAAACGCGATTAAAAACAGCAAGCCGGAGTTGGCGACATACTTCAAGGCGCACGAGCGTGATTACAGCACGCCGAAAGCCGTAAAGGCCAGGCACATACTTATAAAGGTTTCGATGAAGGCGTCTGAAAAAGAGCTCGCGGCCGCAAAGATAAAGGCCGAAAAAATCATTACCGATCTGAACGGCGGCGCTTCGTTCGATGACCTCGCGAAAAAATATTCAGAGGATCCCAGCTCCAAGGACAAGGGCGGCGAACTGGGCTGGTTCGAAGGCGGCAGGATGGTCAGGGAATTCGAAGAAGCCGCGTTCACCATGGGAAAAGGCGAAACATCACAAATTCCCGTCAAGACCGCGTTCGGCTACCACATCATAAGGGTTGAGGACATCCGGGAACCGGTTATGGTGACATTCGAGGCTATTGAGAAACGGGTGGCCCGGGACATGCTGACCGCACAAAAGGCGAATACAACCGCAAAGGGAAAAGCGGACGCGGCGCTCGCGGCGATTAAGTCGGGAGCAAAACTTGAAAAGCTCTATCCCCCGGAATCCAAGGACGCCTCCGGCAAAAAGAATGCATCAAGCCAGACAACCATTAACGCATCCGAAACGGGATTGTTCGCAAAATCAGCCAACGGCTATGTACCGCATATCGGACTTTCTCCTGAAATAATGTCCGACGCATTCGCCGCTTCCATGGCAAAGCCAAATCTACCGAAGGTCTATGAAACCGGCGGTAAATACATCGTAGCTTCCCTCAAGGAAAGGATCGTCCCCGACCAGGCTTCATTCGTGAAGGACAGGGATGCCTTTGAGAAGCAGACCTTGAACGCAATGCAAATGACCTTCATCACGGATTTGATAAAGAATCTCAAATCCAAGGCAAAGATTGAAATTAATTCCGATCTCGTTTCATACGACGCGGAGCTTGAGCGCGAAAGGCGTCCGGAAGAGTATTAGGCCGGGTTAAATCCGAAAATCGCAGTTGAATCTTATTTGCCAAATGTAGGGTTGCCCTGAGCGACTTTATTAGGAAGCGAAGCGCAACCGTTGCATAGGGGAAATTCCATTGATAAAGTCAGGCAATAAATCTGTCAAAGCCAATCTTAAAAAGAAGGCAGATAAAGTTTTCGGAATCCTTAAAGACATCAGGAGAAAGCAGGCCTTGACGCCTGAGGAAATGGATGCCGGGATCATTAAAGCTGTCAGATTTAAAAGAGATGAATGCTGACCTCCAAAATTTCCTCTCCTCTTTAGGGAAAGGATTGATGGCAGATACCCATTGCCCTTCCTCTCCCCCTCGGGGAGAGGTCAGGTGAGGGGAAAACACTTTTAAGAAACAGGTAGGCGCAGGCTTTATGCCTGCGTCCGACACGCACCCGTTAAGGGTACGGCTACCGTATAACCGAAAGCGAAGACAGATTCCCCAGCGGACTGGTGTGAAGAAAAATACAGCCATCCCTACAATTAAAAACATCCCGGCACCGGTGATCTCACTAACCCCTTCAAACAACACACGACTTTCTTTTATAACGGGTGAAGAACGAAGATTACCTGCACGCACGAGACGGGTTTAAAAACTGGGACTTTCATAGGACTTCCTTTATTTAAAGAAAAAAGCGAGACTACATGCCCCGCGTGGGTGATAATGGAACACCCCGATTAGTGATCAACCTGGGTTCGGATTTATTTTGGGAAATGGATAGAGATCGGACTTGGTGAGTGGTAATAATTTCTCAGTTTCAAAATGTATATGCATCAAGCATAGAACTCAACAAACATCAAATTTGATACATCACCTGATTTAAAACGTGCTTGCCCGTCGCTGCCGAATTGCCTATACTCTTTTCGAACGTTAAAAAGTGCGATGGAAATTATTGTCGATTACCGATGCGTAGAAATGGAGGTCGGGCTGGATATAAATATAAGGAATTCGCTTCCCATTTCAGCACTGTTATTCTTGCTCCTTTTGGGTTACGGTTGCGACAACACTGCATCCCTGAGCGCCCAATCTTCTAAACAAACCTTCTATGGGTTCACATTGGGTATGACCTATGACGAGGCAACGGCAGAGATACGGTCTTTGCGCGAGCAAGGCCGCATGGGTGAGGCAAATGCCGGTCAGGAAATAACAGGTGATTTTCCCGGTGCGACTGTCATTTCCTTTGATGGTGTTTTCGATCCTATGCGCACGCTCTCCATTCTCCCGAGCGATACAAAACTCTATTTCAATAAAAAACTGCTTTTCGCGATTCAAATCAGTTATTCCTTCAAGAGTAAATATTCAGTCAACATTGCCGATGTCGAGGCCTCCGATATGTCCCGTCTCTTTGGCGTCAAACCGCAGGAAGAGATTAGTACCGATTCGCTAGGCAACAGGACTAGGTTTATATACCTGCGGGACTCTCTGAGGTTTCCAAAAGTCAGGGTGACCATTGTTGACATACTGGACGGCGATTTCAAAGCATTTGCCCCGGATATCACGATATTGGATGATTTTCTCTACAGAAAATTTCTGTAAAAAACAGCAGCTGATTATACTTTGCTCGAACTGCGGAAATAAAATATCTTCCATAGCAATATTTCATCTTGAATGCGGGATATAGAGCCGCTGGCGGTTTGCCATGACGGTCGGCTGACAAATCATGGATTCCCACCGATCTGATGATCGCCATGCTTTAACCCCCAAAACCCCGTCAAAAGGTGTAACACCCATTTAACGCATCTTGCAATGCAACCGCAGGTTTGCTTATATTCACTTTGGAGGGAAAAACCACGATGAAAATTCCAATAAATTCATTAACAATATGCTGGCGCTTTTCAGAAAAGTTCCGATTAATTTGCACAAATAAAGTGATATTCCTTATATTTGCTTCTTGTCTTTTTACTGTTGTAATTGCCTGCAATTCAGGGTCTTGCCCAAGCGGAGCATACCTTATCGATAATTCTTCAATACCAGGTGGAGCGAGATATTGTGAAAAAGAAGGCAGCAATGGCAATTTAATAAAACACGGTCCTTATACACAGTTTTATCAGGGTGGTGGAGTTGCTCGAGTTATGCGTTTTAAAAATGGTCTTCTTGATGGCAAGGTAACTATTTATTACAGTAGCGGGAAAAAAATGGCTGAGATTGAAACACAAAATGGTAAAAAACTAGGTGATTGGAAGGTATGGGACTTTACAGGGCGTCTTGAGCCAGCGTCAGAAGCAAATTCAATTATGAGGAATATTGAAAGTCAATTAGTCAATCTACAAGGTGGACAATGACGGTAAATTTTTTATGGGTGAAGGAATTAACTCATTCCCGCGAAAATAACACCGTATATGCTTTGACTTTAAAATATACACTTTACACGTCATGCATTTGCTTTTCTAATGACTGCCTATAGTCGTACCGTAATCTGATGCCCTGTATCACTTCTTATTCGGCAACGTTAAAAAACGGAGTAGAAATCAGTTGGTTAGTTCACCTATCCCTCAAAAAATGTTGGTCACCGTATGCTATTTAAAGAAGCGTTTTGAAAGGTCGCATGCTTCTTTGTATCCACCATCACACATCTTACGATACAGCTCCACAGCTTTCTCCTTATCTTTTTTGAAACCACAAACACCATAACGATAGCATTTGCCGAGTTGTAAACATCCCTGCTTCTCCCCACCATCACAAACTTTACGATACAGTTCCCCTGCCTTTTTCCCATCCCTTTCCACCCCCTTGCCATATTCATACATATCGCCAAGTTCTATACAATCCATCATATCCCCGCCATTGCAGTTTTTACGAAACAGCTCCACAGCCTTCATTTCGTCCTTTTCCAATCCGCAATTTCCTTCTTTGTAACAAGTACCAAGTTCTCCGCACGCTTCCCTAAATCCACCATCACAGGCTTTAAGGAAAAGTTCGCCGACCTTTTTCATGTCTTTATCAAATCCACAATCACCGTCCTTGTAGCAAAAACCGAGTAACGCACATGCTACTAGCTGTCCACTATCACAACCTTTGCGGTATAGTTCTCCGACCTCTTTTATATTCTTATCCAATCCACAACTACCGTCCTTGTAGCATGCACTAAGTTTCAAGCACCCTTTAACCTCCCCGCCATCACAAGCCTTAAGGAAAAGAACCCCTACCTTCTTTTTGTCCTTCTCTAAACCACACTCGCCTTTTTCATAGCAAACCCCAAGATTAAAGCAACTATTACCATCCCCTCCATCACAAGATAAACGGAACAGCTCCACAGCTTTTTTTTCATCCTTCTCTAAGCCGCAAATACCATTAATGTAACAAATGCCGAGAAAAGTGCAGCCTAACATCTCCCCTCCATCACAAGACTTACGAATTAACTCCCCAGCTTTTTTCCCATTTTTCTCTAGGCCGCAATCACCACTGATATAACACCTACCGAGATTACTACAGCCTAACATCTCCCCTCCATCACAAGACGTACGAAACAACTTCCCAGCTTTTTCCCCATCTTTCTCAAGGCCGCCTTCACCATTTTTATAGCATATGCCTAGGCCATTGCACCCAAGCATTTCCCCACCATTACAAGCCTTGCGGAAAAGTTCTACGGCCTTTATTGGGTCTTTTTTAAAATCACATCCCCCTATAATGTAACACCGCCCAAGTTTCGAACACCCTCGCATTAGTCCAACGTCACACGTCTTCCTATACAATTCACCAGCTTTCCAACCATCTTTCTTCAGTCCACAATCACCTTTTAAATAGCAATCGCCGAGTTTAAGACATGCACTACTAAAACCTAAATCACACATGCGTTGATTGTTACAACCAAACATACCAATGGCAATGATAGAAAAAGAAATTAGAGACAGCTTTATCCGAATGTTCATAAATTGAACCTCCCATAAATTGGCAGTTCTTTTAATATGTTAACAAACCCATAAATGGAGCCTGTCAACAGTGTTTACCACGGTCTTCATAGCACACAACGCACAACGCTGCGGGTGTTAGTCTTGTTGTCGAAGCTCACTTCGCCGTTGTTGAAGTTCACGTACCATGCGTTGAATGTGTAGTTGGCGACGGACGACGACGACCAATACCAACCGCATACTCCATGCAGGTTCGAATCCCAGTAGCATCCACTTTTATCTCCACAGCCATTACAATAACCCCAACAACTATCACCCAGACAACTATCAGTAACACCACATGACCCACCGGTCTGCGTCGCTGGACAACCGCGGACAAGGGTTCTGAGTTGACTGATGGTAGGAAGTGTCCAACCTGTCTTCCCTTCAATCTGTAGTGTGGAGCAATAATCCACGGCGCTTTGCCATGTCATCGTATTTGTTGCGGGTGGATTCTGCCATTGATATCCAGTTGTTGAATCAATCCAGATACCAGAAGTTCCGCCGTCAGTACCGCCGTCTGTTCCAGCATCTGTCCCTGCATCAACTCCCCCATCCTGTCCGCCTTGTTTGACACACACGGTTCCAGAACAGATTAATCCGGAAAAGCATGTATTATTATCGAAGCACTTTGCACCTTCCAAACCTGTATCAGGAATTGGAACACATGAGGGTAAATACAAAATAATAAATGTGGAACTAACTGTTAAAATGATAAGGGAGGCTATGAGATTTGTTCTGAATTTTCTTGTTGATTCAACTGATAACATTCACCACTCCCCGATTGCTGCGACGCCGGCATTATTCGGTCCAATAGTTGGAGTAAGTGTAACACCATGACTTTTTGCCCATGCCTCATCCCCCGGATTCACTATCCACAGGATGATGCCTGTGACCATTAAAGCCCCACCAACGGTATAACAAGTCACCGCCCCGATATTATAATTATCAATCTTGGATTTGTATTTGGCAGGATCAGTTCCGGAATTGTAATTTTTAACTTCGTTATAAGCCAATCCTGTGAACATTCCACCTACACCACCCAGTGCAAGACCGGACCAGAAGGTGAGATGTCCCCAAAGCTTATATTGATTGATAGGTGTATGTGCTTTCATATTGACCGTGTAGGAAGCTTCTCCCTTTTCCTGCACATTGATATATTCCCGTTTTGTTTCAAATCCCGATGCTTCAAGCACCATCTCTTTTGAACAGATTGATACCTTGAATTTTCCCGGCGCAGTGCCGACTCTTTCTCCCTCTATCGTAATTTTGGCAGCAAGATCGTTCAATTTTTCATCTTTTACAAAAACCCTTATTGCGCCCTCTCGTGGATTAGGATCGATATTAATCAGCAATTCTTTTCCGCGCTCGATGTTCACTGTTTTTTCATAAGGATGATAGCAATCAGATTTGACGGATATTACATGTGTTCCCGGACCATATTCCATTTGCTTCAATGGGGCTTCCCCTGCATAAAGTCCATCGATTGTGACTGGAACGGCTTTGTAAGGTGAGAATACTGATAGCCATCCAAAATCCTGAAGAAGTTTCCAATCGATGGATTTATTTTCATCAAAATTTACTTGTTCCGTCTGTGTAATATATTTCTCTGATGATATTGTGACTGTGTGCATTCCTTTACTGACAGATTTTCTGCATGGGCTTGTCTTACAGAACATCTTGTTGTCAATCATCACGGATGCCCCTTTTGGAGAAGGCGAAAAATCGGCAACAATAAATTCCTCTTTTTTAAACCATGAATCGCTCATTGCTTCGACAGCTTTTCCAGGACGAACCAACTGAACCAGTATATCGGCAATTCCTCTATCTACAGCCATTCGAAGGGAGTTTTTATCCTCGTTCAGATTTTTACCCAGATATGGTTGTTGTGATGATGCCTTGATACAACCGTCTTTCTCGACTTTCATCGAAAGCATCCGTTCGCCTGTGTCATGTCCTTGAAGTTTTATTCGCAAGATGCTGTTGGATTTCAGCATTGGGGAACAATCGGTCCCATGTTCTTCAGACAGTCTTGCGCCAGATTGAGTTACAACATCGAATTTACTGTTTTTGGATATTTGAGAGATGGCTTCTTCACGGACCCATCCGGGATTCGAGCTTATGGCATATTTATCCCCAATAATCTCCACCTCATCAACTTTAAGAGAATAATTTGTGTCTTTAAAATATGCCTTTATGGCCTCCTCTGTCTGCTCTGGATGATGACTGAGCATGGCGAGCTTTCCCTCCCATGAATACAAAAGAGCAGTGGGGAGGGATTTCACGCCGAATTCTTTCTGGAGCGAAAAATCTTCGTCGCAAATGCTTTTATCGGGTGTCCAATCCAGCGGTTTGCTGCATTGCTTTTCATCGGCACTCACAACAATAAAACGCAGACCTTTGTTTCGATATGTTTCATGAAGTTTCTTCCATAACGGAACCGCCTTCATGCAGGGATCGCAGTAAATGGAATAGAACTCGACCACCAAGAGTTTCACACCCGGTTTGGAAAGTTCTTCCTTGATATTCAGGTTTCCGTCGGCATGGGAATTCAATGAGATGAAAATCCCGAACACGAATACCAATATTCCCGCCACCCTCATGAACACTGAAATTCTCCTGATTGAATGTATTGGATATTAGGACTTGCGACTGGCTATTTCAAGTTTTTCGGAATTACCCCCTCACCTTAATCCTCTCCCCGCGGGGAGAGGAAGGCAAAAGGGAAATCTTCTCCCTCAATGGGGAGGAAGAGCAAAAGGAAAGTCATCTCCCTCAGAGGGAGAGGAAGGACAAAGAAGGAAAATCTTCTCAATCAAGTGGAATATCCCCCTCACCTTGGTCCTCTCCCCTCGGGGAGAGGAAGGCAAAGAGGAAGGCCACTTATCTCTTCCGTTCTTTTTTCTTCCTTGCCTTGAAATTCACC
>Ga0265297_10012423_pt1 | contig 10228 bp, 7 predicted proteins | sample Munlanlwell13791_FD_192502 | JGI IMG/M metagenome (GOLD analysis project Ga0265297, IMG submission 192502) | Leachate microbial communities from a municipal landfill in Southern Ontario, Canada - Leachate well 137-91 | ecosystem: Engineered > Solid waste > Landfill > Unclassified | place...
CGTTAAAGGGTTTGGATACATGGGATTCAAACGGCAATTTACTCAGTGGTGGCCATGCCTGGCTTTGTGTCCAGTTGACCAACCGGAATTATTATCTCGATAATCTTTATAGCAATTTGCGTTCAGACAGTCAGATCCGTGCTGCTTATGAGAACAGAGCGCGGCAGACAGGAATGTATTGGAATTTTGTTAAATAAAGGAGAAATATTATGAAATCCAGATTACCTATCAGGACATTATTCAAACCTCAATTAATCAGCAAGCCGTCCGTAAAATCGATTATTCCTATCGGCTCATGGTGGGAAATCGAACATTACCGGCAAGGTAGACTCATTGATAAATGGGCCCAGAAAAACGTCAATACCGATGAAGGGCTGAACCATTTACTTAATGTCGGCTTTCACGGAGCAACGGCAATAGAAACATGGTACATGGGCTTGTTCGAGGACGATTATACGCCTCTTGTGACAAACACCTACGCTACTCCAGGATTCACCGAAAGCACAGCTTATGACGAAGCGACAAGGCCGGCATTTGTTGAGGCCGAGGCTACGACGAAAGTCATTACCAACAGCGCGAGCAAGGCCACGTTTACAATCAGCTCAACAAAAACGATTTACGGTGCTTTTCTTTGCGGCGGTGGCTCTACGCCTAATACCAAAGGCGATGCGGCAGGGGGCGGTACTCTCTTTGCATCGAGTAAGTTTGCGACGGCGAAAGAAGTTGTTGATGATGATATATTGATGGTGGTTTGTTCAATTACGCTGGCGGATGTGTAAATAAATGAAGACTGTACTATATATAGGCAGCAATCCTTGGTCTCCGGCGGGAGCAGGTTCAGGCACTACGTTAATATCCAGTAGTGTTTCGCAAACTTTTACAATGCCGTACACACCCGTTGCTGCTAAATTCTGGCTGGCCGGAAATGGCATTTCTCCTATTCACATACTCAGCGCATGGTTGATACAGGGAGGGAAGGGTATTCCTATAACAGTATTCGCCAACACAAGTTTTTATATTCCTGCTTTCGGTCGGTGGAGCGACTACGTTTCTATCTCTGATTTTACTCTTCCGGGAACCGTTACATTAACTGTTATTGTTGAAAGCGAACAACCTTTTGCAACTTTTTCCGGTAATCCCAACCCCGATGAACCAGTAATCGTATCGGTTATAGAAACACCTTTGTCGGGACCGGGATTAACAGGCGAAGTTCTTTTCAATGTTGAATTTGAAAGTAATTTTGTTGATTCCGTTAATGGATTAACGCCTGTCGTGACAGGGGATGCCACAATAGAAACTGGATCAAGGATGTTTGGCAATGGATGTTTAAAACTAAATGCAACCACAGGTATACTACAACCAACTAATATTACTGGGGTCACTATAACCGAATGGATTTCAGGGAGTGGAATAACCGAATTTTTAAATTTAGCAAATGTAGAAGGAGTTTTACATTTATATTTAGGAACCAATTATGGCTATGATCATGGAGCGATTCTAACAGAAGGTGGTAGCTATACAATTTTTAATGAGTCGAATACAATAGCCGTGAATGTAGTATTCTCCGAGCTTCCACCTTTATCAAATAACAACTCTATTTCAGATTCAATTGGTCTTATTCAACAGCCTTCTTCGCTAACATATACCCCTTCCGAAGAAACAAAAACAATACTTAAAGCAAACGGATTTACATATTCAGTTTTTGGTCAGATAGATGAATCTCCTACAACACATCTTGCATATTCATTTGAGAAGGCTTCTGGTGGTTATAATTGTTATCTTTTTATAGCAGGCATTTTGCAAGGGGGTGTGTTCATATCTGATGATGATATAGATGTATACATTATATATATGTATGCGCTATCTACAGAAGGGGCTGCTTATTATGATGGTTACCAAATAATAAAAGGGGCTGTATGGACTTCCAACTTTACCCCTCCGTCTCAGCCATTCGTTTCCTCTTCCGATTACGGCCTGCTTGAACTAACATCCAACAGTTCAATAACTTTAACGACTAATCCTGCCCCAGGGGATACCATCAAACTGAAAGGTGGAACGTTAGGGGATGTAACTTTAACTTTTGTAAATCATTATCCGAGGAATCAATACGAAATACAGATAGGCGATACTGTAAACGACACGGCGGCCATGATTGCCACGGCTATTAATAATATTGTCGGAGCGGAGTTTGTCGCCACGGTTGCGGATAATGTCATTGCCATAGTTGCTTATACGACTACTTTTTCCATGGAGGAAACGGGCGACAGCATCACATTGGGCGCAGTTACCCGTACACTTGATGGCTTAATAACCGAAGAAGTCAGTGCAGCCGATTCATTCACGGTCACGGATGGAGGAAAGGCCGTTCAGGAAGAAATCAGCGCAGCGGATAATATAGACGGACTGATTGACGGATTATCGGAAAGCGTGAATGTCTCTGATTCATTTGATGTGCCACTAGATTCACTCAATGAGAGCGTTTCGGTATCTACAAATTTTGAAGGGTTAATAGATGTAATGGGAGCGACATAATGAGTTACACATCCGCTTATCCTCCGGAGCATTCAGATACCTATGTGAAGGCTACAACGAAAGCAAGTACGTCGTGGTGGCCTTATTATGCAACCGACCCGACAAAGTCTTTGACCGGTTCAGAAGTAGATAATTCCTGGCAGTCTGCGGCGGCGTCAAATCAGCGTTTCCATATTGATCTTGGGGCAGCAAAAGTTATTAAGAGAATATATTACGAGAACTATCATGAATCTGGTGCTTATACCAATGCCGGGGCGAACGCATTTACCTTGATGGGCTCAAACTCTGCTGATGCTTTTGCCGATTTGGACATTAACCATGATACCGGCTGGACTTCTATTACAACTTCAGCAAATCAATTTGACCAACATATAGGCAGTGATGTAGCCGACCCGAAATACATTACAGCAACCAATGATACTCCCTATCGTTACTACTGTTTGAGGATTACGAATAATTGGGGGTACGGCGGCAGTCTTGGCCTTAGACGCATCGAATTGCAAACAGAAGATGAATTTATTCCGTTGGAGAGCGAACAAGTCTCTGTTTCTACTGTCTTTGAAGTAATGAACGCTTTGTCCGTGACGGACGATATAGACATAGGCGATGATCCCACGCCTAGAGTATTCGGTTATCCGGCAATCAGTGAATCGATCGTAACAGCAGACGAAAGTCTACCGGCGTTAAGTTTTACCTTAACAGATGTTTTGTTTCTTTGGGATGTGCTGATGCACGGTTGGGCAGTGACCAACGAGGAAAGTCTTGTTTTAACTGATAGCACAACGGAAGTTTTAGGTTTGATGGTCCATGACTGGCTTACACTTATTGATTCTCAAACGAATAACTGGAATGGACGGGAAACAATAAACCAGAATCTTAATTTATATGACATTGCCGAACAGGTACAGAAATTTGCCGATACAATTACTGAGGATCTCACAATAGGCGATACCGCCACTTACGTCCTGACGGTCGTTATTTTGGAATATCTCGGTTTTGCTGATTTAGCCAATATTATGCGTACCAGCTACCCGTCGGTAAGTGAATCGGTTGTTTTGTCTGACTCCGCCGTGAATGCCTGGCAGGAAATTATCAGCGATACGTTGCAGGCGGTGGACGCTGCAAGTGTTGCGGCAACATTCGTTAATGTTGTTCAAGAAGCCCTCTCCGTTGCCGATACCGCCAGCATAATGAACAGAATGGGCGTTTCGGTCAATGAATCTCTTGTTCTGGCTGAGACAATTTCCAGTAAAGGAACCTTTTATAATGCAGTTTACGACACTATTGCTTTGAATGTGTCGGTCGAATTGGGTAATGAGGTTTATGAGTGCTACGTCCTAAACACGCCGAAATTCCACCCGTCGATGTATTCGGGATTTAATTTTAATTCCTATTGCGTTTTTGAGAACAGGGCTTTCGGAGCCAATGATACCGGAATATACGAACTTACTGGAAACACGGATGCAGGGAACACAATTCATACCGGAACTATTCTAAGCCAGACTGATTTCGGTCTGCGAAATAATAAGAGGTTCCGGAAAGGGTATTTGGGCATTACAGGTACTTCTCCGGTAATGGTTTTTGAGTGTGAAGACGGCAGCCGGAAAGTCTACTCGATTGACACAAAGGGCGTGGTGGTGGCGTCACACGAACAGAAATCAAAGAAATGGAAGTTATCAGTCGCGGATTTTAACGCGCTGGACGTGATTAAACTTATACCGGTTATACTGAGTAAATAATTATGACTGAAGCATTAAGAGAAGCCGCACAATATCGCAAAGGTAAAACTCCTCTGGTCGGTAAGTATATCGCTGACCATAAGAAATTGTTTGACGAGATAGCGGGCAGAGGGTTCCTCAATCTTCCGGGTTACGCCTACGATGCCGAAAACCAGTTGGAACTTGCCCTGAAAATGGGACTTTCTGAATTGAATTATAAAATCCTGGCCGAAACGATTGAGCGCGAACTCAAACAAACTGGTATTGATTATAACAGTGCCTATGTAACGGCGATGATGGCTTGGGAAGTGGAAAAGCAAACCTTAATCGCCGCCTGGGATGCTGAACTGGCCGGTATTAAACAGGGCATGGCAAGCGAAGAAGAAGCGTTAAACCTTCTGGCGTTGGAAGTGGATGCGCGTCAATCCGTTTTGATTGCTGCCAAGACTGCCATTGATGTGGAAATGGAGGGGTATCGTACACAGCTTGCCGGACTGGATGCAGCAACGGCTCCCTATGAAGTTCAGTTAGCCAATGCGAAACTTCTCACGGCTCAAAAGAAACTGGAAATCCTGCCAATAATTGAGGGAATCATTATCAAAGAGCAGGAACTTATCACGTTAGAGCAAAGCAAAGGTACTTATTACGGGCAATTAATCACGGCAGAACAGGAAACGGCGACTAAGAAACAGCAGCTTATTCCCGGATTGTCGGAACTGGCGACAGTAACACAGCAACATGCTGATTTGATTCCCTCGCAGATTGCCATTGAACAGGATATTGCCGAAGAAAAACTCACCCAAGCGGGAATTAAAACCACTCTGGCCGAAAAAGAAGTTGAGAAATTAAATGTCGATATCGAAATAGAAAATAAAGGCATTGAGGTATCAGAGGCGAAAAGAGACCTTAATGATAAACGGTTTGAGAACGAGCAAGACCTTGTTGCACGTGAAACCGAGCAAGAGACGGAATATCAGAACGATGTCAATGACTCTTTCAGCACAGTTATAAATGATGAAAGGGCGACACAGGCGCAGATTATTTCAGACAAAACAGAAGTCAACACTACCGAAAACGAATCGAGATTAAGAAGTACGCGAACTATTGTCGATGCCGATATTGCAGCCGAGAACAGCGATACTGCGGCTGATGTATATAAAATGGAACAAGTGGCGGAGATTCAGGCCGCCTCTCAGATAACAGCACAATTAACGCATTTGATAGGTTAAAAATGTCAGAAGAAGCACGGGCAAGAAATACAGCAAGAGAAATGAGGATCTGGGCACCATTTTCTCATTCATATCCTTTTGGTGAAACCGAAACAGCAGAACGAACGATCATCTTCGGTTTGTATGCCAATTCTTATCTCAATGGTCAGTCTTATCTAAAACAGATTGAAGATGCTGAACTGGCAAACCTGCTTGCTGATTACAATAACAAGATTGCTGAGCTTACACTTCAGGAACAATTGGTTGTCGCTGATATCGTTTCTAAACGATACCTGGCCGGCATTGATAAACTTATTCACGACCAAAAACTGGTCACAATGCAGTCAAAGATTGACACGGAAAGCGAAGTTGCCGACGCGCGGTATGCCGCGCTCGCTGCGGATCGTGCGGCTTTGACTACCATGGCCGCGAAGGTTGCCGCTGAAATAGCGAAGAATACGGCCAGAATTACTGAATTACAGGCATATATCGCAATTGAGGGAATAAATCTCAGTAATGTCGAAATGGAGATAGCTGAAAAGGAATTACAAGCTCTCCGTGTAGAAAACCAAAAGATGGACACTACCAATGAAATTTTAAGATTACAGGTTCAGATAGTCCGCACGTCTATGGAGTTACTTGATATTGATGTTCAGATGGCCAGAACGCAAGTAAATATTGCCGAAACCGAAAGGGCGATTGCCAAGATAGGACTTATGTCTGATGAACTTACCCTGGAACAAGCCGAAACGTCCATTATGCAATCACAGATCCCCGTGGCTGATGCGCGTATTGCCCTTGCCCAGGCCAGATATGACGATGCGGAAGCCGAACTTGATTATATCGTAACTACTTTAATGGCTCATGAAGATACTATTTATCAGAACAAGGAAGCGCTGCTTAACCTGAAACATATAATAAAAGAAAATAAACTCCTGCAAGATGAACAGGAAAAACTTCTGCGCAATGAATTGGAAATAGATACGTCGGCGCTCAGCAAAACGCTCTCTCTTGCCAATAGCACTAATCAAACGGCGATTGATGCGGAAAAAATCAGGGAGATTGCAAACAGGGCGGTGAACTCCTGGAGCAAGGCGAATGCGGCAATTAACGTGGCTGAAACAATGGCTTCAGCGGATATCGCAACGCAATTAACGCATACCATACAAAAAGCAACATGACACGGAATGAATTGATTCAAAAATTAGAAAGCATGAAAGGACTGGCCGGAAGCGGAACGGTGCTTGGCGAAACCATTAAAAAAGTTTCTGATTTCTTCGGGACTATGGAGCCCGGAGACATCGCACGGACTTCTGACGGGTTGGCCTCTGCCGTACCTATTGCGTACGATCTCTGGTATTTGACATATCATCAAAACCTTATGCAGAAATACTATGAGGTTGCACTGGAAGCGGCACAGCCGGACTTTAAACATTATAAATACGATACATATTTGTCACAAAATCTCAGCTTTTTAAGTTATCTGCCGGGACTGAAACCGTTAAAAGTCTTGACTGATCTAAGGCAGCAGCTAAATATTGATCCCGGCGCATTATCCGTGTTCGGCTTTGAAGTAATCATACCTTCACAATACAAGCATAACGGCATTTACTGGATAAACACAGCCTTTTTTGAATTGAGGCAAAAAGATTCAACCCTGCAATATCCTTCGGATGGATCTCAGGGGTTCAAAACGAAGCCCAATGATTATGTCGGCTATCTCGCTTTTCCGATAGGGCAACTTGGCGTGATGGAAGTTATTTCTCTTTTTCAGGAAACGGATTTAAGCGGGTATGCCTTTGCCGCATATTCCTCTTCAAACCTTTATCATCAAAAAGCACCTTTAACTAATTTAGAAGATAAATATAAACCTGCTGTGCAAAATCCTCCGCAAATGTTCCCGGATGCCAAAGATGAAAAAGGGAATGCCATTGCCGGACAACATCATTGTTTCGGCAGGCATTTAATAGAAGGCCTTGGTTATTATAAACCCGATACATTGAGGGCCCAGCAGAATCAAATTAATTCAGACGGATCGACGGCTTATGCGCCGCAGGCTGATCTTGATGTTGAGGTCTTTGCTGAAAAACATGATGCTAAGGGTAAGGTAATATCCGGCGGGATTAAGGACTACGGAGAGGATATCAAACCGAAACTCTGGATGCGTTACTGGATCCATAAAGACAGCACCTTGCCGGTTCCCGGTGAGTTTATCGGGATTCTGGTCCGACCTGTCGCTACGCCTCCTCATGTCTGGTGGTTTCAGGAGTCGTCACCGTTCTTATATGCCGGCAATTGGATGGAGACCTACAATCTGACATCGGGAGTGGTTAAAACTGTCACGTTGGAAGCGGCGCGAACCGACGGCGGGACAGGGAATTTATACACAGTTTCCATTCAAGGATGCCAGGTCAACGTGGAATCGTCTGATTTTCTGGAATACAGCGTAGGCGACAGGGTGGCGGTTTTGAAAACAGACTCCCTGACGCCAACCACAAAAGCATTTTCTTCTTTGGATCAATTATATTTCAAAGATACGGACAAAGATACTGGAGATAACGCAGACAGGATTACGACAAATTATATAATTATACCGGCAACGTTTTACAAAATTAAGCATTAAGGAGCACAGCCATGGCACGAAGAATAAACCTGCAATCACTAATTGACGAAGTTCTGGATATGGTTAAAAAGAAAAAAGAAGGCGATCAAGGCCAGAATTTTGAACAGAGAAATTGGCTGAGTAATGAGGCTTACAACAAGGATATTCGCGCCCGAAATACAGAGATTGAAAGACAAAATTTAATCAATGCAGGAAATTTGGCCGTCCAAAAAGAGCATAACGCCGGAGAGGTTGCGCGACAAGGATTAACTAATATAGGCAATGAAAATGTTGCCAATATTCAGGGGCGAGCTCATGTTTCCGGAGCAGAGATAGCAGGCGGAGCGACAAAATATTCGGCGGACCAGACTCTTCAAGGAGAAAAAATTAAGGCAGGCAAGGGACCAGGTAAATCCGACCTTGTGGGACTAACTGCTATATTGGAAGACCCCGATGCTACGCCCGAAGAGAAGGTGAGGGCGCGGAGGATGATATTTAATTCATACGGGAATAACGCTATCCCAAATGTAGAATCAATAGCGGAGTTTAGTAAAGATGCTCAGCCCAGTGTGCCGCCCACAACACCTGTATTGCCAGTTTCCAAAACGACAAGCGCACCATCCATGACGTTTCCCACAAATATAGGGACACGACAAAACCCCCTGCGAGAAAAGCGGGAGGCGGAGGATGCGTTTTATCGCCTGAATCCACAGTTGAAGCGGAAAAAAGAAAATTGGTTTAATTTTTAAGACAAAGGATTGTCTCATGGCACTTGATATTATCGGCTATCGCAACAAATACAAAGATTACTACGGCGACGAACCATTGGAGAGCGTGGCAAGGGATGTTTGGGATATGGGATTTAAAGATCAACATCCCGATTTCGATAAGTGGAAAAAGACGGCTGGAATAGAAGATTCCTTACTTGAAGACAACCTCAGAAGGTCGGCGGACAAGGTTGCTCCAAAGCTGGAAGAAACATCCTCTAACCCTATAACAAATTTAACAACAGGCATTCAAAAAGGAATAAAGTATGGAATCCCAAGACAGCTAGCTCAAGCAGCGCAGTTTATGGGGATAGGCGGCGATACAGCCAAGGAAATATCCGAGTGGGGGAAGGCTGGGCTGGAGAGCAATAAAGAAAAAGGTGATTTTGAACAAGCGGGTGAAATGATTCCTCAATCAGCCGGAGTCCCATTGGCTATGATGGCAGCAGGAAAGTTAATAAGCCTTATTCCGCATCCAGCAGCAAAGATAATTGGGACGGGATTATCGGTAGGCGGCAAATATATAACTCCTGCATTGTTTGGATTGTCTCAAGCTCAGCAGACAAAAGAGACGGCAGAAGAACGTGGCATAGATCCTGGACTGGCGCCATATGGAACTGGCTCGATAGAATGGATTGGTGAGACTGCCGCAAATATGGCATTGGGAAGACTATTAGGCCCGCTAGCACAAGTTGGGAAAGCAACGGCGGAAACAATAGCAAAAATGTCAGCATCAAAGGCACTAAAAGGTTCTTTGGGCGCATACCTAAAAGAGCTGGCCTTTGTCACTTTGCCAACAGAAAATTTAACTGAAATCGGGCAGAATTATTTTGAAGCGCAGATAGAGAAGGAAGCCGGAATAAGACCGGAGGCCGAGCCGCTTAGGGAGGGATTGTCGGCAGTTGGCCCAACAACAATAATGACAGGCGTATTAGCTCCATTTGGAAGAATAGCCCACAATATTGTGGCAAACAAACAAGCGCAGGTTCTGTCGTCTCCGGTTGATCAAAATTCTCCACATTATAAAGACATGGTAAACGCGAGAATGGAAGTTGCCAAAGGTATCTCAAATCTAATACCGGAGGAGAAAAAAGAATTAGCTGGGCAGTGGATAAATTATTCGGCTGACGCAATAGCAAAGAACCAGCCTATTGATATTTCTCAGGGAATAGAAAACTTAGGGCTTGGCGTAAAAGTAACACAAGAAGATACGGACTATCTAAATAATATTCAACGGCAAGCGCAATACAATAGCATCATTGAAACCGGAATGAAGACGGGAAAGGTTGATAATCGTGAATTCACACCAGATGTAGCAATTAGTATTATAAAACACGGCTACGATAATAGTGTATATGATGACAAGGATCTTGGTAATATCAAGATAAAATATCCGTCTCT
>Ga0265297_10012424_pt1 | contig 10228 bp, 17 predicted proteins | sample Munlanlwell13791_FD_192502 | JGI IMG/M metagenome (GOLD analysis project Ga0265297, IMG submission 192502) | Leachate microbial communities from a municipal landfill in Southern Ontario, Canada - Leachate well 137-91 | ecosystem: Engineered > Solid waste > Landfill > Unclassified | place...
TATTGAGTAAAGTGCGACAACGCCTTGGAACAACCAAACCTGTTGAGTCTGGGGAAGGTTCTCAACCCAATGAGAACTCCAAGGCAGTCGCACTTAGAAGAAAGGAGCAATTTATGGCGTTTACCTTAAATCCTGTGGACATGATGTATGAGGTTGTAATTAATGGATGTTATGATTGCATTTTAAGGTCAACAGGAGTGATTGATAGATGTGTACCACTACAGTATGATTTTAAGGATGTTACTCAATATAAATCTAATAGAATTACCAATTGCCCATTACCATTAGTTGGAGCAGTAAGGGTAAAAGCTCATGCCTATTCAACTAAAGAATAGGTGCGACAACGCCTTGAAGTAGCCGAAAGGCTGGAAGAGTTGGCAACTCTCATTAAAAAGGAGGGAAAGATGATTAATTTGAGTGAGGTGTTTGAGAAATATGATGATGATTTTTTAGAATTTGACCGTGTGGAAAATAAATTGCATCCTCGTCCTGACCTTTGTGGATTTCTATTATTAGACAAGTTAGTTCCAAACCCAGGAAACGATATTGTTGGTGGTGCTGAACACGATGAAATATATCTCATCGTTGACTGTGATAAACTAACAGAGGTGGCTACCGAATTAGATATTCTGACGCTAATTCGTTGTGGTATCCGTTACATCAAGGATTATGACAGCCTCGCAATGTTTGTATAAAACGCCTAACAACCACTTTTTAGGAGAGGGAAAGGGGAAGCCATGATTGGAACCGCTGATGACGGTTATTTCACCGTCAATGCAATTTGGTTTCAAATTAAAAAAACAAAGCCAATAACAACAGCAGAGGAGAATCCCGTCCTCCTGGCAGACGAAGGCAGTGCGGAGATGCGAAAGGAGGTGAAAAATGAATGACAAAGAATTAGAAGAATCACTAAAGAAAATCAACTGGAACGACCCTTACAGAGTAAGAGGTCTAAAGAAAATCTTAGAAATATAGAGGTGCGATGTGGTAACAATAGGTATAGAAACTAAGTTCGATGCAGCACACTACCTTCCTTCTTATGAAGGTAAGTGCAGGAACATGCATGGGCATACCTGGAAGTTAACTGTAGAGATCGAACCTACATATCTAAACCAGAAGCTCAAGGGTATGATACTCGACTTCAAAGAATTCAAAGAAGTGGTAAATCAAGTACTTGATAGATTAGATCACAAAGTGCTTAATAATATGATCGACAATCCTACCTGCGAGGCTATGGTTGAACTAATAGCAGGTAGCTTGAACTTTCATCTAACACCACACCATGTACGTGTGAAAGAAGTTAAACTTCAAGAAGGAGAAGGAGGTTGGGCCAGATATGAAGTCAGATAATGTAAAACTAACTGAGAAAGTATTCAGGACCTTTCTGAGCGTCTACGGACTAGAATCGATTAACGCACTCGAGACACCAGAAAGAATGGCTAAAATGTGGCATGAGTTCTTAACTCGAAAGCCACCTGCCCTCAAGGCCTTTCCAACATCCTCACAACAGATGGTGATGATAAAGGACTTCACAACATGGGGTTACTGTCCTCACCATCTCCTACCTGTAAAGTATACTCTTAAGATAGGCTACATGCCACATCTTAGAGTGTTAGGGTTGAGTAAGCTACCCAGAATGGTAGACTATCTCTTGTGCAAACTCCCCCTGCAGGAGGACCTACCTGATATGATCGTAGACAAGCTCGAAGAGGTACTGAAACCAATAGGCTGCGGTTGCTATGTCAAAGGTTATCACCTCTGCTGCGCTATGAGAGGAGCTAAGGTTGATGTTGAGTTCATTACCTCTGCTTACAGAGGAGTAATGGCACAAGAAGAAAGTATTAGAAAGGAGTTCTTAAATGGTTGAATATCATATCTCAGATACTTTTTACAGTATACAAGGAGAAGGGGTATGGACTGGTACACCTATGTTTTTCATCAGACTTGCTGGGTGTAATGTAAACTGTGCCTGGTGTGATACAGACTACAACATTCATTGTCAGAAAACGGAACAGGAGCTCGTGCAAGAGGCGAAGCAATATAAAACAAAACGTGTTGTTATTACAGGTGGTGAGCCAATGCTTCAGATGGTTGAGGCGCTTGTAACAGAGCTGCACAAAGAGGGGTTTAAGGTGCATTTAGAAACAAACGGTACGGTGCCAGTGCCAGCAGATTGTTTTGATTGGGTAGCTGTGAGTCCCAAGTCGCCACTTCATAAATTAAGCCCAGCAGCTTTCTCAAGTGCAGATGAGATAAAGTTTGTGTGTGGATTTGTAGATGTCTGGGAGTGGTATATTGAAGAGGTTCTTTCGCGCTTTTGTCCTACCTTTTATACTACAATAACTACACCACGCAAATGGTTAATACCTTTAGCTAAACCCTACCCACAGAAAGACTTCTTTGGTATTAATAAGAATTATGCTGAAGATGCTATCGAGTACTGTAAGCAGCATCCAGATTTTTCATTGTGTGTTCAGATACATAAGTATCTTAATATTAAGTAACTTTAATTAGAGAAGGGAGACAGGTTATGCCAACAGAAGCACTAAGGCCTGCTGACATCCGTTCAGCCATTATAGAAAAAGTCCGCAATGGCTGGATCGTGAAGGTGGGGTGTGAAACCTTCGTCAGTCAATCTTGGAAAGAGATAAGTGAAGGGTTAGATCTTTACTGGAAAGACCCACAGAAGGCCTATGAGAAGTATGTTTATGCAGACATAGATACTGCTTAAGGAGGTGATAGACATGAAACAGACATTACTACTTACTTTTCTCTTCCTGCTCCTTCTTACTCCCAACATTAGCAGAGGTGACTTTAATCAAACACAAGCAGATATGATAGAAGCTGCACGTCCAAAAGCACCAGGCTATGATTACGAACAGGCTGAACAAGAAAGGAGAATAAGAGAGCTTGAAAGAAAGCAACGTGATCTTGAATGGCAGCAACGTCAACTTGAAAGAGAACAAGGACAGAGGGGGTGGTTTCAATGATAGACTGGCCTTTGTTAATCACGCAGCTGATTGCAATTTACTTTATTCTCTCAAACCTTGAAGATATTTACTATCCAAAAGAACAAGGAGGTGACAATGACAAGATTTGCTTTTGAAGTACCACACTTTAACCTGGAAGACTTTGAGGATTTGCAGGACTTTCACTTTATACTTAGTCTACACTGGGATAATATAAGGTGCCGCAAGTTTTATCTTAAACAAGCGAAGGTGAGAAGGAAGGCGATCTGGCTCGATAACAGCTTTAATGAGACAGGAGTTGCTGACGTTCCTCAAGCATTGGTGAAGGTGGCTAATGAGCTAAAGGCCGATAAGGTCATAGTGCCTGATGATCTGAGCTGGGGACTCGAAGAAGCTATTGCTCCATACAAAGAGATAAGTAAACTATGGCCTGTAGACAAGGCTGTCGTGGTAGTTAACACACAAGAGATGCTAGAAGTATTCAAGAGAGAAGGTGCTCTTCACTTTGCAATACCTTATCGAACTCGCCTCTCTGCTTATAAAGAGTGGTTGACTCCGCAGGATCTCTCATGGACCTCACGCTGTCACTTTCTCGGTTTATGTTCAGTAAGAGAGTTAGAAGTAATCAGACCCTTAACCTGCGACACAAGTATGCCAATCAAACTGGCACTAATAGGCAAGACACTAAAAGAGTGGGAAGAGGAAGGATGTCCTCACATCCACACTAAGGATGACTTGAGCTTCTTTGATAAAAGGTTAATGGGCGTACAGCTTCGACTAGCACGAAGTAACATTAAACAATTAAAAGAGAGGTGCTTATGAGCGTAATGATAACAGGAGGAGCTGGCTTCGGTGGCTCTTCCTTGGCATTAAAGTTAAAAGAGTTAGGCCATGATATTGTACTCAATGACATCATAGCGCCTAACTCGCTACCAGTTAAACTACAAAGCTTTGCTTATTTATGGAAAGCAGTGCATGATCTCAATGAAGCCAATATTGCAGAGATAGACACCATTTTTCACTTTGCAGCTCAAGCAGATGTCCCTCTAGCAATAAGCTCGCCCAGGTATACTTTCATGCAAAACGTATCCGGCATGCTGAATGTACTAGAAGTCACAAAGCACTTAGACTTAGACAAAATAATCCTATCCTCCTCTGGTAATGTTTTTGGGAGAGCTACTTCCTTACCAATTAAGGAAGACTCTCTGCCTGTAGCTCATAACATCTACTCAGCATCAAAAGCTAGTTGTGAGTCGCTGTGCTCAGCTTACTACCACTCTTATAACTCACCGACGATAATAACAAGAAGTGGAATTGCCTACGGCAGAGGTATGAGAAAGAACGTCTTCCTATATATCTGGTTTAAGAAACTGTTACAAGGAGAGGCTATCTTAGTAGAAGGTGGTGCTCAAACCAGGGACCTTACTCATATTAACGACCTTGTGGAGGCCTGGGTTAAGCTCTTGAATATTGAACCTCGGTTTGTTGTAGGTAGCAAATTCCATTTCGCTTCTGGTGTTGATACCACTGTGTACGAACTAGCTAACCTATGCTGCGAAGTAGCAGGTAGAGCACCAAGCAAATATATTAACATCATTGAATACCGACCCGGTGAGGAGGGGATGGTAGAACACTTTGATGTGAGCAAGGCAGAAAGAGAGTTAGAATGGAAGGCCACCACTGATCTAAAAGATGGTCTTAAAGATCTTTATGAATGGATTAAGTATGAAGAAGGGAGGTAAAAATGCCAGCAAAAGCAATCGTGTTATTATCAGGAGGCCTAGACTCTGCTGTAGCAGCGGGGTGGGCAGAAAGGCATTTCGGAGAGTGTTTAGCTTTAAGCTTTAACTATGGGCAGAGGCATCTTAGAGAGTTAGAGGCAAGCTATAATCTTGCAAGACACTATAGTTGGGAGAGGGTAGAACTAAATATAAACATACCTGCTTGGTCAGCATTAACCAATCAAGGAGAAGAGATCAACAAAGAGGTAAGAGGACTTCCAGCATCCTTCGTGCCTGGAAGAAACTTAATATTCCTCTCATTTGCGGCCTCCTTGGCCTACAACTGTAGGATAACTAAGATAGTCGGTGGGTGGAATGCGGTTGATTATCCAGGCTATCCTGATTGTCGGCCTGAGTTCCTTACCAGCGTAACAGAGACTATTAACAAAGCCTTAGGCATAGAGGACATAAAGTTATACCATCCTTTAATCTCCTTAACAAAAGCTCAGATAATAGGTCTAGGTACTATCTTAGAAGTGCCGTTAAAGTACACCTGGTCTTGTTATCTGGGTGGTGAAAAACCTTGCGGCACTTGTAGCAGCTGCCTGTTTAGAGCACAAGGTTTTAAGGAAGCAGGCAAAGAAGATCCTTGGGGAGGAGGTGAGATCAATGTTCAGTAAAGAGTGGGAAGAATTAAAGTCTGAAGGTAGTGGGCACTATAAAGTTGAAGGCGTAGAGCCGATGGACCTCTATAGATCTGGAGGTATTCTATGGGACCTTGCCATTGGCTCAATAATTGGATATGCTTTTAGAAACAGAGAGGAGAATCCTCGTGCCCCAAGGGATGTTATCAAAGATATGACGAAGATAATTCACTTTGCTAAGATGATCTATGTTATAGCTAAGGAGGAGATAGATGAAGAAGCAGAGAGAAAAAAGTAGTCTCACTGACTGTGAAGGATGCGGCTTAAAGGACTATGGCTATGTTCCTCCTCAACTTGTTTCTCAACCTCAATTCAACATCCTTTGGGTAGGTCAGGCTGGTGGTTCTACTGAAGATGTTACAGGTGTACCGTTTACAGGACCTGCTGGTAGGATGCTGTGGAGGTTGATGAAAGAAGCAGGGTTTGATAAAAACAAACAGAACATTACTAACGCTGTTGGTTGTGTTCCACCTCTTGACAGAAAGCCTACGGATAGTGAGATAAGCTGCTGCCATAACAAGCTGTGTGATGAGATACAAAGCCTTGAGCCAGAGATCATTATCGCACTTGGAGATACAGCGAGCCAAGCACTGATAGGCAAGAAGACCATCACGAAGCTAAGAGGACAGACCTTCCAACTATTATCGAGCTTTAACTATGAATGCGATGTGTTCTGTACCCTACACCCAAGCTTTGTTATGAGGCAGAGACAGTGGATAGATACTATGGTTGATGATCTCAGTTCTGTTCATCGCAAACTGCTTGGTGAGGAGGAGCTTGAAGTATCTTCCTCCTCATCTGAAGTAAGCTTTAACATAAACCCTACCTCACAAGAACTAATTAGTTATCTTGAGAGAGATGAGGTTACGGCTTTTGATCTTGAGACGACAGGTTTGAATCCTAGACTTGACTCTATCATCGGCTGCAGCTTCTCCAGCGGTAGTGATGCCATAGCTGTTTGCTTTGCAGACGGTGAGAAATTTGAGATAATGAAGAAGTTTTTTGAAGACTCTACTAAGGAAAAGGTTACACAGAACGGTTCGTTTGATTGTGCGTTCCTCAAAGCAATTGGAGTTGAAGTTAAAGGATTGTGTTATGATACACGGCTAGCAGAGCATCTGCTCAACTCTGACCTACCAACTGACTTACAGTTCCTAAGGAAGAAGTATACAAACATTGCTTCTTACAAGCCCAGCAGGTTGGAGATGAAGAACCTAACGACAATGAGCATAGACAAAGTAAATGAGTTCTGCTGTTGGGATTCATTCACGACTAGAGAGGTGATGCTAAAGCAGTTGCCGCTACTTAGTGCAAAGCAAAGAGAGGTGCTGAGAAACATCTACGTTCCTTTAATCTTTACGTTAAATAAAATGGAGAGAAAAGGAGTAAAGGTAGATGTTGAGAAGCTTGCGTTGATGTATGCCCAACACGTACCAATGGCAGAAGAGATAGCAGACAAGTACTTCACCCCTTTAGGTCTAAACCCTAACTCTCCTAAGCAGATGGCAAACTATTGGGGTATTGAAAGTACGAAGAAGTTCAGTACAAAGATGACAAAAACTGACCCCGAGAAGTATATTGATTTTATGATTAGAAGAGGACATCCTGAAGCTGAAAAGATGCAGGCCTTGCTTGACTATCGAGCTATAATGAAACAGGCTTCAACAGCTCTCATGGGAGTGTATAAAAGGCTTGAGGATGGAAGGATTCATACTAACTACCAACCTGAAGGAACAGGCACTGGAAGGATCAGCTCAAAGAACCCTAATCTTCAAAACATACAGAAGCCTTACAGATGCATTTACATCGCCGATGATGAGGAGCATTGTTTACTTGAAGCAGATTACAGTCAGTTGGAGCTAGTCGTTGCAGCACTATTAGGCAGAGAGAAGACTCTGTTAGAGCAAATCAAACAAGGTGTCAAGCCTCACCACGTGCTAGGCAAGGTAATGTTCAACAGAGATTGGAACGAGCTGACTGAGCTAGAAAAGCTGAGAGAGAAAGCAGTTCTATTTGGCACTATGGGCGGTAGAGGATACCGCAGCATCTCAAGAGAGTTTGGAGTCTCAGAAGAAACTGCAAGAAGCTGGCAGGAGATGTGCGTCACACAATATCCTGGCTTGCTAGACTACTTAAATGAGACTATTAGTATGTTCAATGCTACTGGCAAGATAATAACTGCCTTTGGAACTACTAGGACTGTTAGCACTATCCCTCAGGCTATGAACAATCGCTTTCAAGGCAGTGCAAGTTTTGTCACACTAACGACTTTGAATGAACTTGATAAGGCTGGGTTTGATCTTAGGCTGACAGTGCATGATAGCATCGTGATGCATTGCCCAAAGAAGGAGCTGGAGGAAGTAGCTAGAGCTGCTAAGCAAATAGTAGAAAGACCAATTAAAGAGTTGAGTGACTGGTGCTTTCAAGCCAAGTATGAGTATGGTGATAATTGGTATGAACTGAATGAGGTGAAGCTTTGAAGATAAGATCTAAAGAAGAAGACGCTATCATTCCTTACCTGCCAGAGAAAGGATGGCTTGGAGAGTATCTACGATTTACACACAACCTCGAGACCTGCCCCAGGTTTAGATTCACTTGTGCTTGTTGTGCTATGGGAGCAGCGATCAACAACAAGGTATGGATACAGAGAGGAGATGAAGGACTGCTACCTAAGCTAATGCCCAATCCTTGGGTAGTACTCCTTGCTCCTCCATACCGAGGTCATAAGACTAGCTGTATTAATATGGCAGTTAACTGCTTAATCCAAGCACATGAGGACGTTAGGATACTAGCTGACAAGCTAACACCTGAGGCTATCGTACATGCACTGAGTGCGCCTGTATCAGCTAAGGAAGTAATACGCATCGGTCCTAGAGATGCCACTGGCTTAATCCAAGCCCCTGAGATGTCAGTCTTCTTTGGCAGACAGCAATACAACGTAGGCATGGTTAGCTTAATAACAGACCTGTATGACTATAGAGAGGAGTGGAAGTCAGAGACAATAGGCAGAGGAAAGGAGATACTTAGAAACAACTGCATCTCTATACTCGCTGGCTCAACACCTAAGTGGCTACAGGATATGCTTCCGCAGGATGCTTTCACAGGTGGGTTCATGCGCCGCTTCCTACTAGTAGAGCTACCAGTAACTTGGTATCGACGTGTAGCCAGTCCAAGGAAGCCTAAAGAGTCGAGCTGGAAGAAGCTCATTGAGAACTTTAAGCAGTTCAAGACTCTGAAAGGGCAGATGGGCTGGACATCTCAAGGCAAAGCTTACCATGATCAATGCTATGAAGAATTCATACCTACAGGAGATGATCAGTATGATGCTTATAAGGAGGCACAATCAGAGCAGATGCTTAAGTTAGCTATGCTGTTGGACATCAATGAAGGAAGAATGGAAGTGACACGACCATCTTTGGAGCGAGCTAAGAACATCCTTGACAGTATAATGCCAGAGACTGCGGCTAGGATACAGTCCTTAGCTACACATCCAAGAATGGTTATATGCCAGGAGATAAAAGCTTTGCTGACTGCTCATGAAGAGATGCTAGAGTCAGATATACTAGCTAGGTTGTATCGTTCGTTGGGGCAGGGAGAGAGGCAGTTCTACGAAGCCCTTAGTGTATTGAAGAAAGCAAATGTGATTGAGCCTGTTCATACAAAGGGAGGAGGATGGAGCTATAAGCTGAAAGGAGAAGTGAAATGATATATTGGAAGAAAGTGCTAGCTAAGCTAGTAGTTTACTGCCCAAAAGATTTCTATGGAGACTCTCTTGAGGCAGTGTTGTATCATTTATACATATTGCGAGGAATATCAACAAGGCAGATTGCAGAACTGACTGAAGGTGAAGTATCAAGTGGCACCTTGCGTGCAGTGATGAGAGAAATGGGGTTTGAGCTCAGAGGTAGAGGAGGCCCCAACAACACTAAAGTCTCTGTGCTAACAAAAGAGGAGTGTGAGACAATACCTTATGGTGAGTTGGCAATAGAGAAAGGCGTGAGTTATTCTGCCATTCGTAAAAGGTGTGCCAAGTTGATTGGTAAAAAAGGAGAATAAGACATGAAAATAATTACAGCAGCTTTGTTATCATTCCTTTGTATGATGTTGACTTTCAACACGATGCTACTACTTCAATTAAGAAAAACAACTCCGACAGTAATAGCAGTCGCGGTTGATGAAATGACTACTAAGGAGTTGGCAGAGGCTCATGCTTACCACGGCATCCTATGGTCATTCCAAGAGAGAGATGGTGAGTGGTATTTCTTGAGAGAAGGGAAGAAGTGTAAGTTGTTTGCTTATAAGGAGAAGCTATGAAGACATTCAAATGTGATATATGTGGAGCAATAGTACCTAACCATTACGAGCTGAGAGAGCTGTATGATCCTATTAAACCAGAAGGAATCTCTGACTTGTGCAAAGGATGCCTTTCAGAAGTAGTTAGAGCAAAATTGATCGTTGATGAAGCTTTAGAGGCAGTAAAGTCTTCTTGGATAAAGAAGATTATCTTAAAGATAAAGTCTGACAAGAAAGCTAAGGATGAACAATCGACTCCTTAAGCTTCCTGTACTTATCCAACACCTTATTATACTCTTCATCACTCTTAGCAGCCTTAAGCTCCCTCTTTCTTTGAGTGGCCATCTCAGACAAGTGAATCTTATCAACCACAGCTTTTCTTCTTCTCACATGTCTCTCATCTAAAGGGGTGAGCTTAAAGCCAGTTAATGATAGCATTGCTTGTTCAACAGTAGGCGCTCCTTCTTGCTCAGTTAAAGCTCTCTGCATTGTCCTCCAATCAGTACCTCCTGGAGCTACAGCTGGAGATAACTGTTCCCAC
>Ga0265297_10012425_pt1 | contig 10228 bp, 6 predicted proteins | sample Munlanlwell13791_FD_192502 | JGI IMG/M metagenome (GOLD analysis project Ga0265297, IMG submission 192502) | Leachate microbial communities from a municipal landfill in Southern Ontario, Canada - Leachate well 137-91 | ecosystem: Engineered > Solid waste > Landfill > Unclassified | place...
CGGATTAACATATTCGGTGTTTCCGAGCCGGTTATCCAAACGAGCCATACAGATAGTTCATTTCGAATAATCGTCGAGATGCCGGGAATAAGCGACACCGACGCTGCAATTGATCTAATCGGGGCGACCGCAAAACTCCAGTTTAAAACCCTTTCAGAAGGAGTTGATGCGGAAGATATTACTGCATTCTACAATCCTGATTCGTGGATCGATTCAAACGTATCCGGAGCCGACCTTAAGGGTGCGCAGGTGGTTTTCGGATCAAGTAACCAGCCCGAAATCCAACTCATGTTTTTTGACGAGGGACGACAGAAGTTTTCCGAGGTTGCAAAACAGAATGTTAATAAACCGATCGGCATATTCTTAGATGAGTTTCCTTTATCAACGCCTCGGGTTAATCCCGATTTAGCTCAGGGATTAACGGGAGATCCGGTTATTACCGGTTCATTTACCATTGAAGAGGCTAATAATCTTTCAATCCAGCTAAATGCCGGCGCGCTTCCGGTTGACCTTAAAAATATCCAGCAGGAAACGATCGGCGCAACCCTTGGACAGGAATCGATCAGAAAAAGTGTTTTTGCAGGAGTCGTCGGTTTATTACTGGTCATGATTTTTATGGGTATTTATTACGGTAAGATGGGGTTAATCGCCGACCTTGCACTTGTTATTTATGGGCTTATTACTCTTGCGCTTTATAAGCTTATACCGGTTACGGTAACGTTGGCCGGCACCGCCGGATTTATCCTGGCAATCGGTATGGCGGTTGATGCAAATATTCTCATCTTTGAGCGTATCAAGGAAGAATTGCGGTGGGGTAAGCCGTTAAGTGTCGCGCTTGAACTCGGATTTTTACGCGCGTGGGATTCGATCCGGGATGCGAATATGAATACGCTTATCGTTGCCTTTGTGCTTTTTAATCCGTTTGATTGGACGTTTTTAAGTATTTCCGGGCCGGTACGGGGATTTGCGCTAACCTTGGCGTTAGGAATATTTGTATCGTTATTTACCGGCATTGTTGTAACCAGAACACTACTGAAGTTAGCATACGAAAGATAAGGATAGTTGAGCGAGGATAGAATATGTTTCGATTTATGAGTTATAAATGGATTTATGCGCTGATCTCCGGAATCGTTTTAATTCCGGGGATACTGGCTCTCCTGATGTGGGGTTTAAAACCGTCACTCGATTTTACCGGTGGCTCTATCGCGGAGCTGAGGTTTGCCAATCAGATTAACCGTGATGAGCTGCGTGACGCACTAACTCAGACGGGGATAGAGACGGTTTCGATTCAGGATACCGGCTCATTAACCTATCTTGTGCGGGCGAAAGAATTCGATAAAAATAAAAATGAAGAATTAAAAGACGCGCTTACCCAAAAATTCGGTGGGGTTGACGAACTTCGCTATGAGAGTGTCGGTCCGGTTATCGGTAAAGAGCTGACGGTAAAAACGGTTACGGCGATAGTTATTGCGGGAATTGCCATACTACTCTATATAACCTTTGCCTTTCGGAAGGTTACCGGTGTGATTTTGCCGTGGCAGTTTGGTCTCTCTGCGGTATTAGCGTTAATCCATGATACGCTTGCAACCATCGGAATATTTGCGATACTCGGTCACTTCTTTAACGTCGAAGTTGATGCGCTTTTCGTTACGGCAGTATTAACAATCATGAGCTTTTCGGTTCATGATACGATTGTGGTATTTGACCGGATTCGGGAAGTTTTAAAACGGATGACAAACCTCAGCATAGAAGAAGCATCCAATTTAGCGCTAACGGAAACGATGACCCGCTCAATTAATAACTCCCTCACAATTATTTTCATGTTATTTGCGCTACTGCTCCTCGGCGGTACAACTATTCGCTGGTTTGTTTTTGCACTGCTTATCGGAACTATCTTCGGTGTTTATTCTTCACCCTTTGTTGCGACCCCGCTCCTTAATGTATTTGGGAAACTATCCCGAAAAAAGAAGGCTTCCTAATGGCCTATAAAAAATGGGTATTAAAACCGAGGACGGAAACGGATTTATTAACCCAACTGCTGAGAAACCGGGGAGTAAACACACCCGAACAGGTCGCATCATTTCTTAAACCCCAGCTTACCGATCTGCCCGACTCACTGTCTTTCCCCGGTGTCGCAAAAGCGCTTAAAAGACTCGAAACTGCACGCGAGAAAAATGAGTCTATAATTGTATTCGGTGATTATGATGTCGACGGAATAACCTCGACAGCCATTCTCTGGGAAACCCTCTATAAACTGAATTTTACCGTTATGCCGTATCTGCCTTCGAGAGAAGAAGGATATAGCCTTAATATTGAGTCACTTACGCGTTTTCATAACGAAGGGGTAACGTTAATTATTACCGTCGATTGCGGCATTACCTCGGTTAAAGAGGTTGCGGCGGCCAAAGAGATGGGGATTGATGTAATCGTAACTGACCATCACCAAAAGCCGGACAATATACCTGAAGCATATGCTCTTATCCATACAACCCAAATGGCCGGTGCCGGGATCTCCTGGATGTTTTCTGATGCGATTATGCACCATTTTAAAGAGACTAATGCACACCATTTGCTCGAACTTGCCGCTCTCGGTACGATCGCTGATTTAGCTCCCTTAACCGGCAGTAATCGGATTCTTGTGACTCATGGATTGAAAAAAATGCGCTCGTCCGAGCGTCTTGGGTTACAGGTTCTTATCCGGGATGCCGGTATTGACCAGGAAAAAATTGATACGTATGAAGTTACCTATTTATTGGCACCTCGTCTTAACGCGATGGGAAGGATGCACCATGCAATTGATTCGCTGCGACTGGTCTGCACTCAAGACTTAAAACAGGCAGTTGAGTTAGCGAAAAAGATCAGCAGCAAGAATGTTGAACGACAGGAGTTAACCGGATCGACGTATGATGAGGCAAAACATCTGGCAAAAGGCACTCTTGATGATAAAATAATTATCGTAAAAAATACCCAGTGGCACGAAGGAATTATTGGGTTAGTAGCAGGGAAGTTGGTTGAGGAATTCTATCGTCCGACAATCGTTATTCATCTCGGCGAAACGGTGAGTCGCGCCTCTGCCCGTTCAATTCCCGGATTTGACATCGTAAAAAATCTTCGATTACTAGACGAGTACTTTATTGATCTTGGGGGTCATCCGATGGCGGCAGGTTTTGAAATCGAAACTACAAAACTGCCGGCTTTTGAGGAAAAAATTAAAAACATAGCTGCCCATACTCTAACCGAAGAGCAGCTAACCCCGCAAATAGATATCGATGCACAGCTTTCATTTTCCGAGATTACCTCAGCGCTGATTCGTGACCTCAATACGCTAAAGCCATTCGGAATTGGTAACAGCGAGCCGCTCTTTTTGCTTCAGGATGCGGAAGTTTATGAGAGTAAAATTGTGGGAAAAAATGAGTCGCATATTAAGTATCGCCTTAAACAGGGAAACCAAATTTTTGATGCGATCGGGTTCGGGTTGGCTGAGCGCGGAAAAGTTGTTAAGCGTAATGAACATATTGATATCGTATTTTCATTAAGTGAAGATACCTGGAATAATCAGACGAAAATTCAATTCAAAATCAAAGATTTCCGATACTCATAGACATACCGAAATTTCCCTCGTATTGACATACCGACTATAATCTAGATGTAACCGCAAAATTAACAATGTCAAAAAACATTCTTGATTACGAAAAAACGTTGTCTGACCTGCTCGATAAAATTAGCGGCTATCGTAAACAGCCGAATAATACCCTTGTCTCAAAAGCATTTCATTTTTCTTATACCGCACACCAGGGTCAATTAAGAAAAAACGGTGAACCCTTTTTTAAACACCCACTGAAAGTTGCCAATACGCTCGCCGATTTAAGGGTTGACGAAACCACAATTGCCGCCGGATTGCTCCATGACGTTTGTGAAGATACGCCAACCTCATGTGCAAATGTCCAAGCGGATTTCGGTAAAGAGGTAGCGTTTCTCGTTGATGGGGTAACGAAATTAACCGCGTTAAAACTTCAACTGGATCATGAGGATTATGTTGCGGAAAATTTACGGCGGATGATTTTAGCCATGTCGAAAGATATCAGAGTTTTAGTGATAAAGCTGGCTGACCGACTCCACAATCTCGAAACGTTAGATGTAATGCCACCGGATAAGCAAATAGAAGTAGCCCGGGAAACGCTTGAAATTTATGCCCCTCTTGCCCAACGTTTAGGGATGGGGGAAATAAAAGGAATGCTCGAAGATTTGGCGTTTCCGTATGTCAACCCAAAAGAATATACCTGGGTTAAACTCTATTCACAGCCTCATTATCGGGAAAATGCTGCGTATATAAAACGTGTACAACGGGTAGTTGAGAAAGCGTTGGATAAAGAAAAAATCGACGCGAAAGTTCATGCCCGCTCAAAACATCTTTACTCGCTTTATAAAAAGTTACTTACCCGGGATAAAAACTTGGATAAGATTTATGATCTCGTGGCACTCCGCGTTATCGTAACGACAATTGAGGAGTGTTACTTTGTTTTAGGGATCGTACATAAAATGTGGAAACCGTTACCGGGATTGGTTAAAGATTATATCGCGCTACCGAAACCAAACGGGTATCGCTCGCTTCATACGACAGTATTTTGTCTTGACGGTCGAATTGTTGAGTTTCAGATCAGAACAACCCAGATGCACGAAGAAGCGGAGTACGGTATCGCAGCTCATTGGTACTACTCCGAACAAAAAGCAAAGACAGGCCAAAAAGAAGTTGATATCGACAAGGGATTTAAGGTTCCGATGGATGCATATTCTTGGGTTAAGAATCTGTCGAATTGGCAAAAGGAGATTGGCGATAATAGCGAGTTATTACAGTCATTAAAGATTGATGCATTCAACGACCGTATTTTCGTTTTTACACCCAAAGGAAAAATAATCGATTTGCCCGTAAACTCTACACCTATCGATTTTGCCTACGCCGTACATACCGATATCGGCGACTCATGTATGGGAGCAAAAGTTAACGGGAAATTAGTGGAGCTTTCCTATCCGCTGCAGAATAGAGACATAGTCGATATTGTGCGGTCAAAAAAGCAAAATAAACCGCGGCGGGATTGGCTTAATTTTGTTGTGACGACAAACGCAAAGAGAGCAATTAAGCGTGCGTTAAAAGAAGATAATTGACACTTTATGCACTTTCTGCCAGAATGTGATTAAATTTAAGCCTTTTTTCGAAAGAAATCCCTAATGGTTAGTTCTGGGATGATTCGGTTCAGGCCGGACTCGAGAAAAGATGATACCGCGGACTTAAAAAGGTGCGCGGAGAATCATTCAAGAAAAAGAAAAGTTTGAAATACTCGGAAATTCAGAGAACGGGTGGTTGGTGAAAACCCGTCCGGATTTTAAACGATTAAGACCTTTTTCGAAATGGCTTCCGGAAGAACGCTGTTATTATTGATTATTAAACAGCAAGTAGAACCGGGCGGAAGCGCTCCGTATAAACGGCGCATAAAAGAGATCCGATCGCTTCTGGGGCTGATCGGATAAGTAAGGTGGTACCGCGAGTTAAAACCCTCGTCCTTATGAGAATCTATTAAGCGAGGGTATTTTTATACAATCGTAGTAACGGATAAAATTCCCAAACAACCCTGATTAATAGATAATAATTGTACACCAATGTGAGATTCGAAGCTGTTAGTCGGTTAGGTTTTTAAACAGGAGGTATCATGTCAAGAGTATTAGCGAAAGAAACAACTGATAAAATCAGCGAGAAAATTGAGCTGGCCGGTTGGGTTGATGCAATCCGATTGCACGGTAAGCTCATATTTATTGATCTCCGCGATAGAAGCGGAATAGTTCAAGTCGTCATTAATAAGGGTGATAATCCTCAGGTCTATTCAGAAGCAAAACGGTTAAAACCGGAGCATGTAGTTTCGCTAACCGGATTAGTCCGGGAGCGTGACGCCGGTTTTATTAACTCTACCATTCCGACCGGTACGGTCGAAGTTGAAGCACTGTCTTTAACCATTTTATCCGAGTCTCAACCGCTTCCGTTTGACATGAGCGGGAGTGAGTTAGAGGTTAATCTATCAACCCTTCTGGATTATCGTTCATTGACGCTACGTCATAAAAAAGTACAGTCGATTTTCCGATTGCAGGAGACGATAGTACAGACGTTCCGGGAAACAATGAAGAGGCTCGATTTTACCGAGTTTCAGGCACCGACAATTGTGGCTTCAGCGACCGAAGGAGGCTCTGAAGTTTTTCCTATACGCTATTATGACTATGATGCGTTTTTAGCCCAAAGCCCGCAGCTTTATAAACAGATAATGGTTTCGATTTACGAGCGGGTATTTACCGTTGCTCATGCGTATCGGGCTGAGCCATCGGTGACGACCCGCCATCTTTCGGAGTATGTCGGTATGGATGCCGAGATGGGTTTTATAAAGGACTTCTCCGAGGTGATGGATGTCGTTGAGCTACTGGTAAAGGATATCTTTTTAGCGATTGCAGAAAAACATTCAAACGAACTTAAAGTATTCAACACGACCGTGCCGGTAGTATCTGAACGTATTCCGCGACTAAAACTTAAAGAAGCACAACAAATAATATTCGAACGGTCCGGACGTGATAACCGTACCGAGCCGGATTTAGAACCGGAGGATGAGCGGGAAATTTGCCGTTGGGCGAAAGAAGAAAAAGGGTCAGAACTGATTTTTATTACTCATTATCCGACGTCAAAACGGCCATTTTATACCTATCCTGATCCGAAAGATCCTGAATATACGTGCAGTTTCGACCTCTTAGGAAGAGGAGTTGAATGGGTTACCGGAGGGCAGCGTATCCATGAGTACGACTGGCTTGCCGGTAATATCGAAAAGCGGGGATTAAATCGGAAAGACTTTGAAACGTATTTGCAGGCGTTTCGATGGGGAATGCCCCCCGAAGGAGGATTTTGTCTCGGTTTAGAGCGGATTACTCAACTGGTGCTTGGGCTCGGAAACGTTCGGGAAGCATCATTATTTCCACGGGATATGGAGCGGGTAGATCAGCGGTTATCGCTGCTGCAACCGAATAAAAAATCACTCGTGACTGCCGCAGTCTATGAAAAGATCACCGAACTTCTGAAAGGTAAAAAAATTGAATATCAGGCGTTTGAGCACGAGCCGGTATTTACGTCTGAGCAAGCGGCTAAAGCGCGCGGAACCGATCAGAAGGAAGGTGCAAAAGCATTAGTTATGTATGCTGACGACAATCCGGTTCTGCTTGTACTATCGGCAACTCTGAAAGTAGACAATGGGTTGTTTAAGAAAACAACCGGGAGTAAGGACTTACGAATGGCTACCCCTGAGGAAGTTAAAAAGCTGACCGGAATCGAAGTTGGTGCCGTACCGCCATTCGGCAATTTGATGAATCTTAAAACATATTTCGATACGTCGATTTCTGAAAACGAAATGTCGTCCTTTAATGCCGGAAGCCATACCCAATCACTTAGATTAAAGTCAAAAGATCTGATCGATTTAGTTAAACCGGAAGTTTTACTCTTTTCGAAATAATGAGAAATTCTGAAAATATTCGGGTTTTAGCGAGAGATGGAATCAGAATTGGCCGGAAACTGAGAAATAAGCCACTCAGCATAATCGGGATTATCGTTGTTTTTACGTATGCGCTGACAATCCCGCCACCGCCGCGGATTATTCCGATTGTTCTCGGTATTTCTACCGTACGTCCGTCCGTGGCCACCAATAACTACCAGCCACAATCACCGTACATCTCCGACTCAGTTGCTCCCGAGATTAGCGCGGCAACGGGAGCGGTCTTTGATCTGAAAACTCATACGTTTCTTTATGAAAAAAACAGCCATGATAAAATGTTGCCGGCATCTCTGACAAAAATTGCTACTGCGGTAACCGCGCTTCAAAAATGCTCTGCCGATACTATTCTTACCGTATCGGATATTGAAATCGATGGCAGTCAAATGGGGTTAATCGAAGGCGAACAGATAAGTGTAAAAAACCTGTTGTACGGTTTGTTTTTAAGTTCCGGAAACGATGCGGCAAAAACACTTTCTGACGGCTGTTTTTCAGGCGAAACTAAAAAAATGAATGAGCTGGCCGCATTTCTACATCTTACCGATACGCATTTCTCGGGACCGACTGGACTAGAAGAAACCGATCACTATATGAGCGCGTATGATTTGACGATACTTTCTGCGTATGCCTATACCAATCCGCTGATTCGGGAAGTTTCGGGTGAGACGGTAATTACTGTTGCGTCACAAGACAATATGCGTTGGCATACGTTAAAGAATATCCATCCCTTGGTGGGCAAGCGAGAAGGTGTGGTCGGGCTTAAAACAGGTTGGACTGAGAATGCGGGCGATTGCATGGTAACAATCTTTACCTCAGACGAGCGGTCATATATTATTGCTATTATGCAGAGCGAAGACAGGAAAGCCGATACCGACTTGCTTATTAATTGGGCTATTCGGTAGGTTCGGTAGCAGTTGAAGCAGGAAGCAGCCACGCATCGGTTAGCGCGGGTACATAGAGATAATAGACTCCGGTTTTATCACCCTCAAGGCGAGCTTCACAATCAAATAAGTAGATCGGTTGCATATAGTTTTGTGTTGACCGTGTATCATAATAGCCAAGACTTACCCGTTTCGCGCGGATTTCTTTTATTGCGGGTGGGGTAATGGATATATTGGGATCGATTCCATCAACCGAAAAATAAACGGGTGTTCCTTTTCCGGTAGTAACATCCGCCCATGCCTGTTGGCTCGTTTTAATGGGATATGTGGCGATTTTAGCAGTATAATTAAATATATTAAAATGATACTCTAGCGAGAGAATGTTGCGCTTTGTTTCAGTCGTATTGGCAATTAAAACCGTGACGTTGCCGGTTATGTTATTTTCGCTAAATGCGGGTAACTTATTGACATCTGCGCGAAAGAAATCAATTCGGGCAATCGTTGCCTCAGTAACCTTTTCGGTGCCTCTCAGCTCGTTTCCGACAACTTTTAAAAAGGATACTTTTCGGGTTCCGTTCGTCAGTTCGGGAGGATACAACCCGCTTTTCTGGATAGCTGCTAAACTTACTTGAATTAAGCAAATCGGGGTTACCTTTCCAGTCATAGGTCAGGGTATATTCACGGGTAAAGAGGTTTATTTCTAATATGCGGGAGAAATCGGTATCCCGCCAAATATACATTGTATCGTTATTTATTTCCGGCTCACCGGAAAAACCGTAATTGGCGGCGATTTTACGTGCCCGCTCGGGTCCGAATAGGCTTGTGGTAGTCGGTATTAAGGGGTAAACATTCAGACGATCGGGAACTACGGGCAGTGTCGGGGCATAAAGATCTAATGAATAAATAGCCGAGGGGCTCAACGTTGATGTAACTGACTTAAATACAGGTGATGGCAATTTCCCATATAGTACAGTTGGTGCAGCGGGAATCGGAGGTGGCGGGGTTCCGCGAAAAATCTTAGCGATGACTTTATATGCCAAAAAAACTATTAGGCAAATACCGACAATTTTTATCGTCAATCTGATGTTGTAGCGGAATTCAGTTAAGCTTGACATAGCTTCTTAAAGTATAGCACAGCAAAACTTTTAAAAACAACGAATTTTAAGTATAATTGAGCTCATATTGAGCAAGGAGTAATTAATGAGCGATAATATACGATTACGGGTTGCCCCCTCACCGACAGGATTTCCCCATGTAGGTACCGCATTTCAGGCCTTATTCGATTATGTTTTTGCGAAAAAAAATAACGGCCGATTTATTGTCCGTATTGAAGATACGGATCAGAAGCGGTTTGTACCGGAAGCCGAAGCGGTCATATTTGAATCGCTGACTTGGTTGGGATTAATTCCGGACGAAAGTCCTATTCATGGGGGAAGCGTTGGTCCTTATCGTCAATCCGAAAGATTAGACACGTATAAAAAATACGCCCGGGAATTATTGGATAAAGATCATGCATACTATTGTTTCTGTTCTGCTGAAAGGCTTGAGGAGATGCGGAAGGCGCAGGAGGCAAACCACCAGCCCCCGATGTATGACCGGCATTGCCGTTCGATTCCCGCCGCTGAGGCTCAAAAGCGTATAGAGAAGGGTGAAGATGCGGTTATCCGCATGAAGATGCCTGATAACGAAACGATAATCGTACAGGACCTTTTGCGCGGAGTTGTTTCATTTGATTCAAATTTGCTCGATGACCAAATACTCATGAAGTCCGACGGG
>Ga0265297_10012428_pt1 | contig 10224 bp, 9 predicted proteins | sample Munlanlwell13791_FD_192502 | JGI IMG/M metagenome (GOLD analysis project Ga0265297, IMG submission 192502) | Leachate microbial communities from a municipal landfill in Southern Ontario, Canada - Leachate well 137-91 | ecosystem: Engineered > Solid waste > Landfill > Unclassified | place...
GAATGTAGCAAGCGTTAAAAATATGTTCAACTTTTTCATTTGTGTTCCTTTTGCTATTGTATCGATCTTTCAGATATTTTACTTGATGTGGTGCAAGTGTGCAAGCCTTGATCCTTGTAGATAAATAAAAAAGCTGACGGGCTTAGATTGTTCCATCAGCTTTTTTATTTATTTTTTATGGGTAAATTATTAGCGCGTCGAAGATGAGGCTTCTTCTGCGGGTGCAGCGACTACGAGTCCTGTGTCAACACTGTTCCAATATTTAATTTTATCAGTAATATCTCGCATAGCATTTAAGCCTGAAATACCAACGCGCGATAATGCGTGGCTGCTATTTCCAAATGCTTGCTCTGCTTGCTCGGCTGTCACTCCTTCTTCTATTGCTCGTTTTACTATTCTATCACCCATTAAAGATATTCCTCTAATGTTTGCTTGATTTCTAAAGGTAGCGTATGAAACGAGCCCTGCGGCCAGTCCGGAAGAAAGTCCGATAACGGCTGTTTTTGGATTTTTTCCGAATGCGCGATATGCTGATCCGGATCCAATTAAAGCTGCCAGCGCTCCAAATCCAAAAGTTCTTTTGAGTACATAGTTGTGAGCTGTGTGTACTAACTTTCCCTGAGCATCAAGAGCTGCTTGTAAATTCAAGCCATCGTCTGGGTTATATTGTTGTAATGCATTACCAAGATCAAGTTTGCCAAAAATTGTTCTAAATAAATTTGCTATTCTGTGGCCGGTAGATTTTGCAGCGGTTCTTGTACCATGTGCTGCTTTGCCGGGAAAACTTGCTACAGCTTTATAAGGACGGCTTGTTGTCGCTTTTCCCCATACGAAGCGGCTTACTCTAACCGGTGAATAGGCTATGTAACCAACTAAGGCTGCAATTTTTTTAGTGGCCTCTTTTACGCAGGACTTTTTAGTAGTTGTTGGTACTATTGTTTCAGAGGCGGGAGCTGGTTGAGGTTCTACTTGTTGTGCCGATTCATCTAAAATTGCTGGGCCTTCAGGTTTATGCATATCTGCAAATGTTTGCATTTCTTGTCCCGCAGGTTGATGCCGTGCTTCAATTACTTCAATTTGCGCAGCAGGAGCAGCTTCAGTTCTCTCTTTTTGTTCCATTCCGTAAGCGCCTGGAGTTAAAACGCATAAAAGACCAAGAGATATAACATATTTATTCATACAGAATCCTTTCATTAACAACAGACGAATACTACAAATTTGTGAACATCGTAAGCTAAAAGTCTTTTGAAGTCAAAATATGTTATAATATTTTTGTAAAAATTGATTGTGATTATCAAAAAAACAAGGCTTACATTGTTATCTGTAAGCCTTGTTTTTAAAATTTAAGTTAATGCTTATTATTGTTGTAAACTAGCTACTCTAACTTGTTGTAGCGCCGCATTTTTTAATGAATGCATCGCGTAAGTTTTGAATACCCCTTGACTCAATGTAGTTCTTATTAAACCGTGGTTGCCGCAAGCAGAATTATAAGCTTCAGTTATTTCTTCTCTTGTTAAAGGTGGGTTTTGCTGCCCTATGTTTTCAATAATATGTTTTTTATTTTCGGTAATGACATTCATGTGTGCGCGTCTGTTAAAACACCAGTGAGCAACCATGCCGGCTAATGTTCCTGCGCCAGCTCCTACGGCTGCAATTGTAGGATTTTTGCCAAGGATGCGATAAGCAATTCCTGTTCCTAGAGCTGTTGCTAATGTTGCGTATTCTGTGGTACGATATATTACATATGTGCGGGCATTACGTGCCTGATCTCCATAGGCTTGAAAAGCTTCACGTAATCCGTTGACGCGTGCAGACTGTCCATTGTCTTCATGCTGCAGATAACATAACTCTTTTACTTGTGGAGCATTACCTACTGTTGCATAGTGTCCGGATTTTAATAGAGCACTTTTAATTGCAGTAATAAGTGTCACTGTTTGTTTAGGTAATCGTTTAAATACATTGAAAGCATTTTTGGGTGCACTACGCAATGTTGCTTTGCTCGGTAACGTGCTTTTGATATAACGAGTTAAAGTGACAGGGGCGTAAAGAGCTTTGCCGGGTATAGTGCGTGCGTATGTTAAAAGTGCTTTGAAGCGACTATCCTGAGCTTTTTGTGGTTCTCCAGCATGAGTTAATGTTGCTGTGCACAATGCAATTAATAACAACTGTTTTTTCATAAGAAGCCTTTCGTATATGTCAGTTAATGGTAAGCAAGTATACTGTTATAACATTGTGAATATGTTAAAGAAACCTTGTTTTAATGTCAAAATATAGCTTTATATTATTATCTTTTTTCATTTTTTATTATTTTTGCTTTCTTGTTAATCTATTGGGAACAATGTGAGGCCATATATTTTGTGTTTCTTGAGCAATAATGGAGTTACTTAAATTGCAATTTTTTTTGTAATTACATATAATTATTGCAGATAATTGTTATATTCTATAATCCTTTCAAAAAAGTGAATAGACAGATGGAATCGAATGAGAATAGGCGAGAGCCGGGGGAAAAGCCAGCGGTACAGCCGGTGCTTATCGAAGAAGAGTTAAAGACGTCATTTCTTGATTATGCAATGTCGGTTGTCATCAGTCGTGCAATTCCGGATATTCGAGATGGATTGAAACCTGTGCATAGACGTGTTTTATACACAATGCATCAGCTGGGCTTTTTCTATAATAAACCTTATCATAAATCAGTTCGCGTAGTCGGTGAAGTATTAGGAAAATACCATCCTCATGGTGATCAGGCTGTATATAATACCATGGTTGGGATGGTTCAAGATTTTTCAAAACGTTATCCTTTATTGGATGGACAGGGAAACTGGGGTTCTGTCGATGGTGATAGTGCAGCTGCAATGCGTTACACTGAAGTTCGTATGGCTAAAATTGCAGGAGAAATTCTTGCTGATTTAGACAAAGAAACAGTTCCATTTGCTCCAAACTTTGATGATTCTACTGTTGAACCGCTGGTATTGCCTAGCCGTATACCAAATTTATTGGTTAATGGAACATCCGGTATTGCAGTGGGTATGGCAACTTCTATTCCGCCACATAATTTGTCGGAAGTAATTGATGCATGTTTAGCTCTATTGACCAAAGAACATGTTTCTGATGAAGAATTATTTTCAATTATCCCAGCGCCTGACTTTCCTACGGGTGGTATCATCTGTGGTCGCTCCGGAATTATTCAGGCATACAAAACAGGCAGAGGAAACTTAGTATTACGTGGCGTCGTTGAATTTGAAGAGACAAAAAAGGGAACGCAGCTTATTGTTACTGAGCTGCCATACCAGGTTAACAAGGCTGAATTGGCAATTAAGATCGCGGAACTTGTACGTAATAAAATTATTGATGGTATTACAAATATTCGCGATGAGTCTGACAAAAAAGGAATGCGTTTAGTCATTGAGTTGCGTCGTGGCGAAGTTCCTCAAGTTATTCTTAATCAGTTGTACAAACATACTGCTTTGCAATCTTCAATTTCAATATTGATGTTGGGCTTGCTTGATAACAGACCTTTGGTATTCAATTTACGACAGCTGCTCGATCACTTTTTGACGCATCGCAGAGAGATCATTTATCATCGTACGCTCTTCGATCTTGGTAAAGCTGAAGCTCGAGAACATATTTTAGCCGGTTTTATTATCGCGCTTGCAAATATCGATGAAACCATTGCGATTATCAAGCAGTCGAAAACTCCGGATGAAGCTATAACAAGCTTAAACAAGAGGTTCTTATTATCGATTGAACAAGGTAAAGCCATATTAGAAATGCGTTTGCAACGTTTAACTGGTATGGAGCAAGATAAAATTTACGAAGAAATGGAAGAGCTTAAAAAGGAAATAGCTCGTCTCAAGTTGATACTTGAAGATGAAAGTATGCTCAGAGCAGAAATAATTAAAGAATTGCAAGATGTTAAAGAACAATACGGTGATAAACGTAAAACGCGTGTTGAAGGTGCGATTGATATACTTACTGAGGCGGATTTAATTCCTGATGAAGATGTAGTCGTTACCCTTACTATGCGGGGCTATGTAAAACGTGTTCCTCTTGAGACCTATGATGTACAGCATCGTGGCGGTAAAGGTAAAATGGGCATGACTGCTCTTGATGGAGCGGACGATGTTGTTCAAGACATTTTTGTTGCAAAAAATCACGATGATTTACTGTTCTTTACAAATTTAGGTCGTGTGTACAGCCTTAATGTCTTTGAGGTTCCTGAAGGTTCTCGTATTGCAAAAGGGCGTGCTGTTGTAAATCTATTACCATTAGCTCCTGATGAGCGTGTTGTAAAATTGTTATGTACACGCGGCATGGAAGGCAAATTCTTGGTAATGCTTACAAAGGAAGGAACTATCAAGCGAACCGATGCAATGGATTTTGCTAAAATACGTTCGACGGGTATTCGTGCAATTACACTCAATGAAGGTGATGAACTTGTCTATTGCGCGTTAAGTTCCGGCAATAGTGATATTGTTATTGCAACTGCTCATGGCCAGGGAATTCATTTCAATGAAAAAGAAGTGCGCGCTATGGGACGTCAGGCAGCGGGTGTTATAGGTATTCGTGTCAAAGACAATGACTTTGTTGTTGGTATGGAAGTATTTGACGGTACTCAGGGAGATATTCTCTTTGTGACGTCGAATGGCTACGGCAAAAAAGTAAGTATAACTGATTTCAGGCTTGCCCACCGAGGTGGTGTTGGTGTGCGTACCATTCCAACAGACAAACGAAATGGCGATGTTGTTGGACTTGCTCTTATTCATGATGAGTCACATATCTTGTTGATAGATCAGGCAGGTAAAATTATTCGTCTTTCTCCAAAAGAAATTCGTACGATGGGACGTCAAGCAAAGGGCGTTAGACTGGTACGACTTGATGAAGGGCAACATGTATCTTCAGTTGTTGCGTTTGAAGGTCAGGAACAAGAACAACAGTCAGAAGATGAAGTGCAGTAATAACTAAAATAGATAATCGAATACATAAAAAAAAGGGGCCCGTTGTAAAGGCCCCTTTTTTATTGGGTGTAAGCATGAATAATGATGAAATAATTTTACATCTATCTCTTATTGATGGCGTTGGGCCGAGTACGGTTTTGCAGCTGGTTAAAAGTAAGCCGTGGGATATGGATATGATCGATCTTTATGAGATGGATCAAACAGAAATTATGAAAATTTTTCAGCTTACATCTAATAAGGCACAAGCCGTTGTTTCAGGTCTTTCAGACACGTCACAAATTGACCGTGAACTTGAATTGATTGAGCGATACCAGGTGAAATGGGTTACCATGTTTAATGCACAGTATCCGGACATGCTTAAGCAAATTCATCTTCCGCCACCAATACTTTATTGGCATGGAGAGTTGCATGCTGATTGTACACAAAATTTGGCGATTGTAGGTTCGCGAAATGTTAATTATTATGGAATTTCTGTAATCGAGTCTTTTGTACCCTCTTTAGTGGAGGTAGGCTGGTCAGTTGTGAGTGGCGGAGCTATCGGCGCGGATGCGGCCGCGCATAAGGTTACCATTAATTCCGGAGGCTATACGATAGTGGTGCTTGGTTCCGGTCTTTTAAATCCTTATCCTGCAAGTAACAAACGTCTTTTTGCCGATGTTTTAGACAAACAAGGTGCGATGTTGAGTATTTTTCCACTTACTATGGTTGCCGCCGCCGGAAACTTCCCAGCACGAAATCGCATTATAGCGGGTCTGAGTGCCGGGTGTCTGGTTGTCCAGGCGGCCCAAAAAAGTGGAGCACTTATTACAGCGCAGTATGCATTAGATTCCGGGCGGGAATTATTTGCTGTTCCTGGAGCTATCGATGATGCCTTGTCGGCAGGGTGTCATGATTTAATTAAGCAGGGTGCAAAATTGGTAGGTGCAGTCGGTGATATTCTTGAAGAATTTGGACAAAAAAATCGTTTTATCCAACCGGAGAAACAGCTTTCTTTACATGATGTGGCTCAAAAACAGGAAAGCAGCTTTAAGGCAGAAGGACCCCAGGCTACCGTTATGCGTTGTTGTTCAAAGCCCTGTTGCGTAGACGAACTGGCCGAACAAACAGGGATGGCAATGAATGAATTGTACGCTCTACTCTTTGAATTAGAGCTTTCCGGATCTATACATCAACAAGTAAATGGCATGTGGTGTCGCAGGTAAATAATATTAATTTTGATTTTCCTTCGTTTTTGGGGTATATTTTATATACGTAATTTAATGGTAAAAAGAATATAGGTGTTTAATAAGCCTATTTTCAGTTAGTCAATTATAAAAATTTAAGGCTGTTTAAGGATTACGTATGCCAGTACCAAAAAGAAAACGCTCTCATTCGCGTATTGCTAAGGCCCATGCTAATAAACGTTACAAGGTCAAGTCTTTTACAGAATGCCAAAATTGTAAGGCAGTCATTCGTCCTCACCAAGTGTGTGCGGAGTGTGGCCATTACAAGGGTGTAAAAGTTTTAAAGACTAAGATGGAACGAGCTATGGCTCGAGGTGAAGCACGTAAAGTTAAAGAGACTCGTAAAGCAGAAGCTCAAGGGTCAGCGGTAGCACCTGAGCAAGAATAATGGTATATCCATATATAGAGAGTAAGGTGCGTAAAAAGGGTTTTAGTTTTGAATAAGGACAGTCATGGCATTTAAAGATATTCAACGTATCGTACATGAATGGTATCAAATTAGTGTAAAACCTCAGATCAATTCGATGCGCGATTATAGTTATGCTAAAGAAATTACATTGGGTGTCGCAGGTGCATTAGTGCTTGTTGCCGGTGTTTGGGGATATCGTTCTTATACTCATACAAAAGAATCTGCTGCTCAGGTTGCTTTTGCTGAGAATATGACGTTGTATCGTGAAGCTATGCAGGGTAAGGCTGATATTTGGCCTCAGGTTGAACAGAAAAGCTCAACTGATTACGAACACTATAAACGTTCTTCGGTTGCGCCTTATTTTCTTATGATTAAAGCAGATTCATTAGCTAAACAGGCTAAAGGTGCTCAGGCTATTGAGGTTATTAACGCGGTTGTTGCATCTTTGCCAAAGGAATCTCCTGTTCTGTCTTTATATAAGACAAAACAAGCTTTAATGAAGATTGACATGCAAGATGAAGTTGCGCAGGCTCAAGGACTTGATGAGTTGCGTAAGCTTGCTCTCGACAAGGATAATAAAAATAATGATGTCGCTCAGTATTATTTAGGTCTATATCATTGGACCCGTAATGAATTGACTGAGGCATTGGATATTTGGAAGAACCTTGTTGCAAGCCAAGCAAGTGAGAAATTAGCGGCTTCCCCATGGGCAAGCTTAGCTCAAGAAAAACTTGCTCAGCGTAGTATGGTGCAGGAAAGTGCTCCTATTGAAGCGCCTGCAGCATAAGATTTTTTGAAATTTAATAGCGCCAGTAAGGTCTATAAATCTTACTGGCGCTTGCATTTGTTACAAAGTTCAATAATTTTATAAGCTTTCGATTGTTGAGCTTTAGTGTCTTTATGACAGTGTGTTATTGTATGAAAGCCAAAATTGAGGTTATTTGAGGTGGAGATGAAAGTAGGGATGATTTTCCCGGGATACGGGAGTCAATATGTTGGCATGTGCAAAGAATTATATGATTCTTCGCGCTTAGTCCAAGAATATTTCGAAGAAGCAGCTAACTGCTTAGACAGCAATCTTGTTAAATTATGTTTTGCATCATCTGATGCGGAATTGTCAAAAATGAATAATGCCTATCCGGCTATATTTTTAGTAGGTGCCTCTATAACAGCACTACTAAAACAAGAAGGGATAGAGCCGCAAGTTGTTGCCGGCTATAACACAGGTGAATATTCAGCTTTATTTGCAGCAGGGGGAATAAGCTTTCCTGATGGACTGTATATTTTAAGTAAATACGCAGGCTTATACCAAGAATTGCTGGATGAGTTAAAAGAAGCTTCTGTAGTGCGTGTCACAGGCATAGAGATTTCCGAACTTGAAGCTATATGTAAAAATATTCGTGCAGACGGTTCTGCGTTACATATAGCTTTGTATAGTGATCATAACGAATGTATGGTATCAGGGCTAGCCTCGGCTATTGAACGTTTACGAGAAACGGTAAAAACATTGTCCGGAGTTAAAGTTAAAGATGCACATAGTGAAATTGGGTTGCACTCTCTTTTAATGGATCCGGTTGTGGGCAGATTAAGTATGTATTTAGAAAAAGTTGACTTTAATGTCCTTTCTATACCACTTATTTCAGCGTCAACAGCAGAATTAATCACAAATCAAGATGCCATTAGACCGAATGTGATAGCTCATATTAATAATCCGGTACGATGGACTGATGTTATTAAACAGCTTGAATCCTGTGATATCATTATTGAGGTAGGGCCAGGCAACTCATTGCAACAAGCAATACAAGCATGGTATCCTAATAAACAGGTGATAACAGTTAACAAGCCTGAAGATATTGAAAAAGTAAAATCGTTAGTATGCATTAAACAAGACAATCCAGTGGAGCCCTTTGATGAGCACATTTGATATGCAAGATACGTTTACAAAAATTGTTGATATAGTTGCAAGTAAACTTGATATTGATAAGAATATCATTACGAATGAATCTACATTTCAAGACTTAGGTGCGGATTCGCTCGATTTACTTGAAATCATTATGCGTCTTGAAGAACAATTTGGCATTGAAGTGAACGATGAAGACGCGGAAAAAATGCATACTATGCATGATGTTGTTTCTTATATACATGAACGAAGAACAAAATAATAATTAATCAGTTTTATTATTTTGTGGAATTGCACGTATAATGGAGATGTTACTATGGCAGGGTTATTAAAGTTTATACAGTGTATAGGCCTGGTGGGCGCGGCTATGTTGTCTTCGCATACTGTTTGTGAGCGTTATTGTGATTGGGTGCATCCGTCTGACCGTGCCTTGCAAACTGTTTATTATCAGGGAGTTAATGCGTGCCAGACGCAGGTTGCAAAATACTGTGGTAAGCGAGGTTTTATCGCGACGACCGGCGAACATGTTGTTTGCAAACGGGCTTTTGATGTTATTGAACATCCATTCATCGGTAAAGAATTGGATGAAGTTTCATTAAAGCGTGTATTGAAAGGCAAGAAGGCTAAGTTAAAAAGATTCTTTAAGCACCCTATTAATGTATTGCAGCAAAGTATTAACAACCTATGCGAAAATAAGCTTTACGATATCAGTGTTATATCCGCTCCGCAGAATAATAATATAACGGTACAGGGCCATTGTATATCTTCGTCTGCTATGTCATTAGCACAGGAAAGTGATATTCTTGAGCATAAAAAACGGTATGATTTATGCGTTGCTCAGTATCCGAATGATGATATTATTCTTTATGGTGTGTCGCGAGGTGCCGCGACAACTTTTAATGCGTGTGCTTGTAATGGATATGATTTTAATCGTGTCCGACTTGTTGTTTTGGAAGGATGTTTTGATTCAATTGACGGATTAATGCATGAATATCCTTTTCTTAATAGATCCGAAAAATTGCAGTTATTAGCCAAAAAGGCGTTAATGAAATGGACTCAGTTTGAAGATCAAGGGCTTGCACCTATTAATCTTATCGATGTATTTCTGGAAGAAGTTCCTGTTATATTTATTACGTCTGAACAAGATCGCATAGTTCCAAAGGCTTGTGTGCAACGTCTGGTTACCTGTTTAAAAGAACGTGGAAAAAATCCTGTCTATATGCTTGTTCTTAAGCATTCCTCTCATCCCTGTTATATGATGGATAACAAAGAAGATACCGAAAATTATCGGGATTGTATGCATGCTCTCTATAAAATGCTTGATCTTCCCTATATACCCAAATATGCCGCCGCGGGAGAGTCTAAGAAGATTCTTGATGTCTCTAGGGTCTTGTAATCCTTGTTTATTACCAATTTATGCAGTATTATTCTTTTATTATTGACAAATATAAAAATATTTCGATAAAATTACATTGAGTAGTAATATTTTATATTTGTTGTGATGTAAGCAAATAATTAAGGAAAATACTTATGAAGATAAACGTATTAAAATCTGTTGTTGGCTTCGGCGTACTGTTAGCTACAGGCTTAATCTTTGCGTCTGCTTCTTTGCCCGAAAGTAAGCCAACATATGAATCATTATTATCGAAAATACGTGAAGGATATTTTGCTGGTAGCGAAGTTGGCGTACAGTACGCAGAAATTATTGAAAAAAAATTTGGCTTAGATGGGCTTGAG